>Ga0316207_10000021_pt1 | contig 355279 bp, 329 predicted proteins | sample 6weekpyrite_MG_FD_204943 | JGI IMG/M metagenome (GOLD analysis project Ga0316207, IMG submission 204943) | Microbial mat bacterial communities from mineral coupon in-situ incubated in ocean water Damariscotta River, Maine, United States -... | ecosystem: Environmental > Aquatic > Marine >... | reverse complement strand
TGTAACATTGGAGCCGTAAAAAACAAAAAAAAGGGCGACCACAGGAGGGCCGCCCTATCTTTAGCTCAATGGCGCCAATATGTCTGGCGCAAAACGGGGGTTAATTCTTGTCTTTGTCGACGAGCTTGCCTTCTTGCATCCAGGGCATCAAACCGCGCAGCTTGGTGCCAACCTCCTCAATAGGGTGTTGGCGCGCGAGACCACGGTGAGCCTTCAGCTCCGGGTTGCCTGCGATATTATCGAGCATAAAGTCTTTCACGAAACGGCCCTGCTGAATATCATCCAGCACACGCTTCATTTCGGCTTTTGTCTCGTCGGTGATAATGCGCGGTCCGGTTTTATAATCGCCGTATTCCGCGGTGTTTGAGATGGAATAGCGCATATTTGCGATGCCACCTTCAAAGATAAGATCGACGATCAGCTTCACCTCGTGCAAGCACTCAAAATACGCCATTTCAGGTGCATATCCTGCTTCGACAAGAGTTTCGAACCCTGCTTTAATCAGCTCAGACACGCCGCCGCACAGCACCGCCTGCTCGCCGAACAGATCAGTTTCGCATTCTTCCCGAAAGTTGGTCTCCAGAATGCCCGAGCGCCCACCGCCGATGGCTGAGGCGTAGGAGAGGCACAAGTCATGCGCTTTGCCGGTTACATCTGCATGCACGGCAATAAGGCACGGCACGCCCTTCCCTGCCGCGTATTGGCTCCTGACCGTATGTCCAGGCCCCTTGGGCGCTACCATAATCACGTCAAGGTCGGGCCGCGCTTCGATCAGGCCAAAATGAATATTGAGGCCGTGCGCGAACATCAGGGCAGCGCCTTCTTTCATGTTGGCTGCAAGGTCATCCCGATAAATGGCGGCTTGCAGTTCGTCGGGCGCAAGCACCATTACCATATCGGCAACAGCAGCAGCCTCTGCAGCTGTCATACACTCAAAACCTGCGGCTTCTGCTTTCTTGCGTGTGGAAGACCCTTCCCTGAGCGCAACAATCACGCGGCCAACGCCACTATCGCGCAAATTTCCTGCATGGGCATGGCCCTGGCTACCATAGCCCACAATTGCGATGGTTTTGCTTTTTACCAGGTCGGTATTTGCATCGCTGTCAAAATATACTCGCATGTTTACGTCCTCAATTTTGGGCTGCGGCCCATCTAAATCTTTGCTGTTAAAACTTGCATTTGGGGTTTGCCGTTAAAGTTTATCCGAGCCCCGGCTTAAGGCGGCAGCGCCTGTGCGCGCCACTTCCTGCAGGCCCAGACCGCTCATCAATTCTATAAAGGCATTCAATTTGTCTGATGACCCGGTCAGCTCAAAAACAAAGCTGTCCACGGTGCTATCAACAGCGCGCGCCCGAAATGCGTCTGCGATACGCAGGGCTTCAACCCGTTGTTCCCCGGTACCCACAACCTTAACCAGCGCCAAATCACGAGAGACAAATGAGCCTTCAATCGTAAGGTCCGCCACCTTATGTACGGGAACAAGCCGGTCCAACTGAGCCTTGATTTGCTCGATGATCATCGGTGTACCACTGGTAACGACCGTAATTCGGGATCGTTCGTCTTCTTTTTCAATCGCAGCCACTGTCAGGCTTTCGATATTATAGCCACGACCCGAAAACAGGCCGATTACGCGCGCCAGAACACCAGCCTCATTGTCAACAACAACACTGATTGTATGCCTGGCAATCGGGCCAATCTCTTTCATGGAACCATCCATCTTATTATGTATCCGCCACCGGTATATCTATCGTTTTTGCACGCCAAAGCCAACCTATAAGGCCGCCAGGGCATCGTCGTCGGTTGGCATACTGATACCGTCACCCGTCAACATCATTTCATTGTGGGCCGCACCCGCAGGCACCATTGGGAATACATTTTCCACTTTGGCAATCCGGCAATCCACAAGCACCGGGCCATCGTGTGATATCATCTCATCAATTGTGGCATCCAACTCAGCTGGGTTTTCAACCACCATTCCCTTAATGCCGTATGCGTTCGCCAGCGCGGCGAAATCAGGTAATGAGCTCGAATAGGTTTCAGACCTGCGCCCGTCGTAGCTAAGGTCCTGCCATTGGCGCACCATGCCCATAAATTCGTTGTTCATGATGAATATTTTCACCGGCAAGTTATATTGCGAGATCGTGCCAAGCTCTTGGATGTTCATCTGAATAGAGGCTTCGCCCGCCACGACAATACAGCGTTTGTCGGGGAAAGCGATTTGCGCGCCTACTATTGCCGGCAAGCCGTATCCCATGGTGCCAAGGCCGCCGGACGTCAGCCAGGCGTTTGGTTTTTCAAACTTCAGATATTGCGCCGCCCACATTTGGTGCTGGCCCACCTCCGTTGAAATGATAGTATTTTCGCCGCCAGCCATTTCCTGCAGGCGTTCAAGCGCCTTTTGCGGCATAATCACATCCTGTCTGTCTTCATAGCCTAGGCAATTTTTATCGCGCCAATGGTCGATCTGCTGCCACCAGGCCTTGAGCGAAGGCTGCTTGCCCGAGTAACCGCCTTCGTTCCAGACTTCACTTAAGCGCCCAAGGATCGACGCCGCATCGCCAACAAGGGGCAGGTCCACAGAAACATTCTTGTTAATGCTGGAAAGGTCGATATCGAGCTGAATTTTGTATGATCCGGGTGAGAAAGCGTCAATCCTGCCAGTAACGCGGTCGTCAAAGCGCGCGCCCACCACCAGCATTACATCGCAGTCATGCATCGCGTGGTTGGCCTCCCAGGTCCCGTGCATGCCGAGCATACCCAGAAACTGCTTGTCGCTCGCCGGGTATGCGCCCAGCCCCATGAGTGTACTGGTAACCGGAATCCCCGTGGCCCGCGCAAACGCAGTCAACAGGTCAGATGCCTTAGGGCCGGCATTGATAACGCCGCCACCTGAATAAATGATTGGCCGTTTGGCTTTGGCAAGCATCGCGGCCGCCGTTTTTATGGCGTCTTCATCGCCGGAGAGCCTTGGACGGTAAGTCCCGTGCTCAACATTGCCGCTGAGCTCGAACGGTGTTTTGTCGATTTGAACATCTTTGGGCATGTCTATAACAACAGGCCCTGGCCGCCCGTTAGAGGCAACATAAAATGCCTCACGTATCACCCGCTGCACATCAACAACATCTTTCACCAAATAGTTATGCTTGGTGCAGGGCCGTGTAATACCAATTGTGTCAGCTTCCTGGAAAGCATCATTGCCAATCAGATGCCGTGCCACTTGCCCCGTTAAGCAGATAAGCGGAATGCTGTCGAGCATAGCGTCCGTCAAACCCGTTACCGCGTTGGTGGCACCCGGACCGCTGGTTACCAAAACCACGCCCGGCTTGCCGGTTGATCGCGCATAACCTTCTGCAGCGTGCACCGCTGCTTGCTCGTGACGCACCAAAATATGCTTGATTTTTTCCTGCTTGAAAATTTCGTCATAGATGGGCAAAACAGCGCCGCCCGGATAACCAAAGATAACCTCCACACCAAGATCAGCCAGCGTCGCCATAATTATCTGGGCGCCGCTCAACTCGGTCGTTTTATTGTCAGCTGCCTCAGCAGCGTCAGAGGTTAAGATTGTCATTTTATCGTCCACCACAACACTCACAGTGTATATCGAATTCATTAACGGTTTATGCTTGTGAATTCGCCCAATAGCTCGGGGAACCTTATGCATAATCCAGTCCAGATTACCCGGTGCCCGATCATAGACCCGCCCCCAGATACGAGTTAGGGGCGCTTAAAAAAGCGCCCCAGGGGTTGGGTCTCGTCACTATAGGAACCAACTTGGGCAGATGGTTCCCGAGCGCCGACACCTGGGCTGGTATAGTGTCGACAAACAATCTTTATTGTAGTAAAATTACTCAGTCAACCCGAAAATTGGTATTTTTTGATAATAATTTACCACAATCACTTTCCGAAAATTGCGCAGAAATGCGATTCCAATGAGAAAACTGGTTCCGAAACCAGGTCAATTGCCGCTTGGCAAACCGCCTTGTTTGCATCTTGGCAGCTTCACTGGCAGCTTCAATCGCCTGCTCACCGCCAATGTGCGCCATCAGCTGCGGCACACCAAGCGCCCGCATGGCAGGTAGAGAGGGGTCGAGATGCCGCGACATAAGATTGCGCACCTCATCAAGCGCCCCTTGCGTTAACATGATCTCGAACCGTCTGTCGCAGCGCTCATAGAGGGTTTCTCTGTCGATATCCAAAACCAGTTTGGTCACTCGCCCCGCCTTGTCTGCAGCCTGCATCAGGCCCGGAGCCGTGTTTTTGTGCCAACTGGTCAGGGACTGCCCTGTTGACCGGTATACTTCAACCGCACGGCATATACGCTGGCTATCGCCAGCAGGCAGTCGCTCCGCGGCCTCCGGGTCATAGACTGCCAATTCGGAGTGCAGTTTGACGCTACCTTCAGCTTCGCACTCACGGCGAACATTCGCACGAATTTCAGGATCAATTTCAGGTATTTTGGCAATGCCTTCCAATAGAACTTTGAAATACATGCCAGTGCCACCAATTACGATTGGCGTTTTCCCGCTAGCCCAGGCCGCATTTATTTCCGCCATAGCCAGCTCTGCCCAGTAAGCGGCCGAACAAGTTTCAGCCGGGTCCATAAACCGGTATAATCGGTGGGGCGCGCGCGCTTCATCTTCCTCACTCGGACAGGCCGTTATCGTGCGCAAACCGTCATAAACCTGCATACTGTCAGCGTTAATAATAACGCCGTTCAGGTCGCATGCTAATTTTAGCGACAAAGCTGACTTGCCGCTTGCTGTAGGACCTGCAATAAAAAGGGCCTGTTTCAAAATTACCTCGTGTTTTCAGGATCTGTCACCATGGATATCGCAATATCGCTCGTCGTCAACCCCGAGAGTGATGCCTCACTTTCCAGCGCAGAAGAAACGGCTCTCAAAGCGGCGCGTGCTGTAAGGTCTACTTGCAGGGACAGTTTAGCCGAGGGCATTGCTTGTGACGTTATCGTCAAAGCAGATTGCGCTGACGAAGTGCGCGAGATTGTAGCCCCGCGACTAAACTCCATTGACGGGCTGGACTGGGCCGTGCAACCCACTGCGGGGCGCAAGAAAAAACTTATCCTCGCCGATATGGATTCGACAATCATCACCGTAGAATGTATCGACGAACTGGCAGATTTTATCGGCCTTAAAAACCAGGTATCCGCGATCACCGAAGCCGCAATGCGCGGTGAACTGGATTTCGAAGGCGCCCTAACAGAGCGCGTTGCCCTGTTGAAGGGGCTAACGGAAACACAGCTAGAAAGCTGTTACAATGACCGTATTCAACTGATGAAGGGTGCTAAAACCCTAATAGGCACTATGACCGAGCACGGGGCCTATGCAGCGCTTGTTTCCGGGGGCTTTACCTATTTCACAGCCCGCGTTGCCGAAAAAGCAGGCTTTCATATGACCCGGGCCAATGTGCTTGAAATAAAAGACGGCATTCTCACCGGGCGCGTTGTTCCGCCCATTTGCGGAGCGCAAACCAAGCTGGAAGCCTTAAGAGAGCTTGCAGCAGAACATGGACTGGCAAAATCGGATATCCTGGCTGTTGGAGACGGCGCCAATGACATCCCGATGATAGAAGCCGCTGGGCTGGGCGTCGCCTATCACGCTCACCCAAAAACAATGAAAGCCGCAAGCGCTTCGGTCAGTTATAATGACCTCACTACCCTGTTATATTTTCAGGGTTATAAGGCGGAAGAATTCGTAAACCTTTAGGCGGCTACTGCAGCCCGCCATAAAAAAGGGTCGGCGAACCGACCCTTTACATCACTGATTATGGTTTAATGCCAATATTACTGGTCTTCGTCACGCTCATTGTCTTCACGTTCACGCAGGAGACGGAGCGGAATATGAACCGTGTTGCCGCGCAAGCTAACCAGCACAAGCACACGCTCGCGACCATCATCACGAGCATCCTCCACCAGATCAACAACATCTGCAGGGCTTGAAACCCGCTTCTGGTTAACGCGCTGGATAACAGCGCCCTGACGAATACCGGCACGGTATGCTGGGCTCCGGCGCGAAACGCGCGTCACCACAACACCGTCTGTATCGTCTGAAATTTCGAACCGACGACGCAAACCATCGTTCATTCGGGCGAGTTCCATGCCCTCTACAAGTTCAAAATCATCATCACCACGGTCCTGACGATCACCGTCACCGCCATCGTCATCTTCCTGGTTTTCTACAAATTCCTGCTTAAGCTCACCAGTTGTAACCCTAAGCGTTACACGCTCTCCTTCACGGATCACGATAACATCCACAGGCTGGTCAATGAGCGTGCGTTTCACAAGCCGGCTAAGGGAGTTTGACCCTTCAACCTTTTTGCCGTCCCAGAAAATGATAATGTCACCCACCTGCGCACCAGCACTTTCGGCAGGGCTATCAGGCTCTACGCGGTTGATCATCGCACCGCGCACAAACTCAATACCCAGAGCTTCGGCATTTTCCTTGGTCATGGGCTGGATGCCCACACCGAGCCATCCGCGGCGTACCTTACCGTGGTCACGCAACTCCTGCGATACACGGATCACATCATTGGACGGAATGGCAAAGCCGATACCAACGCTGCCACCTGACGGAGAAACAATCGCCGTATTTACGCCAATCACTTCGCCCTTCATGTTGAACAGCGGACCACCGGAGTTGCCCCGGTTAATCGCAGCATCGGTTTGAATATATTCAACGTCCTGCTGGTTAAGAACCCGGCCACGCGCTGAAATAATGCCCGATGATGCCGAGCTTTCAAAACCAAACGGGTTGCCAATGGCCATTACCCAGTCACCAATACGGTCCTTGTCACTATCGCCCAGCACCACAAACGGAAAGTTCTCGCCATTCTTTGGTTTTATCTGCAATACGGCTACGTCAGAAAGTGTGTCGCGGCCAAGGACAACAGCATCATATTCCACATCGTCTTTCAAGCGGACAGTAATTTCGTCAGCATCTTCAATCACATGATTATTGGTGATGACAATGCCGCTGGCGTCGATGATAAATCCTGAACCAAGGGACCGCGCGGTGCGGGGTTCATCTTCATCTTCAAAACGGTCACGGAACTGTTCCCAGAATTCGCCAAAAGGCAAGCCTTCCGGAGCCTGGCTTCTTTCACGACCACGGCCGCGGTTTCTGCGTTTTATGGTTTGAACTGTTGAAATATTCACCACTGCTGGTGAAAGTTCTTCGAAAAGATCAGCAAAGCTGTCAGGCGCGCCTTTGGCCTCTAAGGGCTGAAAAGACATCATAGCCGCGGCCATGACGAGCAGTCCGGCCAACAAAGCCTTAAGGGCAGTATTTTCTCGCATATCGAGGGTTTTTGTAAGATAGGTGCTCACGCACTTACTCCTTCTATTCTTATCAGGTACTGGCATGTCACATGCTACTGGCTCTGACGGCAAATCCGTTAAAAAACAAGTCTATACTATCAAAGCAATATCATCGCACCATCAAAATTCCGTGCGGTCAAGCCTGAGGCGTGTCCCTTGCGGCAGGGTGTGGCGTGCTTGCGACCAACAGCAAAAATGGCCACCCCCAACACAGCTTGCACACACTTTCTGTTCCTGTGATAGGGGCCAAACCTCATTTTATGAAGTTCGGCCCTTACTCTGTTTCCTGTAGCCAAAGCGGCTTACGCCGAGTTTACCGGTCGCTTATTATTGACCTTTTGAATTAATAAACAGCTTGAAAAAGTCACTGTCAGGCGACAGCACAAGCGATGTATCATCTTTACCAAGCGCTTTGCGGTAGGCCTGCATGGTGCGGTAAAATTCAAAGAATTCTTCGTCTTTACCAAAAGCCTCAGCAAAGATTTTTGTTGCTTTACCGTCGGCTTCACCGCGAATAATTTGCGCTAACTTTTCGGCATCGGCAACAAGAACTGCCACCTGTCGGTCGGCGTCCGCTTTGATTTTAATTGCATCCCGTTGGCCAACAGCACGTTCTTCCGCTGCCTCTCGCTGGCGTTCGGATTCCATACGCTGGAAAATTGCCTGACTGTTTTGCAAAGGCAGATCAACCCGCTTCAAGCGAACATCAACAATCTCCATACCGTATTTTTGCACCTTCTTATCAGCGATCGCGCGGATACGCTCCATCATTTCCACACGTTGGCCTGAAACAACCGCCTGCATGGTTTCCCGTGCAATCACTTCTTTGACGGCGGAATTTACGGCTTGCGAAAGCAGGGATTGAGCCAAACGATCATCTCTGGCCGCCTGATATCGTTTCAACGGGTCAACGATACGGTACCGGGTGAAGCTATCCACCAGCAAGCGGCGCTGATCAACCTCAAAGGCTTCAGTTGCCGGATTATCCATGCTCATGATGCGTTTCTCTAGCATTTCTACTTGCTGTAGAAATGGCACCTTGAAATGCAATCCAGCGTCCGCACGGACGCCCTTGAGTTGGCCGAGCTGGAAAACAAGCGCTTGCTCGCGCTCGTCCACAATGAAAGCCGACTGAAACAGGACAACAATGCCTGCAAAAAGGCTGATAAATAAAGCAATTGTGCTTTTAGCCATTATTTTTGCTCCCCGTCGTTCTTTTTGGTTAACTGATCAAGTGGCAAATACGGAACCACTCCCGACCCGGCATCGCCATCCAATATAATCTTGTCCATTCCGGCCAAAATCTGCTCCATGGTTTCCAGATACATGCGCTTTTTCGTCACGTCTTTAGCTTGGGTATATTCGTTGTAAACCGATATAAAGCGCGCCGCCTCACCTTCTGCACCAGCAACTATGCTGGCGCGATAACCTTCAGCCAACTGGGTAACACGTTCTGCTGCACCCTGCGCCCGCGGAACAACTTCGTTGCGGTATTTGTTGGCTTCGTTAACAAAACGCTGAGAATCCGCTTTTGCCCGCTGAACGTCCAAAAATGCATCTTTCACTTCAGCCGGAGCATCAGATTCCTGAATTTGCACCTCGAGGATAAGAATACCAGCAGCATATTTATCCAAAGTCGCCTGAATTGCGTCTTTTGATTCTACTTGGAGCTTACCACGGCCCGCTGTGATGATAGGCACGATCTTGTTTTTACCCACAAGTTCACGCATCACGCTTTCTGAAACAGCGGCAACAGTCGACTCGTGATCTGTGATATTGAAAAGATAATTGCGCAAATTACTGATTTGCCAAACCACATTAAATCGAACATCAACAATATTCTCGTCTTGTGTCAGCATCAAACTATTGGTGGCGCGCCTAGAACTGGAACGCGTTTGTCCACCTGCAATTCCAATTTGCGTTTGCCTCTTGTCAGTAATACCTTGAATTTCTACCGTTTCCATAGGGTACGGTAGGTGCCAATGCAGTCCTGGTGTTTGGGTATCCACATATTTGCCAAAACGCAGCACAACAGCGTTTTCATTGGTAGCCACAACATAAAAACCAGACACCAGCCACACAGCTATTGCAGCGAGTAGTATCAGCATGATACCGCCCTTGCCGCCAGGCAAGGCCTGCTTCAGTTGTTCCTGGCCTTTTTTAATAAACTCATCGATATGGGGTGGCTCGCCGCCACCACCGCCGCCACCGCGACGCGGGCCACCATTACCCCATGGGTTGGGCTTATCCCCATTCCCGTTATTTTGCCAAGGCATACTTTTATCTCCCCGTTGGCGCTATCTTGTAGACATTCTTTCAGCCCATCCTGTAGAGAAGGGCTCTGTCTTACCATGCTATATATGGTAGGCACCGCTCTCCTGCAATGATAGTCGCGAAAAATCGGCCATTCGCACAGCAAATGACGAGGAATTGATGCCAAAAGTTACAAAAGCGACTATTTTAGAAGCCCTCGGCGCTATTGCTCCGGGCGATGGCGCGCCCAACATTGTCGACTCCGGCGTTGTAAGCGCTGTGATCGTTGACGGCGACCAAGTTGGCGTCGTGCTGGATTTTGGCGACAAATCCCCCGCAGATTTCCCAGACATCAAAGAAGCAGCCGAAAAAACGGCGCTCGCCATAGAAGGCGTAACTGCAGTGAATGTTGTGATGTCAGCGCTAAAGGCGCCGCAAAGCGTGAAAAAACCACCTCAGATGGGGGCTGCCAGACCAGCACCTACCCCCACAGAAATCCCCGGCGTTAAACATATAATCGCAGTTGCCAGCGGCAAAGGCGGCGTCGGCAAATCTACCACCAGTGTCAATCTCGCACTGGCCCTCAAAGCACAGGGCCTGAAGGTTGGATTGATGGATGCAGACATTTTCGGCCCGTCCCTGCCTATGCTCGTCGGCGTGGACGACCGCCCGGAAGCCAAGGACAAGATAATTCAGCCCCTATATGCCTACGGGCTAAAGGTAATGTCTGTGGGCTTTCTTATTGATATAGACCAACCGGTTATATGGCGCGGGCCACGTGTTATGGGAGCAACGCAGCAGCTCCTGAAAGATGTGGCATGGGGTCCACTGGATGTTTTGGTGGTGGATATGCCCCCCGGCACGGGTGACGTGCAGCTAACGATGGTGCAACAAGCCGCACTTTCAGGCGCTGTGATTGTATCCACGCCTCAAGACCTGGCGCTGATTGACGCCCGTAAAGGGCTGGCAATGTTCGAACAGGTGAAGGTTCCCATTTTGGGCATCATCGAGAATATGAGCAGCTTTGTATGCCCGCACTGTAATGAAACATCCTCCATTTTTGGCCATGGCGGCGCTAAAGATACGGCGAGCATGGTAAGCTGCGATTTCCTGGGCGAAATCCCGTTGGACATGAGCTTGCGCGAGGGTAGCGACGCCGGAACGCCCCTTGTTGCCAGCGACCCGGACCACCCGATCAGCAAAGCATACGGCCGAATTGCCGGAGCCATTTCAGAAAAGCTTGATCTATAAAAACCGTAACCCACGCCGAAACGGCGTAATTAAGTGCGGCGCTCGTAAACAACAAATGCGTAAGCTGGCTGGCCTTCGGTTGCAGCATGGCTCTGCCGATTGGCCTCTACCCAGTCTGCCGCATCAAAGTCTGGGAAAAATGTGTCGCCCTCCACCTCGGCGTCAACCTCGGTGATATACATTCGGTCCACGTGCGGCATTGCCTGCCTGTAAATCTGCGCGCCGCCTGTAATCATAATCTCACTGCTCACAGGCTCACCCGTACGCTCGGTATTCCGGGCCAATTCGATCGCCGCTTCAATGTTGCTGGCCACTTCCACACCTTCAAAACTCCAACCCCTGTTGCGCGTGATAACAATGTTCCTACGGCCAGGCAGAGGCCTGCCGATAGAATCGAATGTTTTGCGCCCCATGACAATGGGTTTGCCAAGCGTCGTGGCTTTGAAATATTTGAGATCCGCAGGCAAATGCCAGGGCAAGTCACCATTGACACCGATTGCCCGGTTTTTCGACATAGCTACGATTAGGGAGATGGTCATGCTTTGGCAGCCTCAAGCTCAAGGGGTTTAAGTTCGCAGCAATTGAAATTATATCATCATCTCGTCATCCAGGTCTTTTATGGAGGCTTCTTCAAGAGGCAAATGTACCCGGATAGCAGTACCGACATTCACCGTACTGCGCACGGTGATAGTGCCTTCCATTCGGTCGATCAATTCACGGCAAATTGCCAGACCAAGCCCCACCCCGCCATGACGGCGCGACAGTGCAGCATCCACCTGCGTGAAACGGTCAAAAAGAGTAGCCTGTTTCTCTTCCGGGATACCAATGCCGGTATCTTGAACTTCCAAAACCCAGCCTAAACGGCCATTTTTAAAGGGCTTTGCAAACATACGTGCAGTGACAGAACCTTCCTGAGTAAACTTAATGGCGTTCGAACATAGATTGATCAATATCTGGCGTAACCTCAATTCGTCACCGAGGATATTATCAGGCATATTGTCATCAAATTCAGCGCTCAGTTCGATATTTTTGGCGGCAGCCTGCTGAATTAACAAGGTGACAACCCGCTCGGCCAGCAACCGGGTGGAAATGGCATTTTTTTCAATGTTTATTTTTCCGGCCTCAAGCTTTGCCAGGTCAAGAATATCGTTGATCAGACTCAACAAATGAGAGCCGCTGGAATGAATATCCTTCGAATATTCCACATAGCGCTTGTCGCCAATAGGGCCCAGAGCCTGCTCGCCCAGCAGCTGGGAAAACCCGAGAATAGCATTAAGCGGCGTACGCAATTCGTGGCTCATAGTTGCCAAAAACTCTGATTTTGCCCGATTTGCCAATTCGGCAGAGCGACGGCTTTCCTCAACATCCTTATTCAGGTTCTGCAGAAGCTTGTAATGTTCTTCAAGCTCGTCGTGGGCTTCTTTCAGTGCACGCGTTCGACGGTTCACAATATCGGCCACGCGGCGCGCGCGGCGCAATTGCGACCAAACGATAAAAAAGAACAACCCAGTAAGCAAAAGGCAAACACTGGCGGTGATGGCGGCCGATGTATAATCAACAGGGAAGGCGCCTAAAACGGGTGTAACCTGTAGTTGCCAATTGGCGACACCAAGCGCGAAGGATTGGCCATAAGGCGCAATATGGCTCGCGGTTATTTCCCCATTTGGCGGGCTATAGGCTATTTCATGCTGGCCGTTCTCCCAACTGCTTTGCGCCCTAAGCTGAAGTGTACCCGTGGAAAACGTCAGGTCGTCAACGACAGAGTTAAGCAACCCTTGAAAATCAACCAGCTGCACGATCAAACCCTGATTTCCGCCTTTGCTGTTGATAGGATTTGCCATCAATATCTGGCCACTCGCGCCCTGATCGAGCTCGGGAAATGCAGGTAAAAAGATCGCTGACGGCTCTTGACTGTTTAGTGCTAGCTCCAGGAAGCTGTTTAATAGTTTGAGGCCACCTATATTCAGCCCTTCGAGGCGACTGCGATAGCTTTCCTCGCCAGCTCGAATATATAGGAGCGGAAACTTTCTGCTATTCGTGTCCGCTACATCAGAATTATCTGGTTCCTTAACCCTGTATTCGCCTTGGTAAATATCCTGAATACTATCAAAAAAACCCACCGAATTCTCTTCCGTCAATGCATAGACCAGGGCAACAAATTGCCGGTTAGCATTCAGGTTTGAATTGGCGTTGATCAGGCGAGTGAAGGTATCCCTGGATACTCCCTCGCTATCTTTATAGTAGGAATAAATATCTTCCGCGGCAGCCATTCCCGCGACAAGTTTGCCCTTTATTCGGCCAGAATATTGTTCAGCATTTCTGCTAAAATCAGTCGCGGCCTGTAGTTCCGAAAGGCGTACACTTTCGCGGGTCGCAAAAAAAGTAAAAGCCAATCCAGCCAAAACCACAACCCACAGCAAACTCATTTGCCGGTAATTTGTATCTTCATTCTGTCCCAATAAAACCTCGGCTAACTTTTAAACGGCGACTTGCGCTTTGATATGCGGGTGACTTTCATAACCTGTTATTTCAATGTCGTCATAAGTGAAAGCAAACAGATCAGAAACACCGGGGTTCAAAGTCAATGCTGGTAAAGCAAGCGGGCTACGGGAAAGCTGCTCATCGGCTTGCTCTATATGATTGCTATATAGGTGTGCGTCACCAAATGTATGGACAAAGTCCCCAACCTGGAGGCCGCAGGCCTGCGCCATCATATGGGTCAAAAGCGCGTATGAGGCGATATTGAACGGCACCCCCAAAAATACGTCAGCACTGCGCTGATAAAGCTGGCATGATAATTTGCCTTCAGCGACATAAAACTGGAACAGGCAGTGACACGGCGGCAGCGCCATATGGTCCACGTCGGCCACATTCCAAGCTGATACCATCAGCCGCCTGCTGTTTGGATTGTTCTTTATCTGGTCAATCAGAGCACTGATCTGGTCAACTGACCGGCCGTCTGGTGTAGGCCAGCTGCGCCACTGGTGGCCGTAAACCGGCCCCAAATCACCCGCTTCATCAGCCCATGCGTCCCAGATTGAAACGCCGTTATCTTTGAGATACTTGATATTTGTATCGCCAGCGATAAACCACAAAAGCTCATGAATAATGGATTTCAAATGTAGTTTCTTGGTTGTCACCAACGGAAACCCAGCGCTCAGGTCAAAGCGCATCTGATGGCCAAAAACACTGTATGTGCCTGTCCCTGTCCGGTCACCTTTAAAGGTGCCTTCGCTTCGAATACGCTTCACCAGCTCAAGATATTGCTTCACGCGGCCCCCGCCAATTCACTACTCTAAACCTCTATAAACCTATAGGATTATATAGGGAAACTGGCAATAGGGATTGAAGGCCTAATGCAGGGTTTTGGCCGGATAGCTTTTTATAATGCGCAAATATTCATGGGCCATCGCTTTACTAACACCAGCTTTTTGCATCACCGCCACAAAAGCGCGCATATCCCCGCCGTAAAGGCCTTGCCGTACTTCACCGAGGGTCATTTCGGCTTCGAGTGCAAGCACACTATTCAGAAAATTAAAACACCCCCTGCCTGCGAATTCCAACGTCATGTCGTCGGTCAATCTTCGCTCATTACGCAGATCAAAGACATAAGCGTGGATTTGCGCCGGGCTCGCCTTTTCCACTTGTGTCCATATAGCCGCATGCTTTGTTTTAAAGGCAATTTCTTCGGCCATCGGCGCGCTAATTTCATATGTGTCGGTCAAAATAGCACTATAGGTCACCGAGACTTTGCCGATAATGGCTTCTACCACACTAAGCGGCAAATCGGAGCGCTGGGCCAAATGATCCATCAGTCGCTGGTTTGCACCAAATCGGTCTACTATTTTTTCACAGGCTTCTGACTGCAAGCTAAGGGCTTCATTTCTGACAATATAGCTTACCGGGTTTTGACCACCTGCAGTGACAATAGCCATGCAGGACTGATCGCCCAAATCCTTGCGGCGGGCCAATGTTATATGAGCGTGCTCCTCAAGGTGCGGGATAAGACCAGCGAGCTGCAAATCGGTGAAAGCGTTGGTTGCCGCCAAAAACGGGCTCGCCACGCTTTCGACGTCTGTTGCTATGCGGGCTGCCAGATCGTAAGGCAAGCATGTACAGTTTCGCAGCTCAAACGCCAGTGATTCTCTAACTTGCTGGGAAATATCCTGCGCTAACAAACGGGCCACATTTTCGATGGCCAGGCGTTTACCCGGCGCGGGTTTATTATCCAAATATCCTGCTACACGCTGGCTAAGGGCTATTTTTTCAAGAATGGCCGCATTTGCGGTTCCAAAAGAAAGTTGGCTGCTCATCAGAAGCGCTCCGATACGGGCTGGCAATGCCCGGTCATCAATAAGGTGTGCTGCTTGCCTGTTCAGCACCCCAGTGATTTCAGCCCCAATCTGCGCCCTTCGATTTGTGCGCCTCATAAAGCTAAACGGGGCAGACGCGCTTTTATTCCCCCGAAGCAGAACTTTTTTCTTAAATTGTAGGTTTTGACAAAAAAAGCCCGCGTACACCAAGGTGCACGCGGGCCGTTCTTCAATAAATTCTGACAAGTTTAGCCGAACCCGGAAAGATAAACCATCCGCAACAGATATACATAGTTGCTCTCTAGCGCCATAAAGGCCACCAGCACCAATATAGCGAGCGGCGGTACCGTTATCAGGTAAATAAGCGCATAGCGCTCCCACATCATATGCATGAAGACGGCAACAATCAGCCCGGCTTTAAGGACCATGAATATAAGGATCAAGCTCCAGCGCAACATGCCCTGAAACTGGAAATAGTCCACCATGTAGGACAGCGTACTAAGGACAAACAGGAGGCCCCATATCTTAAGATACAGGCCTATCGGATGCTGTTGCTCTGGCTCTGCGCCTGAGGCGTTTTCTGCGTGTGCCATTCAGGCCTCCTTACCAAAGATAGAAAAATGCGAAGATGAAAACCCAGACCAAATCTACAAAGTGCCAATAAAGCCCGGTAATTTCGACGATCTGATAATCACCCTTCTTTTCATAGTCTCCGCGCCAAACCTTTCGCGCAACAATGCCGAGATACAAAACCCCTATCGACACATGAAGCCCATGAAACCCGGTTATCATGAAAAAGGCCGAGCCAAACTGATACGCTCCAAAGGGGTTTTCCCAAGGCCGTACGCCCTCATGGATCAATTTCGTCCATTCAAAGGCCTGCATGCCAACAAACATGGCGCCGAGCACGGCTGTGCCAGCCATAAACATCGCAGCCTTTTTCGCGCGCCGCTGATACCCCATATTCACGGCCATCGCCATGGTGCCACTACTGGAAATTAGGACAAAGGTCATAATGGCGATCAATATCAGCGGTAAATCCGTACCGGCGATATTGAGCGAGAAAACCTCGCTCGCGTTTGGCCAGGCCACTGTGCTGCTCATGCGCATGGTCATATAGCCGGTCAAAAATGTGCCAAAAACAAAGGTATCGCTGAGGAGGAAAATCCACATCATGGATTTCCCCCAGGATACGCCTTTGAAAACCTCCTCATCAGACGCCCAGTCAGAGGCCATTTGGCCCATCGCCGTGGGCTTGGCCGGCGCTGTAGCTGTACTAGTCTGTCCCATAATTGTTTCCTTCAATCGTTAGCGACAATGCGCTCAGGTTGATAGCAACATGGCAAACATTGCCAACCAAAGAAGCAGCAGATAGCTCCAGTAATAATCACAGAGCTTGATGCTGGCAGTTGTGTCCGCGGCGGGTGCACCAGACGTGGTTTTAAAGAGGGCCAGTCCCCAGGCATACAGCCCGCCGAGCAAATGAAGGCCGTGCAGCCCCGTAAGCACAAAGAAAAAAGCGTTGGCAGGATTGGCCTGCGCGTATAGCCCCGCGGCATTCAACTGCTGCCATGCCATATATTGACCAACAAGGAAGGCGAAGCCCGCCAAGCCGCCAACAATGAAAGCCTTTTTAGCAGCACCCATATTGCCGCGAGCCGAAAATCGTGAAGCCAAATGCATAAAAATGCTACCCGCCACCAAAATATAGGTGTTTGTCCACAGGATCGCCGGGTCTGAAAGATTGGTCCACCCCCCCATGCCCATACGCATTTTGTAAGCAATACTAAAAAGACCAAACAGTGCCGTCGCAACGCCCATAAAGATGAACAGGCCGGTCCGCTTTACCTTAAGGGGGGCACGCATGCCCGCCCCCATATTGCCGCCGGGAACTGTTTCTGTGGCCGTGGCATCACCTAGCCACGGCTGGGAGAAAATGGTTTTGATAAATCCCATCAGCTTGTCTCCTCGGCTGTCGTGTGCCCTCGGGTGTCCGGGTAAAGCGGCGTCGGATCAGGATCAATTTCACCCGCCTCTTCCAGCTTTTCAAACGGCTGCCGAGGTGTGTTTTGCGAGATGAAATCATCCGGCGCACCCGGCACACTATAATCATAAGCCCAGCGGTGCACCTCAGGCAGGGTTTTACCCCAGTTGCCGTGCACAGGCGGCGTTTGCGGTGTTTGCCATTCAAGCGACGTGGCTTTCCACGGGTTCGCCGGTGCTTTCTCACCTTTGAAGTAGCTCCAGCCTAAATTATAGAGGAACTGGATTTGCACCACGCCAACAATAAGGGCAGCTACAGTGATGAACTCATTCAGATCATTCGCAGACTGCGGAATAAACTCCAAGTCCTCGTAGGAGAAATACCGCCTTGGCACACCGACAAACCCGAGATAATGCATCGGGAAATAAATCGCGTAGGTGCCAATGAAGGTTACCCAAAAATGGAACTGACCCATGCCGTTATGCAGCATGCGCCCGGTTATTTTGGGATACCAATGATAAATGGCCCCAAAGACCACCATCACAGGCGCAACCCCCATAACCATATGGAAGTGGGCTACCACGAAATAGGTGTCTGAAAGCGGCACATCCACAACAACATTGCCAAGGAAGAGCCCCGTAAGGCCGCCAAAAACAAAGGTCAGTACAAATGAGATTGCATAAAGCATTGGAACCGTCAGATGGATATCCGCGTTCCAGAGCGTCAAGACCCAATTATAGACCTTGATCGCCGTCGGCACCGCAATAATCAGTGTTGTGGTGGCAAAGAAGAAACCAAAAGCCGGATCCATCCCGCTGACATACATATGGTGCGCCCATACAATGAAAGACAATATGCCAATAGCAAGCAGCGCCCACACCATCATACGGTAGCCAAAGATATTTTTGCGCGCATGCACGCTCAAAATATCCGAGATAATCCCGAACGCCGGAAGCGCAACGATATAAACTTCCGGGTGGCCAAAGAACCAGAACAAGTGCTGGAACAGCAAAGGGCTGCCACCGGTGTAATCAAGCGTTTCCCCAAGCGACATAATCTCCGGTACAAAGAAGCTCGTACCAATCACCCGGTCCAGGAGCAACATTACGCCGCTTACAAACAGCGCCGGGAATGCCAGCAGGCCCATAAAGGTCGCGATGAAAATGCCCCAAACCGTAAGCGGCATGCGCATCAGGGTCATACCCCGTGCCCGCGCCTGCAATACGGTGGTAACGTAATTCAAGCCACCCATGGTGAAGGCAACGATGAAAATCACCAGCGATGTAAGCATCAATATGATGCCCCAGTCATAGCCCGGCGTGCCTTCAAGGATCGACTGCGGCGGATAAAGCGTCCACCCGGCACCTGTTGGGCCTCCGGGCGTGAAGAAACTGGCAACCAAAACCAAAACAGCAATCAGATACACCCAGTAGCTGAGCATATTCAGGAATGGGAACACCATGTCCCGCGCGCCCACTTGCAAGGGAATAAGATAATTACCAAACCCGCCCAGAAAAATGGCGGTCAGCAGGTAAATCACCATAATCATGCCGTGCATGGTGGCATATTGATAATAAGCCGCCTGGTCGATAAATTCGAGCTCACCCGGAAAACCGAGCTGCATGCGCATCAACCATGATAGGACCAGCGCAACCAGGCCAATCGCAATCGCGGTTAAACTATATTGAACCGCAATAACCTTATGGTCCTGACTCCAAATATATTTGGTAAGAAAGCTGGTTGGCTCATGCATTTCGTCGTCATGATGCTCACTCATTGTCACCCTCCCCGGTGGAATTATCTTCGGCCTCATCCATTAGCTCTTCGGCTGGCATTTCCTCTTCCTCAGGGGCCATCATTTCAGCAAATGTTACTTGCTCAGAAAGCCACGCTGCATAGTCTTCGGCGTTATCGACAATCACGATGCCGCGCATGTCCGAATGGCCAAGGCCGCATAGTTCAGCGCAAATGATTTCAAATTCGCCGGTCCGTGTTGGGGTAAACCAGAAATAGGTCACCATGCCGGGTACAAGGTCCATCTTTGCCCGGAATTGCGGCACATAAAAATTATGCAGCACGTCAACAGATCGCAGCAGATTTTTCACCGGCTTATCGACCGGCAAATGCATTTCCCCGCCCTCAATGATAATATCGTCTTGCCCGTTCGGGTCGTCTGGATTAACACCAAGCGGATTATCGTAGGAAATGAACCGCACGGCAGCGCCGCCCAGCTTGCCGTCTTTTCCCGGCAACCTGAAATTCCAGGCCCACTGTTGGCCCAGCGTCTCAAATTCTGTGGCGTCATCAGGCGGATAAACATAGTCTGCCCAAACCACAAGGCCGGGTGCCAGCATGCCGGCAATCCCGACTGTGGTGAGGCCTATCAGCCAGCTTTCAAGCTTTTTGTTTTCCGGCTCGAATTTGGCCTTCTGGCCGCTTTTATGATGAAATTTATATATGGCGTATGCCATAAACAGTGAGACAGCTATGAAAACAACGCCTGTAATCACAAAGGTGATAATAAGCGCGTCGTCAATCGTGCCCCAATTGGATGCCAGCGGTGTGAACCACCAAGGGCTAAAGAAGGTGAATAATACTGTAATAACCACCAGCAGTACCAATATAATCGCCAAAACCATCGTCTACTCCTAGAAGGAAGATTGAACTCGGTTCCGAAAAACTGCACTCCTGTTTCGGCAACAGGTTACAGGGCCAAGACACTGAAGACACAGCGCCTGACCGGCTATTTTTTACTGGTTACTCTGAACTCGTTATTAAAACTCCTTACTCATTCGCCTTACAGGGTGATCATATTTAGGGTAGCCGAAACCTTCGGCGGCACACATTATTTGCCAACATATACGGCATATTGCGGCACGCTGGATGCAGCTTGTATTTGAAATTCCCCCGTATCTGACCAACTCCCCTTTCTCTAACGCGCCCCTTTCGCCCGACAGAGAATAATCGATAAATCCTGCTACGCTGCCGCGGATTCCGGCCCATGCAGATGAACATCGCGCCCTGCATGCCGGCTCAAAATGGCAATCGCCCTGCGTTCCTGCTCGCGACTGCCGGTGCGCACCCACATGAGAAGACCGCCCCAGGCTTGCTCTCTGCGCTCGCGCTCTGATCGGCGGTGCACGATAAAATAGGCAAGCCCACCGCCAAATGCGGCGCCGATCAGGCCCATCATCACACTGATAACCACCGTTTGCCAAACCTCCAGCCCTTGGGCGGCGGCCACTCCAGCTCCCACAAGAAGCGCCACATACAAGGGGATCAACAATATAATAGTTGTACCTTGGGTTTTGCTGTCGATATCAGCATGCGCCTGCCTGGGCACGCTGGCGTCGTCTTCTATTTCAGCAACATTTTCTATTTTGTGATTAACCGCTTTTTCCAAAGCGTCCGGCCTGATTGGCCGTGATATGGCAGCATTGGAAAAGCCGTGGCTTTCCAAATCGTCCACAGCGGCTTGCATATCTTTTTCATTGTCAAATAGCGCGACAGCTTCGCGCAAATTACCGCGTGGGCCCGTTTCGTCAGACCATTCCCAGCGTTCTTGCTCGACCATAAACCTCTCACTTCCCTCACAAAAGTTACTGGATCCACACTCAAAACTGTATTGTTCCAACTATTACACAAAAATTATAAAACTGCGAATCTGATGTGCATTTTTAATTCCTCGTCCGGTCTGTTTGGGCTTTAAAAGCGCAGGTATATTGACTATATGTAAGGAGCCAGCTTGCTGGCTATGGCGATAAACGGCGCATTAAGTAGGTATTGCGGACCCGGGGGCGGTACCCGGCACCTCCACCAACAAAGGCTAATGTAAAAGCTAGCATCGAAGTGGTGGCTTCCCCGAATTGAAGGTTTTGGCCTTTGCTGATGGGGGTGAAATAGGATCGACGTGTATTGAACGGTGTTTTGCTTTTTGCTCAGGATGGTACCGCTGTGATGGGCCAACATTGATAAATGCTAACGACAATGACGTCGAGTTCGCAGTTGCAGCGTAAGCTGTCACTGTAAACTACATTTATAAATTCCTGGGGTTTGACGACTTCAGGTGGGGATTGGGCCACCTAGCAACAGAACGGCCCGCTTTTCTTTATACGGCTGCGTGAGGTATATGGTTAAAAAAGCAATTTGGGTGTTGGCCATGGCAATGGCTGTGATGATTTTGCTTTTTAGCCCGCTTGTGGGATTTGAAATTATCTTTTTTATTGATGCTATTGGCATTGACATGTTTGCCATGCTGCTTGAAGCGCAGTTGCTGGTGACAATCGGCTTGATCATAACAAGAACGAAGCTTGCGGCTCTGTATGTTCACGAGTGGGCGATGCAGCGGGATACAAATTATTTCATTCCAAGCGTCGAGACTATCCGCGCATATCCCCCAATGATTGTTCACGCTGTACCAGAATTGCTAGCGCTGCTCATCATCGCGACAATGATATTAGTTAAAGCAATATCACTCGCATAGCCCTGCCCTGCCCATTTTAACCAAAAAACCACTGTCGCTATTCCCTGCAAAAATTCCAGTCTGCCGGGCAAACCGCGTCCGCAGGGATGTTGCCCAAAGCAGCGTCCAGGTCAGCTGAGGTTAACACCCGGCCACTGTGAGCCGCAGCGAAATTCCGGGCATCCAGATCATGATCAGCAAACAGCTTTTTGAGCCTGTTTAGCCCGTCATACCCGCTGGGCGCACCGGCCGCTTGGCGTGAGAAAAATGTATCTGCAGTGAAGGCAATTTTTGCATCAGGGAAATAGCTAACCAGCATATGGCTGGTATGCCCAGAGGGGAAATCCATAACCTTCAGCTTGCCGCCTGCAATGCTGCCAAACCCATCCACAAGGATAAATCTGTCATCCGAGATTGCCGTGCCAGCGCTTTCGCGAATAGAAGCCGCATGGTCTGCCACTGTCACAAAAACAGCGCCTAGTTCCGCCGCTTCCTTCATGCCTCCAATATGGTCAATATGGTGGTGGCTAACCACCTGATACTTCAGCGGTTTATCCGTGCCAGCAAACGCATTCATAGCTTCAAACCGGTCTTTCAGCCCTGCGTAACCACCAGCAGCGATAAAATAATCACCCGCATCGACAAAAATGGAAAAGCCCCAGTTTCGCCCGGCAAGGTAAACACCGTCAGCAAGCTTTTTCACGGTCATTTCGGAGAAATCAAGGGATGGCTTTTCGTCGCCGTATCCGCCCGGGAGGGCAAACGCCGCCCCAACCTCAGGGTTAAATGTAACAGACCGCGCAGTCACAACCTCAAACGGCTGCCCGCCGCGTGTAACATAAGTGCTGCCCGCATAGATAATGCCGTCTTGCTGCTGGTAGGCCGAAAACTGATAATTAAAATACTGCCCGGCCACCCAGTGTGCGCGCTGCATCTTTGATATGCGCCCGGTTTCACCGTCTATATACAGGGTCAGCTCAGGATAGCCGTCCGCCTGAAATGATATTTTTTCGTGCAGATCACCGCGGTAATCCTCTTCGCCCTGATACACAGCCTTGTCTCGCTCACCCGTGACCATCCTGGCCAGCACAGTATCAAGCATCAAGGAAATGCGCCTATCTGCGCTGGCATAAGAGATGCCACCGTTTTCAGCGAGCGTTTGCGCCGTGTGGTCAATATAGTAGCCCCCGGTGCCGTCAAATATCTGGTGTTGCAGGGAAATATAAGGCTGGCTGCCGCGCACCCACTTCAAAGCCTTGCGGCGGGTTTCAAAGTCGATCGTCACTTGCGCATTATAATGCGCCAGGTCAACCTCGTCCGGCGTGGTGCTTTGCCCAAACCGAAACCCTTTATAGCGGTCATTGATACGCAGCGTCTTAAGCTTCAAAAGCGCGTCGCCACCGTAAGCAGCAACCACTTTGTCAATCAACACATCTTCTTTTTCGCCCGCAAAAACGCCAACAGACAGCGCGAGCGCGCATGAAGCCGCTACCATAAAGGATTTAGCAAACCGCATGATCAGTCCCCCCAATTTTATGCCCAAACGTAACCCCCCGTCGCCTTAGCCCCTCGGCACATCGTGGTACGATCAGTTTTCTATCAAAAAAATCACACTAGTGGTGCCAGTTTGGCTCACAATGCAAATGCGGTGGGCTGTTTTCTTAAAGAGACAAAAGGCAACGTTGCATCGACAGAACAAAGGAGCTGGTTCCACAGGGCGAGCCCTCTCATCAGCGCACAAGGAAAACCTTCTGCCGCAATTGAATTGCCTTGAGAGTCAGCAAAATTACCTTTTCACCAAAAAGGGGAACAAAGATGTATAAATTTCTGGCCACGGCACTAATGGTTTTCACGTGCTTATTCGCTCATCCAGCCAGTGCCGACGCCATAAGCATTACCATAGAAAATGATGGCTGGATTTTGAAGGGTGACAGGTATGACGCTGCCGGAGACGCACCGAGGGCCGTCGCCCTCTTGTTTCATAATGCCGGTGGCAACCGAACCGAATATGCGGCGTTCGCTGGCGAGCTTGCTCGCAACAGCATCACATCCATCGCCGTGGATCTGCGCGGGCACGGGGAAAGCACCAATCTCGACACGTTTGACTGGAAGGTCCGCAAAAATTTCGAAATTAATGTCGAAGCCTGGAAAGACATTGTCGCGGCAATGTCTTATGTAGATTCTGACCCGACACTTTCGCTCCTGCCGCTCATATTTGTCGGGGCCAGTTATAGCGGCGAAAAAATGGTGGAAGCGGCCACACGGTACCGCATGCCCAACATGATGATCGAGTTTTCCCCCGGCTCTTTCAGCGACACGTCTATCGCCCAAATAGACCCAAGCGGCATTCCCTGGCTTTTCGTCCGTGCAGAAAAAGAACTTCCATTTTTTGATGCCTTGTTTGAAGCCATCCGCGCAGGCAGTGACAATGCTGAAATATGGATCGTCCCCGGCAAAGGGCACGGCACGCGCATTCTAGACACACGCCCTCGCCTGCTGGGCCGCATAGTAAGCTGGATCAATGAAAAGCTGAAAACAATCAAAGAATGATCAATTCGGCCTTCTGCCAACCTCGCACCATAAATATTTGCCATGTTTGCTCTTCACCTTGCCGCCGCGAGCGCCTATAAGAGCGATTAACAAGATAGTTTAACTGAACCGGGTTTTTTATTGATGGCTGAAACTCACATCGACTATGACGCCAAAGTGCAAAACGCGCTGCGCGAGGTTGTTAAAACTGTTCTCAAGGAGACAGAAGAAGACGGCCTCAAGGGCGATCATCATTTTTATGTCGCGTTTAAAACCCAGGCAGAGGGCGTTGATATTCCGGCGCATCTCGTTAGTCGTTTCCCTGATGAAATGACCATTGTTGTCCAGCATAAATACTGGGGCCTGAAAGTATTGCCCGATCATTTTGAAATTGGTCTGTCGTTCAATCAAAACCCGGAGCATCTAACCATTCCGTTCGCTGCCATTGTTGGCTTTGTAGACCCAAGCGTGCAATTTGCCCTGCAATTCCACGACGAAAACAGTGACCCGGCTGACGATTTCGACGATACGACAGAAACCGAAGACATCACCGAACGCGTGACCGAGACACTTGTCTCAAGCGCCGGAAATGGCGGTACAGGCGGATCCAGTGCACCAGAAGACGACGCAGACAAAAGCGAAGCCAGCGAAACTGGCGGCGATAATATCGTCACGCTCGACGCTTTCCGCCGCAAATAATTTCAAAACATAAAGGGCACATCATGCCAGATACTCAGCCAGCCTGGACCTATTCAAAATTGTTTCAGTTGGGCGCTGACGATACGCCCTACCGCAAAATCACCAGTGAGCATGTGTCCACGATTGAAGTTGATGGCCGCACCATACTCAAAGTGGATGACGCCGGGCTTGAGCTGATCACCCGCGAAGCCATGGCCGATATCGCCCACCTGCTCAGGCCAGCGCACCTGCAGCAGCTCGCTGATATCCTCAAGGATGATGAAGCCAGCGACAATGACCATTTTGTCGCGCGCGAGCTACTCAAAAACGCAAATATCGCCGCAGGGCGCGTGCTGCCCAGCTGCCAGGATACCGGCACCGCCATCATCATCGCCAAAAAAGGCCAGCATGTCTGGACAGACGGTGACGACGCGGAACCGATCACAAAAGGCGTGATGGGCACCTATACAGAAACCAACCTGCGCTACAGCCAGATGGCGCCGCTCAGCATGTATAAAGAGGCCAACACCAAAAACAACACCCCTGCACAGGTGGATATTTACGCCAGTACCGGCAACGAATATCATTTCCTCTTTATGGCGAAGGGTGGCGGCAGCGCCAATAAAACATTCCTTTACCAGCAAACACCCGCGACCTTGCGCGAAGACCGCATGCTGGCTTTTCTTGACGAGAAAATCAAAACCCTCGGCACCAGCGCCTGCCCGCCTTACCATTTGGCGATTGTGATCGGCGGCTTGTCAGCCGACCAAAACCTGGCGGTGGTAAAAAAAGCCTCGGCCAAAGAAATGGACAGCTTGCCAACAACAGGTGACGCCACAGGCCGCGCGTTCCGCGATGTGGAAATGGAAAAACAAATCCACAAGATGACCCAAAACATGGGTATCGGCGCGCAGTTTGGCGGCAAATATTTCTGCCATGATGTGCGGGTTATCCGCCTGCCGCGCCACGGTGCCAGCCTGCCTGTCGGCATCGGTGTTAGCTGCTCAGCAGACCGCCAAGCCAAGGGAAAAATCACCGCCGAGGGTATTTTCCTTGAGGCGCTTGAAACCGACCCGGCCAAATATCAGCCGGAACCATCAGACGAGCATCTGTCGAATGATGTGGTTGAGATTGACCTGAACCAGCCCATGGCCGATGTGCTGAAAACCTTGAGCGCCTATCCCATCAAAACCCGGCTTTCGCTTACCGGCACCATTGTTGTGGCTCGCGATCTGGCCCACGCCCGCGTGCAGCAAAATATCGAAGCAGGCGGAGAGATGCCTGACTATTTCAAAGACTATATCATCTATTATGCTGGCCCGGCCAAAACACCGGAAGGCTATGCATCTGGTTCGTTTGGCCCCACCACCGCGGGGCGTATGGACAGCTTTGTTGGCCCCTTCCAGGAGCTGGGCGGCAGCATGATCTCCCTCGCCAAAGGCAACCGTTCCCGTGCTGTCACCAAGGCCTGCGAAGAAAATGGCGGGTTTTATTTGGGCTCGATCGGCGGGCCAGCGGCGGCGCTCGCGTTCGATAACATCACCAAGGTTGAGGTGCTTGATTTCGACGATCTGGGCATGGAAGCCATTTGGAAGATCGACGTGAAAAACTTCCCGGCCTTCATTGTGGTTGATGACAAAGGCAATGACTTTTTTCAGGCTCTTTGAGGGGGTTATCCATAGTGATTTCTATTGAAGCCGCAAAAAGTGAGACAGATTTCCGTGCCGTTTACGGCCTTGTGAAGGCGCTTGCCATTCACGAAAACACAGCGCAATTTTTCAAAAATACAGAAGCGGAATTTGTTGCTGGTGCGCTGGCTGAAGAACCGCGTTTCAGCGCCCTGCTTGGCAAACATAATGATAAAATTGTTGGTATGGCTACCTACCTGCGGCGGTTTCACATCTGGAACAATAGCGACATTCTCATCCTCGACGATCTGTTTGTAAGCCCGGAAGCACGTGGGCTTGGCGTCGGCACACGCCTTCTTAAGGCCCTTGGCGACAAAGCCAAGACGGAAAACATTCCTGTTAAATGGCAGGTGCAGGCTGATAACCACGATGCTATTGCCTTGTACAAGCGCATGGGTGCTGATTTTCACACCACAGGCATTTGTTGGTGGCGGCCTGAAAACATCAGCTAATGTAGTCAGACAATAAAGTGTCATACTGGCGGCCGTTAATTGGAATCTCTGAAAAGGCTGCTTACATCCCATAAGCAGACATTCGCACACAGGGGATATTCCTGGCTATTTATGGCTCCTGTTGACCCATTGCAGACACTTCTCTCAATGATTTTTTGGCAGCAAGCTTCTTCGCTTTCATCACTATATCAATCCTATAAAAGATATGCGCATCCCACGCGTCGTAGTCAATACCGCCTTCAGCTAGTTGGTTTAGACCATCGTCGGAGATAAAAATTTCAGTCCCAGCAGCAGTTTTTACCCAAAGTTTGAGTGATGCTTTCCAGATGCCAATGTGCGCGCATATAAAGCGAAACAGCGACCGTGTTTCGTCAACGAACCTAGTTTCAACGATCTCATGATACGATTGGTTTATTACGACTGTTTCCCGGCCGTTTAATGTTACCAACCCAACGAAGTCGCCGTTTTCAAGTTCCTGATACGAACCTGATATTGTTTCCATATCCCCTCCTGCATGGTCGAGAATTCTGGCTTGACCCTCTTCCAAAGAGTATACTCGATCAGGCAGTCGCCCAGTTAACTTTGTGAATTTCACCTGCATTGTCATCTATCTCTTCAGTATCAGTATCTCGAACGAAAGCTCAAAAAACATTAATGGACACCATGGCACATAATGTCCGCCTATGGCGATCAGCGGAAGTTTAACGTCGCCAATATGCCTCGCTCAGGAATGTCTGCTTCAAGGCAACAAGCAGACGTTCGTTAAACGACCGATTGGGATGATTTCGAAGCCAGTATGACACTTTATTGTGCCTAAACAGGCGAAATTGTGCCTAAACAGGCGAACACCTTTGAACGACTGTGGGGCAGTATAATATTTTGCCGTTTTAATTTCTGATTTTGGGAGCAGTATCAGGGACGGCGAAGAATTTCTAATATGATACTTTATTGTCGAACTACAGCTAAACTATTTGTGTAATGCGCCCGCGCGCTCATGCTATAGAGTAACAAAAATAGATTTAGCGGGAGATAAATCATGGCGACCCTTACAAATTCACTCATTGGCCTTGCCGTTCTGATCATCGTATCAACGGGCCTGAAAGCGGCAGAGGTAACTTTCTCCGCGAGCGACGGCAGCATTGTTTATGCCGACACCATGATGGCACCGGCCGCAAAAAACGCGCCGCTCCTCATATTGTTCCATCAGGCAGGCGGTGATGGCCGTGCTGAATATGCCTACAGCGCAAAACGGTTCCTGGAGGCAGGCTATTCTCTCCTAATTGTAGACCAGCGCTCGGGCGGTTCTCGCTTTGGCGGCACCAACCGCACAGTAGAAGCACGCGGCGAAAAAACCGGTTACTGCGAGGCCTACCCTGACATGGAAGCCGCACTGGCGTACGCTCACGACAGTGGCTATTCAGGGCCAATATATGCCGCAGGCAGCAGCTATTCAGCGGGCCTTGTGATTAAACTTGGTGCTGAAAATGCGGATAAGCTTTCCGGCGTGGTGGCCTTTTCCCCTGCCGCTGGCGGCCCAATGAAAGATTGCAGCCCTAACGGCTATGCGGCAACAACCAAAACCCCCACCATGGTTCTCAGACCCGCGCGTGAAATGGCGAACCCCTCAGCCAGCGCACAGTTTGAACAGTTTAAAGCTGCCGGGCATACAATGTTTGTTGCAGAAAACGGCGTGCACGGCTCGTCGATGCTCGACCCATCCCGCACCAAAGCCGACACCGAGGCCACATGGGCTGCAGTGATGGCGTTCCTGCGAGACCATGAGTAGTAGCAGCGGGTTCATCTGAGGCGCTGATTACGCGATTATGGAAGATTTTTTCAAAGAATTACAGGCATAGGGGAATACCGTGAACAACACTCAAACAAACATAATCCACTGGAGCTTTTGGCTAGTTGCTGCGTTTGGCCTGCTTTGGAATTTGGGCGGTTCAGCCAATTTTTTCATGCAGATGGATGCAGGCATCGTTGCATCCTTCCCTGAAAGCGACCGTGCGATCATAGAAGGTCGTCCTTTGTGGGCCACCGCCGGTTTCGGACTTTCGGTTTTTGCGGGCGCGCTGGGTGCGCTACTATTGTTTCTCAAAAAAGCACTGGCAATCAGGGTATTCGCTGTGTCTCTTTTTGGCACAGCTGTCACTATGGTGCATACTGTTATGGTTGCGTCAGGGACAGCGAGCTTTAGCGTCGGCGAAATTTTTGCGATGATATTACTGCCATTGGCGGTGGCTGGCGTCCTTATGGAATATTCCAGGCGCGTATCCCAAAAAGGCTGGATACAGTAGGGCACACCCCCTAGGTGCTCGGTCGCTTTTATCGTCGGCTGAGATTAAATTCGTAGCTTGCCAAAGAGGAAAATGTCATTCCCATGACATAACCTCCAGGCCGACATAAAATACAATCCTTTACTTGCTATAGTGGGCTACAGCGCCTAGAAGCGCCGCAAGACTATTGAAATAGGCACGCGCCCATTGCGCACCGCCGCCTGAAAGAACCACAGCCCCATGTCTAAAGCCTTTGCAATCCCTCGCCTCAGCTTCTCTGAATATAAAACCGAAACGCTGTCTGGCCTTACCGTCGCACTTGCGCTGGTACCCGAGGCCGTGGCGTTCGCAATTGTGGCTAAGGTAAACCCGATAGTGGGGCTTTATGCTGCCTTTATCGTCGGGCTTATCACAGCGCTTATTGGCGGGCGGCCCGGCATGATTTCTGGCGCGACCGGCGCGCTGGCCGTAGTGATGGTGTCGCTTGTTGCTACCCACGGCGTGCAGTATCTGTTTGCCACTGTGGTGTTGATGGGGACGCTCCAAATCCTCGCGGGGGCCTTCAAACTGGGGAAATTTATCCGCATGGTTCCATATCCTGTGATGCTGGGCTTTGTGAACGGCCTGGCGATTGTGATTTTCCTCGCCCAACTTGACCAGTTTAAAGCCCGCGCCACTGGCGAGTGGATGGCTGACGGCCCCATGGCGATGATGCTGGGGCTGTCGTTCCTTACGATGCTGATCATCTGGGGTGCATCTAAATATATCAAAGCCGTGCCTGCCCCGCTTCTCGGCATATTGGCCGTATCCGGGCTGGTGATTGGCTTTGGCATTGATATTCCGCGCGTGGGGGATTTGGCGTCGATCAAAGGCGGGCTGCCAGATTTCAGCATACCAAGTGTGCCTTTCACGCTGGAAACGCTATGGATTATCTTCCCTTATGCAGGCCTTCTCGCGGCCATCGGGCTGATTGAAAGCCTGCTGACACTGAACCTCGTAGCCGAACTGACAGATGAAAAAGGCGGCGCGAGCCAAGAATGTTTTGCCCAAGGCACAGCCAATGTGGTCACAGGATTTTTCGGCGGCATGGGCGGCTGCGCGATGATCGGTCAATCAATGATCAATGTAAACTCGGGCGGGCGCACCCGGTTATCGGGCATCACGGCAGCACTGTTTTTGCTGGCCTTCATCCTGTTCGCCAGCAGCCTGATTGAGCAAATCCCGCTCGCGGCGCTTGTGGGCGTCATGTTTATGGTGGTGGTCGGCACCTTTGCCTGGTCGAGCTTTCGCATTATCCATAAAATTCCTCTGGCAGATGCGTTTGTGCTGGTGCTGGTATCTGCTGTCACCGTCTATAGCGACTTGGCCATCGCTGTGATTGTTGGCGTGATTGTCTCGGCGCTCGAATTTGCCTGGAAGTCTGCAGGCCGTGTGGGTGCTCGCTCACAAACACGCGAGGACGGCACCAAAATTTACGAGCTGCATGGCCCGCTGTTTTTTGGCTCGATCGCCAGTTTTCAAGAACTGTTCACCCCGCGCCGGGACCCGGACGAGGTGATTGTTGATTTCCTCGACAGCCGCGTGTGGGATCATTCTGGCCTGCAAGCCATTGATGCGCTCGCCGAGCGCTACAAATCAGCCGGCAAACGCCTGCGCATAAGGCACCTGAGCCATGACTGTCAGGCGCTCCTGACCAAAGCCGGGAACCGGGTAGAAGTTTCGCCTTCAGAAGACCCTGAATACGGTGTGGCCATAGACTATGAAGGCCGCTTGGAGCACGAATAACAAAAACAATTCAAACCCGGCTGTTCTAATTAACCGTGTTTTCTAACGTCTCAATTGAAGCAATGTAATCAATATAGTCTTTCGGAAGCCCTATCTCTCGAGCTCCTGTCAATATTGTTTCAATATAGTTTTGTTCAGGAGGTATAAAATCTGTTTGCGGTATCGCCACATAAGTATGACAAGAAACTGACGTTTTATCGCGCAGCGTAACCGTTTTCACCTCTCTTTTATATGCGGTAGGGTCCTCTATTTTTGTGAGTTTCTGTAAATCTGCAGTAGGCATTTTCCATACCGCGCCCCAAACGCGGCCTTCACCAGGCTCTACACTAGCTACTCCACCTGAGCGATAGGAGCCCTCACGATTGAACTTCAACCGGTGGTCTTCGAGAAACCCAAAATCTATAAATTCTGCGGTTTGAATCCGTTTCTTCATTTGGCTCTTACTCATGTTTGAGCCATAAGCAAAATAAAGCGCAGAACCGGATACCAGATTAACCACGTCGGTATTATTTTTAGCTTCTACTGCTTCTTCCATTTCTGCCATCTGGTTGATACGGTTTCGCATAGTCTTTGCCAGCGCCTGCTCGCCGGAAATGAATATGCCGGTCCCCGCCAAATCTGTTGAATTTCTTTTGACGGTGGTCGAAATTGAAAGCATCATTTCGACAATACAGTCAGAAGGACTTTCAGGGTCGAACACACAGACACTCGATAACTGAACGCCAGCACTTCCGCCAATTACGAACAATTCGAATCTCTCGCCGTATTGTTCCTTGATGGCAGCTAGCTCTTGAGCCCAGTCCATCCCTGCGTCTGAATTGGTTTCGATCCTGACTATATCCACGCCGCGCGCTAACGCATCCCGCATCATGTTTGCGAATCTTCTTGCTCTTTCACGTCCTTCCGCGTTTTTGCAACCAAATCCATCGCCCGTGATGTATATATCCTGCTTCGCGTTCCTGAAGCATTTCTCAAAATGTCCGTAAAATTTATCATTAAACTCCCCACTTTTTGCAGGAAACGAATGAATATTGTTGGATTGAGAGAAGAACCGCGCCGTCACCCAACGCCTTATTTTTGGTACCAGTTTTAGAAAGTAAACTATGATAGTTATCCCGATGCCGCCGAATAACATTTCGGCATTTGCTATAATCCAGTTTAACAATTGTTCCCCCCAAGTGCACCAAGGTTCTATGTGTAGATAGTCGCTCTTAGCTGCCGACTATACATAATTCTATAGTTATGGAAAATTTCAATGTTCGCTACGCATTTTTGCCAACGTCAAACCTTAGAGTATGTGAAAGTTTAGACAAGAGCATGCCTCAGCATCTTGTCACTGCAATTGGAGCACGAATAAACGTTAGATCAACTCGCGTTCAAACATCTGTCCATTCACTAGCGGCGTCCGCGCCTGCCTGCTCGGCGAAGCCTGCGGTCTGCATCCGTCCGGCGGTTCGCTTGCACGCGCTTTTCCGGGCCTTCAAATGCAAGTGTTAAGGTGCGGCGGTCGCTGCCACTGCGGCGGTCAGCGCCTGCCCTCTTTTCCGTGCCATTAAATGCCGAACTGTCTTCGGCGACTTGCGCAAAAGCTTGATCTGCCAATGCGTCCTCCCCTGTTTTAGCCGCTACTGCGCGGCAGGCTGCCCTCCCCAGAGCCAAATCAGGCTTAAAATAGCAAGCAAACTCAAAACAGACAAAGAACTGGCAACGCCATCTTACGCCCTTTGCGGCCAACCCGTTGTTAGGGGTTACTACCGCGACGCTTTATGCTAGGCGAGACAGCTCGCAAAAGCAAATCTGCGCCCTACTTCAAAGGGTCTTTTCGGTATTTTTTCGCCCATTTTCCGATGTGAAAACCCTCCCGGCAGTACCGGAAGGGCAAGCGAACAGTCCCAAATGGAGCTATCCAGGGAAATGCTCCCATATTTTAAATCAGTGCGGCGATCACATAACCGCTAAGCACGACGTTCGAAAGCCAGCCGCCCACATAACTCAGTGTGCGCGGACCACCGGCGACCTTGCCAACCCCGCTATAATAAGTGACGCAAAATACAAGCCTGAGCACCAGATGAATAACCGCCAGCCAGTTTACCACGGCTACATCCACGTCGAGCAAGATCGCGAGCAAAACGGTAACAGCAAAGGCTGGAAGGTTTTCTACCGAATTCATATGGGTGCGTATGGCGCGGAAACTAAACAAACTGTGATCACCTTTGAGCGGCATACCTGGTGACTGTTCACCCTTAGCGAACTCAAACGGGCCAAGCACGAACGACTGCGCCAACACCGACATGCAAAGAAGAGCGAGCGCCAGCAGCGCAGGCTGGTACGCCGAAAGGTGCGGCAATATTTCCATGGTTTTATCCATCAAACTACCCTCCCGATTGTGGCTTACATTTTCATCTGCATGGCTTCGGCGACCTCAATAGTACCGCCGATGCTGACGTGAGGGCAATCTTTGACCATCTCAAGCGCTGCATCCATGCTTTCGGCCTCCAGAATGCTGATACCTGAAAGCGGGTTTGAGCCGCCGCCATCCTCAACGCCGTCTGCGGTTACTGTTTTTGAGGGCCCAGCGGGCATGCCGGGGTCAATAAGCGCAGCGCCAAGCGACGCGGTCCAGTTGTTCCAGTTGACCATATGGGCCGCGCCCTCTTCTTTTGTTTTGAAGCCGCCACCACCGTGGTAGGCAAGAATATATTTGTTCACTGACAATCTCCTTACTGTCCCTTGAAATACTATTGTTTATATGCGCCCAAACCGGGCCACACAGGGTTTGTGGCAGAAATCTATATATGTTAAAGAACATATTTAAAGAAACTGATACATTGGCACCAAAAGGCTATCACGGCCGTAGGCGGAGACAAACATTGCCCTATTCAAGCGAACACAAAGAAAAGACCCGCGCCCGCATTGTTGAAAGCGCGCGCATCCTTTTTAACCGCCACGGGTTCAAAAGCGTTTCTATTGATATGGTGATGGAGCATGCGGGGCTCACCCGCGGCGGTTTTTATAATCATTTCAAAAACAAAGAGGCGCTGCACAGCGAAGCGGTGATGAGCTTTTTGATGGGGCGCGGGGCTGAGTGGCGCGCGGAAGCAGGCATGGACCCCAATGCCCCCTCGTCGCCCGACATGGTTCGCGGCATGATAAACGGCTATCTTTCAGCCAAACATCAGGACGATATTGACGGCCAGTGCCCGATGATCGCGCTGCCTTCAGACGTAGCACGCGCCAATCCCGAGGTGCGAACGTCCTACCAGAATTTATTTAAAGCCATGGTGCACGTGTTTGAGACCGGGCTTGACGGCATGGAAGGCACCAGCAGGCCCAAGGCGCTGGCGATTGCTTCGCTGTGCGTGGGCGGCATGGTGCTGGCCCGCACGCTGCCGGATACTGAATTGGCAGAGGAAGTCCGCGCCGCGGCCCATCAGACCGCAAACCAAATCGCGGCGCAGTAAGAGCTCATGCCGCGCCCAATCCACTACGGTATTTTTAGCGCCTCAAAATTTGCCGCTTTTGCGCTGCGATCTAAAGCAGCGTGCGTGTTTCTTCATCAAGAGGAACAAAGGTGAGCTGACGAATGCTATCTTGTGCGGTGTCCTGTTCGGCCCCAACGGTTGCAAGCAAAACCACAAAGCGCATCAAACCATTTTTGTGATTAAGGTGAAGCTCGTAAGACTGTGCTAATCCATCTTCTGGTGAGCCTTTTACAGAATGGGTGAAATCTCCCCAGTCTTCTGGCATCAAAGGTGATTTGAGCACACTGTTGATCAGCTCAGACAGCCTTTCATCTTGCGGGTTTGAAAGTTGTTCGCGCATCAGCCGCATGGTTGTTTGTCGGCCAATCAGGGACCCGTTGGCAATATAAGAGCATAGGCCTGCTCTATCATAAAAAAGCCTGGCAAGATTTTTTTGGCCACCGATCTGCCTCCAAACCCGTTCAGGATCAACAAAGTGCCTTAGCAAACGTTCAAAGCCGCCGTTATGGCTTTGAATTTCCCACACTCGGTCCACCAGCACACAAGGGATGGGGTCCATAGCCTTCAGAAGATGATCAAGCGCTTGCAGCAAAGGCTTGCTGTTTTTATTGGTACCGCCGCTGCCAGTGTGGGGTGCGTGGCCAGCCGCCAGCAGCATCCGATTGGCATCCACCAAAGGAATACTGAGGCATTCAGCCAGTGAAAGTGCCATGCCCCTTGTGGGCCGGGCCTTGCCTGTTTCAAGAAAGCTAAGATAGCGCTGTGATACCCCGGACAGGTGAGACAATTTAAATTGGCTCAACCCTCTGGCCTGTCGCCATGCTTTCAATAGATTTCCGTATGTGTTCATGGCCCTCATGATAACAGAAATCACGCATATTTCTATGAACTAGAAGGTAATAGCCGTGGTTACCGGCAAGATTATAAGGTTCAGCCTTCCTGAAGGAGGAAAAGGAAATGCAAGCGTATTCTCGCCGGAATTTGAACATAATACTGGTCATAACCTTTATGGCGCAGATTGCTTTTTGCCTATTTGTGGCCATAGCAGGCGGCGTGAAGGCTGTGCCTGCCCCAGTGCTTGGGCTGTGCCAGATTATCCCTGGGTTAATTGTTTTGTTGTTTGCGTCTTCTTACCGAAAACGTTTGGCGAAACTGCTGCGAGTCTTTGCTGTCAAGTGGAGTGTTGCACTGGGTGTTGTTGCGGCCATTACAGTAATATTATGTGCGGCCATGGTTTATCTAAGCGGCAATAATATACCCGGCGAACTGGCAGGACAGATTGTACAGTATCCGATGTATGAAATGTTGCCTGCCGCACTGAGGGCTGTTCCCCAATATTTTATTTATCTGGCTCTTATGGCGCCACTTGTTCATTTGCTGAATGCTACAGGCGAAGAGATAATGTGGCGCGGGTATTTACTGGATGTTTTTTTAGACAGAATGGCCCCTAAAACTGCGCTGGTTGCCACAGGATTGGTTTGGGGTCTTTGGCACGTGCCAATGGTTGTGATCCTGAATTGGGTTTTCCCTGGCTTGCCGCTGTGGGGCAGCTTGCTATTCACTTTGTCGCTTACAGCGTGGGGCATCCTCATGGCATGGGCACGGCTGCGAACCGAAAGCCTGTGGCCACCCATTATTATGCACGCTGTGTTTAATGCGTTCATTATTGGGCTTTATGATCTTGTGGCGATCCCAGCGGCAAACCCCCTGACCTCCCCGTGGGGGCTTGTTGGGTTGATAGTGGTTGTGCCTGTATCGCTTTGGATATTTTTCAGCCGTAACTCCTTGCCCGAATCAGTCATGTCTCAATCACCCGTATACGGAGTAATGTGATGGGGATGCTGTATATTTTGAGTATATCTCTTGGGCTTATCGCTCTTCCTTTGCTTGTTATGTTGCGACGCGACCAGTCCAAGGAAAAAACAATTATCGCCCACCGCAAAAAAAGCAGCCGTTTTCTTAATTTACCTAACGGCGCGCGAGTTCACTATTGCGATGAAGGCAACGCGGATGGCTCGGTGGTGGTATTGGTTCACGGCTTTATGGCCTCACTTTATGACTTTGATCTCTGGGCAAAAACACTGGGTAAAGACCATAGGGTTATAAGGTTGGATATGCCGGGTATGGGCTTGACGGGTTCTTTTCCTGGCATTGACCATTCCCTTGCTGGGCGGGCGCAGTTTTTGAAAGCCTTTCTTGATAAACTCAATATTGAATCTGCTACAATTGCAGGCCATTCGCTGGGCGGCGGCGTGGCATGGGTTTTTGCCTTAATGTACCCCGAAATAGTGCAGCGGTTAGTTCTTGTCTCGGCGGCTGGCTTTGACCAAGCGACTGAGCCTAGGTCGCCTCCTCTTGGGTTTCGCATTGCGGAAACCCCTATACTGCGAGGTTTGGCGCGCGTGACTGGAAGCCAGTTTATGGTCGCCCGCTCCTTGGAAGGAGTAGTTCATGATCCGGCCATAGTGGATGCTGAGTGGGTGCGCCGTGCAACAGACATGACCCTAATGGGCAACAATCGAGCTTCAATATTAGCGCTGCGGCCGTTTCGTTCACCGGAAAACGATGTTGCCCGGATGGCAGATATAAAAATGCCAACGTTGATTTTGTGGGGGGTGAATGATTATTTAATTCCTGTACGCCACGGGCATTTGTTCGCGCACCGGATCAAAGGTTCGCAATTGGTAACTTATGCTGACGTTGCGCATTACCCCCAAATCGAAGCCGCTGAACAATCAGCACAAGATGTGCTCTCATTTCTCAGCAGTTCAAAATAAAGGAAATCTTTATGCTTGTTGCTTCTCTCATCGGTTTGTTGTTTGGTTTTTTAACTGAAGTGATGGCGGCTTCCCTGTCTTTGTGGCGCTATAATTTACGCTGGATGCCGCTCTTTAATGCAACCATTGTTTTTGGAGGCATATGTGGCTCCATTGCCTATTTTGTCCCTGATATGGTCGGGCAATTTGCTTATGGTTTTGCGCTTGGTCTTGTTTACGAGATTGCCAATCTGGTGGCCCTGAAATGGTGGAGTTTTCCCGGCAACAGGCTTGGTCCGTTTCGCGGTAGTTTTTTGATAGTAACAAGCTTGTCTGTCGCATGGGGGACTGTGCCGGTCAGCATCAGCTTCCTTCTGGGGTTCATCGGTGCCATGTAACGAAATACAGGCATGTTCCCCCAAATTTTTCCATAATATCCAGGGTGCGCCCAATCCACTACGACGTTTTTTGAAATCCCGACTTAAGCGGCTTTTGCGCTGCGTCCCAAAATTAATCTGGAAACCACATAGCCCCACGGCACGGCGATGATAGGCAGCACCACCCAAAGGAATGCGCCTGTCATGCCTTCTGCCGCTGAACCCTCAAGCGTGCCGCTCTGCCACAGCGGATAAGCAACAATGGCAAGCCACACCAGCTTGTAGAAAATTTCAAGCAGCAGGATCGGGATCATTTGCACTGTACGAAACAGGCCGAGCAGCGCAAGCGCAGCAAAAGCGGCCCATACGCTCCAAACCATGGCTTCATCCGGGTTCCAGACACCGTCAAAGGCCAGAATGTAACCCCAAGCGTCTTTGCCAACAAAAACCACCATTAAAATATAAAGCAGCCGCATCAAATAAATATTGACCGGGCGAATGCCGTCGTACCGCTCATGGTCCTGCGTAAAAATCTGTTTTATTTTCCCCAACATGTCTCGCTATCCCCCTTTTTTATATGTCGCCATTCCAGCTTTTGGTGCTGGTTATGGTGCCACATATACGCGGCGGTATTTAAGGTAGGCACTGATTAGTGCAATTACTAGGTGCAAATTGAACACTGCCAGTGGGTACGCCAACGAAAAACGGCGGCACTTTCGTACCGCCGCTTGATTTTCTAATGTCGGAACCGGCCTAAAGGTCGAAACGGTCGAGCTTCATCACCTTCGTCCATGCCGCCACAAAGTCTTTGACAAACTTTTCCTGCGATCCGGCCTGCGCATATATTTCTGCAACAGCCCGCAGTTCCGTATTGGAACCAAAGATCAGGTCCACCGGCGTTGCGGTCCATTTCGCGGCTCCGGACGTACGGTCACGGCCTTCGTATATGCCCGTCATATCGGCAGATTTCTGCCATACAGTGGCCATATCCAGCAAATTCACGAAGAAATCATTGCTGAGAACGCCGGGCTGATCTGTAAACACACCGTGAGCCGAGTTGCCCGCGTTTGCGCCCATGGCCCGCATGCCGCCCACAAGCGCCGTCATTTCCGGCACTGAAAGGCTTAATGTCGCCGCTTTTTCCACCAGCATTTCTGCGGGTGAGCGATAGTTTCCACCTTCATAATAGTTGCGGAAACCATCAGCTGCTGGCTTCAGGTAAGCGAAGGTAACAGGGTCTGTCATGGCCTGCGTTGCGTCCGTGCGGCCCGGTGTGAAAGCAACATCAACGCTTACGCCCGCGTCTTTCGCTGCTTTTTCCACAGCAGCTCCACCAGCCAGCACAATCATATCCGCCATGGATATTTTCCTGCCGCCCGAGGCTTTGCCGTTGAAGGCTTCGCGGATGCTTTCGAGCGCCGCCAAGGTTTTTGCCAGTTCAGCCGGATCATTTGCGGCCCAGCCTTTCTGGGGTGCGAGACCAACCCGTGCACCGTTTGCACCGCCGCGCATGTCGGTGTTGCGGAAACTGGAAGCAGACGCCCAAGCAGCCTTTACCAGCTCAGAAACCGAAAGACCTGAACCAAGGATTTCCTTCTTGAGCTTTTTGATGTCTTTGGCCTTCACCAGCTTATGGTCTACGGCCGGCACCGGGTCTTGCCACAGTTGCGGCTCCGTCGGTGCCATTGAGCCCAAATAACGGGTGCGGGGCCCCATATCGCGGTGGGTTAGCTTGAACCAGGCTTTTGCAAAAGCCAGCTCAAATTCCGCCGGGTCCTTCAGAAAGCGCTCGGAAACCTTGCGGTACTCAGGGTCAAACTTCAGAGCAAGATCGGTAGTCAGCATGATGGGCGCATGCCGCTTGTCGGCTACGTGCGCGTCCGGCACCAGCCCTGCAGCGTCCGGGTCATCCGGGATCCACTGTTTGGCACCAGCCGGGCTTTTTGTAAGCACCCAGTTGTACTGGAACAGGTTCTCAAAGAAATTATGGGTCCATTCAGCGGGGCTGAAGGTCCATGCACCCTCCAGGCCGCTGGTAATGGTGTCTTTGCCCTTTCCGGTCCCGTATTTGTTTTTCCAGCCAAAACCCTGCTCTTCGATAGGGGCGGCTTCAGGCTCTGGTCCTACATTGCCCTCTGGCTTGGCTGCACCGTGCGCTTTACCAAAGGTGTGACCACCAGCAATAAGCGCGACAGTTTCTTCGTCATTCATGGCCATGCGGCCAAAAGTGTCGCGAATTTCTGCTGCCGCCAAAAGCGGATCAGGGTTACCGTTCGGCCCTTCGGGGTTCACATAAATAAGGCCCATGCGCGCCGCGGCCAGCGGCTTTTTCAGCTTGCCGTCAGCGCTGTGGCGCTTGCGCCCGAGCCATTCGCCCTCGGGGCCCCAATTCACTTCGTCTGCCTGCCAGGCATCAATCCTGCCGCCAGCAAAACCGTAAGTTTTGAAACCCATGGATTCCATTGCCACAGTGCCCGCAAGCACCATCAGGTCACCCCAGGAAATGCTGTTGCCGTATTTCTGCTTGATCGGCCACAACAGGCGCTGGGCTTTGTCCAAATTGCCATTATCGGGCCAGCTGTTGAGCGGGGCAAAGCGCTGCATGCCGCCGTCAGCACCACCGCGCCCGTCAAAATTGCGGTATGTACCGGCGCTGTGCCATGCCATGCGCACGAAAAAGGGGCCATAATGGCCATAGTCGGCAGGCCACCAGTCTTGCGATGTGGTCATCGCGGTTTTCACATCTTTTTTCAGCGCCGCGAGATCGAGGCTACTGAATGCCTTGGCATAGTCGAAGTTAGTTCCCAAAGGGTTCGCAGACACATCGTTTTTACGCAGCGCGTCAAGATTAAGCCGGTTGGGCCACCAAAATTCATTGTTTGGCGCGCTCTCTGAAGCGCTCGCCACACTGGCCGGTGCCTGAAGCGATAGGGCAACCGCCATTATGGCAACGACGGATAATGATTTTCTAAACATTTTTAGTCCCTCCTGATTGAGTGAGGAGACATTTGTACGCCTGTCATTAAATTCAGTAAAACGGATTATATAGATAATATTAACCGTATTTATCGATTAATAAGGCCATAGACTCCAACCGCCTGCCAGAATGGCCGCCAGATCACTCTGGACGCACGGAGTATGTCTATGAGGGCGATGAGCCTATCGAAGACTATAGTGGCAGCGGCACACTGCTGCGCCGCTATGTGAACGGCTCTTCTGTTGATGAGCGGCTGATGTATCTGGAGTATGACGGTCTGGGCGCTGAGCTCAAGCGGCGCTATTACCACGCAGATCATCAGGGCAGTATTGTCGCGCTCAGCAAGTCCAGTGACCAAACGGTATCTGACGTTTACACTTACGATGCCTACGGCAATATGGATGTTGGTGCTGGCGGTGGGCAACCGTAGACATCGTCACGCAAGGCGTTCCTCTGTCAGCTTCGCAAACCGCTACACCGGCCGCCGCTGGGACGAAGAAACCGGGCTCTATTATTACCGCGTGCGCTATTACAGTGCCAAGCTGGGCAGGTTCTTACAGACAGACCCCATTGGCTATGAGGATAATATGAACCTCTACGGCTATACTGGCAATGATCCGGTGAATAATACCGATCCAAGCGGGATGTGTTATCGCTGTATAACGGGAAGAGCACCGGAGACGGATGGCGAACTTACAACAGGCGACAAAATTTACCTTGGTGTCCTTGGGGCCATTTATGCACCAATAGCATGGATGGGAGCAGAGGCGACTTACATGTATGTCCTTGCCAATCCTACTTCGCTATCAACCGGCACCGCTATGTTCGATATTGGCGGCGGTCTTGGTCTTGGGTACTCAGTATGGAGCCTTGGTGCGACTGCCCGTGGTGTGGCAATTGAAAATCACCTTGCGAAAACCAGCTACAAGGATTGGTTTAATGTTGGAAATACTAAAGGTGGATTCTTCCCGCTGGTAGACTTTCAAAAGGGGAACAACCTGGTCAGCTTGAAGTCAGTCGATACTACCGGCAAGTCGTGGCTGGGGCGTATGCAGGAACACATTCGCGACCTTGCGTCTCGCCGGGGCTCCGTTGATGGTGACGACGCAAATATGATTCTGGATTTGCGAGTTCAGCCGGGAGGGTCTAAAGCTGCGGAGTCATTAATCGAATATGGCGCAGAAAGAAATGTCATAGTACAAATCTCAGAGATTGAATGATTGGATTTCGGATGCACCGGATTGAACTTGTATATGAGCTAGATGCTAATCCTGTGGAAAGGTTTTGGAGCAACATACTAAAATGCCTTCCTGAAACCTTGAGGGAACCCGACACAGAAGTGCACTTTGGCGACGAAAAGTTGCGCCTAAGTGAGGTGGAGCACACAATAAATAAGAAGCAAAAGACAGGGTTTCGTGTCGCTATAGGTAGTTTGGCAATAGATTTGACATTTGTGGCCAGTAAAAATCACACGTTGTTGCAGTTAGAGAATTGCGATCCGCAAGGCTGCTGGTGGGGCGCATGGGTAGCTGTGCTGACGTCGATAAGTGGCTTCGTGCAAGGGTGGGTAGTGGACGTTGACTATAACCACTGGCAGAATGCCTTTGACCCGCTGCAATACAAGGCAAAGGGACGTTCTCTCAAAGGTCTGTCAATGAAATCCAACGGATTGCCTCCACCACTGGAAAAACAGATAGTCGACACCAGCCAAAATCCTGGTCGACGCACGCTTCGGAAGGGCTATGTTGAAGCAATCGGAGGCAACATGTGGTTGAGCGATCGATTTTGGGAATTAACGGGAAAAGACAAAGCGGTTCTCGACAGCTGTACAGCCTTCGAAATAGTGGCTGCTGGAGAAGGTGTTAGGCATATAAAGGCGTCGACGGATGTGTTTGATGAAACCAGTGATGTCGCTGAACAGAATAGGATGCGTGAGCTATTGTACGGATGAAGTCGCGGTAGCTGACATGCCGGGGCCTGTACCTAGATTCACATTGAAAGCGCATCAATTGGTTTTTTACAGGCCCCGTTTGGTGTTCTGAAGCCGATGCAAGCACCGCCTCGCTCACCAGGGCGGATTTATGCAAGTAGCGTTTTGGGGCAGTATATAGTTAATTGACTTCCCCGACCTTCGCCAACCGCCTTTACTCCTTATACTTTCCCTCCGTCGTCCCTATCCCCGCTTGTTTTGGCAAGCGGTACGGCCTATAAAGACCTTCACACGTTTTGGGAGCGTCCTTTTGGGGGAAATAGCAGCATTTGGCCAATATCTGGTGGCCCGCAATCTGGTAAGCGACAGCGCCTGGGCGCGCGTGCAGGATGTGTTCGCCGAAGCCCGGCAGGGCCTGGCCGGCACCATCACCGGGCTTGGCTTGCTGTCGGAAAATCAGCTAACCGTATTTTTCGATTAATGGAACCTTAGCGCCCAACCGCCTGCCAGAACAATATCAGGTCACCGCCCGCTTAGCGCTCCCTCTAGTTGGTGGCGGCCATTGGCTTGCGGGCTTTCAGCAAATATTGGAACGTGGACCAGTCTTCTATGCGCTCCGGCGAGATCGCCTCCACGGGTTCATCGAAGAATTTTGCAAGCTCCACCAGCGCCTTGTCTGTATCAATGATTTGAAAGTTTCGAGACGCCAGAATTTCCACTTCCAGGTCCAGGTCCTGCACCATTTCGGTAATGGACTTTTTGGTGAAAAATCGCAGGTGGGTTCGGTCCAGGAGGCCCGAGTTCTGATATTCGAATTCACCGTGCAACAGGCTAAAAATTATAGTCCAGTTCGAGATATTCGGGATGCAAGCGCAAATATGGCCGCCAGGCTTCAGGTAATCCATATGGGCCTTGAGCGTGGCCCATGGGTCAACAAAATGCTCAATCACATCGCCGTAGATAAAAAGATCAAAGGACTGTTTTTCATAGCCAAACGTTGAGAGCGAAAGCTGCTCCGCATTTCCTTTCAAAACTTTATCCAGCCGCGTTTCAGCGACACCAGCCGCCGCTTCAGACAATTCAAAGCCAACGCAGGTGGCGGCGAGGTTATTGGATTTATAAACGTCAAGGAACTGCCCCTCGCCGCAGCCAAATTCGATGACAGAGTTTGCCTTGGGGCAAATTTCCATCAGGTCGGTATTGACGTTTTTATAATAGTTGGGGCTCGATGACATTTGTGACCCATTTCTTATCTGTACGCCGCGCGGTTGCCCACGCACTATCATGCCAAATGTATAATTTAGGCTCTCGCTACTGGCTATCTTTTTATATTATGAGTTGTTAATTGAACAAACCACCCGGCCCACCAAAGGCACCGAAAACACACGGTTGATACTATGCCGTCTCCAGATATTGATTGGACGCCATAAGCATGGAAGAGCATAAAGTCCTATATTTTGTTTTCAGCATAGTTTGGCTGTCACTTTTGAACTATGGGCTATATCGGCTGCTCATCGTTTGCCGAAAAGGGTTGGCTTTAGTGGAGCAGAGGAACCGTATTGTCGCGGAAATGAGTAACTTCTTGTTACATGTTATATGGGTTGGTGCGATTATTCTAATCTATGCACTTATGGTCCAAGCATCAGATGACCTGTTTGTTTCTCCATCAAATGCTGAACGAAGTGGTTTTGTAAGCGCCCTTCATTTTCTGATACTTCTAGTGTGGGGTGGCCAGCTTCTGATCTACAAATTTTCCGGAAAACCCAGGGACATTACATAAGTATCTGATTTCATCGTCTCGTTTTGATGCTTTCCCCTTGCGTCTCAAACGACGCGGCTGATGGTGCCAATCCGATCAGCAGGCCAACAGATGCTTGGCAATCGTCAATTAAGTATGATTTCTTCGGGGTTCGTTCTATTTTTGCTTAGCTCAGTTAGAATCATTGATTTGTCAATACCCAGATAATCTAAATACACGCGATGCTCTTGTACTTTTTGATTTTTAATTGTGACTATAGTTATTATCTTAGAGTTTGCATCAATACGATAATCTTCCTCTTTTGTTTCATAAAAAATCGTGCCAACTCTCACTATTACGTCGGCATATCCAAACTGGTAGGAAAGCTCAAACCGTCTTTTGGTATTGCTCTCCCATCTGTTTTCTGGATCAAGAAACTCTTGAAGAATTGCTTTTTTCCCTTCTATTGTTGCCGGAATCGTATTTTGTACTTGGCCTCCTAGCACATCCATAAAAACAGCGTCGTCTGCAAGAAGCGCCGTCAATTTCTCGCTATTGGTCGTTTCGTATGCCAGAAAATATTCGTCAGCAATCTGCATCTGTGATTTTTGATCGGCTGACAAATTTGTTGACAGGACCAAGGCAAGAAAAATGAAAATACCTACTTTGAGCAACTGTTTCCCCCTAGATTAATTTTGACGAACTTTATCAATAACGCACTGCGGTTCGATGAAAAGCGTATGAACATTGTATAAATATCCGAGTAGAACTAATAACACCAACGATCAATCCTAAATAACGGTGTTCTGCTGGGTCGAATCAAGACTTAATTGGTTAGATCTGGTACGGCTGCGCCTTGATATCGCGCGCCCTAAATTTTGCAGCCACCAATTTCTGTCGCCCTCTAGCCTGAAACCCCTATCAGCTTTAGCTGTTTTTTGAGCGAGTTTCGCAGGTCGTACCTGTCGAGGATAGTTTGGCGGGCGGCGCGGCGAAGAGCCCCGGTTTGGGCATCTTGTGGTTGCTCTCGAAGCAAACCTGTCATGCGCTCCGCGATGTCCCGCACATTATCAAAGCCAACCAGATAGCCGTTTTCACCGTCGGAAATCACTTCCCGCACCGGTGCATTGTCGGCTGCGAGCACACGTGCGCCCACGCTCATGGCGTTCAGCATCGACCACGACAGCACAAAGGGGATAGACAGATACACATGCAGGCTGGAAACCTGCAGCATTTTCACAAACTCGGGCTCGGGCAACAGGCCAACAAAATGAACCCGCGCCGGGTCATAGTTCAGCGTCTCGGTGGCCCACTTTTTGAGGCCCGGCTCTGCCCTGTTGCCGTAACACACCCGGTCGGCGGCGGCGATAACCACATGGGCATTGGGCCGCGCTTTCAGAACACTGGACACCGCCTTCATAAACTGCGGGAACCCGCGGGTATGTTCCATGCCGCGCGCGGCATATGTGATCAGCTCACCGCCGGGCTTGAAGCTGTGTTCGCCCACCGTGAAGGTTGCGCCCGCGTCAGGGCTATAAAGGTCTGTGTCGATGCCGTCATGAATTTGTTCCATATGAGCGCTCATATGGGGTGGGAACTGGCTTTTTTGAAAGCCTGTTGGCACATAGGCGGCGTCTGCCAGCGCAAACTCCCGCTCGATCGGCAGGTTTTTCATCGAAGCCTCATGGGCCTTTTTGATGAATTTGCTCAATTGAATTTCGCTGTCTTTCACCAGTTTTGGCTGCTGGTAATACCATTCAAACAGGCTGACAAAGCGGGCATTTGGGAATATGTCCTTCAGATAAAAGCTGGCCCCGGTTGAAGCATGAGACAAAATTATATCAGGCTGATGCTTGCTGCCCGCCAGCCCCGCGACCTGTTTTGCCAGGTTCAGGCCGAGTTCATAGGCGTGGGCGCTGGTGCCAAGCCCCCATTTTTCCGATTTGGCGGTGCCAAACACATCATAGACAAATTGCTTGCAAGGCACCTTGGCAACCGAGCCTTTGCGGCAAGCAACCATAAGCCTGTGGCTGCCGTCTTTCAGCAAGTGCCTGAAAAGATGGGTAAATTGCGCCGGAAACGCGTCATGAACAAACAATATATTCAAATTAAACCCCCGCGAAACAAGCCCTGAAAGCATATAAAGCCAGATGGAATAAGCTGTCCAGCGGGCATTTATTTTCTTCACGGGCTCGATTTCCCTGGCCTGGCTCCTGGCTGCAAAAGTTGACAGACACGGCTCGCCCGGTGAACACTGCATCAAGGGATAGCAATTGGGACACTGGGCTATGGGTTTTATCATTCGCGACGCAGCAGCAGAAGACGCCGAGACCGCGTTCGAGTTGATGCGGCAATTTGCCGAACATGACGAAGTGGAAGATTATTTCCAAACCAGCTTCGAACAGTTTTTCGAGGCAGCCTTCGGCCCCGAGCCACGCTTTAAAATTCTTGTCGCCGAAGAGAACGGCATGCCGGTTGGGGTCGCTACTTATTTCGACCGTTTCCATATTTGGTTCGGTGAAGAGCTCATTGAAATCGATGATTTGTTTGTGCGGCCATCATACCGGGGGCACGGTATCGGCAACAAGCTTCTTGAAGCCATTGGCAAGATGGCAAAAGACAGAGGCGTTCATGTTCGTTGGGGCATAGAGCGTGAGAACTTCTCCACCATCGCTTTTTACCGGCGCAAGGGCGTGGAATATCACACCAAAGGTGTGTGTTTATGGGCGCCTGAAGACATTAATATTCAGTCATAAAAGGCCGTGTCGCATTTGTCGCACTTTGTCACACCAAACCGGGGCCTGGCTGTCGCATTTGAATGTGTGACATTTTTAAAAATTTAGCTATATATATCATCGAGTAAAGATGAAATATGGCCAAATGTGCGGTACCGTTTTGTCGCACGTATGTCGCACCCGTAAATACGGCCAGGAAACGGGCCTTTAAAGCGTAACGGCGAGGCGATAATCTCCGCTACATTACAAGAACAAATGGCGCTTTGGCCACCGAAACACCGTTGACAAATATTTCCAGCACATGCTCACCCGCATAATATTTCCGCGTTGTGATTGGCCTGATCTTGTGCTTGCGCGCCGCTGAAAGCATCTGCTCTTTTACGGAAATATCCTTCCATTTAAACACCTTAGGGGCGGTTTTGCCGTTCGCCTTCATAAAATGAATGGCATAATCCACCATCATTTTCCCCTGCGCTGCCGGTGTTTCGAAGTTGGCGTCAAAGACGAGAGCTTCGCCGTAATGAACCGTCGGTGTTTTGATTGTCAGCGCACATTCCAAGCCCGGAACCGGCCCATAGCCAAAGGCCTTGAGCGCGCCCTCATGCCCGTTTTTGAGCAAGGTCCGGCACGCGTGTTTCACCAAACGCTGACGGTTTTTATTTGCGTCAACCAGCCATTCACCAGCGATCTCCGCTACCATATCCGGGTGGTCTTTTGCTATATCATTCAATGAGTTAGCAACTGAGCGGCGGACATATTCCTCGTCGTCATCTCGCAATGTTTCGAGAAGCGGCAAAATTTTCGCTGGGTCGCCGACAAACTTTTTCAGCTGCATTCCCCAGGGTAATCTTGGTCTCGACCCTTCACTAACCAGCCGCCGAACATGGCGATTTTCATCGTCCATCCAGCCTTCAAAAATGGCCAGTGTTTTCTCTGTGTGCTGGTCTAGAAAAGGCCGTACAGCAAACTCCGCGCTGAAGCGCTTGGTTACTTGTTTCAAAAGCTCCAAGGCCTCATCAGGCCTGGCAATGCCGCGTTCGGTAACAAGGTCCGTGACCGGCCACGCAGCAAACCCCATAACCCCCTCGGGGCCAAACTCCGCGCCTTCGCGACTTGGATCTTCGCTCGGGTGAAGGCTCGCCAGAATAATGGCGGAAAATACAGTGAAATCGTTCGGCAACTGGCTATCAAGCGCCCGCATAATATGATTTGCGCGCTCCTTAAGCTCAAGATCCTGCAGACCTTTTTCAGCTTGGCCACAAAAGCTGGGAGCATCAAAATCACCATGGACCCGCGCAAATATTTGCCCCAATTGACGCACCACATTTGCGTTTAACGCTTCTTTAAATGGTTCCATTCTTGGTGCTCCAGAGGATATCTGTGTTCTTATTTTGTTCTTATTTGATAATTGCTGCCCCGTCAACTGCTTGACCACAAGCACCCCGCATGCAAGATGCCTCTATGATAAATATTGATGATGCAAAACTGGAAAAGCACTCGGTTACTATCGCCGGGCACCGTACCTCCATTTCGCTGGAGCGGTGCTTTTGGCGGCATTTGCGCGCCATCGCAGCCGCTCGAGACATTTCACTAAATGAACTTGTACGCCAACTGGACGAAGCGCGCGGCGGCTCGCTTTCCGGGGCCATCAGGGCCTTTGTTTTGCAGACCCTGGAGAAGGCTCAGCCTCACGGCCAGCCGTAATACAGGACGACTTTACGTCAGACTTGTAGCCTTAACTCCCGGCACCCTTGTCCGCTGGAGCTTGATCTGCTTTTCTGCGCGCCTCTTCTTCGGCTCGTTTTTTCCGCTCCTGATCAGCCTTAAGCTGGCTCAATAGCCCAAACGCACGGGAGAACACAGCCAGTCCCGGGTTTTGCGGTGCCTCGCCAGTCGCCTTTTGCCGCGCTTCCATATCCTGAAACAACTGAGTTCGAGTACGGCGCTCAATAGCCGCGATCACAAAGCTTTCAAATATTCGGCTGGTCCAATTCACACTGGGGCCGGCAAATGGCCCTTCAATTTGCACTGGTATGGGCGGCACCTCCGGCGGGCTGGACAATTCAAGCGAACCCTTCAGGGAGACAAACCTGTCAGCAAGATTTACCTGTCCATCAAGGGAGAGCCCTCCCCAATCCCCGGCTGCCGTGGCGGTTTCAACCAGTGCAACACCGCCGTCTATAGAAAAGCGGCTTTCCAGTTCACTGAAGGCCGTTTCGCCGTGCCTCAATAAGCCACCAACGTCCGCGAGGAACCCACGGCCCGAACTCGCCGTCTGTATCTGATTTGCTAAACCAGTGACGGAAAGAAACTTCAGCTGCCCCGCTGTCCCTTTAAAATTTCCACTGCCACTAACACTGCGCCAAAAACCACTTTCCGCAGCTAAATCACCTTTAAGGTCCAAGGTGCCTTCCACCGAAGAGGTTACCAAACCGCCAATCCCTTCAGACGCAAGGAAAGGCGCGAGCGCAAGCGCCGAAAAACTTGTCTTTGCGGTGAACGGCACTGAAGCTTCCAGCGTCGCGTCCATGTCCAAACTCGCAGGTTGCTGGTTGAGGGTCATCTCTGGCCCCATCGCAAGGCGGGCGATGCCGTCACCAACATTAAGCCGAGCCGCCGGCGCATCAATATTCTGACCCGCGATGGTGACATTACTTAAGACAAGGTCCAAATCTCCTGCATAGCCGCTGAGGATTTGCAAATATCTGCTGAAGCGCTGGTCGCCCACAGAACCGCTTTCAAGGCTGGAAACACTGGTCAGCGAAACATTTGCTACAGTGAGCGCTCCACTAAATTGACGGGCGTCAGTTATATTGACAGTACCGCTAATGGCCCTGTCACCGTTCTTTATACTGGGAACAGAAACAGTCCAACCCGCAGTTTGCCGTTCTAGCTCCAGGGCAGCGCGCACGCCTTCGTTCAGATCAAAACCTGCAAAGAAGCGACCCGTTACATTCGCTAATTCTCCCATATTTTCATGATCATAGGAAAAGGAAACCCGTTCAAAGCCATCAAAATGCCGAACATCCGCCTGAATTTTCCCTCCGGCTAAATCGCCACCAATTTTGGCTTCAAACGGCTTGCCCGTTTCAGCTTTTGACAAGGAATAGGTTATCTGGGTGGGCAGTTTTCGAAAGTCTCCATACCCGGCCATCCTCACAGCCCCCGCCAAATCATCATGCTTTAATGCGCCTTGCAAATTGACAAAGGTCAGCCGGTTTTTCGGAAAGCCAATTTCGCCAGAAAGGCTGAAATTTTGTCCATTTGCTTCTGCGTCCAGTCCCAGTCGCATTTTTGAGAAAACACCTGCAACCGAGGCCGTACCGTCAAGTGTTTCCATATTGGTCGCGAGCAAATATCTGTGAATTTCCGGAGCGAAAAAGCGGCTCAGCTGCATACCCCATTGCTGAAAATCGGCTGTTAGTTCAACCGCCACATCGTCGCCCTCATTTGCCAATGAACCTTCAATCCGAAGTGACCCGTCCCCATGGTCAAGCGACAGAAAATCCACATCCAAAACATTCGGCTTAAGTGTCCCGACAAAGCGCACTTTACCAAGGGTTCCGTCAAATCCGTGCAACCTATTCACGGTTATATCGAGCCCAACATCAGGGCCGTCCGGCACACGGATAAACGGAACATCGCCTTCACTTTGACCGGCGGAAAAAATACCCAGGTCCGCTGTATCAATCTCTAGCTTAAGCTGCGACGGAACAAGTGATTCCGCACTTCCTGATATTTCGCCTTTCACTCTGGAGGTATCCAAAAGGCCTTCCAGATTGGTCAGGGCCCAAACATTGTCATGGTAAACCAACACACCGCTGGCTGAAGCCGTGGAAAGCCTACCGGGCGGCATAGCAGCAGGCATCTCCGTGCCTACCCACGCAGCAAGATCTACGATATTACCAACTTCGACCCTAACCTTCGCCTCGGCGTCTGTAGCGTTCAAACTACCAACGAGCGACAGGCTGGTCGCGCCTGGCAGCAAGGCTTGCAAACTGGTTACGCTTGGCCCGCTGGGGCCGAATGCAACAACCGCATCTACTCGCTGGCCAAGTCCCCCGTTCATGCGTACGCCTTCAATTGTTACATCCAGCGCGCCGCTGATCTTCTGCTTATTGGAAGCTAAAGCTGATGCTTCCTCCCGCCCGGCATTGCCCTCACCAGGCATGGCCCCCAGCCAGTGATCAACGTCAATAACTCCAAGCGAAAGTGAGCCCGCCAGATGGCTCGTACTTGCTTTTCTGGCAACCGTGATGTCAAGCCGCCCGTGCGTGTCCGCAAGTTCCAACTGGCGGCTTACAATTCTCCCAATGCCGCGGTTAACATCGAGCTGCAAATCTGCAGTATAGGGAATGTTGGGAATAGATCCTTTGTCAGCCCCTGTCCCTGCATTTAGCACCGACGCAATTGCAGAATAGGCGCTCCCCAGTTGGGCGCCATCAAAGCGTAAACGTGCTGCGATGTCCCCATTGTCTCCAACCCTACCAGAAGCAGAAAGCTTATTGTCCGCGAACGAAACATCGACCTTCAATGATGTCTCGTCACGTCCGGATATTGGTTTCAATCGACCGTTGGTTTGCAGCGCCTGACCATTGAGGGCCAAATCTCCGCCCCAGGTAAGCGGGCCCGTTGGCAGCGCACCCGCCAGCTTTAAATTCAGGCTTTCAATTCGGTGCTGTGTTCCACCAAAAGGCGTGAGACTTAGGCGACCATTTTCAACATCGAGCCGATTTAAATCAATCACCGTGTCGCCACTATTTTCAGGCCACCCCCTAATAACCCAAGACCCAGACTGCTTCTGTTCTAACGCCAGATTAAGTCCCTCAAGCACCAAAGCCTGGATTGCCAATTGGCCTTTCAGCATGCTGGAAACACCCAGCCGTAATGAAATTTTATCGGCGGTCGCTATGATATCGCTGTTTTCCTCGCCCATTGGCGCAATTCGTACGGTTTCGGCGGAAATACTCGGTCTTGGGAAAAGCGCTACGGAAACATTACCGGCAAGCTCCACCCGCAGGTCTAATTGGCGCGACGCCAAGTCTGAAAGAGTATCCCTATACTGGTTCCAATCGAGAAAACTGATCACGAGAGATAAAGAAACAGCGGCCAGAGCTGCCAAAGCCATGCCCCAGTATAGAATTTTTTTCAGTGCAATGGACAAAGTCAATGCTCCAATCAAGGCAGAAACGCACCATAAATCCGGCACTCTCTCCGGCAGCCGGTCAACCAAGGTTGTAATTTCCGCAAGCTCGCGGCGGATTTTTCTTAACCTTTTGTTCTGTCGACATTAAGCTACCAGAGTTTCATTGAATAAACATAATGAAATTCGCACCAATTGATACAAGGTTTCCCTATTCTAATGCCCGAACATGGCCGTACATTATTCGACCAATTGGTGATAAAATTGCGCGGAACCATGTTTAGCGCTGGCAGTTATGAATTTGGCACAATCACGCTACTCGCGGTTTTTATCGGCGTTGTTTCCGGTTATGCGGCCATTGGTTTCTACCTTGGCATTGCAGAAGTATTACAGCTTGGTTTTGGCGTAGATGAAGCGTCACTTGCCACGGGCGTAGCAGCACTGCCAGCATGGCTTATCATTGGCGTTCCCGTCACTGGCGGGCTAATCGTGGGCCAACTACTGCGCTTCATCCCGGCACACCAAACCCGTGGTGTCGCCGATGTAATCGAAGCTTCCACGCTGCGAAATGGCGCGATGAGCCTCAAAGAAGGCCTTGTTAGTGCTTCAGCCACCGTTATTTCACTAGGCTCTGGGGCATCGATGGGCAGAGAAGGTCCTGTGGTGCATTTAGGGGCCACGCTTGCGTCCTACCTTACCAAAACGCTGCAGCTTAATCCCGCGGTAGCGCGTACCTTACTGGGGTGCGGTGTCGCGGCGGCAGTTGCTGCCTCATTCAACGCGCCAATTGCCGGAGTTTTCTTCGCATTGGAGGTGGTGATAGGCCATTATGCCCTGCACACTTTTGCGCCCATAGTGATCGCTGCGATTGCAGGCACCCTGGTAAGCCGAGGGCATCTCGGCAACTTTCCCAACTTCCAGATTACTGATCATATCATCAACAGCTACTGGGAGTTTCCAGCGTTTTTCCTGTTGGGTATCGCAGCGGCAATGGTTTCGATCACCTTTATGGCTGGCATGAATTGGGCTGACAAGTTCTACAGAAAAACCAAGAAAATTCCCTATTGGCTTACCCCTGCCATTGCTGGCTTGCTCATTGGGACAATCGCCCTCTTGTTCCCTGAAGTTTTGAGCGTTGGATATGAAGCCACTACTACGGCCTTAAACGGCAGCTATTCCCTGTCACTTTTATTGGCACTTCTGGTGGCAAAAATTGTTGCCACGCTTATCAGCTATGGCGGGCGCTTTGGCGGCGGCGTGTTCAGCCCATCCCTTTTCATTGGCGCCATGACAGGGGGTGCATTTGGTCTAATCGCGGGCGGCATTTTCCCGGGCCTTGCATCTTCCCCCGGCTTATATGCGGTTGTTGGTATGGGCGCGGTGGCTTCCGCTGTGCTCGGTGCCCCCATTTCCACCATGTTGATCGTTTTTGAAATCACCGGTGATTATAACCTGACCGTGGCGGTTATGATTGCCTCCGCCGTAGCCAGCAACGTCACCAGCCAATTCTATCAGCGCAGCTTTTTTCTTATGCAGCTGGCCGATCGCGGCATTCAGCTTGAAGGCGGGAAAGCAACCTACTTGCTCAAATCAGTAAAAGTGGCTGACCATATGAGCCGGGATTTTTTCACGATCACCGACAGTGAACCCGTGGACCGCGCGCGGGAAATGCTGGTTATGCAAGGCGGTGGCCTGTTGATTGTGACTGACAGCACCGGTCGTATGCTCGGCACACTTGGGTTTTCCGATTTGCCGCCTGACATATTTGATGAGGACCAAACTCACATAGTGGCTGAATATGTACGGGAAAGCCTCCATACCGTTGATTCTGGCCAGCCTCTACAAGCTGCCATGGAGCGCATGAACCTTAGCGGAGAAGAAACCTTGCCGGTGATCTCTCCTGATCAGGAGGGGGTTGTTGTCGGGCTGATTAGTAACCGCCATGTTATGCAAGAGTATAACCGTGCGTTACTCGAATCCCAGGGGCAGGACCGGGCAGACACGCCCTCAAACCCGGGCAAATAAAAAATACAAAGTTCTTGCTTCGTTCTCGGGCCGACGGGTGCTATAGACGCCTGATGAATGACCCTTTTGAATTAGATGATTTTGACGTAGCCGTGCCGAGCGCGCCTGAGCCTGCTGGTCCCGCAGCACCGCCGCCCTATCTTGCTGGCCTCAACGAACCTCAGCATGAAGCAGTTATGACGCTCGACGGTCCGGTTTTGGTATTGGCTGGTGCGGGCACCGGCAAAACCAGAGTGCTAACCACCCGTCTGGGCCACTTGTTGGCTACTGGCCGCGCTGCACCCTGGAATATTCTTTCTGTGACATTCACAAACAAAGCCGCAGGCGAAATGCAGGAACGGGTGATGGGCGTAATAGGCCGACCTGTTGAAGGCATGTGGATCGGGACATTTCACGCCATTTGTGTGCGCATGCTGCGAAAACATGCTGAACTAGTTGGGTTGAAGTCAAACTTCACCATTCTTGATACGGATGATCAAATCAGGCTGCTAAAGCAGCTGATTCGCGCGGAAAATATTGATGACAAACGCTGGCCAGCCCGAGCGCTGGCAGGCATGATTGACCGGTGGAAAAACAAAGCCCTAACCCCCGAAAAGGTTCCTGAGAGCGAAAGCTACGCCTTCGCTAATGGTCTCGGCGGCAAACTTTATACTGAATATCAAGCGCGCCTAAAGCTGTTAAACGCCTGTGATTTTGGTGACCTGTTATTGCATGTAATCATGATATTACAGCGCCACCCTGATGTATTGCGGGAATATCACGGCCAATTTCGCTATATTTTGGTGGATGAGTATCAGGATACCAATGTGGCGCAGTATTTGTGGCTTCGCTTATTAGCTCAGGCAACCAAAAACATCTGCTGTGTTGGTGATGATGACCAGTCAATCTACGGTTGGCGAGGGGCCGAAGTTGGCAATATCTTGCGTTTTTCTGATGACTTTCCCGGCGCGAAAGTGGTTCGCCTCGAACAGAATTACCGGTCAACAGGACATATTCTCGCTGCCGCTTCATCTTTAATCTCCTCAAATGAAAACCGTCTCGGCAAAACTCTGTGGACCGATCAAAGCGACGGCGACAAAGTGTCGATTAAAGGCGTTTGGGATGGCCCTGAAGAAGCCCGTACCATTTGCGAAGAAATTGAGAATTTGCAAAGCAAATCTCACGCGCTGAGCCAAATCGCCATTCTGGTTCGGACCGGTTTTCAAATGCGGGAATTTGAAGAACGGCTGATAACGCTGGGCATGCCCTACCGCGTGGTGGGAGGCCCTCGTTTCTATGAACGCGCCGAAATACGCGACGTAATGGCCTATTTGCGCGTCATCAACCAGCCGGAAGATGATCTGGCTTTTGAACGTATTGTGAATGTTCCAAAGCGAGGCCTGGGTACCACGACGATACAAAAAATTCACCATGTTGCACGCAGCCACGGTATTTCCATGACACGGGCGGCGCGCCAAATCATTGGCATGGATGACCTAAGACCCGCGGCCCGGAAATCTCTATCCGGATTACTGGAGGACTTTGACCGCTGGCGTGCACAGCTTCAGGGCAGAACCCATGTTGAGGTGGCGGAAATACTTCTCGAAGAATCCGGCTATATGGAAATGTGGCAGAATGACAAATCACCAGATGCGCCCGGCAAACTGGAAAATGTCAAAGAAATGGTTTCCGGCATGGGCGAATTTGAAAACCTTGGCGGATTTTTGGAGCATATCGCCCTTGTTATGGCTAACGACAGCAATGAAACGTCAGAAAAAATTACACTGATGACACTGCATGCCGCAAAGGGCCTTGAGTTTGACAGCGTTTTCCTGCCTGGCTGGGAAGAAGGCCTTTTCCCGAACCAGCGCGCACTGGATGAAACCGGGCTCAAGGGGCTGGAAGAAGAACGCCGCCTTGCTTATGTGGGCATCACCCGTGCACGCAAGAACGCGCATATATATTTTGCCGGTAACCGGCAGTTATTTGGCCAGTGGCAATCTTGCCTACCCAGCAGGTTTGTTGATGAACTGCCTGCCGAGCATATCGAGATGGAATCTGCCCAGGGCATTTATAGCAACAAACCCACTCGTGGTTGGAACAACCACGATGAAGACACAGCCGACACCGGCTATTACACATCGTCCGGCGACAAATACGGCCCCGGCTGGCAACGCGCGCAGTCTTTCAAGGCTGAAAGTTCAAATTATGATTACTCCAAGCTGCGCACGGTGGCTGGAGCAAACAAACGTGCAAAGAAAGCAGTGACCGCAAAAGTAAGCGATTTTGCAGTCGGTGAGCGCATTTTTCACGATAAATTTGGTTACGGCCTGATCGAAGACGTAGACGGCAACAAACTGCTGGTGGCCTTTGACAAGGCTGGTACGAAACGCGTTGTCGATAGCTTTGTTTCGCGCCCATAGGAAAAATCAATGACCGATACAACATGGTGCCTCGCAGGCCAATTGCCTTTGGCCGATGCCCAAAAACTGGAACAGGTAATTGAAGACCTGTCTGAATCGCGCGGCGAGTTTCCGCCAACCCTTTCTTATTTTGAACAAGCTGGCAGCACACTGTGGCAAACCGAAGTATTTTTCCCTTCTGCGCCGGATTACGGCTTTATCAACGCAATGCTGGCACAAGCAGGCCTTCTGGATTGGGACCATGAAATCGCGCCCGTGGAAGAAAAAGACTGGGTTTCTGAAAGCCAGAAGCTCCTTGCGCCGGTGCGCGCCGGACGTTTTCTTGTATATGGCAGCCATGACGCTGACAAAAAAGATCCTGACGCAATCAACCTTCAAATAGATGCCGGGCAAGCCTTTGGCACCGGCAAACATGAAACCACCGCCGCATGCCTCGAAGCGCTCACCAATTTTAGCAAAACACTCAAGCCGGCGAAAATGCTTGATTTAGGTACGGGCTCAAGTGTGCTGGCCCTTGCTGCACACAAGCTCTGGCCGGAGGCGCAGATTGTAGCCAGTGACATTGACCCAATCGCCATCAGGGTTTCCGAAGAAAATCTAGAGATCAACGGAGCGGCGAAGCGGCACCTCGGCGAAAACAAGCCGGGCGTGGCGTGTATTACAGCTGCCGGGTTGGAAGACGCCTCTCTACGAGAAGAGATGCCCTTCAATTTAATCGCGGCGAATATTCTCGCCGGGCCCCTCGTTGACATGGCCGCAGAAATTACAGGCGCTCTCGCGGTGGAAGGGAAGCTGATTTTGTCTGGGTTACTGGTAACCCAGGAAACGACAGTCCTTGACGCCTATGAAGCGCAAGGACTGGTTCCTGAAGACAGAATTGAGAAGGGCGATTGGCTCGCACTTATGCTCCGCAAGCCCTAAGCCGCTACTGGTTCATAACCAAACGTACCGGCTTCGCCGTAAGGAGCAAAGTTAACTGGCTAGGATGTTTCTATTAGTGTGCTGCTACTGCACCGCCACCAAATCCACCGTAGCCTCCACCAAATCCGCCGCCCAGGCTTGTAGGGCGTACAATCTTGAAATTGTATTTCTTAGCCGGAGCTTCCGCACGCATTTGACCCGCTTCAACCATCAGCGCAAAAAAGTCACCTTCGGCCATCAAATCAGATGCCAGACCGCGTACGGCTTCATCAGCCACTACAGCAAAAATTGGCGTGTCTGCGCTTTGCGCAGTTGTGTCAGGCACTTGGCCTTCGCTCGCAAGTAAACCCAGAAAGCTGAATGCGCCGAGTTCGTTGGTGTTCATTCCTTTTGCCATTTTTCTTCTCCTTAAATCTCGCTGGTATTTTTTTATTAATCAGCCCTGCTGACACGGCTTAAATAGGCGTGTGCCAATAGATTATGAAGATGTTAAAAATGCAAAACAGCCATGCATAAAACGCATAGCTACAAAAATATGACAAATGTATTACGAATATCTAGACTGAATAGTATGAAATTTAAATTAACCAATAATTCCCAGCAAAATAGCGAGGCAAAAAGCCCAAAATAGCATGCCACCATACACATAGGGTTTTGCCATTTTCCGCTCGAACCAGTGGCGCGGCTTTACGCCTTTCGCTAGAAAAACCATCAGGCCCGCCAAATTGACACTAACAATATTCACTGAGAGTAAGGTGAAAGCCCCGAATGCAAGCTGCCACTGGCTCGCGCCGAGCATAAAGCCTAGCGTTGCAGCGGGGGGAAGCAGCGCCACGGCGACCATTACGCCAACCAGCGTCATCGACAAGCCAGTTGTTAGCGACAACACACCGGCAATGCCTGATGCTGCCGCGAGTGCCACACCGCCCAGGCCAACATAGGTACGGCTCAAAAGTTCACTACTGTTTGCCTCACCCTGCCAGAAATAGCCAACTGCGGCGGAAATTAGCACCGCCAGAGACAAGCCCAGCACCCCAGAAAGGAATGACTGCACCATCAAGGGGCGGTCGCCCTGTGACGTAGCAAAAGCAAAAGCCAAGTTTGGCCCCAAGAACGGAGCGATTACCATCGCACCAACCACAACAGCCACATTGTCTTGCAACAGGCCGATTATCGCTACGATCGTAGAAAGAAACGTCAGCAGAAAATAGGTAAAGTCCATATGAACACCCTGCCCCATTTTCTGATAAAGTTCCTCACGCGTATCGCTCGCGCCCTTGCTATTTACAGCTGGAAGTGTTGCGTCTACTGGCAAAATATTGATGCGTGACTTGTCCGATGTTTTTAAAAGTCCGTGCAAGCTATCGACAATATGCTGCCTGTCTTCAGATCGTGTTAGCAGAAAAAACAGAGCATGATCGTCTTCAAGTTCAGCGCCCTTGTGGCAGCTGATGACACTTTGCTCACTCGTCAGGCTGAGAATGTTTTTTTCTGCAGCAATAGGCGCAGTGATCTGCAACATTTTAAGTGACATAATCCCCCCTTGTCTTGGCCAAGCTTAAAACAGCATACACCGCCGATCAACGATGAACGACATTCCTAAGAGAACGACCGTCATGAGCCGATCAAGGCAATCCATTCGGCTTCGCTCATTACACTAACGCCTAGATCATTCGCCTTTTTAAGTTTGGAGCCCGCGCCCGGGCCAGCGACAACAATATCTGTTTTCTTGGACACTGAGCCCGAAACTTTGGCGCCGAGCGTCTCCGCTCTTGCTTTTGCTTCCGCTCGGGTCAATTGCTCAAGCGAACCGGTAAATACAACCGTTTTCCCGGAAACCGGGCTATCGTCAGCCTGAACCTCCACCGCCTTCACCTGCAATTGAGCAAGCAAGTTCTTGAGGACCTGGCGGTTCTTTTCGACAAGGTAAAAGTCGGCAAGGCTGAGGATTACGTCGCCGCCGATCCCGTCGATCGACGCGAGCTCTTGATTGTGGGCATAAAGCTCAGCCGCGGCATTTACCGATAGTGAAAACCCGTCTCTAGGGCCGAGCGCCGCGACAGTACGCAGTCGGCTAACACGGATATTGTCTGCCTTCAGGCTTCCACTTTCCATCCGGCCCAGCCGTTCCGAGACAAGCGTTACAAGCCCTTTGCTGGTAGCAAATAAATCTGTTGGGCTTATAGCGGCTGCAAAATCTTTCAGGTGGCCAAATGTTTGCAGGCAATAATTCAGAGCGCTTATTTCATGATCGCTAAGCCCGTCACCCAATCTAACCGACAATGCAAACCCGGCTTCCAGATAGCTGGTCATGCTATCGGGTGTCGCAAAGTGCCTCGCCAGCAGTTTGGCTGTCTCCAACCCAATTCCGGGTATGCCAAGGCCAAAAATCATTCGGTGAAAATCGATGGAACGGCGCTCTTCAATCGCTGCCAACAAATTATTGACCGACAGGTCGCCCCATCCGTCCCATTTTTGCAGCGCCTCACCTTCCTCTGAATTTTTGCTGCCCAGCATGAAAATATCAGCGGGCTCCAACACCCAGCCGCGATCAAACAGCTGCTCCACCTGTTTGACACCTAGGCCTTCTATATCAAAAGCGCCGCGTGACACAAAATGGCGGAGCCTTTCGGTTTGCTGAGCCGGGCAAGCGAGGCCACCTGTACAGCGAACAACAACATCGTCGTCCAACGATTCTGCATGCGAACCGCATACCGGGCAGGTCTCTGGAAACTCATAAGTGGCACTGGTGCCGGGCCGCTTCTCCTGAACGACTGTGACAACCTGCGGGATTACGTCGCCCGCGCGCTGAATAACCACTGTGTCGCCAATGCGAGCATCCAGTCGCCGTATTTCATCCCGGTTATGCAGGGTGGCGTTCGAGACGACCACACCGCCCACGGTGACGGGCTCCAGTTTCGCAACCGGGGTCAACGCACCTGTACGGCCAACTTGAATATCTATATCCAGCAATTTGGTTGTGGCTTTTTCTGCGGGGAACTTGTGAGCAATGGCCCAGCGCGGTGCACGAGCGACCATACCAAGGCGCGCCTGCCAATCCAGCCTGTCCACTTTGTAGACAACGCCGTCGATGTCGTAGTCCAAGCTTGATCGCGCTTCTTCTATGACCCGATAGTGAGTAGTCACCCCCGCTGCGCCGTCAAATGCTTTCATCAAAGGATTGACCGAGAAACCCCATTTTTTGAACAGATCAATCATATCCATTTGTGTATCAGCAGGCATGGAGGAAACCTCGCCCCACGCATAGGCAAAAAACTTCAACGGACGGGATTTGGTTATTGAAACATCCAGCTGCCGAAGGGAACCAGCCGCCGCATTGCGGGGATTGGCAAAGGATTTTTCGCCAGCCGCGTTTTGTTTTGCATTTATCGCTGCAAAATCTTCTTTACCAATGAAGACCTCGCCTCTCACCTCCAGAACATCCGGCCAGCCTTCTCCTGCCAGCTTGTGCGGAATATTTTCGATTGTTTTAGCGTTTATTGTTACATTTTCGCCAACCGAACCATCACCGCGGGTTGCGGCCAGCGTCAGCTCACCCTGCTCATAGCGTAAAGCCAATGAAAGCCCGTCAATTTTGGGTTCGGCTGTAAGCGTTACCTTTTGATCGGCTTCGAGCCCAAGAAAACGCCTCACCCTGCCTTCAAATTCCGCGACATCTTCTGCACTGAATGCGTTATCGAGTGATAACATGGGCCGCGCGTGCGTAACTTTAGAGAATTTGCTCTGCTTGGCGCTCGCACCCACTCGTTTTGTCGGACTGTCCTCACGAACAAGGCCTGGGAATTTTGCCTCTATGGCATCATTTCTGCGGCGAAGGGCGTCATAGTCTGCGTCGCTAAGTACCGGGCTATCTTCGCCGTGGTATTTTTGATCGTGGAAGGATATTTCCATCGCTAAACGCGCCAGTTCGGGGCGGGCGTCGGCTTCGCTCAATTCATCCACAGAAATATCGCTTGCATCCTGCATGATGAATTATCCAGCTTTGCCAAGCAATTGATCGGCTGCAGCACGGGCGGCATCGGTGATGGTGGCTCCGGCCAGCATACGAGCAATTTCCTCGCGGCGCTCACTGTTATGCAACTGGCGAACGCTGGTCCGCGTAACATTTCCTTCGTCGCCCTTTGATATCTGAAACTGACGACCGCCGCGCGCGGCCACTTGCGGGCTATGGGTTACCACCAAAATCTGAGCACTATCCGACAGGCGCTTCAGGCGGTCGCCCACAGCACTTGCTGTCGCCCCGCCAATGCCACGGTCGACCTCATCAAAAACCATAACCGGCGCTGACCCACCTTCAGCAAGCACAACCTTCAACGCCAAGATAAATCGTGCCAGTTCACCGCCAGAGGCTACCTTCACCATCGGCCCAAACGCAGTGTTAATGTTGGTCTTCACTTCGAAAATTACACGTTCACCCCCAAGGTGGTTCCAGTCACTTTCTTCAAGGGGCTGAAAGGCCGTTCTGAAAATAGCTTTTTCCAGCTTCAAAGGCGGCAATTCCGCCGTGACAAGCTTATCAAGCCGCGCCGCAGATTTCCGGCGTACATGTCCCAGCTTTTCAACAGACGCTCTCATTGTCGCTCGTGCCTGTTCCAGCGCCTCGCGGGCCGCACGCACTGTCTCATCACCCGACGACAAGGCCATCGCCCGAGATTTCAAGTCTTCAAACACTTCAACCAGTTGATCGGGTGCGCAATTATGCTTACGGGCAAGTCGTCTGATTTCAAAAAGGCGTTCTTCTACGGCTTCCAGGTCTTGTGGATCAAATTGCATATCCTGCACCAACCGCCCCAGCGCTTCGATGCCGCCCCCAAGTTCAACAGACGCTTGGTCCAATGACTGGATAATAGACTCTAGTCGAGATGCGGCAGGCCCTTCGGCGCGTTCCATTCGTCGCAGTACGCCGCGCATCACACTGTCTGGTCCATTCCGGCCCGATAGTTCTTCCAAATAAGACTGCAGCTCAGCCAGCATCTTTTCCCCATGCATCATCAGGCTGCGCTGGTCGGCGAGGTCTGCCTCTTCGCCAGCAATGGGGTTCAAGCCGACAAGTTCTTCCTGAGCATGGAGAATATAATCTTCATCCTTTTGTGCGGCAAGCAGGTCCGCCTCGGCTGTCTCCAGTGACTGACGCGCCTCGAGCAACTGCGTGTGGGAAACCTGAACAGCGTCAAGCTCGGCGCTGTGCTGGCCAAAACTGTCGAGCAAAGCACGGTGCGCGCTAGCCTCCAACAGGCCCCGATCGTCATGTTGTCCGTGGACTTCCAGTATCATGTCGCCAAGAGAGGCGAGCATAGACCGGCTTACAGGCTGGTCATTGACCCAGGCGCGGCTGCGCCCATCTGACGTTACCGAACGCCTTAAAATGATCGCGCCTTCGCCGCCGTCTAGGCCCTCGTTTTCCAAATGAACGCAAGCTGGGTGTTGGGGACTAAGGCTAAATTCAGCAGTAACGCTTCCCTGGTTCTGGTCTTGCCGAACCAGCGCCCGGTCGGCCCGCGCACCTGTCGCCAAACCAAGACTATCCAGCAAAATCGATTTTCCCGCACCGGTTTCCCCGGTTAGAACAGTCAAACCGTCTTCGAACGCTAGGTCTAGCTTGTCGATTAAAACAATATCGCGAATGCTGAGGCTGGCCAGCATCAACCCTCCCCTTATTTTACATCACCCTTAATCGCCCGCATAGATCTTAAAAGGGCCAAAGCTTGCTAAGCCACGACTTGTTACTACCAGCAGGCTGCAAATCACCTTCAACCAGCATTGCATAACTATAGCGGTACCATTTTGTTCCGCCATAGTTGTGATCCAGCACAGCGCCGGCCATTTGCGCCTCTTCCATAATACCAAGCGCCATATAGCTTTCCACCAAACGGTGTAATGCCTCTGGAGTATGGCTTGTTGTTTGGTAGCTTTCCACCACATTCCGGAACCGGCCAATAGCAGCGAGATACTCCTGGCGCCGCATGTAAAAACGGCCCACTTCCATATCCTTGCCCGCAAGATGATCATGCGTAAGTGCAAGCTTCAAACTGGCATCGCGTGCATATTCCGTATCCGGGTATCTACGCATCACTTCTGTAAGGGCCTGCTCTGCGTCATGGGTTTTTTGTTGATCCCGGCCAACGTCAGAAATTTGTTCATAGTGGCAAAGCGCTATCAAATAATAGGCGTAAGGTGCCGATCGGTTTCCCGGGTGCAGCTGCAGAAAACGCTGAGCCGCCAGAATAGAATCATCGTAACTGCCACTCATATAGTGCGCATACGCAGACATAAGCTGCGCCCGGCGCGCCCACACTGAATAGGGGTGTTGCCGCTCTACTTCATCGAAAGCAACGGCTGCGAATTTATAGCGCTTTCGCTCCAAGTTCTCCTGCGCTAGGTTGTAAATCACCTCTACATCCCGCGCGATATAGCGGTCGTCTTCTTTTGAACTGCAGGCAGAAAGCCCAAATGCCACTAGCAAAATAAACAAATTTCTAAATAATATTAATGACATAGTCGTTCGTCGCTCCGATACATGCGAAAATCACTTTGTTTTTCACTCATAAGGATATATCCTTATGATTCTTGCAACCATCAGTATTGTTTTATTACAGACACTGAAGGATCCCTCACTGTAGGTGTTGCGCTGTTTCTCTAGCACAGGATACAGCCACCGCCAACGGGGAATAACCTTCGGCAATAACGGAAGGATACTTTATGGAATTGCATCAATCCACTAGTGGTCAAGAAAGTGGCGATTTTTCGGCAAGAAAAGCAGATTTGGTTGACAAACATGTTGGTCAACGCCTGAGAGACCGCCGGCGCACGCTGGACCTGTCCCAGCAGGACATTGCCCATACGCTTGGGATTTCTTACCAGCAAGTCCAGAAATATGAATGCGGTCTCAACAGAGTTAGTGCTGGCCGCCTGTTCATGCTCGGACACATCATGCGAGTTCCGGTCTCGTACTTTTACGAAGGCCTGCCCCCGGCAGAAGATATGATTTCAGGACGTGTTGATATTTCAAACATCATGGTCCCTGACGCAAACAGTTTGCCTAATGCAAATATCAGAGATGCTCTTAGTGATTTGGTACGTGCTATCCGCGACTCGAACATGATGTAAAAAATGCCGCGTGGAAGATCACGCGGCATCATTCACCACACAGCAATAAAATTAACGGTGGGCTATCTGCTTTCGCCGCGTACCAGCGCGTCATAATCAAGCATCAAGGATTTGGTAATGTCGCCGACTTCAAAATTATAGGGGCCAATCTGAGACAAGGGACTTACTTCGGCCGCTGTACCCGTCAGAAACGCCTGTTCGAACTGCTCCATTTCTTCTGGCATTATGGCGCGCTCGAATACCTTCAGACCGCGCTTGTGTGCCAAGTCAATAACCGTACGACGTGTTATACCGTCGAGGAAACAGTCCGGTGTGGGCGTATGCAACTCACCATCTTTGACAAAAAAGATGTTTGCGCCGGTGGCTTCCGCTACACGACCGCGATAATCATACATTAGGGCGTCGTCAAAACCGTTTGCTTCTGCCGCATGCTTTGAGAGCGTGCAAATCATATAAAGACCCGCTGCTTTTGCCTGGGTCGGGATTGTATCCGGTGCAGGGCGCCGCCATTTTGATATTTCAAGGCGAAGACCTTTCATGCGGGCCTCAGGTGAGAAATAGGAAGGCCATTCCCACACTGCGACCGCCGCATGAATAGTATTTGCCTGAGCAGAGACGCCCATCATTTCGCTACCGCGCCAAATTACCGGACGGCAATAAGCGTCGGTTAGATTATTAATCCGTAGCAGCTCATTGCAGGCATCATTTATCTGGTTTTTTGTCCAGGGTACCGTCATGCCCAATATTTCAGCTGACTTGAAAAGGCGATCCGTATGCTCTTCCAGCTTGAAAATTTTACCGCGGTAAGCGCGCTGGCCCTCGAATACCGCACTCGCATAATGAATTGCGTGTGTCAGCACATGGACATTTGCGTCGGTCCAGTCCCTGAATTCACCATCCATCCAGATTTTACCGTCCATATTGTCGAACGACGCAGCAGCCATTTTAGCCCTCCAAAAGCACTATACTATAATAATATATCTATTTTTACTTGATCCAGGTAACATTATGTCGTTAATATGTCAATAACGCTGACATAAATAGCTTATAGAATTATGCAAAGAAAATTACCACATTCAAACCTCTATTTACGTGAAGAAGAACTGCGCCGCGGTATTGAACTACTGTATTTTGCTTACCGGGATTTCACCCAGGATCCGGACGAAATATTGGCACAGTCTGGCTTTGGTCGCGCACATCACCGGGTGCTCTATTTCGTAGGGCGAAACCCCGGCACGACTGTCTCAGGCCTTCTGAAGCTGCTTCGCATTACAAAGCAGAGCCTTTCCAGGGTTTTGGGCCAATTGGTAGAGGACGGCTTCATTGAACAGAAATCGGGAACCGTGGACCGCAGACAGCGCCTGCTGTATTTGACGGAAAAAGGCACTGAGTTTGAAAACCAGCTTTTTTCGACACAGCGTCAAAGGCTCGCCAAAGCCTATAAAACGGCTGGCCCGGAAGCTGTCGCCGGGTTTTGGGATGTGCTTTTAAACATTGTAAACGAAACTGAACGCGAATTGGTGCTGCGGCAAATCGAAAAACAGCTGTAATCGTAGGCGGGCAATACAAATGGATACACAACATACTGTTAGCCAGTGGGCTGAAGAAACATTTGGCCCAGCAACAGACCCTTCTGTTCTGGTACGCCGTGCCGAAAATGAGCTTCAGGAGCTAGCGCAGGCGGTAACTGATGGTGACACCGAGGAAATCGGCAAGGAAACAGCAGACGTCGTTATTCTGCTAATGCGACTACTGGAGCAAAGTCAGTTATCCCTGTCCGACGAAATTGATAAGAAAATGCGAGAAAACCGAGCGCGCACCTGGATCAAAAAAGGTGACGGAACAGGCAGCCACGTTAAAGCCTAGCCCCTTTCGTCCGAAACAGTTGCGATGCATTCAATTTCAACACGAGCGCCGAGCGCCAATCCCCCAGCCCCCATGGCACTGCGAGCTGGGAATGGCTTTTTGAAATAAGTGCGGTACACCGTATTCATTTGTGCCCACTCATCAATATCTGCCAACATAACCAGGCATTTGACCACCCGGCTCATATCAGAGCCGTGCGCCTCAAGCGTCGCCTTTATATTTTCCATTGCTTGCCGTGTTTCTGCAGCAATGCCGCCAGGAGCAAGCTTTAATGTCCCTGGTAAAACACCCAATTCGCCCGAAAGGTAAAGTGTATTGCCTGCACGAACTGCTTTGGAGAAAGGCAGGTCATTTTCTTTTTCTGCCGCTTGAGCAGCCACCGCGAAACAGACAACTGAAACCAACAAAATCCAATAGCGCATGTTTGATCCCCTTTTTTCAAAAGCTTGCATTGAGCCTAACAAAAGAAAGGGGCCAATACAAAAAAAGGCCGCCAAAGGCGGCCTTTTTTCAGATTATTCAGGGAAACCTATTTATCGTCGTAAAAAATCTTACCCTCTTTCACGGGTTTCCAGATTTTCTTCATCGACAAATAAAAGACGATGGTCATCGCCAAAAGAAATAGCAAGACGTTAACACCCATATGTTTGCGAACCTCCAGCTTTGGCTCGGCCACAAAGTTCAGGAACTGGACAACATCTAGCGCCATCTGCTCCTCTGTGGCTGGAGTGCCGTCCTCATATTCAATAAGGTCCGCAGACAGCGGTGAGGCCATAGCGATTTGTGCCCCTTTAAAGTAGGCATTATAGGTCATGCCCTCTGTAACTTCGAAGCCCGCTGGGGCGTCATCGTATCCGGCTAGCAAACTATAAACATAGTTTGCTCCGTCATGACGTGCCTTAATGATCAATGACAGATCAGGTGGCAAAGCCCCATTGTTTGAAGCCCGTGCGGCATTTTCATTTGGGAACGGGTCCGGGAAAGCATCCTGCGGCAAGGCCGCCCGCACTGTTTCATCACCATAATCATCTGGCTCGCCAGCAACTTCATATTCTTTGGCGAACGCCTTGATCATGGGGTTGTCGTATCCCATGTCGCCAAGGTTTCTAAAGCGGAAGTATTTAAGGCTGTGGCACGCTGCACAGACCTGCTGATACACCTGCCAGCCGCGTTGAAGCGCTGCTTGGTCATATTTACCGAACGCCCCATCAAACGACCATTTTTGCTGCATGGGGTGCTTGCCCGCCTCCGCGGCAATCGCTGAGCCGGTTACTGAAATGCCCGCGGCAACTGCGACAAGAGCGAATGCAATGTTTTTGGAAAGTTTCATTGTTTTAGCCCCTAGCTCGCCGTCTTTATAACAGCACTTGAAATACTCTCCGGAACCGGAAGCGTCTTTTCAAACCTGCTCAAAATTGGCAACACAATAATAAAGTGTGAGAAATAATAAATGGTGCCCAAAAGGCCCAGGTTAACAACAGTAAATTCAATGCCTGCCACTTGCGCTATCACCAGCGATGGCTTCTGTCCGCCAACCCACGTAAGCACAATAAGATCAACGATCAAAATCCAGAAGAATTTCCTGAAGGCTGGACGGAAAGCGCCCGAACGTACTTTTGAGCTGTCGAGCCAAGGCAAAACAAATAGCAGCAATATAGACGCAAACATCGCGATTACACCCAGCAGCTTCGCCGGCACAAATGTAATATCTGTGAAGGGTATACCCAGATCAAATGTAATCGACCGAAGGATTGCGTAAAACGGCAGGAAATACCATTCCGGTACAATACTGTCTGGTGTCACCAGGCTATTCGCCGGGATATAATTATCAGGGTGGCCCAGCGCGTCCGGCGTAAAGAACATAAAGTAGGCAAATATGATAAGGAATACACCCAAACCGAATGCATCTTTAACCGTATAATAGGGATGGAATGGAATTTGATCCGCGCCAGATTTCACCTCAACACCCAGAGGGTTGCCGCTGTCAGAAACCTTTTTCGCCCAGATATGCAGTATAACTACGCCCAAAATTACAAACGGTAACAGGAAGTGCAGACTGAAGAACCGCTTGAGTGTTGGGTTATCAACCGAGAAACCGCCCCAAAGCAGCGTAACAATATCTTCCCCAATGAGCGGAATGGCTGAAAACAGGTTTGTGATAACCGTAGCACCCCAGAATGACATCTGACCCCACGGCAATACATACCCCATGAAGGCTGTCGCCATCATCAGCAGGAAGATCACAAGACCAAGCATCCACAAAACTTCGCGTGGTGCTTTATAAGACCCGTAATAAAGTCCCCGTAATATATGGATATATACGGCGATAAAGAAGAAAGACGCACCGTTCGCATGCATCGGCCTGATGAGCCAGCCGTAATTTACATCGCGTACAATGCGTTCCACGCTATCGAAGGCTACCGCTGTATCCGGCGTATAGTGCATCGCCAGAACGATACCGCTGATGATTTGGATCATCAGCATAATGCCCGCCAGCGAGCCAAAATTCCACCAGTAGTTCAGGTTCCGGGGCGAAGGTGTGCCCGGACCAACTACGTTGTTTACCAGTCCTAAAATTGGAAGGCGCTCTTCAAACCAGGCAAGGGCCTTGTTCTGAGGCTTCACTGCTTCCCACTCAGCCATATCTTGTTCCCTTACCCGAGTTTAATCAATGTATCTGTGACAAAAGTATATTCTGGCACATCGAGGTTCCGCGGCGCCGGGCCTTTGCGAATACGGCCAGAAGTATCATAGTGCGAGCCGTGGCAAGGACAGTACCATCCGCCATATTCACCCTTGTCGTCGCCGGATTTTGAACCCAGAGGCACGCAACCAAGGTGTGTGCATGAACCAATCACAACAAGCCATTTGTCATGCCCGGCCAAAACCCGTTCATTATCGGCTTGTCGGTCAATCAGCGTATCGACTACTACATCTTGGGCTTCTTCAATTTCTGCAGCTGTACGGTGGCGAATAAAAACGGGGTTTCCCCGCCATTTCACAACGATGGCCTCTCCTTCAGCAATACTGCTGATATCAACTTCCACTGTTGCTAGCGCAAGTGTATCTTCGGCGGGGTTCATCTGATGGACAAATGGCCAAAGCGCAAGTGCAGCCCCTACCCCTGACATACAGGTGGCAGTTATATTCAGCATGTCGCGCCGTGTTACGGCATCGTCACCTTCGGTAGCGTGTTTTGTAGAGCTCATGTGTTCTTCCCTGGCAGGAACGTGATACGATTAATGATCATTCGTTTTATTCTGCAGCCTCTATTTTACCTTTGTATGGACCAAATTCCCTGCGGCACGGGGTCGCAGTTTGTTCGCTCCATAAACGGCACGTCAGACAGCCCAGTCCGACGAATTGGTTTGGTTTAATCGGCTCGACCAAAAGAGGCAAGCCTTTATGCCAAGCACTTTAAAAAAAAAGCGTTAATTTACTGTAGCATGTTCTGAACTAATTGAAGCTTCACCCAGAACACTTTAGGGTCCGCCGCATGGACATTGCACTGTATCAACCAGACCAGCCGCCAAACACTGGCACGCTCCTTAGGCTCGGCGCCTGCCTGCGCGTCCCGGTGCATGTTATCGAACCCTGCGGCTTTCCCTTCTCCAAAAGGGCCTTAAAGCGCTACGCCATGGACTATGCCGACCTTGTGGACATGCACCACCATATGGACTGGAACGCGTTTGACGACTGGAGGCACGATGAACAACGCAGGCTTGTTTTATTGACAACCAAATCCTCCAGCAGCTACTGCGACTTTAAATTCAGGGAAAATGATGTGTTGCTTGTTGGCAGTGAAAGTTCAGGCGTACCAACTTCGGTGCATAACTCGGTTGACGCGCGCCTAAACATACCTATGTCTGCAGAGGTTCGATCTTTGAACGTAGCCGTATCGGCTGCCATGGTGGTCGGCGAGGCCCTGAGACAAACCGGCGACTGGCCAAAATAATAGAGGAATACACGCGTGACGATGGAAGATAAAAAACAAAAAGCAGCAGCTTGGTTTCTGGACCTTCGCGACCAAATTTGCGCTACTTTCGAATCCATCGAGGACGAAAATGCAGGCCCGATGGCAGGAAGAGACGCCGGCAGGTTTGAACAAAAATCATGGAATCGGACCAATCAGGACGATGGTGCCGACGGCGGTGGTGGCACCATGGCAACCATGCGCGGTGGCCGCGTTTTTGAAAAAGTAGGCGTTAACATATCCAGCGTACACGGTACCTTCACAGAGGAATTTGCCAAAAATATTCCGGGGGCCGACGAAGATCCCAGCTTTTTTGCAACAGGTATTTCGCTTGTCGCCCATATGAACAGCCCCAAGGTACCTGCTGTACATATGAACACGCGCTTCATTGTAACCACCAAAAGCTGGTTTGGTGGCGGGGCTGATCTAAACGCGCCTTTGCCAAACTGTTATGACACCGCAAAATTTCACTCCGCGTTAAAAGACTGTTGTGACAGGCACGATCCGGAATATTTCCCGAAATATAAAAAATGGTGTGACGAATATTTTTATATCAAACACCGCAACCGGGCGCGCGGCGAAGGTGGTATTTTCTATGATCAGCTAAATTCAGGCGACTGGGAAAAAGATTTCGCCTTCACTCAAGATGTGGGGCGTACTTTCAACACTGTATATCCAGAGCTTGTCCGCCAACATATGAACGAAAACTGGACACCCGCCGAACGAGAAAAACAGCTAGAATATCGCGGATACTACGCAGAATTTAATTTAGTTTATGATCGCGGCACCACATTTGGCCTGAAAACCGGCGGCAACGTTGAGGCCATTTTAATGTCGCTGCCGCCCGAAGCCAAATGGCCATAACCAGCCTGATTGATGATTACCGATTTCGCAATATATGGCGGCTTGTTTTTTAATGCTTTTGTCGCAGCTACGCTGTTACCCGCATTTTCCGAACTGTCTTTCGCCGCCCTTCTCGCCTCAGGAGAAGGCTTGCCGCTACTGTTGTTCCTCAGCGTGACCACAGGCAATATACTCGGAGCCATTGTCAACTATTGGCTTGGCCTACGGCTGGTAAAATTCGAAAATCGATCCTGGTTTCCTTTCAAGCCCAAGCAAATTGCCGTTGCCACAAACCATTTTCAAAAATACGGAAAATGGTCACTGCTTTTTGCATGGGCTCCGATCATAGGCGACCCCCTCACATTGATCGCCGGTGTGTTGCGAACAAACATTTATGTCTTTCTCATCCTGGTAAGCATAGGCAAGGCATTGCGCTACGCTGTAATCTGGGCGGGATATACAGCTGTCGTGATCAACTAGCGAAAATTTTAGCTGCCGCAATACTGCCTTTTTCTTTATAAACACTGGTAATTGAAGCCGATTAGCGCATCACAAAACCGGACAAGAGGATTATCCGTCATGGTACGAAATATATTCATACTCATTCTATCATTGGCTATTTTTGCCGTCTCCGGCGTTGCGATGGCCGACAAGGCAGAAAAGAAAAGGCAGAAAATACTTAAGATGCGCCAGGAAGTTCTTGTTGAGTTATTCGAGACCCGCCCCCAAGCGAAAGCTGAAATTGACGATGCAGAAGGATATGCCGTATTCTCAAACATTGGCGTGCAAGTTTTGTTTATTGGCGGCGGCGGCGGGCGCGGCGTTGTGCACGACAATAAATCCGATATTGATACTTATATGAAAATGGGAACCGCAAGCGTCGGCATCGGCCTCGGTGTGAAAGATTTTCGCGCGGTATTCATTTTCCACGACCACAATGCGCTCGATAAATTCGTCGCAAAAGGATGGGATTTTGCCGGCGAGGCAGACGCTGCGGCCCGCAGCGGCGATAAAGGCGGTGAGATTGGCGAAGGTGCGTCATTTCGGAAAAAAGTGAGCGTTTACCAGTTCACGAAAAATGGCCTCGCGCTTCAAGCGTCGCTCCACGGAACCAAATATTGGAAAGATAAAAAGCTTAACGGCGACTGATTATAGCGAACCCTTCAGCAGAAAAGCCGCTCCAGCAATCTCGGGCGGCTTTTTTCATTTAAGATTTAAGAGTGGCAAGCAACTCCTTCCGGTCCAAGTTGAAGTCGCTTTCAATCCATAGCTGTTCCAACTGCTTGAGGCATTTGCCCATTTCCGGACCGGGCTCCCAGCCAACAGCCAGCAAATCCTGCCCGTTCACCGGCATTACAGGTACCTGCCAAGCCTCACATTCCGTCGATATCTGGCTAAATTCGTCTCTATCACAACCAATTGCTCTCGCCCGCACCGTCTGCGCGCCAAACAGATAAATTGCCTCGTGAATTTGCTGAATGGTATCTGGGCACCCCCGGGCTCGCATGTCTTCAAATTTCAACAGGAAACGCCTGTCCTCGTTTGAAAGCCGGAATGTTTTTGATACGCCTGCAGCTCCCAAGGAAGCTGGGGCCAGAATATAGAACCGCAAAAGCGGCAAATAAGGCAGCCTATCAACTTCACTGGTTTTCTCACTCTGAAGAAAGGCTTCCAATTGGGCCTCACAAAATTCAGGCCCGTAAATCTCCTGCAAAATACCGCAGCTGGCCATCAGTTTCACGACAGGGAGGGGATCAGGCAATGCCACTATCTTCAGAAGCTCGTCGCGCACACGCTCAATCGATAAACGACCAAGCATCTGCTTTTTTTCGCCGCAAGCAGCCAGCGCCTCTGCGTCAGGGGAACCTTTGCCGTAGCGCCCGAAAAATCGGAAAAAGCGCAATATCCGCAGCGCATCTTCTTCGATTCTATCTTTGGCGTTGCCTATGAAACGGACGAGCCCTGCCCGAAGGTCAGCAAGCCCGTCAAATGGATCATAGAGGCTACCGTCAGGTGCAGAATAAAGCGCGTTAAAGGTAAAGTCCCGACGTTTGGCGTCTTCCAGCCAGTCGGTGGTAAAGGCAACTTCAGCATGGCGTCCGTCGGTTTCAACGTCGACACGCAAAGTCGTTATTTCAATGGTTTTTGCGCCTTCAACCGCTGTAACCGTTCCGTGTTTCAGACCGGTGGGCACGACCTTGATATTGGCTGCTTTTAAAAGAGCCATAACCTCTTCAGGCTTATGCACCGTTGCGGCGTCAATGTCGGCAGCAGGCTTTCTGAGGAGCGTATCTCGTACGGCCCCGCCGACAAACTTGACGTTATTGTCCCCCAAGGCAGCAACGACCGACTTGGTGAACGGCTCAACCAGCCATTCAGCTTGGAGCGTCGTCACTGTCTTCACCGTCATCCGTGGATTCTGAAGCCTCTTCTTTGTCTTTTGCCTTTTCAGGGTCTTCTTTTACGAAATGTCCGGGAATGGTTTTGCCATTTTCAACACGCGCAGGAACATAAAATTCGCCTTCGCCGCCACTTGATTCAGTTAGGCGAATGCCAAAGCCAGCGACTAACAACAATACAACAAGCCCAAGCAAGCCCAGGCGCAGGTGCTTTATGTCTTCGTCGCTAAGTTCGCCGTTAGCTTTTCTGCGCGCCCGCGCCCTAATCCAAAACAACAGCCCAATCACAGGCAGAAGCAGCAACAAAATTCTTATCGCTACAATCATTTCATCGTCCCTCTTTTACCGCATCGAGAACGTCACATAGGTTTACCAGCATCGCAGCCGTAGCACCCCATATGCGGTGTTTTTCATAGGGCATGGCATAATAATGCCTTTCAATACCCTGCCACATCGCACTTTCGCGTTTATGATTTGCGCGGTCCAGTAAAAAAGCAAGCGGCACTTCAAAAGCCTCTGCCACCTCATTTTCCTGAAGCGTGAGCGAAAAGCCGGGTCTCACAAGCCCAACAACCGGCACAATTTCAAAACCTGTTCCGGTTCTGTAGCCGTCCAGCCTGCCGGCAATTTGGATATAGGACGCAGAAAGGCCTACTTCTTCTTCGGTTTCACGAAGAGCGGTGTGAACTGCGTCCTTGTCGGTCTTGTCCACCGCACCACCTGGAAAGCTCACTTGCCCAGGATGTTTGCTCAGATGGTCTGTGCGCCTGGTTAGCAAAACGGTTGCCCCGTCAGCGTGGTTTACCACAGGCACCAATACGGCCGCGTCGCGCCGCGGCACATTCGTCAATTCGATTTTCTTGGCGTCAAGGTTAAGGTCATAGTCACTGCGCATGCCCCGTGCCGCCGGATTACCCTCCGCCAATGCCTTCTCTAACCAATTCAGCATCTAGGCTTCGCTCCATACACCGAGCACAAACTGCTCTCCGTCACTTTCGACAACAAGATTATTGCCGCGCTGCGATGCCAATTCAACCATCTGGTAAAACACAGACCGGGATATTAATGCGTCGAGATTGCCCCGCACCCGAACATAGGGGCGTGGCTCGCCTGTTTCTGCGTCTGTAATAACCGTGATGGGGTTGTCTTTCCCCGCGAGAACTTTATCGCCAACATTGGTCTCAAAAATAAGGGATTGCTTTCCCTTATGTGATCCCGCCTCAAGCGAAACAGCAACAAATGGCGCATCTTCAACATGGATCCCGATTTTTTCCACCGGAGTTACAAGATAAGTTTTTCCGTCCGAATCTTTGCGCAAAACGGTCGAAAACAGTTTAACCATGCGGGCGCGGCTTATGGGCGAGCCCATGTAAAACCATGTTCCATCACTTTTAATGCACATATCAATATCGCCGCAAAAATCGGGGTTCCATTTTTCCACCGGCGGATACTGTTGTGCTGAAATAGTTTTCAAAAGACCTTCAAGGCTGAAAGCGGTCTTCGTTTTCGGGTCCATACAGTGCTCCTTGCGCGCAGTATATCGCTGCGATGCACCAATGAAACCCTCTTTCGGTGTTAGGCAGCGGTCCCCATCGCCTCTTCTGGCAGCATATAGTGATCATCAAAACCAGCCCAAAGCGGTTTTACCTGACCAAACATTGGCAAAGGTGGCTGATCAATCGGCTGCCTGACCAAAAGCCTGTCAGCGTCGCGACCGCCCGGCAAGGTTATATAGCGCGGTTTTACCGGCTCAAAGCCAAACCGCCCATAATAATTTCGGTCGCCAACCAGCAAAATCCGTTTGTGTCCAGCGGCTTCCACCCCCGCCAGTGCATACTCCACGAGGCTCGACCCGACACCAGCGCCCTGCATTGAGGCAGTTACGGCGAGCGGGCCTAGCAACAAAGCGTTGCTGTTGCCACCAAAAAGCAGGTCTGCCACATGAATTTTTGTAAAACGTACCGTCGCTAGCAGCATGCCTTCAGCACGAGCTACACACGCATATTCCGCGAGGTTAGCGCCGTCCTGCCGCAAAGCATATGACGCTTTTTGAAACCGCTCGGCTCCAAATACACTGGTTAACAAATGTTCGATTTCCGCACCATCCCGCGGACGTTCCTGGTCAAAGGTAATCATTGAATTTTCCCATATCCTTGGCATGACAATGCCAAAAAGCAACAAACAAAAGTAAGAACAGTATCTTACCTTCGTCGCAGTCGGCTTCGCCGGTTGATATGGAAGTGGTTTATCATTGAAACCTTTTGCCTAGCATTACATCTTCATGAGCGGATTGTTACAATAAAACCCGCCATCAAGGGCCTTCTACCCAGTTGGCGGCGGTTCTTCAAGCCAGTTATTCTTCTGTCAAAAAAAAGGCGACATAATCGCCGCCTTTTTCAGTGATTTGAAAGCTTAAGTTAGATCACCAATCAACCTGAAATCTAACACCGAGTGTATCCACATCGTTTTCACCGTCGGCACCGTTAGCAGCCACATCAAAAGCTTTTTCTATCGAACTATGGCTATAGTTGGCCATAAAGCGGGTATGCCGGTTTAGGTACCAGTTCAGCCCAATAATGAATGTGTCCTGTTCGCCGCCATACACACCGTCGCCAGTGAGATCAATCCGGTCAAATTTGGCCGCGAGCTGCCAGGCACCAATGCCGCCTTTATGAACGGGATTTTTGACCTTCGGACGATCCCAGGCCCCTTTTGAGAGCTTAAGAGGTTTTTTCTCGCCGGTGATAAACCATCCGGCCTCAAAATAGCCACCATAGAAGCTTGCGTCACGCCCACCAGCCCCGCCTTCGTCAGCAGTTAAGGTTGCCCATTCAGACGCGACATGGAATGAGCCCATCTGAACTGCGCCTTCAAATCCGTAGAATCTATCTTTAGACGCTATACGGCTCGTGGCGATGAATCGGTCGCTCAAATGATTATGCGGCCGCTGGCGGTATCTTAAATCCGAACCTCCGCCAACATTTCTGAAGCGGGTGGAAGCGCCAAGCATCCAGGTGCCATTATCAAAATTGTCACCGTATGTGAAGCGCGCAGAAAATACCTCGCCTTCATCTTCATCGGTAGAACCCGCCGAGCCACGAAATGCGCCAGCATTGAAGGTCCAGTTGTCACCGCCGTTGCCGTATTTTACGCCTATCATGCGGGACAGACCAAAGGCATCCGTGAAAGAAGCCCTTTCCATAAATGTCGTATGCCGCGAAGATGTTAATTCTTCGAGAGAGTTAGGTGTTTTAAACTGCCCAAATGTCCATTTGCCACCTGCGCCGGAATATTGAACATAAGCGTCAGCTATTGAAACCTTGTTGCCAGCAAAGTCAGCTTCAATAATATATTTTGTATTCTTCCAGGCTTTGCCTTCAATACCTAGTCGTGCCGCACGAAATTCTGTTGCGCCCAAATCCATGGTACCGTCGCCGTCACTGGCCCAGCCGGCATCAACCAGCATGCGACCACGCATGTTAAATTCAAACAGTCCATCGGGTGTTGCGAGCGCCATGGCCGGTTCGGACTTTTTGATAACAGGCGTTTTGGCCTGGGCAGCATTTTCTGCTTGTTTGGCCTCAAGTTGTTCAAGGCGTTTTGTCAAAGCCTCAAGTTGAGCCTTGAGTTCCTCGATTGATTGCGCATGAACAGGCTGCAGCGAAACGGTTGTTAACGCAGTTGCAGCGAGTAAAAATTTTATCCGATGTTTATTGAGCATCCCTAACTCCTATTTTAATTTTTAATTTGGCAAGTTTGTATGTTGGCAAGCGAATTATGCGCCAATTTCCACAGGTTTTACGCGGTTACAAATTCCTTACTTGTCCCAAGAAACCTCCGACTTCCTCCTTGATATTGCCTGCCAGAGCGTCCATCTGCTCAGACGCTGACATAACATTTGAGGACGCGGTGCCAATGGTTTCTGCTCCGGCCGAAACCTCGCTAATTTCATTTGCAACTTGCGCGGTTCCTTCTGATGTAAACTGCACGCTTCGGCTAATTTCACCGGTTGTTGCCTGTTGTTCTTCAACAGCAGAAGAAACATTAACCATCACCTGGTTGAGGCGTTCATTGGCCTCACCTATAGAGCCAATGGCGTCTACGGCAACAGTAGTGGCTGACTGCATGTCGCCTATTTGTTCTTTAATCCGGTCAGTGGCCTGCGCCGTTTGTGTGGCCAGCGACTTCACCTCGCTGGCTACTACAGCAAACCCCTTACCAGCATCACCTGCCCGGGCAGCCTCAATCGTAGCATTCAGTGCCAACAAATTTGTTTGGTCGGCAATATCATTGATCAGATCCACTATACCAGCAATCTCTTTGGAAGAAATAGAAAGCTGGTCAATCGCTTCGCTGCCTTTGCCTGATGCTACCACAGCTTCACCGGAAATACCGCTGGCATTTTGCATTTGTTGGTTCACTTCGGAAATCGAGGCGGAAAATTCCTCAATCGCTGACGCCATTGTCGCAACATTTTGACTGGTTGACCCAGAGGCTTGGGTCACAGATTGAACCAGCTTTCCTGTGTTTTCGGTTACATCCACCATTTCTGTGGCTGTATCGCGCATAGCACCAGAGGCCGATTCCAGGTTACCAATGGCACTGCCAATCGCTGTATCAAATTCGCCGACCAATTGCTCCATCTTTTGCGCACGGGCTTCACGGCGCTCAAGAGCCTGTTTTTCCTTTTCCTGACGCTCGGCATCAGCAATTGCGCGCTCTTCTTCCTGTTTTTTGCGTTTCGCAATTACCTCATCGTCTTCGGCTCGGGCTCGCGCTTCTTCTTCCAACTTCACCAAATTCGCGGCGGCGTCCCGAAGGTCAACGGCCACTCGGGCCATATTGCCAAGCTCATCACCAAACTCGGTTCCGGGTATTTCGTCATCATACTGGCCGTCTGCAATTTTCTGAAGCGCGGTCTCGAGCGCCAACACCGGTGTTACTGTGGTTTTAACAGTGACAAAAGCCACCGCCACGCAAAGCGCTGTTATAACCCCCGTGATCAGGGTAAGTGTCACAAAACCGGTTTGACTTTTTGAATGCGCTGCTTCAAGAGACGCTGTATAACCTTCGAGGGCATGTTCATCTATCAGTTCAAAATGCTCGGAAGTCGCCGAATAAATGCTGCTTAACTTATTGACGTCTTCGACACTCTCAGCGCGTATTGTTGCGTAGTTTTTAAAAGCCGCAACATAGAGATCAAGCTTGTCGGTCATATCCACCTTTACACTGTCAGAAAACCTTGTTTCTGCCAGCCGGGATACGAACTCAGCTCTGCGCGCATCAATACGGTCCACATATTTGGATTGGACACGCATGATAAAATCTTTTTCGTGCCTGCGCATCATCAGCATGATGACCTGTAATTTGTCATCCGGGTATGTCTTCAATAATTCTTCAATATCATGAACAGCAGACCTGAGCGTGCCTTGCAGCCCACTTTTTTCGTCAAAGCCTAGCGTCCTTTGCTCCTCTACGACCCGTTCAAATTGTTCTTGATGCGCCGGCAAAATATCCTTTAGCGCGTCAACCGCGTGCTGCATTTCTTCGTCATAATTTATTTCGGAAATCTGTTCCAATAGCGAAAGTGCCGTCGCCATATCTTCTTTGTAACGATCCGCATATTTGGGATCTTTTCGAAGCAAAAAATCTTTTTCGCGCCTGCGCACTTGAAGCGAGGATTTTTCCATTTCCTGTACCAACAATCTGATTTCAGCGAAATGCTCTGCATCCAGAGTGCTGTTTGTTGTTGAACTGCTGGAAAACAGATAAACTGACAAAATTATGAGAAGGCCAAAGACGGCAGTTCCCGCGAGTAGATATATGCGAATCGCAATAGAACGATTTTGGAGAAAACTGATCATATGTGAAGTCCCTACACACTATGTTTCGCCCCCAAGGCACTACCAAGATTGCCCAAAAAACTTAATATTCAGTAACTAAACCAAAGGGTTACTGGTTGAACCAATACAACCCACAAACAAAAACCCGAGCACGAATGCCCGGGTTTTCACATTGGTTTTAATTGCGTTTTTGGGGAAGGACTAGAAGCCCATACCACCCATGCCGCCCATACCGCCCATGTCAGGCATGCCACCACCAGCAGGCATTCCGCCGGCTGCTTTGTCTTCTGGCATGTCAGCAACCATAGCTTCGGTTGTGATCATCAGGCCAGCAATTGAAGCCGCATCTTGGAGAGCAGTGCGTACAACTTTAGTTGGGTCAATGATGCCTTTAGATACCAGATCAACATACTCTTCGTTCTGAGCATCAAAGCCAAAGTTAGCGTCTGATTGCTCCAAGAGCTTGCCCGCAACCACAGCGCCGTCAACACCAGCGTTTTCAGCGATCTGACGAACAGGAGCCTGAAGCGCGCGTCGAACAATGTCCACACCGCGGGTCTGGTCATCATTTGCGCCTTCAACACCGTTTAGAGCGTTACCAGCATAAAGAAGAGCAGAACCACCACCGGCAACAACACCTTCTTCAACAGCAGCACGTGTTGCGTGCAGAGCGTCGTCAACGCGGTCTTTGCGTTCTTTCACTTCAACTTCCGTTGCACCACCAACCTTGATGATGGCTACGCCGCCAGAAAGCTTGGCAAGACGTTCCTGAAGCTTTTCCTTGTCATAGTCAGACGTTGTAGTTTCGATCTGCGCTTTGATCTGCTCAACGCGGGCTTTGATGTCGTCGTCAGCACCAATGCCGTCCACAATTGTGGTATCTTCTTTAGTGATGTTCACGCGCTTGGCACTGCCCAGCATTTCAATACCTACATTTTCAAGCTTGATGCCAAGGTCTTCAGAAACAACCTGGCCGCCTGTAAGAACAGCGATGTCTTCAAGCATAGCTTTGCGGCGATCGCCGAAACCTGGGGCTTTCACAGCAGCGATTTTAAGACCGCCACGCAGCTTGTTAACAACGAGAGTTGCCAGCGCTTCGCCTTCAATGTCTTCTGCGATAATCAGCAAAGGACGGCTTGACTGCACAACGGCTTCCAGAAGCGGCAGCATAGGCTGAAGATTGGAAAGCTTCTTCTCGTGAAGAAGGATCAATGGGCTTTCCATGTCTACAGTCATTTTTTCAGCGTTAGTGATGAAGTATGGGCTCAGGTAACCACGGTCAAACTGCATGCCTTCAACAACGTCCAGCTCGCTCTCAAGGCCTTTGGCCTCTTCAACGGTGATCACACCTTCTTTGCCGACCTTTTCCATCGCAGCAGCGATGTCTTTACCAACCTGAACTTCACCGTTCGCTGAGATAGTGCCAACTTGCTCAATCTCTTCGTTGGTGGTTACAGTTTTGGTGCGGCCTTCAAGGTCTGCGACAACAGCAGTGGTCGCAACGTCGATGCCGCGCTTCAGGTCCATTGGGTTCATGCCGGCGGCAACTGATTTCATGCCTTCGCGAACGATCGCTTGTGCAAGAACAGTCGCAGTTGTGGTGCCGTCGCCCGCAACATCATTGGTGCGTGAAGCGACTTCCTTGATCATCTGCGCGCCCATATTTTCGAACTTGTCAGCAAGTTCTACTTCTTTGGCGACAGAAACGCCGTCTTTTGTGATGCGCGGTGCGCCAAAAGACTTGTCGAGGATTACGTTACGACCTTTCGGGCCAAGCGTTACTTTTACAGTGTTTGCGAGTTTATCGACGCCAGTTACGATTTTGGCGCGGGCTTCTTCCTGAAGCTTGATATCTTTAGCAGCCATTGGTGGCCTCCTAAAATATTTGAATTTCTATGTGGATGACAATTTTGGGGCCGAGTGTTTACTCGATGATGCCCATAATATCGGATTCTTTCATGATCAGCAGGTCTTCGCCGTCGAGCTTAACCTCGGTGCCAGACCATTTGCCGAACAGAATTTTATCACCAGCTTTAACGTCGAGCGCAGTAACAGTGCCGTCATCGGCCTTATTGCCTGAGCCAACAGAGATAACTTCGCCTTCAGAAGGCTTTTCCTGTGCGCTGTCTGGCAAGATAATGCCGCCAGCTGTTTTTTCTTCACTTTCGAGACGCTTGACCAATACGCGGTCATGCAAAGGGCGAAGTGCCATGGTTTGTCTCCTGATTGATAAACCTTTAAATTACGATTTATTAGCACTCCTCTCCTGTGAGTGCTAATGCGTGCTACTATGTAGGCTCAATAGGAAAACTGTTCAAGAGGAGTCTTTTGTTTTTTATCGTACTTTTTCTGTTCGGATTTTTTACGCTGCAAAAGAGACCCAAGCTTACAACGATTTTCAAGGCTAAAAATCAAAGGTTGTTTTGACAGGCCTACAATTGGCTTCAATCGTATCAAGCTCTTCGTCCGAAAGCTCCACTTTGTAAGGGCCTATTTGCACCAAGCTTTTCGCACGAGCCTCTTCCGGCAGGCTTTTCAGGTAATTTTCCTTGCTAAGGGTTTCTATGGGAGCGCAAAGGCCGAGGTTTTCCTCAAAAATTGATTTGCGAGCAAAATCAATAAAACCCTGTTTATCATCGGCCACCCGCTGATACTGCACAAGAATAATTCTCTCGCGAAACTTCTCCAGATGCGCGATATAATTTTTCCAGCGTTTCAGGAAAGAATCCAGCGTGTCTTTTCTGGCTTGCGAATGCAAATCTTCGTGCTTCGCATCGCGATGGTCCGCCAAGTGCCTAACAAGAGACCGAAATACAGCCTTCGGCTCTCGGTAGACGCAGACAATCGCTGCATCGGGAAATATTAATCTTATGGCCGCTGTATAATAGATATTATAGGGGGACTTTTCGACCCAAAATCGCGCATCGTCTGGCACCTCTGTTCCTGCGCAATAAAGCCTGGTAAATATCGAGCGGTGAATGTCCGCCATCATATTTTCGTCTATCGGCACGAGCGTACCCTGGCCATCATAAACCTCACGGTTTATCAGTTCGTTGCCTGAATTATATTTGTTGGCTATTCCATTCAGTTGGGCAAAAAACTGGCGAAAATAATCCATTTCGCCTTTCACGCACACATTGTCGAACAAATCGAGCGCGCGCCCCACAAAGGTAGTGCCGCTTTTTGTATGCCCACCAATAAAAACCATTTTAGGGGTAGTGCTCATTCGCATTCCGCTTTCGTACAGCCGACAATCAAGGAAATCCATAACTTAAGTCAGGGTGTTTTGTACACAAAAGTGAGGCTTTGCGAAACTTTTCACCCACACGTGCTCAAAGCGGCCCGACGCCACAACTTTGTAGAATGTCATTTCAGTGATACTGTCGCTCGAAGCCGCACGGGAGTGGGTGGCAGAAATTTTAGGGGAGGAACCATCATGCGCATTATCGGCATGTTCTATGGACTTACGAGTTATCTGCTTGGGGTCGTTAGCCTTGTGGCAATAATCTTTGCCGCAAATAACCATATGGGGATTTTTGGTGTTGAGCAATTGCTGCCGTTCAATATTGACCAAACGGCCAGAGCCATTTCTATCAATCCTCTATTGGTGAATATTGGATTGCTTGCTCTCTTTGGCATCCAACACAGCGTGATGGCACGGCCTGGTTTCAAGGCGGCACTGACCCGCTTTTTGCCAACAAGTATGGAACGAAGCACCTATGTGCTGGCAACAGCACTCGTCATTTTTGCACTGATTTTATATTGGCAGCCAATGGCCGGTAGCCTGTGGCATGTTGAAAACGAAACATGGCGGCTGCTTCTCAATATCCTCTTTTATATAGGCTGGATGGTTACTTTTCTTGCCACTTACATGCTCAATCACAATCATCTGTTTGGGCTGCAGCAATCCTTTAAGTCTGACGACCCGGACGCTGACACCAAAGAGTTTAAAACACCCTATTTCTATAATTTTGTTCGTCATCCGATACAAACTGGTGTCGCAATCGCCATGTTGGCCACCCCAGACATGACAACAGGCAGAGCTGTATTGGCCGCAGGCATGCTGATTTACATCGCCATTGGTCTTTATTTTGAGGAGCGCGACCTAATTGCGGAATTCGGTGATACCTACCGCGACTATAAAGCCCGTGTTCCGGCCTTGTTTCCGGGTTTTGGGGGTAAATCCCAATAGCCTTGATGAACAGCTCGCTTAAGGCACATGCCAAACAAAAAAAGGGCCTCAAAGGCCCTTTTTTCTAGCATTAAAATTCTACTGCACGCAGAAGATGTCTAGTCAAACAAAAAGTCACTGGCATCAAGGTTAGTTGCATCAAAGTTTTCCAGAACAATCAGGCTTTTACCAACCATGATATGAGCATCTGCTCCGTTCTGGGTGATTTCAAGGTCATCAAAACCATACTTCTTAGCCTCTGACAGATCGATCAGATCAATACCATCCTCAAAGTCGCCAATACTGGTTTCTTCAAACTTTTTGCCAAAAGAAAAAGTGTCAGCACCTTCATCACCAAAAATGGTTCCGTCAATCTCACCTTTTTTCTCAATTTGGATAACATCGTCACCGGCACCAAGGTGAATATCACCGTTAACCTCAGACGTTTTCTCAAGCGTAATACTGTCATCGCCTTTGCCCAACAAGATGTCACCATTGATAACGCCGGCATTGATCACCACATCGCCAAAACTGGCAGTTAAAGGGTCCTCCGAGCCCTCGTCAGTAGAGGACCTGATTGCCACACCGTTCCCGTCCGCGTCAGTGTCACCTTCGATAACGCCGCCTTTAGAATTTTCAAGATAAATGGATGTGCGAGCAAATATGCCGTCACCAACACTGGAAATCAGGCCTTCGTTTTCAATATTGGTCATACCCATATCGCCAAGTGATGCGATCGCTGCAGGCTGATCAATACTGAAGCCACCAACTCCTGTACCATCGGCGACAATACTGCCCGAGTTTATTACCGTAAGCGGTGTCGCGTTGGGTGTAGCATTTCCCGTAAAACTTCCACCTTGTGCTCCAACGCCGGCGTCCCCACCTTGGATTAAACCTTCGTTAGTAACAGTACCACCACCCGAGAGGAACATGCCAGACCGGATGCCTGCGATCACACCGTCTTCATGATTATTGACTGTCGTTAGGCCAGCAACCGGGTCAACAATCATACCCTGGCCATCTGTTCCGAAAGATGAAATACCGTCATAGGCCGCCCAGATGACGCCCAGATCACTCAGATCAAATGATGCGTCCGTGGCAATAGTGCCCCAGTTGTTAACTGTGCCACCGTGCATGCGAATGCCGTCGTCGCCGCCTTCAATAGAGCCATAGTTATTGATCAGAGTGTCATGGGATGCATATAGGATAAAATTGGCATCAACATACCCTGCTATTTCGACACCAAAGCGCGAACCTGAAATACTGGCGCCTTCACCATTATCCAGCGTCAACGTACCGTGCTCAATTGTGATGCCAGCCCCCCATTCTATGGGATATGGGCCGAAAATGCGGTCCTGATCACCGTCAATAATACCGTTATTCTGGATATAGGTTTGATCGGCATCACCATTCACAGCGCTTAGTCCGGTCCAGTCGTCAGTGTAGGTGATTGTCCCGTTATTAATCAGCGTATCTTCACTGCCTGTATCCAGATCAAGGCTTCCGGTGACTGTAACCCCTTCCAGAATTTCCACTTCATCGTCACCGCTCGTGAAGCCAAGGTCACCTGTATGGTCATTGCTTATAATTGTAGACATTTTTCTGATCCCCTCATCAAAGATGTTATTTTAACTCTCAACAAAAAGAACAAACCAAAGATTAATCATAAACGCGCTCGAAACGCGAGAAATATTCTCTTTTTACGGGTAGTTTTTCATATGAAATAGCCCCCTTCCCTCTTGCTCAAAAGTTTGGCATGGTGACAAACATAGTTGGGGAGGACATTATGGTGGCAAACGACACAGGCACACTTTCTGTGGCAATTGTGGGTGCGGGTCCGGCAGGTTATTATACTGCCGAGGCGCTTACCAAAGGCGACACAGATGTTCGTGTTGATATTATCGACCGACTGCCCACGCCTTTTGGCCTGATCCGCGCAGGCGTCGCCCCGGATCATCAGTCGATCAAAAATGTATCCCGCCGCTATACAGCCACGAACGACCGCGAAAACGTGCGCTTTGTTGGCAATTTGGCACTTGGCCACGACGTTTCCATGGAAGAGCTGAAAGAGCTCTATGATGTTGTGGTGCTGGCGACAGGCGCGCCGCACGACCGTGTGCTTGGCATCCCGGGCGAAGAGCTCACAGGTGTTTACGGCTCTGGTACATTTGTCGGATGGTACAACAGTCATCCCGATTATACTGAGTTAGCGCCTGACCTGAGGATCGCTTCGGCCGCCGTTATCGGAAACGGCAATGTTGCTGTTGATGTGGCGCGTATCCTCGCCAAAACTTCCAAGGAAATGGCGACAACTGATCTGGCGGCCCACGCAGCCAAGGAAATTCACGGCAGCCCGATCCGTGATATTTATATCCTCGGGCGAAGGGGGCCTCTGGAAGCCGCTTTCACACCGAAAGAACTGTGCGAGCTGAATGCGCTTGAAAATTGCGTGGCACTGGTTGACGGCAGGCAGCTGCCCGATGCCAGCCTTGATGAAACGCTTACAGGGGCTGCCAAGAAGAACATGGCCAGTTTGCGCACAATGGCGACTAACAAACCAGGCGACAAACCCGTACGGCTGCATATCAAATTTTATCTGCGCCCAACCGAGATAGTCGGCGATGGTACCGTTTGTTGCCTCAAACTCGAAGAAACACGCGTCGAGGACGGAAAATGCGTCGGTACCGGCGTAATTGAAACCCTGCCAGCAGGGCTGGTGGTGCCGTGTATCGGCTATAGAACTAGCCCGATTGAGGGCGCACCATTTGACAAAAGACACGGCGTTTTTGTGAGCGACAAGGGGCGTATCGATAACCAGCTTTACTGTGTAGGTTGGGCAAGACGAGGGCCAACTGGCACAATCGGCACCAACAAGCCCGACGGCGTGGGCATAGCCAAGAAAATATTGGCTGAAGTTTCGCCATCAGACAAAAGAGGCCGAGCGGGACTAGAGCAACTGGCGCACGACAGAAATCTGCAAATTGTTACATTTGCGGACTGGAAAAAAATTGACGCGGCGGAAATGGCCGCAGCCAAAGGCGACGCACCGCGTGCCAAATTTGCCGACGTTGAAGATATGGTTTCTATCGCCGAAAGCTAATTTAGGTCAGGGGCAAAGCCTGTATTCGCCTGTTACTTTAGTGAACTTAATCGCCACTGCAATCGCAAATATCATGGGCGCAAAGGCAACAAGCCAGATCGAAAATATAGATCGTTCCCCGTCGCTGAGTGCCACCAGATACTTGGCTCGTGCGACCAAATATCCTTCATGATGGGCACGTACAATCGCTTGATCTGGTGCTGCAAGGCCGCCCATCACATTTTCCATTCCAGACAGGAAATTCGCTGGTATATCGACCGGGGAGTCTTCGTTTTCAAGGATTAGCCGGAGATCGGACGTCTTCACTTTGGTCCAAACGCAAAGTTGCGCCAATTTGCCGTCACCGTCTTCTTCTTCGCATGCAAAGTCTCGGTAAACATCGAACCAGTTCTCAAGCGCCATTATTTTTTTCATCGCTTCAGCGTTAGACTGTTCGACAGCCACCTTTGCGCCAAAAAAACGCGCTTGTTCAATGATCCCAAAGATCGACACAAGCGCTAGGCCCACCCACATAAACTCAACCAGTTTCCACTGTTTGAGCGTGAGCGGATACCTGAAAATCAGGAAATAGTGGCAAACAACCAAGACCACTGCAAAAATGGCAAATACCCAAAATGGGTCAGATGAAGCCTCTAATATCTGATCCACAAACGCTCCCCTATCCGCTTCGGCCTAGTATCATAACGGCTGAAGAGCGCCTGCCAAGCCCGTCAAATCAGCGGGGTGCCTGCGAGCGCCCACAAAATCTATTTACGGCCTATCCGTTTCAATATTCCACTAAAAGTCATCAACAGCTGTTCGCCAGTATAAATTGTACCACGGACAAACAGCAAAGACCGGGTCGCGCGCAATATTTCGCCCGAGCTTTCGATCAAATGGCCGGCACCCACTGCGCCGATAAACTCGCTATTGAACCCAATTGTTACGGCTGGTGTATCGAGAGCTTCGCGCGCAATGGCAAACAGCGAATAGTCAGCGAAGCTCATGAGCATGCCGCCATGTAGCGCGCCGTCTGAATTGACATGACGATTTTCAGAATAAAACGCCGTGCGGTTTGTTCCGTCGCCATTGGGCTTGAGAAAAAATGGCCCAATCATGTCTTCAAATGGGTCATTGGCGTCCCATTTTTGATAGCCATCCGCCAACAGTTGTTCATTCATCGGAACCATTATCCTTGCCCTAATCTATTTCAATCATACTGGCTTCAATGCCTCGAATACCCTTTGCATCAGGAATATAGTACGCAACAAGAATTCGTCCATCAGCAAGCAAGGTAGCAGACGGATATCCCGTATCCCGGCTAAGGCTATCGTCGCGAATGATAATCTCATCAGCATCCGCAATTTCCTGCCCAACATTGACCAACCGCGCACGCACCCCCATGGGCTCGTGGCGATAGCCATATACCAGAAACAGGCGTCCGTCCGGCAAAACCAGCGCATCATAGGGGTGACCCACTACGTCTATTGTTTGCAGCGGGCCAAATCGCCGCCCGTCTGCGTCAGCCTGCGCAACTATCAGCTTGTCATCATTGTTTGTCGTTCGGTGAAAGATGGTGATTTTATTCTCGGGCCATTTTGCCAGCGTAGGCTCCTGCAAGGACCCCTCTTCGCGGGTAAAATATTGGTCATCAATTTCCCAGGTTTCGCCGCCGTCTCTTGAGCGAATAAGCCGTGAACAATCGTTGGTCACTCCGTTAATACCGCCAATATAGCTAGCCAGTAGCAAATCCCCATTTTCCAGTTCAACCATACGCCCTTTAAGTGCGGCGCTCGCACGAATTTCAGGCCAACGAGCTGGAGCCACAAGCGGGTCGCGCTCCAATTCAAAAGGCGTTGACCAGGTTTTTCCTTCGTCATCACTGAAACGCACATAACTGCTATGGAAAATATAGCCTGCGCCGAGATAATCGGCCCCATAAGGTTTTTGGCCAATCTCTGCCAGTTTTTCGGCTATCTCTTTTGTAACGGGATACCAGCGAAAGCTATATTGAAATAGCCGCCCCGATTTACTGATGAAAAGGTTCCCATCCTGATCACCCGCCTCTGCATGCACCGGCAAAATCGTCGGCTCGCCCAAAACGCGTTGATTTTGGTCCAGTTCGGCAAAAGCGATATGAGACCGAAAATGCACATGATCGACACTGTTAAAGTCTTCTTCCGCGACATCGCCTAAAAGCCAGCGATGGTCAGGCGCACGACGAAACGCCAACAGAGTTTTGCCGGATGCCGCCGTAACCACCGCTGGAAAAGCAGAAAAAAACCGTTTGCACCGATACAAGGTGTGATGTGAAACAACTTTCGCAGTCACTTAAAAGCCTCATTCTTACGGGAATATAAAATTCAGACAGGTTTTTCCTTGGCCCCGACCCGACAAGACGCCATGGATTATCAAATTCCTGCTCACAATTACGGCAACTCGCCTTGACCTATTGGGTTCTGCGTAGCACTTTCCTATATAGGAAACAGGTTGCCAACATAATTTTAGGCTGAATTATAACTCGGCGCATTAACAGCAGGACGGAGTATCACACATGAAAGGCATTTGGGCCCTCATAAAAGCAATTGGTAAATTTATCCAGGGTTTGGGTACGCTTACTCTTGGTGCATTGGTACTCATCACAATCTTTGGCGTTATGGCTGCAAGAACGCCAAAAGCTGGTCCAAGTGTGCCTGACGGAGCTGTGCTTGTATTATGGCCCAATGGTCAAATCGTTGAGCTTGAAGAGCATCCTGATCCATTTGAAACTTTGCTACCGGAATATAACCGCAAACCTGCACAAACCAGCATTCACGACATTACGTCAGCACTGAACCGTGCCAAAGATGACGACCGCATCGCCGCTCTGGCTTTAATCACCCATTCTATGGGCGGTATTTCGCCGAGCCATATGCACACTATTGCGGGCGCCATCAGAGATTTCAAAGCATCCGGGAAAAAGGTGTTCGCGGTTTCCCTGGCTTATTCCCAGGCAGGCTACATGCTGGCCGCTGAGGCCGACAAGGTTTACATGAACCCCGAAGGCAACATCCTTCTCACGGGCTATGGCTCCTACCCGATGTATTATCGCGGCTTGCTCGATAAAATCGGCGCAACAGTGAATGTTTTCAAGGTTGGCAAATACAAATCAGCAGTAGAGCCCTTCATTCGGGACGATATGTCGCCCGCCGCCAAAGAAGCCAATCTCGCCTTTCTTGGAAACCTTTGGGACCAATATACAAGCTCTGTTGAAGCTGCTCGCGGCCTGGAAACCGGCTCTCTGCAAGAAAGCGTCGTCTCCATGCCTGCCAATCTGCGGGCTGCTGATGGCGATTTCGCCGCGCTTGCCCAAAACACGGGTTTGGTTGACGAATTAGCGTCTCGCGGTACCTGGCGCTCAGCCTTGATGGCTGAATATGGCAGCAACAGCAGCGGCGATAGCTTTAAACAAATTCATTACCAAACTTACCTAGCGGCCACTGACAAAGGGTATAGCGGTAGAAACGATATTGCGGTTATTACCGCTCAGGGGCCAATTGTCATGGGTGACGGTCCTGTCACCGTAACAGCCGCAGAAACCGTAGTAGATTATATCCGCAGCGCACGAACAAATACTGATACAGCGGCAATTGTGCTTCGCATCAATAGTGGCGGCGGCTCTGCTTTTGCGTCTGAACTTATTCGGCAGGAACTTTTGCTCGCGCAAAAACAAGGCATTAAGGTCATCGCCTCTATGGGCCCTGTTGCGGCCTCTGGCGGTTACTGGATCGCCGCTACAGCCGATGAAATATGGGCAGCGCCTTCTTCTATTACAGGGTCTATTGGCATATTCGGCATGATCCCTACGTACGAGAAAACACTGGATACCATCGGCGTGCATACTGACGGCGTAGGCACCACACCTCTTGCTGGCGCATTCGACGTAACACGCCCTCTTTCCGATACCACCAAAGACATCATCCAGCAGTCAATTGAAGCCGGATATAATGAATTCCTTTCGCTGGTGGCTGAAGGTCGAGGAAAGACGATTGAAGAAGTGGATGAAATCGCACAAGGGCGTGTTTGGGTTGGCTCCACGGCGAAGGAGCTTGGCCTGGTAGATCATCTTGGCGGGTTCGAGGATGCTGTGAAAGCAGCGGCGGCAGCCGCAAACATAGAACGCTATGACGTTGTATTTTACCGCGACCACCCGGAAAAATTTGGAGAAGAATTAATGGACCTCCTAAATTCAACCGCTGGAACCGACATGATTAAAGCCCGGACATCCGGCGGCTTTAATCCGGTAATGCAAAAGCTTATGGCACTCAAAAAAGAGGCAGAAATTCTCACCAACCTGAACGACCCGATGGGCCGCTATGTTGTTTGTCTCACTTGCGATGTCGTCCAATAATGGCTGACACAAAAGAAAAAACCGACGAGGACTGGCGCAACGAGTTGTCGCCAGAGCAATATGAAGTGTGCCGCTGCGGCGGCACCGAACCGGCCTTCAGTGGCAAATACTGGGATACAAAGACACCAGGCACTTACCACTGCGCCGCATGCGATGCCCCCCTGTTTTCGAGCGAAACCAAATATGATTCTGGTTCTGGTTGGCCCAGCTTCTGGGCGGCCATTCAAGAAAGAGCCATAGCCGAAAAAACTGACAAAACGTTTGGAATGGTGCGGACAGAAATACTATGTGCCAACTGTGATAGCCACTTGGGTCATGTATTTCCTGATGGTCCCAAGCCAACCGGGCTGCGTTATTGCACCAATTCCGCTTCGCTCAATTTGAAAGCGAAAAGCTAGCCGATCATTCTTGTTGGCGAGGTTCGGGCGGCGTGGCTTCGTCAAGGCCCACCTCAACTTTTGATGGGTCGCCTTGTTGGATCATATCATATAGGTCGCCAAGCCCAGAATCACTGAGCCCCATAAACATAACAATTGTCATGGTCGCCATCATGGTGAAGAAATAGCTCACCCAAATGAATCCAGCCTTCATGAAGGCCCTTATCCACCCCTGATCTTGTCCCACTTTTAGGGCGATAATCAGGTATAGTGATGTACCAAACCAGAAAATCTCCATAGCGCTTTCGCCTCCTACCACAGGGACGATGAAAGTGAACGCCGTAAGCAAAACAAACAAAAAACTATGGAAATGAAGGGCAAACACCAATTGGTTTAGATAGAATCGCTTTTTTCCCCAATGAAAAACACGCAAAATTAGCGCAAATACCGGCATCAGAACCACGAGCGCCCAAGGGAGCCATTCGTTAAAAATTTTATTGAAGGCAAGAGGATCTCGCAACGCATCAACTAATCCTTCTGTCGCTTTTTTGACAAGATCCGGCACTTCCGGGTCATTCAATATAAAATCGATATCTTCCTGTTTGATCCCTTCACGCGCCTGTTTGTTGTTTTTTACGAACATGATCAAGCTTACATCGTAGGGCAGGCCGTCGCCATCCACATTAAAATCCCTGCCCCCACGGCGGTTTTCGGCAACTAACTCAACGGCATCGACGTCCATTTCCAGCACACTTTCCAGTGCCGCTCGCTGGCCCGGAGAAAATTCTCTACCTGATTGGCTTAAAAGCTCTTTAACCCGGTTTTGAGCCTCTTCAAGGTCTGGTGCTGCATCTTCATCACCGGAACTAGCCCGCCCGGCAATAGCGCCAAGGAGCCCGCGCAAAACCTTGCCGCCAGCTTTACCGTCTCGTTCAATGCTATCAATCGCTTCAACAAGAGACGGCGTTTCACCAAGAGATGGCGCGTCAACAGGAGGTACAGGTTCTTCAATCTCAAACTTAGGGGCTTCAAGCGCTAGCCTATTTGTTATTTCGCCGGGCGCTAGCAAACCGTCTTTTACCAGTTCTTTCTCCAGCTTCGCGGTATCTTCTGCGACCTGTTTCAAAACCTGCTGTTGCTCCAGCGCCTGCGCTTCTCCAAGTGCTATTTCACGGGCCGCCCTCTCAATTTCACGCTCAGCATCTGCCGCTTGCCGGGCGACAACCATCTCCGCCTTTGGCTGAACCTGAATATCAAGGATTAATACATTGGCGAGGCTAAGCGTGGAAAAAAAGACAAACAAAAGAACAACATACAGCCGAAACGGGGGCAGAAACCGGGCTCGACGGCCTTCCATAAATGCCCTAGACAAGCCGCCGGGCACCATTACGAGCAAAATAATTGTCTTAATAATTTTGCTGTCCGTATCAAAGATGGCGTCCATCAACTCACGGAAGAAAGTCCATATAGGTCGACGCAGATCGTTATCTCGTTGCCCGCATATATGGCAAAAAGGGCCGGTAAGAGGAGCCTTGCAATTGTGGCAACGCAGCTCTCCGTCAAGAGTTTCGGCTTCGATAGATTTATAGTTTTGAAGGAGCGCACGTTCCTTGCGCAGTCTGCGGCGCTTCAATGCGATCGACCATTTACGAAATAACCTTAGCATATCATCCCCTCTAAGCTCTTTATAGCAAAAGGCTTTTGAGGATGCTAGTGGCTCAGGTTTTTAGATCTAAGCGCGGCCCGATATCGCTACATCACCTACATATGGGTTATTGCTACGCTCAGCTCCAAACGTAGAAAGCGGGCCGTGGCCAGGAACAAAAGTAACATCATTTCCGAGAGGCCACAGCTTAGTGGTGATAGCGTCCAGCAGTGTATCTAAATCACCTCGCGGGAAGTCTGTCCGGCCGATTGAACCTTTAAATATCACATCGCCGACAAAGGCCACTTTATTTGCCGCGTTATAGAGAACCACATGGCCTGGGGTATGACCGGGTATATGCAAAACCGAGAGTTTTTCCTTGCCGACTTCAACTTCGTCACCATCATTCAGCCACTGATCGGGAACACAGCACCGCAAGCCTGCCATTCCGTAATTTGCCGCATGCTCTTCAATCTGATCCAGCCAAAATTTATCTTCCTTTTGGGGACCAATGATCGGAAGGCCAAGCTTTTCATGGATATCTGCTGCTCCACCAGCATGGTCCAAATGACCGTGTGTAAGCAGAATTTTTGTAAGCTTGACGCCAAGCTCTTTTGCCTGAGCCATAATTTTATCTGCGTCACCGCCTGGATCAACCAATGCGCCTTCCATCGTTTTATCGCACCAAATAATGCTGCAGTTTTGGGAAAAGGCCGTTACAGGGATTATCTGGGCTTTTAACATATTCACTCCTCACGCGATGCCGCACAATAATAACATCACAATCAACTGGCAAGGCCCTGCGCCTACGCTTGTGCCTTTTGCGCCCATCATCCAGTGATTTAATTCTCTTGCGGTATTGGCCATCAATATGGAACAAATCGTCAAACGATAGAGGCAGGAACGGGGCAGAATTATGCTTAGGCTTGTTTGCGTATTTCTAATTATCGCACTTACCGGCTGTGCGGTGGTGAAAGCGCCCTTTAAAATAGCGGGCACAGCCGTGTCTGTTACCGCTAAAACAGTAGACACCGCAGCTACTGTTGTCAGCACGACGGCAACGATCGCAACCACCGCCGCGAGCGCGGCTTCAAAAACCGCTGAAGCAAGCACGCAAAAAACACGTGTGGCAATAAAAGCCGCTGAACTGGGCATAAAGCTGGCGTCTGACCAATCGGCACCAACAATAAAACCACCCCAGCCGCAAGCAGAAAATGACGATCCGGCTTAGCTGGCTGTGGTTGACAAAGCCCAAGCAGCATGTTCCATTTAGTTTAGTCCTAAAATAAAAATTCAGGAGACATCCGTGGCAGACCTTCAAAAGCCCTTAACCAGTGTCGACCTCTCGAGCGAGGACATCCATTGGAAACAGGACATGAGCTATGGTTCCTACCTAAACCTGGATACGCTGCTCGACTGTCAAAACCTCATTTCCGGCCAACACGACGAAATGCTATTTGTCGTAATTCATCAGGCATCGGAACTTTGGATGAAACTTTGTCTGCACGAACTGGGCGCGGCAATGGAACATGTCAAAAAAGACAATTTGGGTCCGGTTTTCAAAGGCCTGTCGCGTGTCGCGCGCATTCAGGCGAACCTTCAGCAGTCATGGGAAATTCTTTCCACACTAACCCCGGCTGATTATGCGGCCTTCCGTGACGATTTGGGCCAGAGCTCAGGTTTTCAGTCTTTTCAGTATCGGGAAATTGAATACCGCCTTGGCAATAAAAACGCGAAAATGGCCGAAGCCCACAAAGAGGTGCCCGTGCGCTATGACGCACTCCAGGGCGTGCTGAATACGCCCAGTTTTTATGATCTTTGTCTTCAATTGCTGGCGCGCCGAGGGTTTGCCATTCCCGCAGCCTCGCTGGAGCGGTCGTGGCGCGAACCTTACGAGGCAAGCTCGCAGGTAGAAGCCGCATGGCGCACAATTTACGAAGATACCGACACATATTGGGACCTTTATGAGCTTGCGGAAAAACTCGTCGATCTGGAGCATCACTTCCACCAATGGCGCTTTGCCCACATGAAAACCGTGGAGCGCATCATTGGCTATAAGCGCGGCACTGGCGGCACGGCAGGTGTAAGCTATTTGGTGAAAGCGCTGGATTTACGCTTCTTCCCGGAACTTTGGACCGCCCGCACAAGTCTATGAGCAAAATGTACGACATCAGCCAACGCATTCGCCCAGACATCCCGGTATGGCCTGGTGACTGTGAATTTTCGCTAAAGCCAACATGGCAGATCGAGCCCGACAGCCCTGTGAATGTCAGTGAAATGACACTGTCCACCCACACAGGCACCCACGCCGACGCTCGCCTCCATTTTGACGCAAAGGGTTTAGACTGTGCCGACACCGCGCTAGACGCCTACATTGGACCTGTGGTATTTCTTGATATTTCTGACCAAGTTGACGGCATTGTGCTGCCAAAACATCTGTCGGCGCTCCCCGAAAGATGCCCGCGTGTCCTCTTGAAGCTATTCGCCACCTTCCCCCATGACGGCTGGGACGCAGATTTCCCTTCATTCAGCGTGGAAGCAATTGAGCTTTTGGCAAGCAAAGGCTGTATTTTAATTGGCACAGATGTGCCCTCGCTAGACGCGCAAAACTGCAAAACACTTGATGCTCATTTTGCTGTAGACCGGGCGGAAATGGCTATTCTGGAGGGGCTTGTTCTCGACGACGTGCCGGAAGGCACCTACGAGCTTATCGCTCTGCCGCTAAAAATTGAGGGTGCCGACGGCAGCCCCGTCCGGGCCATATTAAGGACTATGGAATGACAGACGTAACGCTTGATTGGTGCACCGAGCAAGACGCACATGACCCCCTCGGAAACTACCGCAGCCGGTTCGATATTCCTGAGGGTGTTATCTATATGGATGGCAACAGCCTTGGCCCCCTACCCGTCGGTGTAAGCGAGCATGTAGCATCCGTTATAAACAATGAATGGCGCGACGGCCTTGTGAAAAGCTGGAACGACGCAGACTGGATCAACTTGCCGGAACGCACCGCAGCAAAGATCGCACCGCTGATCGGCGCCGCGGCGCATGAGGTCATTTTGGCTGACAGTACGTCTGTAAATCTTTTCAAGACCGCCGCCGCTGCCTGCAAGCTAAACCCGGGCCGAACGCAAATCCTCAGCGAACCGGGCAATTTCCCGACTGACCTTTACATGATGGAAGGGCTGGCTAGCTTTCTGGGTGGTGATTACCACCTCGATACTGTAGCACGCGAAGATATCACTGCAGCGATCACGGACGACACAGCCGTCGTTTTGCTAACGCAGGTCCACTATATTACCGCCGACATGCTGGATATAGGCGCCATCACGAAAGCCGCCCACAACAAAGGCGCGCTGGTTGTGTGGGACCTCAGTCATTCAACTGGAGCTGTCCCCGTTGATCTGCATGCCGCAAACGCCGATATGGCTGTTGGCTGTGGGTATAAATACCTAAACGGTGGTCCTGGTGCTCCGGCCTTCATATATGTCGCTGAACGGCACCAAAATGTCATACAGCAGCCGCTTTCCGGTTGGTTCGGCCATAAAGCACCCTTTGACTTTGTCGATGAATATGTGCCGAGCACGGGCATAAAATGCATGCTAACCGGCACCACAGGTGTTTTGGCTGCCTCTGCACTCAATAAGGCGCTGGACGCATTCGCGGGCGTTGATATGGCGCTCGTGCGCGAAAAATCTGTCGCACTGACCGACCTGTTCATCACTCTTACAGAGAGCAAATTGAAACGGTTTGATGTCGGCCTCGCCACACCAAAAAACAGCGCCCGACGTGGCAGCCATGTTTCGCTAATACACCCAAACGCCTATGCAGTGATGCAAGCGCTTATTGAGCGCGGCATAATCGGCGATTTCCGGGCACCCAATCATCTGCGATTTGGCATAACGCCGCTTTATCTGGGTTATTCTGATGTATTTCAGGCTATCAGCGCATTGGAGGAGGTCCTGAAATCCGGCGTTTGGCGCGAAGAAAAATTCAGCGAAAAAAGTGCAGTGACCTAACCGGCCTCGCCTTGTGCCATCAAAAAAGCCCAGCAATTGCTTGCCGGGCTTTTTCTAACTGGCTGGAGCGGCAGGGATCGAACCTGCGAATGCCGATACCAAAAACCGGTGCCTTACCGCTTGGCGACGCTCCATTAAGTGTGTGGCGGTTTTTATAGAAAGCGCCTGAAACTGTAAAGTCCTTTTTCCAGCATTATTCGATATTGTTTTTTCAAATACCTAAAACCCTAATATATTTGGGAAATTCTTGAGCCCAAGGTATTTATGCCGCTAAGATACTTGCCTGGAAAGGGACATAATGGCGATTTTAGTAACAGGCGCAGCAGGTTTCATCGGCATGCACATATGTGCCGCCCTTTTGGCTCGCGGTGAAAAGGTTATCGGCATTGATAATCTCAATGATTATTATGACCCGGCCCTAAAAAACGCGCGCCTCGACACTCTGTCGGGTAAGGCGTTTAGCTTTAAAAAATGTGATTTCTCGAAAGCTGATGACCTTGCAGCCGCTGTTGGGAATACGGCCCTCAAGGCCGTTGTTCATTTAGGCGCTCAAGCTGGCGTTCGCTATTCCCTTGAGAACCCCGGCGACTATATCCAGTCAAACCTCGTGGGACACGCAAATATTCTGGAGCTTTGCCGCAATACTGCAACACTGGAGCATTTGGTTTACGCCAGCAGCAGCAGTGTCTATGGCGGCAATAAAAAACTGCCCTTCAGCACAGATGACCCTGTCGATACGCCAGCGTCACTTTATGCCGCTACCAAACGTGCCGACGAGCTTTTGAGCCAAAGCTATGCGCATCTGTACGGGCTGCCACAAACGGGATTGCGGTTTTTTACCGTCTATGGCCCTTGGGGTCGGCCCGATATGGCGCTGTGGCTCTTCACCGAAGCAATCCTAGCGGAGCGTCCGATCCGGGTTTTCAATCACGGCGACATGGCGCGCGATTTCACCTATATCGACGATATTGTTGCGGGTGTTATTGCAGCAGTTGATCACCCGCCCAAGCAAGGCCAAAATAACGCTTTCGGCAATCCGGCGCCGCACCGCATTTACAACATCGGCAACAACAAACCTGAACCATTGATGCATATGATCGATGTTTTGGAACAGGCACTTGGCACTAAGGCTGTCCGGCACATGGAGCCAATGCAGCCCGGTGATGTTAAAGAAACATACGCCGACACCAGCGCCACAGAGGCCGATTTCGGCTTTAAAGCCAGCGTACCGATCGAAGTGGGCATACCCAGGTTTGTTGATTGGTACCGTAACTTTTACAGCGTCTAACCGGGCATCAGCTGGTCAGCGAACATCCACCAACCGGGGTGCTCCTGCGCCAGTGTTTTTTGTGCCTGCTTCGCCTCAGCAACGCCTTCGAACAGCGCAAAACATGTCGCTCCGCTACCGGACATCCGTGTCAATAATGCACCCTCACTAGTTTCGAGAGCGTTAAGAACATCAGCTATTGTCTCACAGAGATCAAGCGCAGGCTTGGTCAGGTCATTGCCGGTGTTCTCAACGATCCAACTGATAAAATTGCTGCTGCCTGAAGGAGCTTTCGTCCTTAGCGGCGCCCGATATGCCACACGCTCTTCATGATACTTTTGAAAAGCCGCAGGTGTAGATACGCCCTCACCTGAATTAACCAGCAATATGCCGTACCCTTTTGGCAAAGAAGTTTCTGTCAGGTTTTCTCCAATACCGCCAACCATAAGCGGCGCAGTATGCAGACACGCTGGCACATCCGCGCCGAGCGTGAGAGCAATGCCTTCCAATTCCTTATGCGGCATGTCAAGCGCCCACAGTTGGTTCAATATAAGTAACGCTGCAGCCGCATCGGCCGATCCTCCACCAATACCGGATGCGACAGGCAAATTCTTGGTTAGCCTAATAGCCGCACCGCCGTTATACCGGGCATGCTGCTTCAGTGAATGTGCAGCCCGCAACACCAAATTGTCAGTCGCGGCACCGCTCGCGTTCAACGAAGCCGAAAAAGGGCCATCTACCTGGAGTGTGAGATCATCTGAAAGTTCGGCTGAAAGTAGGTCACCGCCCTTGGTAAACGCAAACAGGCTTTCCAATTCATGATATCCGTCATCTCGCCTTCCGACGACATGCAAAAATAAATTGAGTTTCGCGTGAGCTGCTCGCGTTATTTTATCTGCCTGATGTTGCTTGCCTTGCTTCATCACGTCATGAAGGCTTTACAATGCCAATGTCCAGTTTTTGCAACAAAGCTGCCAGTTCTTCGCCTTCAGCGCCATTGTCTACGGCGTGTCGCCACTGAAAGCGGGCTTCAATTTTCCTCCCCACGCGCCAATAGGCGTCACCCAAATGAGCGTTGATGGTTACATCGTCAGGCTCAAGCCGCACCGCTTTTTCCAAAACCTCGACAGATTCTTCATAATCGCCGATCAGATAATAAACCCAGCCCAAACTATCAGTGATAAACCCGTCTTCCGGGCGCGCAGCAGCCGCTGTTTCGATCATCTGTTTGGCTTTTTCTATATGCTGGCCCTTTTCTATCCAGCTATAAGCAAGATAGTTCAAAACGATTGGCTGGCCGGGGCTCGCCTTTAGTGCAAGTTCCAAGTCTTTTTCAGCGCTTTCCCAGTCACCCAGACCTTCGTAAGACATCGCCCGAGAGAAGAAAAGTGACCAGTCCCGGTCACGTATTTTCCTGATCGAATTTATCGCCTGGTCGTAATAGAGGATACTGTCGGAAAAGGCTTCACGCTGTTGCAATATATTCGCTAACCCGCGTAGCATATTCAAATCTTTGGGAGACTGCCTGAGCCTATTTCTGATCAATTCTTCGGCAAGCTCTGTGCGACCACCAATACGCAGCACATCGATGCGCCGAGCGTCGGCAAAGCGCCGCATCGAACTATCAAGTGGCACGCTGTTATATGCCGCAGCCGCTGCATCAGTATTACCTTCCTGCTCCAGCAGTTCCCCAAGCAAAAAATAAATATCACTGACATCGGGCGTTAAATAAGACGCGATGCGGGCATATAAAATAGCAGCCTGAACCGATTTGCCCTGCGCAAACTCGGTCGCCAGCCGAAAAAACACCATCCCGGCCGCACCGTTAGGGGTTGCAGCCAGTTGAGACGGCGCACCGCCCCGCGTAATTTCGCTGCCTTCCCGCAGCAAAAAATTGTGATTATTGAAACGTTTTAGCTGGCCTCTTAAAAAACCGGAGGCTTCGGTTTTTTTACCCGTCCTATAAAGCATGTAAGTATAAGCGATGGCTGGCTGCAGCGAGATCGGCGGATTGGCCGTCACAAGCGCTGTATACTGAGTTTCCGCCACGTCAAACTGCCCCATATAATCCAGCAAATAGGCATTGTGCTCTTCTGCAATCGAGCGCAGCTTTTCATCTTGCTTTAGCGGCTCCAGAGCCAGCTTGGCAGCTTCGGTGTCACCGTCCGCTGCATAGCTCCAAGCATGCAATAAAGGCGAGATTAGAAACCCAAATCCAGACAAGGGCCCCTCGGCAAGGCGTGAGCGCGCGGTGTCCCAGTTTTCAGCCTTATAGGCCGCAAGCACATGCATGAGCCGCACAAGGTCATCGCCTTCGCCAATACCGGTATTTGCGATCTGCGTTGCCAATTCCGCGGCTTTTGCTGTTCGGCCACCATAGAGCAACTGAAAGAAAGCCCGGTCCGCCACATATTTACTGCCGGGGTCAGCAGCGAGCGCTTCAAGGAAATAATCTGCCGATTTGCTATAATTGGCCTCATGCTGCGCCTGTGTTGCAGCCAAAAATGGCCCATAAACACTGTCTGTGGCTTCCTCGGTTTTAAATTCGCTATATAGGGTGGAGGGTACCGGAGCGACACCATGCAACACTGTTTGATTGCCGCAGCCAGCAAGTGCTGCACACAATACTACAGTGATAACGGCCTTTGTGTTCATGGCTTCATGTCGCCCCATTTACTCATCACACCTAATGTACCCAAATATCACATATTTGGATAGTTGGGGCCACCGCCGCCTTCTGGCACAACCCAGTTAATGTTTTGAGTATAGTCTTTAATATCACAGGTCTTGCAGTGCACGCAGTTTTGCGCATTAATCTGCAGCCGCTTTTCTTCGCCTGTTTCACCCACAAACTCATAAACACCTGCAGGACAGAAACGCTGCTCCGGTCCATCATAATCCTTGAGGTTGATACTAAGGGGAACGGCGTCATCTTTCAGCTTCAGGTGAACCGGCTGATCTTCTTCGTGATTGGTGTTGGAAAGAAACACAGACGTCAATTTATCGAAGGAAATTTTGCCGTCCGGTTTCGGGTAATTAATCGGCGTGCACTCGGAAGCTTTTTTCAGCGATATATTGTCGACATGTGGGTGTTTAAGCGTTGGCAGTAGGAAACCGAGGCCAAGCGTATTCATCCACATATCAAAGCCTGAATAAATCGTGCCCCACAGAATACCAAATTTGGAAAGTGCAGGCCGCGCATTGCGCACCTTGTGCAGGTCTTTATAAATCCAGCTTTTCTCAAATGCGTCCGTGTAATTGGTCAGCTCAGCGTCACCTTGTGATCCTGCCGCTATAGCGTCAAACGCGCTTTCAGCCGCAAGCATGCCCGATTTCATCGCTGTATGCGTTCCCTTGATGCGCGGTACATTCAAAAAGCCTGCTGCACAGCCGATAAGCGCGCCGCCAGGGAATGAAAGTTTTGGCACAGACTGAAGGCCGCCCTCGTTTATAGCGCGAGCTCCGTAGGCCACGCGCCGCCCGCCCTCGAGGATTTTACGAACCTCAGGATGGGTTTTATAGCGCTGCATTTCATCAAAAGGTGACAGGTGCGGGTTGTCATAATCAAGACCAACAACAAAACCGATCGCGACCTGATTATTTTCCTGGTGATAGATAAATCCACCACCAACTGTGTTATCCAGCGGCCAGCCCTGCGTATGGATCACCCGACCCGGCACATGTTTTTCCGGCTCGATATCCCACAGTTCCTTGATGCCAATTCCGTATGTTTGGTGCTCGCAATTTTCGCGCAGCTTAAATTTGCTTTCGAGCTCTTTTGAAAGCGAACCGCGGCAGCCTTCGGCAAACAGGGTGTATTTGGCGTGCAGTTCCATACCCGGCTCGTGCGACGCTTTTGGTTCGCCGTTTTCGCCGATCCCCATATCGCCTGTAGCAACACCTTTGACGCGCCCGTCTTCATGGTACAAAATCTCAGCGCCTGCAAAGCCCGGGTAAATCTCCACGCCCATTGCTTCCGCCTGCTCCGCCAGCCAGCGGCAAAGATTGCCAAGCGACAAGGTATACATGCCTTTGTTTGACAAAAGCGGCGGCATAATGATGTGCGGCAGCGACGTTTTTCCTGTTTCAGACAGGACCCAATGCTGGTTATCAACAACAGGTGTATTCAGGGGTGCGCCTTTTTCTTTCCAGTCAGGAATAAGCTCGGTAAGGGCGATGGGGTCAATCACAGCACCAGAAAGGATGTGAGCACCAATCTCGGAACCCTTTTCAATAACGCAGACCATCAATTCCTGGTCTTTCTCCTGCGCCATTTGCATCAACCGAATTGCAGCAGACAAGCCTGACGGCCCACCGCCAACAATCACCACATCAAATTCCATGGATTCGCGTTCCATGCGACACTCCTTTGTACTTATTACCAACACCCGGACGCCTTAGCTTCGGCATGTTTTGCCAAATTCACTATCGTCCAGACGAAAACACCTAATAGCTATTTGACCTTAAGCTGTACCGCCTGATCGCGGTTTCAAGTGTTATGCCTTCGCCGGTTGGAAAGGTCAAATAATTGAGGGTTTGCAACGCCTAACTGCCGTAGCGTCATTTACAGCGGACAGATTTTTAAATTTTTTCTGCATTTGGTAACTTTCAGCCGTTATATTGATACCACCTAGTGATTGGATGTTTTGAATAATGCCTGAAACTCAGGAAAATATTGATCCAGCAGCCTTGCTGGCGTGGCATGTTGCCATGGGCGCTGACGAAGCCATAGGCGATGAGCCTGTGGACCGCTATAAGGCTGAGGCTGCTCAAGCCCCTGGCGCACCCTCGCCTGTGGGCCAGTCGAGCGCGCCGGGCCATGCAATCGCGCCAGGTCAGCCGACCACAGCATCAAGACCTCAACCAAACACGGGGCCAACCCCTGTGGCCGCCCGCCCCGCTTTGCCGACCAGCGGCGCTGGCACCCAGGCCGCAGAAGACGCTGCCTCGGCGTGCAACACCATTGAAGAGCTGAAAGCCGCGCTTGAGGGCTTTGACGGTGGGCTTTTGAAGCGGTCAGCCAAAAATACAGTTTTTGCTGACGGCGTGCCCGGGTCTCCCCTGATGGTGATCGGCGACGTGCCCGGTAGCGAAGACGACCAAAACGGCATGCCCTTTTCCGGACCCGCCGGGCACTTACTAAACAAAATGCTGGCAGCGATTGACCTGAACCGATCGGAAAATGCTTATTTGTCTGTTGTGGTGCCGTGGCGACCGCTCGGCAACAGCAAGCCTGATGCGGCGCTCTTGAGCATATGCAAACCCTTTCTAGCGCGGCACATTGAACTGGCCGCCCCAAAAGTGATTTTGGGTTTGGGCGGCACGCTCGGCAAAACACTATTTGAGACCCAGGACAGCATTTCGCGCCAGCGGGGTCGGTGGCAGGAATTTAATGGTGACAACCAAAAAATCGCCCTAATCGCCACCTATCACCCAACATATTTGTTGAATCAGCCTCACCAAAAGGGCAATGCATGGCGAGACCTTTTGGCGGTTAAGGAGAAATTGGCATCCTAGTGCGTTTTAAATCGGCTTTTGTATTTTTGTTTGCCTGTCTGTTTTTAGTATCCAGCTTTGCGGCCAGTGTTGCTGCTAATGCGGCAGACACCAGCCAATCTGTTATCCCTTCTGTATTGAGCAAAAAGGACATCGCTCGTTATCAGCGCATATTCGAATTGCAAGACCAGGGGCGCTGGAAACAAGCCGACAAGCTGATCAAGAAACTGGATGACCAAATTCTTCTCGGGCACCTCCAGTTTCAGCGCTATATGCACCCCAAAAGCTACCGCAGCCGCTACAGCGAACTTGCAGCTTGGCTGAAGCGCTATGCTGACCATCCCAGCGCATGGCGGGTTTATCGGCTGGCGCGTAAACGGCAAGGCAAAGCGCGCGCACCGCGTCGGCCAATGGATACCCGCTACCCCGGCGTTACAGGCCAGTCCGCCGCGCCAAAACCGCCGCTACCGCGCCGCACCAGGCTCGAACGCAAAGCAATCAGAACGTTTTTCGCCAACGTGCGCCGCTATGTAAGGCGGGGCCTGCCCGAACGTGCCGAAAAGCGCTATTGGGCGATGGAGAAACGTGGCCTCTTAGTGCCGCACGAAAAGGCAGAGGCGCTGGAGCGCGTTGCCGCCAGCTTCTACTATAAAGGGAATGACTTTAAAGCCTTGAAGCTCGCCACACTGGCAACCGGGATGGCACGTGAGCTGGAGCCAACCAATGACTGGATCGCGGGCCTTGCCAATTGGCGCATGGGCAACATCAAGGACGCCCACGCGCATTTTAAATATCTCGGTGAAAGCGAGCGCGCGAGTGACTGGCTTATCGCCGCCGGGAATTTCTGGGCGAGCCGCACGGCCTTCCGGCTCGGCGACAGCCACAGCGGCACCCAGCATTTGCTCACCGCAAGCGGTTTGGATGAAACTTTCTACGGTTTGATCGCAGGACGCCAACTGGGCATAGAGCCAACAATAGATTGGTCGGTCCCTGTTCTTGGCAAGGAAGCAATGGATAATTTGCTCCGCCACCCGGCGACACGCCGGGCTATTGCGCTCACGGAAATCAGCCGCGATGATGTGGCCGACGAAGAGCTTCGCCTTCTGTGGGGCCGCAAAGGCACCGAGGTACAAGACGACCTGCTCGCGCTTTCTGCGACCCTGAATTTACCGGCTATCCAGATCCGTTTGGGCCGCGCGGGCGGTACCGGCAAGCTCGCGCCCACCTCGACGCGCTATCCACTGCCTGACTGGGTCCCCTCGGGCGGCTACAAGGTAGACCGCGCCATGATATTTGCCATGGTCCGCAAAGAAAGTGATTTCCGCAGCCGGGCGAAAAGCCGGGTTGGCGCTGGCGGCCTGATGCAGGTAATGCCCGCCACCGCACGCTGGATTACCAAGCGCGGGTCGCACCTTCGCAAAAACCGCCACCGGCTGTATGAACCAGAATTTAACATAGCGCTCGGCCAGCAGTATATCGAACACCTGATGGACACTGATTATGTGGAAGGCAACATCCTCATGGCGCTCGCAGCCTATAATGGCGGGCCCGGCAGCCTTGTTGAATGGCGCAAAGAGGTGGATTTCGGGCAAGACCCGCTCTTGTTCATCGAATCCATCGGTTTTTATGAAACCCGCAGCTATATTGAGCGCGTGATGGCCAACTTGTGGCTATACCGCATGCGGCTGGGGCAGGATACACCGAGCCTTGACGCGATCGCTTCTGGCGCGTGGCCGACGCTTGAGTATCTGGATACCGACGAAACACCCGAGGCGCTGAGGCGCGCGGTCACCTTTACCAGCGGAAGGACTATCACCAGTGCCGAAGATTGATGAAAGCATCCCGTTCCAACCTGTGAACATTGGGGTGCTAACCATTTCTGACACCCGCAGCTTCGCGGATGACCGGTCTGGCGATACGCTCGCCGCGCGCGCAGAAAGCGCCGGGCACAAAGTTGCCGACCGCAAGATCGTCAAAGACGACAAATCGTCGATCACCAGCCAGCTTGAAGCCTGGATCGCAGACGACGGCATAGACGTAATCATCTCAACGGGCGGCACGGGCCTTACAGGGCGCGATATCACGCCCGAATGTTTCGAGCCGCTTTATACCAAGCCAATCCCCGGATTTGGCGAACTGTTCAGAATGCTTTCCTACAAGCTGATTGGCACCAGTACGATCCAAAGCCGGGCTACCGCGGGCCTCGCGGGCACCACGCTGATGTTTGCACTGCCAGGTTCAACCGGCGCGGTGAAAGACGCCTGGGATCAGATACTGGTCACCCAGCTCGATGTACGCTTCCGCCCCTGTAATTTTGTTGAGATGATGCCGCGCTACGGCGAAAAATAACCCGCCAAGTTGCATAAGCCCAATTCCCCTGCTACCAATTTCAAACACACTTTCGTTTGGGGGATTTCTAATGCGCATTTTCATCGGCACATACTTACTGTTTAGTCTTACGTTATCAGACACTATCGCTGCACAAGACGCTAAACTCGGCTTAGCCGAGCACGAAAAAATCGCGGCGGAGTTATCGCTTGGAAAGGCCTTCAAGCAATATCAGTCGCTATTGGAACTCGATGAACGATCAAATGCAATGCCATACGCGCATCGCGTGTACATGGTTGCCAAGAGCAAGTTAGACGAAAACCCAAAGCGCAAAAAAACCTTCGCCGCCGCTGCGGTCAATTATGGACGACTGTTGGTTTATGCGAACCACAAGGACAGAGCTTCAAAAATTCTTGGCGAAGCTTTATCTGCTCAGGAAGAACTATATGGGGAAAACGCCCTCGAGCTAATGGATACCCTAATGGACCTAGGGCATGCCAAAACGAAATTCCTAAAACAAGCCAGCGGTAAGAAATATTACGACCGGGCTATTGCTATCGCCAAAGCCAATAGTTCTGAAAACTCTGCAGTTGTGGCCCAATTGTATTTTGAAATGTCTGAACAAATGCTCGTTAACGGCTCTGGCTCGCGAAAACAAGCGATCAGAAATCTGACCAAGGCACAATCAATATTCAAATCATCACTAGGCGCAAGCAATGCCCGAACGGCGCTAGCCTCATACCGGTTGGGCGAAGTCAAGAAGTTACAGGGCAAACATAGTGAAGCTGTCCCGCTTCTAGAATCAGCAGCAAAGGTTTTTGATGAACAGTCACCACTTGAGAAATACACTATAAAAGCTCATTCAATGCTCATTTCAGCCTATGAGCACCTTGGAAAAGGCGAAAAAGCAACAAAACATTGTCAAGCAGTTGGTAAAATCAAAGCAGCTCGCAAAGAAAAATTTCCGAGTGGGTTTAGTCTAATGCCATTGCACATAATTAAACCACATTACCCATCGAATGCTAACCGGCGAGGGATTGAAGGTTTTGCAACCATTGAGCTGACGGTAAGTAAAGAGGGTAAGACAAAAGACTTTCGGACATTGCGCTGGCACGGAAGCAAAGAGTTTTCTAAAGCTGCAATAAAGGCCGCGCAAAAGTTTCGGTATGCTGTCCAGTTTAAAGATGGCGAGCCTATTGAAACGCAAGGCGTAAAATACAAATTTACTTTCAATCTCACAAACTAACCCAATTTCCCTCTTCCCCTAGTGCGCGCTGTGGCATAGTCTCTCGGGCAATCTGTTTTGATTACCTGGGGAGGGATCGTGTTTCAGTTTCAACGTATTTTATTCGCGCTGTTTGCCGCGTTAAGTTTTAGCGCAGCAGCCACGGCACAAGAAGAAGACGCGCGCGGCGGCTTTGTCGGTGCCCTGTCAGACGGCATATTCGCGCTCGGCGACTTTGTGTTCAAAACCATACCCATCAATGGCTATGAAGTTGAATGGATCGTTGCATTCCTCGCTTTGCCGATGATTTTGCTCACCTTTTATTTTGGTTTTATCAATGTCACCAGCTTTAAACGCGCGTGGCGCATCATACGCGGGCATTATCACGATGAAGATGCACCCGGTGAAGTCACCCAGTTTCAGGCCCTTACTACGGCGCTTTCGGGCACTGTTGGGCTCGGCAATATCGCGGGCGTAGCGGTCGCTATTTCCGTTGGCGGCCCCGGAGCCACCTTCTGGATGATCCTAATTGGCTTTTGCGCCATGTCGCTCAAATTCGCGGAATGTACGCTCGGCGTAAAATACCGCGATATCCATGATGAAGGCGTCATTTCCGGTGGCCCGATGTATTATCTGGAACGCGGGCTCAAGGCCAAAGGCTGGGGAAAATTCGGCAAAGCCCTCGCCTGGACATATGCCATCCTTGCCCTGCCAACGCTTTTGCAAGTAGCGCAGGTAAACCAGTCTTTTGAAGCGATTTCAGTGGTAACCGGGCTAGACAGCAACGGCGCCAAATGGGGCTTTGGGGTAATTGTTTCGGCCTTAACGGCCGTCGTTATTATCGGGGGTATCAAGTCCATCGGTAGTGTTACTGAAAAACTGGTTCCTTCGATGGCGGGCATATATATAACCGGCGCACTGGTTATCATTCTCGGCAATGCCTCAGCAATACCCGGCGCTTTCGTGACCATTTTCTCATCAGCCCTTAGCCTAGATGCAGGCATTGGCGGCATGATTGGTGTGATTATCATTTCAATGCAGCGCGCGGTCTATTCAACGGAAGCAGGCCTTGGGTCTGCCACCATGGCCCACGCCGCAGCCAAAACCAGAGAGCCGGTTTCTGAAGGCATGGTTGCCTTGATGGAACCCTTCATCGATACGGTTGTTGTCTCCACCATGACTGCCCTCGTGATTGTCATCACGGGCGTCTATACGGGCAATGAAGGCATGGCTGGCATTTCCTTAACATCCACAGCTTTTGGCAGCGTTATCAGCTGGTTCCCGTGGGTGCTGGCGGTCGCAGCCTTCCTGTTTGCCTATTCCACCATCATCAGCTGGGGCTATTATTCCAGCCGGGTTTGGGAATTTGTTTTTGGCGGCAGCAATACATCCATGACCACTTTCAAAATTGTATTTTGTTTGGCGATTATTCCCGGCGCAGTATTTTCCGTCGATGAAGTATACAGCCTGATGGACAGCATGTTCTTCCTGATGGCGGTTCCGAATATTATCGGCATATACCTGATGGCACCCGAGCTGAAACGCGACCTGAAAAGTTATTTGGCGCGCCTGAAATCTGGCGAAATTCCGGAGACGAACGGTTATTCGAGTTAAAACGCCATTAGATAAACGATAAATCCATACAGGAGAGCCCTATGAAGCAGATTTCATTTTTGGCCGTCTTATTGTTGGCTCTGACAATACCGCTACACGCGGATGAGAGTGATAAATCGAGCGTTGACAAGGCGTTAAGCAGTTTTCATGAAGCCGCTTCGAAAGCAAACTGGGATGGCTATTTTGGCCTAATGAGCGATGACGCCATCTTTCTCGGCACAGATGCCAACGAACGCTGGGACAAAGAAACATTCCGCAACGGATATGCTTCAAGGAGCAAGGGCTGGACCTATATAATGCGCGAGCGGAACATTAATTTCACTCCTGACGGCAATACAGCCTGGTTTGATGAATTGCTTGATAACGACAAATACGGCACCAGCCGGGGTACCGGCGTACTGATTCGCACCACTGATGGCTGGAAAATTTCTCAGTACCATCTGACATTTCCAATCCCGAACGATCTTGCTGATGGAATCACACAGCAAATTCATACGTTTGAGGCCAAACAAAAAATGGGCCAAGAATAGGTCAGTATCCTTGTCTTGATTAGCCGCCTTTTCACCCGCATGCTTGTGCGTGGGTAGAAATAATATCGCTGAGAGGAGGCTTGCCATGCCTGTATCTGGTGTATTAGAGCGGTTCATGGACTATTGGTATGATCTGCCGCGCGACGAAGACGGTGTTTTGCCGTGTCGGGCTGCCATGAAACCATCCAATCTGCATGATATGCTGCCCCGATTGGCGCTGCTGAAGCGGCTTGACCGCTACAATGTGACCGCCACCATGATGTGCACCGAGTACGACAGCCAGTGGAAAGGCCCCACAGTGGGCATGAACGCGTTTGACCTAACCCCCGCCAATATGCGGGAGAATACAGCTGACCTTTATAGTGCGGTGCTTGACCAGCCCGCCGCGGCCCTTATCCGCGAGACAGTTCGCCTGAAAAACGGCAAGTCCGCCGATGTAGCTTCGCTTTATTTGCCGCTGGCCAACCATTTAGGCGCACCGACCTATATTGTTGGCTGCACGGTTTACGAAAAACGCCCCAGCTACCAAACCATCAATGACCGCTTGATCCTTGACCACCAGCGCGTACGCAACATTGAGTTTTTGGATATTGGTGCCGGACAGCCAAATTATATGTTTGAACGCCCTGCCCCGCGCGGACCAGAACCCAGCGACAGCAAATGGTGGGACCGTTTCATGCCGGGTAAAAGCCGCAGCTCAGTTAGGCTTGACGCCTAGAGGCGGGCACTTCGCCTAAATATTTTCAACCAATTTAAAAAGCTTGTTTGGGAAAAAGCGCTTTACCCACAGCGCTTTCATTTCCGAGCCTTCACCGACAGGAATTTCCCGTTTTCCGGCCTTAAAGCCCTTCATAATCACCTTGGCACACGCGGTTACATCCATGCCTCCACCAATGTTTTTATCGACCTTGCCAAATTTGCTGCCGTCGCCTTTCAGCGCGTTGGTAGATATGGCCGTACGGATAAAGCCGGGGGTGATGGTGGTAACAAATATGCCCTGCTGCGCTACTTCAGCCCTGAGGGCGTCAAAAAAGCCCATCACCGCGTGCTTGGCCGCACAGTAACCCGTCCGCTGTTTCACCCCTACTTTGCCTGCCACAGAGGCCGTGACGGCCATGTGGCCGCTGCCTTGCTCCAGCATAATGGGCAGAACCAGCTTGGTGAGGGCGATCTGCCCAAAGACGTCTACTTCAAACAGCTGTCTGTAGGTCGCCATCTCTGTATCAATACATAGCGACCGCTGGGAGATGCCCGCATTATTGAACAGCATGTCAATACGGCCCGTGAAGGCCTTGGCCTTCGCGACAACCTCGGGCATGGCAGCTTCGTCTGTTACATCAAGGGGCAGAACCAAAATATCATTGACTGGCGCTCCCTTTGCCACACACTCTGCCTTCACGCGTTCAAGTTCCTCGCCGCGGCGGGCGGAAATTATAAGTTTGGCACCGTCAGCTGCCATTTCATATGCAGTAGCTTCACCAATGCCGGAAGACGCACCGGTAATCCAAACCGTTTTCCCACTAAACATCGCGATCCCTTATCTTTGAACTGGCCCCATTGCTGCGGCACATAAATATAGTGTGGTATATGAGGGAGGCAAGCAAGGCTAGTGCGGGTTTCCTTGCGCAGCGAAGCATGCTTGGGTATTAGGGTCAGGACCCGAAGCGTGAGACGACTTTTTGAACGGCGGCTATAGGCCCCTGAAAGCGAGCGACCAACGATGCCAACACTGGGCCCACTGCTGCGGGCAGCTTATTTTTCAGCCAGGAAACGCACTGAACTGCTTTTGCTGCTTGCCGTCTTTGCGGGCCTTTTGGCCAGCATTTTTTACACGCCAGCCCTAACTGCGATTGTCGAACTGGTCACAGCGGCGTCAGAAACCACCACAGACGACAAGAGCATCACGTCCCTGGGCGAACAGGCTGTTGCCTATTTGCCAACACTATTGCTCGGCCAATTGACGCTGTTTGTTATCAGCGGATTTTTACTGCCCTTTTGGGCAAGGGCTTCAAGCCCGGCAGGATTGATACCGTTGGAGAAAAACAGCGACGGGTTCTTAAGGCGAGGAGCCCTTGGCTTTCTCCATTTACTGACAGCGGCGCTTTTGACGCTAATCAGCCTTGTGATTATCATCATGCTAGCCAGCCTCTTGGGCTTTGCAGGAGCGTCCGGCGGATTCGGAATAATGATAGCCTTGGGGTTTGGCATTTGGCTGAGCGTCTATTTCTCGGCTGCAGCCCACACTGCAATCATAGCGGCAGCAACTGACCAGAAGATGACATTCAGCCAAGCGATTATTAAAAACCGCCCGGTGCTGCGACCTATTGTTGGCACACTGGCCATAATCTGGTTTGGGTCTATCGCAGCAGATGCCATGTTCGAATCAATATTGACCACTGCATTTGGTGGCCTGCCCCCCTTTACGATTTTGGCTTTCATGAAAGGGGCCTTTGGGTTGCTGGTTTCGGCGCTTCATATCAGCGTGCTTATGCAGTTACTGAACTTCACTACCGCTGAACAACCCTAACCGAAAGTTCGCTGCTGTCGACCTGCAGCTAAGGTTAACCGCGCCAATACAGTTTTATTCGTCACCGTTCCAGGTGAATTTTGCAGGCCGCTTTTCTATGAAGGCGCGCATTCCTTCAGCCGCATCTTCGCCTTCTTGCGCCGCCTTGAACATCTCGGACGAGGCATCATCCTCTTCGGTTTGACCATCCAGGATAGCACGGATAATTTTTTTCATATTCCGTACAGAATATTGCGAAACTTCCGCTATCTGGTTCGCAAATGCCTCGGTTTTTTCGGCGAGTGTTGCCTGGCTATAAATTTCGTCAACCAGCCCTATGGAAAGCGCCTCGTCCGCCTTGATAACACGAGCGGTAAACAACATTGACTTGGCCTTTGACGGACCAATCAGCTCAAGCAACCTTCGGGTATCGCTAAGCGGATACAAAATACCTAGCTTCGCAGGCGTGATGCCAAAACGTGCGACATTTGTCGCAAATCTTATGTCGCAGTGAAGAGCAAGCCCACAGCCGCCGCCCATACATGCGCCGTCGATTTGTGCGATCACAGGTTTTGGGCTATCGGCAATCGCTTGCTGAGCAGCGAAAATGGCTCTGCGGTTGCTTTCCCGGCGTTCCGCGCTGGCGGCAATCAGCTCGAGCTCGGCGATGTCCGCGCCTGCTGAAAACACACCCTCAGTGCTACTGCCAAGGATGATGACCCGTACCGTTTTGTCGCAATTCAGTCGCTCAAGTGCGACAGGGATTGCACGCCACATTTTTTCGTTCAGGGCGTTCTTTTTTTCGGGCCTGTTGAGGAGTAAAAACCCTGTGGAGCCCTTGCATTTAGTGATTATGGGTTGCTTGTTATCGCTGAAATCCATGTCGGTTCCTTAACTTAAAACAGTGAATGCTGGCGCTCTTCTTCAGGTGGCGCAATGCATTCCGACCCTTCCATACGCACGCTGTTAACCTTCCGGCTTACCGCGGTCCACTCAAAGGCACGCTCGCTAACAAATTGAAAACCCTCAAGAAAACCACGCGGTAGCGGGTCATGCGGCGCTAGCCAATCGCTGTACTGTGAGGGGTCAACAACCAGCGGAATTCTGTGATGCAGTGGCCGTAAACTGCTTACCGCTGGCGCTGTTACAATCGCCATGGTTTCGAGCCAGTGCTCGCCCTCCGGTCCGTGCCAGACGGACCAAATGCCTGCAAAGGCCGCCAGTTCATCGTCCACTGGCTTTACTAGATAAGGAACCTTCACACCGCCGACAGACTTCCACTCATACCAGCCATTACATGGTACAAGACAGCGCTTTCGCTTGACGCTAGACCGAAAGGACGGCTTCTCTGTGATGGTTTCAATTCGCGCATTTATCAGCGGTTTATCGCCAATTTCCTTTTTCCATTCAGGGACTAAGCCCCATTCAACGGCAGCCAGTTCACGCGTGCCTTTTTCATCGTTTCTAATAATAAGCACAGGCTGCCTCGGCGCAATATTATAGCGTGCCGGAATGGCTGCATTTGCCGCCACTCCAAATACATGGCGCATTGCCTCAATCGGGGATGTCATTAAATAGCGGCCACACATAAGCCTTGCCTCACACCTTCGTTAGCCGCAAACTCAAAACAGGTTGCAACCCTTATCTAGCGAACAAATAGCACGCTTATGCCCGATACAAGAAAAAATCCTGTCCGCCCCATCATTGGCGTTGGTGCGGTGGTTTTCAAAAACGACCTTATTCTACTTGTAAAGCGGGCCAGAGCCCCTAAAAAAGACGAATGGAGCCTGCCGGGAGGGGCCCAAAAGCTGGGCGAAACCGTACGCGAGGCGATCACCCGCGAAGTGGCAGAAGAAACTGGGTTACGAATTCAGGTCGATGACCTGATCGATGTTATTGACTTTATTGAACGGAAAAGCGCGAAGACCGAATATCACTATACACTGATCGATTTTTCCGCAACATTTTCAGGCGGCGAACTCCAGGCTGGAAGCGACGCTCTGGACGCACGTTTCTTTTCCCTTGATGAAGCCCTGTCGCTTCCGCTATGGACAGAAACTCGGCGCATAATACTGAAGGCTGCCAAGGCACAGGGAATTTCTTAGGACACTATATGGAACAACAACGACCAGCCGCACGAAGCGTATACGGCATGCTCATTCTTATATTCGGGCTGGCCGCATATGCCTTTGCCGTTGCCGCCGTGGGGGACCTGCTGATCGAAGGCCATTTAGCGTTCCAGATCATATATTATCTAATAACCGGTGTTGTCTGGATCTTCCCGGTTGGGAAGCTGTTACGCTGGATGGCCGAGGCGTACAAAAAATAAAGCCGCAACACAGTTTGCTGCGGCTTCAAATATTTGAGTTTAATATTCCCGACGATCATGTGCCCGGGAAACTATAGCCCTTGAACACATCGCGCAGGTCTTTCTTGGAAATTTTCCCGGTCGCGGTATGTGGCAGATCAGCAACTTTTTGCATATCATCAGGAAGCCACCATTTCGCAACTTTTCCAGTCAGATATTCAAGCATTTCGGCTTTATCAATGGTTTGCCCTTCCTCTTCTACAATTACCAAAAGAGGACGCTCATCCCATTTGGGGTGATACACGCCGATCACTCCAGCTTCTGCAACCGCCGGATGCCCAACAGCCGCATTTTCAAGGTCGATTGAACTTATCCACTCGCCACCAGATTTGATCACATCTTTGGCGCGGTCAGTGATTTGCATATAGCCATATTCGTCCATACAGGAAACGTCACCCGTATCAAACCAACCGTCTTCGTCAAGAATTTCCCCGCCGTCGGCCTTAAAATAGGAGCCAACCACCCAAGGCCCTTTTATCATCAGTCGACCAGAGCTCTCGCCGTCACGCGGTAATATATTGCCGTCATCATCTTTGACACACATTTCTACACACATCACAGGACGACCCTGTTTGCATTGAACATCCAATTTCCCATCATCATCCAGATGCTGAATAGCTGCGTTTTCACTGCCAAGGCTTCCCAGTGGGCTGCTTTCGGTCATACCCCATGCATGATTGACACGAACTCCGTATTCGTCCTGGAAGGTTTTGATCATGGATCGCGGCACGGCAGAACCGCCAATGGTTACAGTGGTAAGGTTCACACAGTCTTTGCCTGTGTCTTTTAGATATTTGAGCATACCCATCCAAACCGTTGGCACTGCGGCGGCCATGGTAACCTTTTCGCGCTCAATCAACATATGCAGGGTTTCAGGGTCGTGGATTGGCCCGTTAAGCACCAGCTTCGCGCCAGACGCAGTAGCCGCATAAGGCACACCCCACGCGTTTGCATGGAACATAGGAACCACCGGCAAAATAGTTGTGAGGGCCGAAATGCCCAGCGTATCTGTTGAATTTGCTAACAGCGTATGCAAGAAATTTGAGCGGTGGGAATAAAGAACACCTTTCGGGTTGCCCGTCGTTCCTGAGGTATAACAAAGGCCACACGCCGAGTTTTCGTCAAATGTAGGCCACTCGTAATCACCATCTTCGGCTTCAACAAACTCTTCATAACAAACAACATTATCAAGGCTGGTTTCAGGCATGTCGTCTTTGCCGACCATAATGATGAAATGCTCGACGGTTTTCAGTTCTGCCGCCGCCTTTTCGATAAGCGGGACGAAAGTCACATCCAGGAACAACACACGGTCTTCCGCGTGGTTCATAATATACGTCAATTGTTCAGGGAACAGGCGCGGATTAATAGTATGGGTTACACCGCCCATACCCGACGCTGCGAACCAAATTTCCATATGCCTGTGGGTATTCCAGGCCAATGTGCCAACACGGTCACCGTGGTTGATGCCAATACGCTCTAGCGCTTGCGCGCACTTTTTCGCTCGCAACGACAATCCAGCGTAATCATAGCGAAACTCCCCACCCTCTGGCAGCATTGAAAAAATCTCTCGCGTGGGGTGGTTGCTCTCCGCATGTTCCAGAAATTTTGTGACCAGAAGTGGCCAATCCTGCATTTGTCCTAACACTTTGTTCCCTCCAAGGTTCATTCCCGTCCGGAAGTAACTATAGGTTTGCAGGTCAGATTTTCAAATGCCTTTGTGCCGTAACTTGAAACAAATCAAACTTGCCCCCCTAATCAGCAGACAACCCACAGGAATAGATCGTACTGTGACCGGGAATATCTTATTCGTCAGGCACCACTAAACGACTTTGTTTGCCTGTTGTTTTGTTCACGATAATGAGCGTATCAGCACTCTCGCTTCTAAAATGTAGCGTAATTTCATTTGGACCAACATGGGTGCTTATCAGCTCACTGGCGGCCGGGCGAGTTATGTTCAAGTCAAAACTTTCAGCCGGCTCGCTGGCCTTAACAATTGCTTCCACGGCTGGCTCACCAGTCGTGGGTTTATGATCTCCGGCCATCACTTTCCAGATGATAAGTCCCAGCATAAAAATTATTGCAACGCCAAGCACAACAACCAGCACCTTCAAAACGACAGGCGTTTGCGGTGCTTCCTCCCCATTTTGTGTGACATTTTCTTTCACTGACGTCATAAGAGTCTCCATGAGCGAAATCGTAAAAATAATTGTTGATGCCGAAATGGTCGGCATGCGGCTTGATAAGCTTTTGTCTGTATCATTGCCAGATGTTTCTCGGTCACGCCTCAAGGCCTTGATCAAAGACGGTCAGGTCTCCGTTAGCGCTAGAAATGTTGCGAAAATCATAGACAGCCCGTCATACAGCGTCAAACAAGGGGACGAATTCGAAGTAAGAACACCAGAAGCAGCTGAAGCCGAACCACTACCGGAGAATATACCCCTCGACGTTGCTTTCGAAGACGAGCATTTAATTGTCATCAACAAACCAGCTGGAATGGTGGTACATCCCGCACCAGGTAGCCCACAAGGCACACTTGTCAACGCCCTCTTGTTTCACTGCGGTGAAAGCATTTCCGGCATCGGCGGGGTAAAAAGACCAGGGATCGTACACCGTATCGACAAAGAAACGAGTGGGTTGATTGTCGTTGCCAAAAACGACAAGGCGCACAATGGGCTCGCGGCCCAATTTGCCGACCATTCTATTGAACGCCGTTATACGGCTATCTGCGCGGGCATCCCAAAACCCCTATCCGGCACGATAGAAGGCAACATTGCCCGCCATCCAGTTGACCGAAAACGAATGGCTGTGACGAAACAGGGCGGAAAGTGGGCAGTAACACATTACAAAACGCTCGCTACTTTTGCTCAAGCAGGCACTTCTCTGGCCACACATATCGAGTGCCAACTTGAAACAGGGCGTACCCACCAAATTCGCGTGCATATGGCCCATCTTGGAAACCCTCTGGTTGGTGACCCTGTTTATGGCAACAAAGGCAGACTTTCTAACCGGGTCAAGGGACCAGCCCGGGCGGCCTTACAGAGCTTCAAGCGTCAGGCTTTGCACGCCAGAACTCTTGGGTTTTTGCACCCAATCTCCGGCAAGCCCTTTAAATTAGAAACCGAATACCCATATGATATAAAAGAGCTTCTTGGCGCACTGGACCCATACAGGGTCTAGTTTTTTTGTTGTTTCCTGTTCAAAAGCAGGCACCTGGCGCGCTGAAAAGGCACAAAAACGGGCGAGGAAAATCATGGCGTATCAGAGTAATCTTCCAACATTGTCACCTGAAGGTAGCCTGAGCAGCTACCTGCAGCAAATTCGCACCTACCCCATGCTGGAGGCCAATGAGGAATATATGCTCGCCAAAGCTTGGGCTGAGCATGAAGATAGCGAAGCCGCCCATAAGATGGTGACCAGTCACTTGCGTCTGGTTGCCAAAATTGCAATGGGGTACCGCGGCTACGGCCTCCCTGTGGCCGACCTTATCTCCGAAGGCAATGTAGGCATGATGCAGGCCGTAAAACGCTTTGACGCTGAGAAAGGGTTTCGCTTGGCCACCTATGCAATGTGGTGGATCAGAGCCTCTATCCAGGAATATATTCTGCGGAGTTGGAGCCTTGTTAAAATTGGCACCACAGCAGCCCAGAAAAAGCTGTTTTTCAACCTGCGCCGCGTGAAAGGCCAAATCGAAGCCATCGAAGAAGGCGATTTAACGCCAGAAAATGTGGCGACAATAGCTGAGAAATTATCTGTAGCGGAAAGCGATGTGGTTTCAATGAACCGCCGCATGTCGGCCCATGATCATTCTCTCAATGCTCCCTTAAAGGCGGATGCTGAAGGAGAATGGCAGGACTGGCTGGTTGACGAAGAGCCCGACCAGGAAACCACAACCGCTGACAATGAGGAGAAATCCCAACGCCTGGAGCTTTTAGCGAATGCAATGAAAGGGCTTAATGAGCGCGAGCAGGATATATTAACCCAGCGCCGATTGGCTGACCCAGCGAAAACGCTTGAGCAGCTGTCCGTTGAATACGGTGTAAGCCGCGAACGGGTTCGGCAAATTGAGGTGCGAGCCTTTGAAAAGGTCCAAAAAGCGATCCGTTTGGCTGCAAGCGAATCTGGTAAGGGCAACCTAAACCTGAACTAACCCCCGTCCTGCACCAATGATTGCGATCAAAGCTGTGTGAGGCTTGTTAACCAAAGCTATCTGCCAGCGGTCCTTCCGCCAACGCCAAGGTCTGGCTTTTTATCATCATTCGAGATTACTTCGTGCCCCCAAAGCTCAAGCAAATCCTGCTTTTGCTGGTTAATATTTTTGATGCGGTCCTGGGCCATGCCCTGCAAGATCATTGAAGCGATAAGTGGCCCTACATAGTTAAGTGCATAACCAATAGCCGCACCGCCCCACATGATGATCCAAGTATTTAGGTTGATCAGCATGTCATCCAAGCCAATAGAATTAGACCAAAGGTCGCCCAACAAAATAACAATACCCGCCGAATTCGTAAGCCCAACGCACAGGGTTCTCTGGCCTTTGTGAGAGCCTTTACCAGTAAAGCCCAGCACGATTGTGGGCAACAAACCAACAGCAACCAACATGGCCGCCTGCGGCTTGACGACGGCCAATATGATGAGGCCAATAAGTAAGAAAATGCCCGAAGCACTCGTATTATCGTTCCCGCGCCTTCGTGGCGGAGGTCTCCGGCGAACCGGTGCTTTAACAGGTTTTGGGGCTTTTTTCTTTGCCATAATCTAGCCTTTCACCAACGACAGAACTGCAACAAAAGCAAACATGATCAAGGCGACAACCATAGCTGCTGTAAAGCCCTTCTTCCTTGCCTCAGGGTCGGTAGGTAAAATCTTGTTTGTCAGTTTGGCTTTTTCGCGGTCCAGCTTGACGACCAAATTTCGTGCCTGAGAAAATTCACGGGCGTCCAAAGCCTGCACTTTGCTCATATTAACATCAGTAATCAGTTTCGAGATATCGCCACCCTTTTTCAGCTTATCTAGGGCAGATTGCACCTGTTCTCTGCGCTTTTTGTTTTTCAAGCCCTTAACCGCCGGGGCAAGGCCATCAACAAGTTTTTCAGACAAATGTGGCAAGGCTTCCAGTTTTAAACGCTTTTGCAACATGCCAAAAAATTCAGCTGCCAAGCTGTTAAACTTCGCCGGACTGCTTTGCGCTGCTGCCAACGTATTGAACTCGCGCTCAAGACCCGACCCGTGGGTCGCACAAAACGCTGCGACGTGTCGGTCGAGCAAAATATTTTTTCCACCGCCTTGCGCAGATAACCTATCAAGAGCCCGCATCATTTGTATCAAAGACCCAATCCAAACATTGCTAAACCTAGAACTCATACAAGGCAATATTGGGTTAAGTTCATAAAGAACCCGTTCCAGCCCACGGCCCAACTGTTTACTGGAACCGTGGTCCATGATCTTGCTGATGTCGTTAAATTGCGTCTGGAGTTTCGGATTCTTCTCGCCAACAATTTCTATCATTGCAGAGACAAACTTTGATTCGACCAGTTCAAGAAGCATGGTCATGGTTTCGCGATCATCCCGAGCAAAGCAGTCCGCAAACAGGGCGGGAAGGCCGCTCACCATAAGCGCATGACCCTTGTAGTAAATGGGTCCTGCCGGGTGCAGAAACGCGCAAACCCTCGCCACCATTTTATGATCATCAGCCCTCGGTCCGCTATACCCTTCGGCGGGCCGTACATCGAGTGCAAACTCCAGGCGTTCAGTAAAAATTTCATCCCGAAATGACGACTGTAGCCAAGACGGAAAATCGATGCTTTTTATATAAGCGGCGGCACTTTTTGGGTCTCGCCCAAAGGCGTCCGCCAATAGACGGCGATCCACATAGGCTATGTCTTTAAATTTTGCGGGCCTGCTCAGAGCCCAGTTGTCCATGCCGGTGCGCTTATTTTTGCCAACACCTTCGAACCAGTCCAATATCTCTTCTGCCACCCAGCGCTCGTCAACTTCATCCGCCATCAAGCCACGAATTAAGGTGCCAATCGCGCCCGGAATATCCCGACCTCCCGACAGTGCCCAAAATGACCCCTGGTTGATGCGGGCCATCACAAGACTGGCACGGTCCCGGCCATCCCAAAGCCTCTCACCGAAATATAAACACTGCAACGCTGCGCCCAACTGGTAATAGTCAGCGGGTACATCACCAATGCCCCGCGATGTGTCATCCGCAAACGCTAATTCCATCGGCTCTAGTGGCAGGGGATGCAGATACCCCGCAGGCGCACTGTAACACTCACCGATAACAATTTCATCGCTATCTGGCGCGGCAAAATACATTTTAGTCGGCAATAACATACGGTGCATAAGCCCGCGCTTATGAAGGGCCGCAAAAGCCTTCAGGGCCGACAAAACCGCATTTTGTCGTAACCGACTGGGATTCATGCGCGGGTGCAGCGATCCGTCTTCGTTCATAAGCGGACCGCCCGTAGGCCGACGGAAAATTGTCACTAGCCGCTGCTTCTGGCCATCCATCGAGACATTCATAAGGCCGCGGTCAACAGGATTGACCATATTGACAACCGGGCGAGCTTTCAGGCTGGTAAACAGGTCATTGCGGATAGGAATTGTCGGTTCGTGAATTAGCGCAAAGAAGTCGGCCTCTTTGTCCTGCTTATCAACAGCCTTAAAAGCTTTTCCGCCAAGCGAATTAAACTCAGGCAGCGGAGAGGCAGTAATAACCTCATACCGCTCGCCAAAAGCGCTCTGGCCGCCTGGAACTGGTGCAGAATCAGCACTCAAGTCTTTGTCCCCATCACAATGCTAACACACCCCCGCGCCAGCACACATTACCAAACCCGACCATGATGACACATCATTGCCGCTATATAGTTAATATTGAGGAATACTACACATGAAAAGTCAAAAATGTCACAAAAAAAGCCGCAACTCTCATGGCTTAGCTCAAATAATCAAATTCAGCCAAAATGCTTCTAGGATTTAAACGGGTCCCGAACCAAAATTGTGTCGTCACGCTCGGGGCTGGTCGACAACAAGGCAACAGGCACACCAATTAGCTCTTCGATCCGGCGGATATATTTTATCGCCTGCGCGGGCAGATCCGCCCATGAGCGCGCGCCAAACGTTGTGTCTGCCCAGCCCTCAAGGGTCTCATACACAGCTTCTACACCAGCTTGGTCTTCCATACCGTAAGGCAAATAGTCAACAATCTCGCCATTGTGGCGGTAGCCAACACACACCTTCAGCTCTTCCAAACCATCAAGCACATCGAGTTTTGTAAGCGCGATCCCAGTTACACCGCCTATCGCCAGACTTTGGCGCACCAACACGGCGTCAAACCAACCACACCGACGCGAACGACCGGTCACAGTGCCGAATTCATGGCCTTTCTCGCCCAGAAACTGACCGATTTCATTGTCTTGCTCAGTGGGGAAAGGCCCCTCGCCCACACGAGTTGTATAAGCCTTGGTAATGCCCAGAATATAGCCCAGATTATTGGGGCCTACCCCTGAGCCGCCCGCAGCCTGCCCGGCAATGGTATTTGAAGAGGTAACATAAGGGTAGGTGCCGTGATCCACGTCCAACAATGTTCCCTGTGCGCCCTCAAAAAGAATCCGCTTCCCCGCGGCTTCTGCATCTTCAAGGGTTCGCCAAACATTGCTAACGAAAGGATTAATTTGATCGGCAATAGCCATAATTTCGTCGGCAAGCGCCGCTGCTGTCATGGGGTCTACGCCGTAGCCCTGCCGCAGGGCATTGTGGTGCGTCAGGGCAACGTCCAATCGTTTTTCAACAATATCACGCGATACAATATCGCAAACCCGGAGGGCACGGCGACCTACTTTGTCTTCATAAGCGGGGCCAATACCTCGACGTGTTGTGCCGATTTTAACGCCCTTTGAAGCGTCTTCACGAAGCCCGTCCAGTTCCCTGTGATAAGGCATAATAAGTGTCGCATTCGCGGCAATTTCGAAACTGCCTGGTGTGATTTCAACACCTTGCGCGCGCAGCTTTTTCATCTCTTCCAAAAGCGCCCAGGGATCTACAACAACACCGTTGCCAATCACACTTTTTTTGCCGCCACGAACGATTCCTGATGGCAACAGAGAAAGTTTATAGACCTCACCGTCAATCACAAGTGTATGACCAGCATTATGGCCGCCCTGAAAACGAACAACTACGTCGGCACGTTCAGAAAGCCAATCAACAATCTTTCCTTTGCCCTCGTCACCCCACTGGGAACCAACAACAACAACGTTGCCCATGATATTACCTCATAAGTTGGACACCCAAAGTTGGGCACTAGAGCGCGGTGATCGCGCCTTGATAATAAAGATGACTGCAGCTCAGTCGAGCCGCTTCTTTCGGTGAATCTTGCCCTTCTGTCAAGCCTTGAATCGTTCGCCAACCCTCGCGGCGAAGTTTATTTGCTTCATCCTCAGATGTTTCAAAAGGCAGATAAAGCTTCTTCGGGCCACCTGCCACTGGCAAGGCATCCATAAGGCTATCAAGATAAACAGAAAATCCGGTCGCTGGCTCTTCTGCAGCACCGTGGTGTGCAACCAGGTAGCGCCCACCGCGCCCCAATTCACTTTTACCGCCGCGTGCAAACAGAGCGAAACCGATACCGGTTTTATACTCAAAGCCGTGTGTCTCACATGGATCAATAGTGATAGAAACATCGGGCAAGCGGCTGATTAACATAGTGAGCAGCTCGCTCAAGCGGGCGACCAAATTTGCAGCCTCGTCTTCGAGACCAAGTGCAAACAGTTTTTCCATACCTGGTGTTGCAGGGCCAGACGCCGCCAGCAAATCTGCAAAAAGACTGCTCTGCTGTGGCACCAGTTGGGAAAGCGTTCCAAAATCCTTTGCATCAAGTGCAGCCAAAACAGCGTTTTTCGTCGTTTCGTCCAGACCAATTTTTTCGCAAATCATATTGGGCAATGGCGCAAGCGTTAGATCCAGAGAAATATTGGCGATACCAACAGAATGCAAGGCTTCAACGGCTACTGCTATCACTTCAAGTTCAGCTTCCACACTGTCACTGCCAACCAGTTCCACGCCAGCCTGAACAAATTGTCGTGCCGGGCGAATTTGGCTACCTTTGGTGCGGAGGACACTCCCCGCATATGCCAGGCGCAAGGGCCGCGGGGTGTCGGCTAGCCGGGTTGCCGCAAGGCGGGCCATTTGGATGGTCATATCGGAACGAACCGCCATCATGCGCTGAGTATCTGGGTCCATCACCCGAAACATGTGGTGCCCACGGGCGGCTCCAGCGCCCACCAGCAAGCTGTCTTCATATTCAACGACAGGCGGCGAAACCCGGTCATAGCCGTGTGCCAGGAAAGTATCCACCAAGCCGCGAACAAGCGACGCTTCTTGTTCTGCGCGGGGTGCCAGCTGGTCTCTAAACCCTTCTGGCAACAATGCCTGGCGGGCATACATGCTACCCGCCTGTTTTTTAGACGGCCCTTTCATAGGATCGCTCCTTTACTGATGTCCGGTCACTCTCATTGCTGGAATGAAAGCTTTTTTGCCTGACGTACATGCGCAAGTGCCGACACTTGGTCAAGCACAATATCTTTTAGCGGCTGATCAACTGCGATCAAGGCTACAGCTTCCTGGCCTTCGATGCGCTGCCCCAGGGCAAATGTCGCGATATTGACACCGTTGTAGCCAAGAAGTGATCCGAGCGCACCAATAAAGCCCGGCTTGTCGTCATTCACCACATACAGCATGTCTGCAGCCAATTCTGCTTCCAACCGCACACCGTCAACATCAACTAGACGCGGCGCTCCGTTCGAAAACAAGGTTCCTGCTACGGTACGTTCACCGCGATCTGTCTCCACTGTAAGACGAATGAAGGTATGATAATCGCCTTCACGGTCATGCTTGACCTCGGTAATCTGAATATTGCGCTCTTTGGCCACAACCGGCGCATTCACCATGTTGACGCTGCTCATCAAAGGGGAAAGCAGTCCTTCCAGCACCACCGCAGTCAATGGATTGGTGTTTAGCGTCGCCACATGCCCCTCATATTCAATCACCACGCGTTTAAGACCCGTCTCGGTGATTTGACCAGCGAACCCTCCGACCTGCTTGGCGAGGGTCATATATGGCTGCAGTTTTGGCGCTTCTTCGGCGCTCAAAGACGGCATATTGAGAGCATTGGTAACACCACCAGTGAGCAAATAGTCCGAAAGTTGCTCGGCAACCTGCAAGGCAACATTCACCTGTGCCTCAGACGTAGAAGCACCAAGGTGCGGCGTGCAAATCACATGTTCATGGCCAAAAACAGGACTGTTTTTTGCAGGTTCAACCTCGAACACATCAAGGGCCGCTCCAGCAATCTTGCCACTATCAAGCGCTTCAAGAAGAGCCGCTTCGTCAACCAGCCCACCGCGGGCGCAGTTAACAACCCGAACACCGTCTTTCATTTTGGCGAAAGCTTCTTTACCGACAATGCCGCGAGTTTGGTCCGTGAGCGGTGTATGCAGGCTGATCACGTCAGCGCGCTCAAACAGTTCATCAAGTTCGACCTTAAGAATGCCAAGGTCTGCCGCCCGTTCCACTGCGAGGAAGGGGTCAAAGGCAATAACTTTCATCTTCAGACCGATCGCCCGCTCCGCAACCACAGAACCAATATTACCGCAGCCAATAAGCCCCAGCGTTTTGCCGGTCAGCTCCATGCCCATAAAGCGGGACTTTTCCCATTTACCGGCATGAGTAGAAGAATTTGCCTCCGGTATCTGGCGTGCCAGCGCCATCATCATGGCGATCGCATGCTCAGCCGTGGTAATCGAATTGCCAAAGGGTGTGTTCATGACAACCACGCCGCCAGCCGTTGCGGCGGGAACGTCAATATTGTCTACACCAATTCCAGCCCGACCAATAACCTTCAGGTTTTTCGCGGCCTTCAAAACATTCGGCGTTACTTTGGTAGACGAACGGATGGCTAGACCATCATAGTCGCCAATAATTTCAATAAGTTCTTCTTTGGTAAGGCCCGGCTTGAAATCAACGTCAACGCCGCGGTCTTTAAATGTTTGCTCCGCTAGGGGGCTCATTTTGTCAGAAATCAGCACCTTTGGCATGATCTCGTCCTTTCATAAAATTCGAATAAGTGATTATTTCGCTGAGAGTTCGGCTTTTACCTGCTCGTAAGCCCAGTCCAGCCAATGCGTTAGGGTCTCTAGGTCTGAAGCGTCAACAGTAGCACCCGCCCAAATGCGCAGACCCGGAGGTGCGTCACGGTACGCGCCAATGTCAAAAGCAACACCTTCGCTATCCAGTAGCCCCGCCAGCTTTTTAGGCACTGCCGCCTGCGTATCAGCGTTGAGGCTTTCAAACCATGGGTCTGCAACCTTGAGGCACACAGAGGTATTGGAAATGGTGGCAACCTCTTCAGCCAAAAATGCTGCCCAACTGGAAGCATCCACCCAGTCGGCTAAAACTTTCAGATTCGCCTCAGATTTAGCGATCAGCCCGGAAAGCCCGCCAATGCCATCAGCCCATTCTAGTGCATCGATATAGTCTTCAACACATAGCATAGATGGTGTGTTAATGGTCGCGCCTGAGAAGATGCCTTCGATCAGCTTGCCGCCTTTGGTAAGACGGAAAATTTTTGGGAGAGGCCAAGGAGGCGTATAAGTCTCCAGCCGTTCAACGGCGCGCGGACTAAGGATCAGCACACCGTGAGCGGCCTCACCACCCAGCACTTTCTGCCAGCTGTAGGTGACAACATCCAGCTTGTCGAATGGCAAATCCATAGCAAACGCGGCGGATGTAGCATCACATATTGTCAGGCCCTTGCGGTCGTCCGCAATCCAGTCAGCGTTTGGCACTTTCACACCTGACGTGGTGCCGTTCCATGTGAAAACGACATCCCTATCTGTATCAACAGCGGCCAAATCAGGCAGCTTGCCGTAATCGGCTATGAAGGTGCGTACATCATCCAGCTTTAGTTGCTTGGTAACATCTGTCACCCAACCGGCACCGAAGCTTTCCCACGCCAGCATATCTACACCCCGTGCGCCGAGCATGGACCACAAGGCCATTTCAACCGCACCGGTATCAGAGGCCGCAACAATACCAATACGGTAATCGTCAGGCACGCCGAGTATTTCGCATGTTTTATCAATCGCATGTTTAAGTTTGGCTTTACCGGGTTTTGACCGGTGTGAGCGCCCAAGGAGAGCGTCATTTAGTGCGGCCTGTGTCCAACCAGGGCGCTTTGCACAAGGGCCAGAGCTAAACTCCGGGCGCACAGGTGCCTTCAGTGGCTTCGTCATATAGCTATCCTTCCAGATAGTTGCGCCTCGTTGGGGAGGCGTGTCCCGATAAAAGTGCCGACCTCACAGACAGCAGCACCCCGGTTTGGTGAGGTGTACCCAAGCCGGAAAATAGGGATTTGTGCTAAAGAGTCAAATAAGATTTTATTGGCTTTATTTGGTCATAAATTAATGCGAAGCATTTCCAGTACTTATGACGTATAACCGCATGAACAAATATCGAAGAAGGAAGCTTTCTGTGCAGATGTTTCGAGCAGTTTTAATAACCGTCACCTTTGGCCTTGCGCTGACGGCCTGTTCAAAAAAAGCGCCCGACCCTGTGGCCGACATACCCTCAGAAATGGCAGAAAAAGCCCTACGGGACTTCACAACAAATTGGGACCTTAATGGGGACAGCAAAGCAACATGTGCCGATATAGACCTTCTGCGCGCGCGACAATTTGGCCGCCTCGATACCAATGGCGACAGACGCCTGAGCTCGCTTGAGTATCGGGCAATTAATTTCGAAGATAACAGCTTTGTATTTTATGAACATTCCACGCTCGATACGGACCAATCGGGTGCGCTCGATCTGAGCGAATTTTCAACAGTTTCCCACAGCCTGTTTCGCGGTACGGACAAAGATGATGACTGCGTAATTAGCATACGCGATGCTGCTTTCATTGTTCTTCGGAACCGGCAAAGCGGGCTTGGCCCGGATGGTCGACCCCGGGGAGAAAGGTCACGAAAACGGCAAAAGGGCGAAGGCGTTGATCCTTTTTAAAAAAGAATCTCGTGCCGCTTTTTAGCGTGCGCTTACAGGACCGCCGCCAACGACAGGTTCAGCTGTTACCTTAGACCAAAACACCGCCGCCAATTTATCAATTGAGCGGGTTTCCGCGTTCATCAGAATAACCTGGCCTATACCTCGTTCCTTGGAAAAAGCCACAAGGCTGCGGAACCCAGACACCCCACCGCCGTGCATAATAACATCTTCGCCGCCAATAGAATAAATTCGCCAACCGTAGCCATAATGGGCGTCGTCCAAATGGGGTCGCCACATACGTTTGCGGGTTTCCCGCTTGGTGCGTACGCGCTTTTTGGTCACCACAGACAGAAGTGCCGGATCCAACACGTCTGCATTAAAGCCCATTTGCGCACGCACCCATTTGGCCAAATCTTCAATACTGGCATTCACACCTGCGGCGGGTGCAACTTTGTAATAATTGGGTTTTACAGCCGTTCGGTACCAACCTTTGCGCGTCAATACATGAGGCTCCGCCCGGTTGGCTGCAGACAAATAACCTTCCAGCCCCACAGAGCTGTGGCCCATGCCAAGCGGTTCGAAAATGCGGTGCTGCATCAAGTCTTCAAACCGGCTCTGGCTGGTTTTCTCGATGACCGGCTCGATAAAACTATAAAGAATATTCTGGTACCCGTAACAGTCTCCCGGCTTGCAAATGGGTTTCAATCGCCTAAAGCGCGGAATGATCTTCGCCAGCCCCCAACCATCTTCGAGCATATTATCATAAGCATTCGGTGTTAGGCCCGACGAATGACTGAGGATGTGGTCGATCTGCAGCCGTTCAGCATGACCGGCTGTTTGCAACTTAAATGCAGGCACATATTTGGTGATTTGGTCGTTCCAGTTGAACTTGCCTTCGGCTACCAGCATGGCTGCCAATTCTGCAGAAAAGGTCTTTGAAACCGAGGCAAGGCGAAAAACCGTATTCTGGGTAACCGGCAAGTCAGCACCAAGCGCACGCTTTCCGTAAGCTTTGATCTTGACTATTTTACCGTCTTTGACAATCGCATAGGCCGCACCTGGAATTTTATGCTCCGTCAGCGCGGCTTTGAACTGCTGGTCAAAGTCATCAGCCAAGGAAACCACAGCCGGTGCAGCCAACAATCGAGCCGGCAAAACCAATAAACACATGCACACCAAAAAGGATGCGAAAATACGATAACTCAACAACATATGGTGCTTCAGGCTCCCAAAAATCTGCTGATAGCGCGTGCAACCATATCCGGTTTCTCTGCATGAAGCCAGTGTCCTGTGCCTTCTATGGTGCGGACCGTGGCCTTTGGGAACAGTGATAAAATGATTTCCCGGTGTTCGGGCTTAATATAATCAGACAGACTTCCCCGCAAAAAAAGGACCTCTCCACCGTAAGGTCCCCCAGTATTACCAGCGGCAATATCATCATAGCCGGCTTCAATCGCTTCGAGGTTTATACGCCAACGCCACGCACCGTTTTGCCCGCGCCTCCAATTTGTCATCAAAAACCCCAACACCTCTCGTTCCGGCACATAAGCTTCCAGAATTTCCTGAGCTTCCTTACGGCTGGCGGGGCCAGAAAGGCTAACGGCCCGCATGCCTTCAAAAATTTTGCTGTGATGAGGTGGGTAGCGCACCGGTGCTATATCACCCACCACCATGCGCTCAATACGCTCCGGGTGATCCAGCGCCAGCTGCATAATGGTTTTACCGCCCATAGAGTGGCCAAAAACATGGGCACTCCCGATATTTTCTTTTTCCATTACGGCCAGCACATCCGCTGACATCTCGCGGTAACTCACCCCGTCAGCATGAGGGCTACGGCCATGGTTCCTGAGATCAACCGAAATCACACAATAGTCAGCAGCCAGCAACCGCGCGATACCACCCAAATTATCGGCGGAACCAAACAGACCGTGCACCAGCACAAGCGGCGCGCCTTCGCCGCGGCTTTGATAAACCAGTTCCATTAGTTTTCTGTGCGAGAATAAGACGCCGCAGCTGCATGACCAAGAGGGCCATGCCCTGCACCAAAACCCGGTGCAAGCTCAATTGCCCGCCGCACAAAAACATGCGCGGCCGGAAAAGCTTCCTCTAAAGACTGGCCCTGCGCCAATAGCGCGGCTATGGCGCTTGCCATAGTACAGCCGGTACCATGTGTGTGTTGGGTTGCTATTCTATCACTTTCAACGAAGACGGTTTCGCCCACCGACGGCACCAATATGTCAACCAGCTTGTTACCCGGCAGGTGCCCACCTTTCAATAAAGCTGCGTCAGCCCCGGCTGCCAACAATATTTCGGCCGCCTGAAGCATATGATCGGTTGTGCTTATCTCCACGCCCGTCAGAAGACTGGCTTCAATGGTGTTCGGCGTAACCAGGTTAGCCAGAGGGAACAGCCGGTCTTTTATCATCTCAATAGCGCCACTTTGCATTAAGGTGTCGCCAGACGTAGCTACCATAACTGGGTCAACCACCAACGCAGCCTCGTGGTGGTTTTCCACCAAAACATCCGCAACCCGCTGAATCGTATTTGTATCATAGAGCATGCCTGTTTTTATGCTGTCTGCTCCAACATCCTTCAAAACGGCCTGCATTTGGTCCGCGACAAAATCAGCCGGTACCGGCAACACGTCAGTAACGCCTTTTGTATTTTGAACGGTGAGGGCAGTAATTGCAGCCGCAGCATACCCACCAAGTGCGGTTACTGTTTTAATGTCAGCCTGAACACCGGCCCCACCAGAAGGATCTGAGCCCGCAACCGCTAATACCCGCCCTTTGGGGTCATCCGCCATCAGGTTGCCACCTCAATTTCGCTGCAAATGCCGTCTACAAGGCTATTGATTTGATCTGCGTCATCGCCTTCGGCCATCACCCTGATCACCGGTTCTGTTCCCGATTTCCGGATCAACAGCCGCCCACTACCGTTAAGCTTGGTTTCAGCGTCTTTGATTGACTGCTGCACCTTAGAGGCCGACAGTGGGTCTCCGTTGTCATAGCGAACATTTTTCAAAATCTGAGGCACGGCTTCAAACTGTGCGCACACCTGTGAGGCCGGCTGCCCCGATTGTTTGAGCTCTGTAAGAACCTGCAGGGCCGCTACCAAGCCGTCACCTGTTGTGCAAAAATCGCTGAGCACAATATGGCCTGACTGTTCGCCGCCCACGTTATAGCCGCCTTTGCGCATTCGCTCGACCACATAGCGGTCGCCCACATTGGTGCGTTCCAGCTTCAGCCCTTCCGACAGCATCAGCCGCTCAAGCCCTAAATTCGACATAACCGTTGTCACAAGCCCGCCGCCTTTTAGCTTGCCCCGTTTGTGCCAATTGCGAGCGATAAGCGCCATAATCTGGTCGCCGTCTATGATGTGCCCCGTTTCATCGCAAAGGATCAGCCTGTCTGCGTCGCCGTCGAGCGCTATACCAAGGTCAGCTCCAGTGTCGACAACCCTTTGGCACATTTGCTGAGGGTAAGTTGAGCCACATCCGTCATTAATATTAAAGCCGTCCGGCCGCACGCCCATTTCAACCACATCTGCGCCGAGCTCCCACAGCACATCGGGGCCCACTTTGTAGGCAGCGCCGTTCGCACAGTCGACAACAACCTTTAGTCCTTCGAAGCTCACTTCGACCGGCACAGTTGCCTTGGCAAATTCCACATAGCGCCCACGCGCACTTTCGAGCTGGGTCGCTTTGCCAAGCCGCTCCGAATTTACCAGCGTGTCGTGGCTGTCTGCATCAACAAGGCGTTCAATTTCATCTTCCTGAGCATCAGAAAGCTTGTACCCGTCCGGGCCAAAGAACTTGAGACCATTGTCATAGTGTGGGTTATGGCTTGCCGAAATCATTACACCCAAATCGGCGCGTAATGATTTTACCAGCATGGCGATGGCAGGTGTTGGCATCGGGCCGACCATAATCACATCAATACCAGCCCCCACAAAACCCGCGGCGAGCGCCGGTTCAAACATGTATCCTGACCTACGTGTGTCTTTTCCAATCACAACCCGGTGCACATGGTCGCCGCGCTGAAAAACCTTGCCCGCTGCCAATCCCACCTTCAAAGCGACATCAGGACGCATATAGCCCTGATTAACCGTGCCCCTGATACCATCCGTACCAAAATACTTTCGACCCATGGTCTATTCTCACCCCTACGCAGAGATATTCATTTTATTTCAAGGGTATAATAGCGGTTTCAGCGGGCGGCGTCTATGATTGACGCATCCCTGAAGGCTTGAGCCATGGTAAGCGCCTGTTGGCTCTCTGCTACATCGTGGACACGCAAAATTTGAACACCTTGCTCAGCCGCTTTAACAGCTGCGGCAAGTGAGCCAGGCAATCGCTTTGACGCGTCTTCTTCTTTAGTGATCGCACCAATGAAACTTTTTCGGGACGCTCCAAAAAGAAGAGGGCACCCAAGCGTATGCAAAAGAGGTAAGCCATTTATCAGTGCCAGATTATCCTGCACCATGCGCTTGCCAAATCCGATCCCCGGATCGAGGATCAATCTGGATTTTTCAATGCCTGCCGCCCGGCAAGCCTCAATGCGTTCAGACAGATAATCATACACATCAAGAAGCGTATCCCTATAGCTGGGATTATCCTGCATGGTTGCGGGCTCGCCTTGCGAATGCATCAAGATCACCGGCGCTTCCGACGCAGAGGCAATGCGCATACTTTCTTCATCATATGTGAGTGCTGTCACATCATTAATGATATGCGCACCAGCGGTCAGCGCTTTGTCCATAACGAATGAATGCCGGGTGTCGATAGAAAGCGGAATACCATCAGTCTTCAATGCCTCAATGACCGGTACCGTACGGTTGGCTTCTTCGCCTTCCCAAACGGGTACAGCGCCAGGGCGGGTGCTTTCGCCGCCAATGTCAATAATGCCTGCGCCTTCGGCGACCATGCGTCTTGCTTGCGTGACAGCATGAATAGGGTCAAGAAACTTGCCACCATCAGAAAAGCTGTCGGGCGTGACATTCAGCACGCCCATAATTATCGGCTTGCTGAAATTAAGGATTTTCTCCGTGCCCGGCAGCGCCATAGCTGGCCGTGGCGTTTTGAGGTTCTCCAGCTGAGCGTCAATTTGGGCACAAATGGCGCCCGACGCGCCCTGCTTTGCTTCGCTAAGTTGGGATGCACTGAAACGCTTGTCAAAAACCAATGCATCGCCGCAGCGCGCCATCAAGCGCACCCCAGAAAACTGCATGCCCGTGCTCCCAAGAGGAAGGGCTTGCGGATCACCAAAAACGGGACCGACGGGTACAAGGTAAACCCTCGTCCCGTCGGTTAATTCTTTAAGATTTTGCTCAGCAACCAGGGTTTAACCCTCAGGCTGCGGTGTGCCGTGTTCTACGCCCGACGACGGTACAGTGCTGGGCGCCGTAGGCGGCGTCTTTGGTGTATTGCCCGGCTTTTCAGGCTTTACACGGATTGGTTCACCGTCGATCAGTTGCTGAATTTCGTCACCAGTCAGCGTTTCATATTCAAGAAGCGCTTCACCGATAATATCAAGCTGATCCCGGTGTTCTGTCAGAATTTTTGTGGCGCGATCATTAGCATCATCAACAAATTGGCGAATTTCTTCGTCAATAAGCTTCGCTGTGGCTCCTGAAACATTCTGCTTGTTTGCGACAGAGTGACCAAGGAACACTTCCTGCTCGTTTGCCGCATATTGCAGCGGCCCCAATTTATCAGACATGCCGTACTGCGTAACCATCGCACGTGCCAAACTGGTGGCATGCTGGATATCGCTGGAGGCGCCAGATGTTACAGCGTCATATCCAAATACAATTTCTTCCGCCACACGGCCACCCATCGAAACAGCCAGATTATCGTGCATTTTCTCGCGGCTTTGGGAATATTGATCCCGTTCCGGCAAACGCATTACCATACCCAGCGCTCGACCACGCGGAATGATTGTGGCTTTGTGAATTGGGTCTGACGTTGGGCAATAAATTGCGACAAGAGCATGGCCACCTTCATGGTAAGCGGTAAGCTTTTTCTCATCATCTGTCATCACCATTGAACGCCGCTCCGCGCCCATCATAACCTTATCTTTGGCGTCTTCGAATTCCGCCATGGCAACAATTTTTTTGCCGCGCCGCGCCGCCAGAAGAGCCGCTTCATTGACCAAATTCATCAGGTCAGCACCTGAGAAACCCGGGGTTCCCCTAGCGATGGTATTGAGTTCAACATCAGGCGCCAACGGCACTTTCTTGATATGCACTTCGAGGATTTTCTCGCGGCCGATAATGTCGGGGTTGGAAACCACAACCTGTCGGTCAAACCGTCCAGGACGCAAGAGCGCAGGATCAAGTACATCAGGGCGGTTGGTAGCCGCCAAAATGATAATGCCTTCGTTCGCCTCAAAACCGTCCATCTCAACAAGCAGTTGATTGAGCGTTTGTTCGCGCTCGTCATTTCCGCCGCCAAGGCCCGCACCGCGGTGGCGCCCCACAGCATCAATTTCATCAATGAAAATTATACACGGAGCATTTTTCTTGGCTTGCTCGAACATGTCGCGGACACGGCTCGCACCCACACCCACGAACATTTCAACAAAATCCGAACCGGAAATTGTAAAGAAAGGCACATTTGCTTCGCCGGCGATTGCCCTTGCAAGCAATGTTTTACCTGTACCGGGAGGGCCAATCAGCAGCGCGCCTTTCGGGATTTTACCGCCAACACGCTGGAATTTCTGTGGATCCTTCAGAAATTCAACGATTTCTTCAAGTTCTTCTTTGGCTTCTTCAATGCCAGCAACGTCTTCAAAAGTAACATTGGCTTGTTTTTCCGTGAGCATGCGCGCCTTGGATTTACCAAAGCCCATGGCACCGCCGCCGCCTTTGCCCTGCATCTGCCGCATGAAAAATATCCATACGCCAATGATCAGTAAGAACGGCAGCATAGAAAACATGAGGCCATTCATCATGCCGGGTTCATCGACCGCTTCAGAAAAGTTCACATTATGGTCGCGCAAAATTTGGTAAAGGTCAGGGTCGAATACAGGCTTCACTGCCTTTTTCGAAACACCAGAGCCATCCTGAAATTGAATTTCCTGCCCGGTAATTTTGGCTTCGCTTACCCGGTCAGCTTCGACAGCATTAAGAAAATCGCTGTAAGGCACTTCCTGAGCGCGCTGGCCACTACCCTGGAACGTCTGGTAAAGCACCAACAAAAGGATCAATATAAGACCCCACACCAGTGCATTTCTCATCAAACCATTCACTATATTGCCTTTCAGTTGCTGTCGCGCCGTGACGGTCGCGCCGCAAGTCTTTTACTGTCTGTCACAAAATTCTCTTACTCTTGAAATAAGCGCATTCGGCCAGTGTGCAAGGGTAAGCTTAGTCAATAGGCTCACATTTTGGTTATTATTGTCCTAATAAGCCCTATTTGAGCCGAAAAATCCTTTATTTTACCATATCCCAGGTGGGGTACCGCCTTCAATTCATCACCAGCATATATTGCTGGCAGCGTAAGCACCACTTGCCTTGGGACCATATTTGCCGAAAGATCGACGTCAGAGGCTTTCATTTGCCGCCAACCGTCATCGCCAACGGCACGAATTTCGAGGCCGTCAATATCACCCTTTGCAAGAATTTCAAATCGATTATCCCAACTGGTTGTTTCTTCAAGGGAAGTTGCACCCTGGCACCCTTCAAGCTCTCTCGAAACCAGTATCTTTTCATCCTCAAGCGGCGTGAAGTGCGCGCCGTAAAGAGTTTGCCCGCGAAACCCCTCAGCAGATAGCTGGGCATACAGCCGCATCAGCTTTTCCATGCGCGGCACATAAACGCCCTTACCCGCAAAACGGCACAAGCTTGCAAGCCCACGCAAGACAATTTCTTCCGGTTCAGCATGCAGCGCACCGCGGTCAAGGATTGCATAACCTTCGTCAAATGTTTCTACCGCCCGCTGAAGCCATTTGGCTTCATAATGCTCCAGCGCGTCGCGGGTGCGGCGCAGCCTACCTGCCGTGGCCGCCAACCGCTCACCATTTAACCCCTCAACAGGCGGGTTTTCCAGCAATTGCCGAATTTTCACCCGGTCATAAGCCTGAGACTGGTTGCTTGGGTCCTCGGCCCATTCCGCCGAGCGCGAAACCAGATAGTCTGTCAGCTCCTTTTTGGCGACAGACAACAATGGCCTGATCAGGGTAACGCTTGCGTCCGTACCCGCGCCAGCGAGCATCCGTGTCGGGGCCATAGCCGCCAAGCCATAAACCCCGCTACCGCGCGCCAGCCGAAGAAGCAGTGTCTCAGCCTGGTCGTCCCGGTGGTGCGCCGTAGCCAAATGGCGGATGCCGTGTTCCTGACACCAGCTCGCCATCAACGAATACCGGGCTTCCCGTGCAGCCGCCTGAATATTGCTAACGGGTTTTTCACCGCGCCAGTGCAAAATTTCATGGGCTATGCGCTGCCGTTTGCATAAATTCGCAACAGCTGCCGCTTCCGCCGCAGACCCCTCGCGGAGGCCGTGGTCAACCGTAAGGGCCGTAACCTCAAAATGCTTAGCGGCCAAAAGTAGCAGGGCCAGACTATCCGCGCCGCCCGACACAGCAATGGCCAGCGTTCCGCCGCTTGGCACCCCGTGCCTGCTAACTTCGGATTTCACATCCTCGGCGCTTAAAAGGGACATTCTGATGGCCAATCTTTTACCATATCACTCGCAGCGGGCCGACGCGCTGAGCCGGGTTGCGTTTGCTTTCACACGCGCAGAGGCCTTTTCTGAAACGCGCTGAAATTCAGCCAGTGCATTGCAGGCGTCACCAGCGCTGTCGAGCTTCAAAAGAACATCCGCCAAATCAACCAGTGCGTCTGGCCGCTTGTTGTGGTTTGGGTGCTCTTCGATTAATGCCAATAGATACTGCGCAGCCTTGGCGTGCCGTCCTTCCTGCAGGTGAATTCTCCCCAGCCAGTATTTGGCGTTGGCCAAACGGCTATCTCCCGGATTTTTTTCCACAAACTGTTCGAACGCCAACTGGCCTCGCGCCAAATCGTTTTTGCGAACAAACGCAAAGGCATAATCAAACTGTGCGCTGGCTTCACCTTCGGGCAATTCCACCGTTAGTGCCGGTTCTTCTACTGGAGGCAAGGCCGCGGCCAAGTTTTCACCGCCGTCTGCGGCAGGCAATGCCTCGCCCCCATCTGCGTTCGCCGCCGTGCCGGGAGCAGGTGGTACCAAACTGTCCGCTGCTGGTTGCTCGCGCAGCCGTTCCATTTCCTTACGAACCAGGTCAATATCCTGCTGCATAAGGCGCTGACGGTATTCAACTTCTTCAAGCTTCCCGGTGAGACGTCGAATTTGGGTTTCCAGTACGCCAATTTTTGCAGATAGGTTAGCAACCAGCGCTGGGTTTTGCCCTGTGCCTGCTGTGGTTTCGGGTGCCACAGGGTTCATGCCCAGCCGCGTCCTGAGCATGGTAACCTGGCGCTCCAGCACCTCTATTTTGGCACTATTCACGGCGTTGCTACTTTGCGCATTTGCAGGCGATGCCACTATCAAAAGCGCCATCAGCAACGCAAAAGGGAAGCTCTTTGCAAACATAATATACTCCTTACAATCCCCACATTGTGGCGGAAAATTAAGGTCATAAAAAGACGGCCCCGCACCGGTTTATCCGGGCACGGGGCCAACGATATTCATACCCAATAAGGGGTTTACTGTACGCGCAATACCCCGCGGCGGTTCTGGCTATAATTGCCAGGCTCGGCCGGACGTTCCTTGCCGTAGCTGATTGTCTTCAGCCGGCTAGCCGGCACACCAAGCGCAACTAGGTAATTTTTCACCGCAGTTGCCCGGCGGTCACCCAGCGCGAGGTTATATTCCCGTGTACCGCGCTCATCGCAGTGACCTTCAATAGTTACCTGAACCCGAACATGCCGGTTCAACCACTGAGCCTGCTTACCAAGAGTGGCGCGGGCATAATCACTAAGATCGGAACTGTCATAAGCGAAATAGATACGATCGGTCGCAAATTCGGTTAACCCCGCCTGACCTTCTTTATCAAGAGGGTCCATTTCAACCGGTGCCATTTCCACTGCATCAGGCTGACCTGTTTCGGCGGACGAATCCTCAACTGGCGCTGACATAGTATCTTCCGGTGGCGGTGTGTCTTTGCTGGAACATGCGGCAAGAATGAATGCAGCAGCAGATAATAAGGCAATATTTTTACCCAGGCGTACGGACGTCATGATGGCTCCCTCCAACGGATAGGGTTTCCCCGTAAATATACATCAACAACCACGCCTGAGGAAAAATCCACCGTAACGCGGTTCTATTCGGGGCAACTATAGAACGCGATTTACAAAGGATCAAGCGCTCAAAAGCTGCCAAACGCTTGTTTTTTGTGACGTTTCTGTGACCAAAAGCAAAAGTTGCGTGATTTGTAACCAAAGTTAAGGGGGCAAAATCTCGCTATGGCACACTGCTATCTTAAGCCGAATTCGCAACGCTATGGGTAAATCACTTTATCCCGACAAATTGCCAGCCAAGCGTTTCGCCCGCACGGAACGGCACCAGCGGCGCAGCGCTCCCGCCTACATTTTCCGGCACAGCGAAAGCTTTTCTCTCTAAAATGACCCAGCGTTCATTCAGCGGCAAGCCGTAAAAATTGGCACCATTCAAGCTGGCGAACCCTTCCAGCTTATCAAGCGCACCCTCTTCCTCAAAGGTCTCAGCATAGCTTTCCAGCGCATAAGGCGCTCCAAATATACCCGCGCAGCCACAGGCGGCCTCTTTTTTGTCCTGCGTATGCGGCGCGCTATCGGTGCCGAGGAAAAATTTTGGCGAGCCAGATGTTGCGGCCGTGCGCAGCGCCAAACGGTGTGTTTCGCGCTTGATAACCGGCAAACAATACATATGCGGCCTGATACCGCCTTCGAACATGGCATTGCGGTTCACTGCTAGGTGATGCGGGGTGATTGTTGCCGCCACGTTGGTTCCGCTTTCCTTGACGAACGCAACCGCGTCAGCCGTGGTGATATGTTCAAACACCACTTTCAGGGCTGGGAAATCTGTAAGCAACGGCGCCAGCACGCGTTCGATAAACACGGCCTCGCGGTCAAAGATATCGATATCACCGTCCGTTACCTCGCCGTGCACTAACAGCGGCATCCCGGTGCGCTGCATGGCTTTGAGGGTGGGGTAAATATTTTTGATATTGGTAACACCAAATGCCGAATTGGTGGTGGCCCCTGCGGGGTAAAGCTTGCAGGCGGTAAATACGCCAGCCGCAAAGCCGCGCTCCACTTCGGCGGGATCTATGGTGTCGGTGAGGTAGCAGGTCATCAGGGGCGTAAACTCAGTTCCGGCTGGCAAAGCCGCCATGATGCGCTCGCGGTATTCTTCCGCCGCCGCCACAGTGGTAACGGGCGGCACCAGATTGGGCATAATGATGGCGCGGGCAAACTGACGCGCCGTGTAGGGCGCCACCGCATTCAGCATTGCACCGTCGCGCAAGTGCACATGCCAGTCGTCGGGCTGGCGAATAATAAGGCGGCTATTGGCTTTATCACTAGTGTTAGGCATTAAGTCGCACCAATTCTCGAATCAAAATATTCCGTGTCGGCAGTTGTAACGGGGGCCGCGCGTGCTTACAACTTGAAAGGCAAAAAGTTGCGAGCTGAAGGACCAAATATGACCGCACAGATATTGAAACTGGAAAACCGTGCCGTACTTAGGCTCGCGGGCGCTGAAACGCGCAGTTTCCTGCAGGGGCTGATCACCAGTGACATTGACGCTGTGTCTGAAGGCAACGCCCTTTATGCCGCGCTACTCACTCCGCAAGGCAAATTTCTGTTTGATATGATCATTGTGGCAGACGGCGACGATTTGCTGCTGGATGTGGAGGCCGATCGCAAGCCCCAGCTAATGCAGCGCCTGATGATGTATAAGCTACGTGCCGATGTAACCATCACAGAAGAAGATACAAGCGTGTGGGCGCTATGGGACGGCGAGGCAGACATTGGTATTTCTTACTCTGATCCGCGCCATAAGTCATTGCATCAGCGTGTGATATCGGGCGAAAATCCCTGCCCCTCAGCTGAAGCGCTTTCGTTTGAAAAATATGAAGAGCGCCGTATTCGCCACGGTGTGCCAGACGGCAGCCGCGATATGATACCAGAGAAATATTTCTGGCTTGAGACAAACGCCGAAAAGCTGAACGGAGTTTCGTTCGACAAGGGCTGTTATGTGGGCCAGGAGCTGACAGCGCGCATGAAACACCGCACGAATTTGAAAAAAATGCTGGTACCCGTGAAGCTCTCCGGCGCTGCGGCGACAGGCGATGCGGTTGTGAATGAGGCGGGCAAAAACGCAGGCGAAATCCGCACAGCGGCAAATGGTTATGCTCTGGCCTATTTGCGGCTCGCGTTTTTGGATGAACCCTTGTCCGTTAACGGCGATCAAATCAGCACCGACTTAAAAGCTGACTGATCAGCGCGTAGCCGCCATTCCTTCTTCAATTCAGTATCTTTCGTCATGCCGACCCCACCGATATTCCGGCGAAGGTCGGAATCCAGCCACTGGCCCCGCCACATTTGCAGGCCCTGTCGGGCTGGCGGGCTGAACATATTTGGTGTCTGGATTCCAAGCATCTCAATTACGGGCAACTGGATTCCGGCCTTCGCCGGAATGACGGATATTTTACACCAAATCCTACTTGCCATTTCATGCCAAATATGGTGGCCTGACCCTAGGAATGGGGAGAGCCTGATGACCAAATCGAAAAAGCAACGCAAAAGCGCCGAAAACAAAGATCATGACAAGAAAAACATGATGATCCTCGTTGCCACCTTCGCCGTGCTCATCATCATCGTTTTCTCAACGATGTAACAGCCCAGTCCTTCGACATTATCTGCGCCAGCGAAAATGGTATTCAAATAGAAACCCATTATACCTAGATATCCGGGGGCGTAGCGCAACTCAAGAAACTGATTTTGCACCAGTTGGCGGAAACCCAAATGTTATCCGGTGCGCTTCTGCAAACGAGCTTGAGCTTGAAAAACCAACCGCATGGGCTGTTTCGGTTACCGACAACCCGTCATCAAGATAGTGGAGCGCGGCCAAGAGCCTCATATGACGTCGCCAAAGCTGAAATGTTTGGCCTGTGTCTTTCAGGAACAAACGCCCCAACGTTTTTGAACTACACGCGGCGATTTGGGCCCAATCAGCAATATTGTTGGTGTTGGAAGGCTCCTCACACAGCGCTTCTGCAACACGTTTTGCGCGGGCATCCACTGGCAGGGGTATAGAGAACGGTTCCTCTCTCAACAAACTGAGTTCTTTGATAAGCGCGCGCTCAAGAAGACCTCTGTAATCTTGCTCACACTTATCGTCTTCGACCAATTTTATCAGCAGCTCGCGAAACAGGCTTGTTATCTGAAAAACATGAAGATTGTTGAAATCATTACATACGGCTTCTGGTCGAATAAATGCAGTCCTCATCTTTGTGTCAGAGCGAAATCGAATACTGTGTTGCATGCCCGCTGGTACCCAGGCAATTCGGGTTGAAGGGATCATTACCACCTGATTACCTGCTCGAACTTCCATCGAGCCGGACCGGGCGAAGAGAATTTGTCCGTCCTCATGGCAGTGGAGCGGTAATTCTGTTCCCGCCTGATAGTCCAAAACCTTAAACAGGATAGCTGTCACAAAATGTCCTTATATCGATATATTTCATCCTATCGATGATATTATGGCTTGTGTTTGAATAGTAGCATAGCCCTGTGATCATTCTTTCATCAGATATACGGGCTCAAAATCATGGCTGCACGACCTGAACAAAAAACATTCGGTCAATCAACTACATCGCTCCATTCAGATCGCTCATTGGAAAATGGCACGGCTGTCGCACCCTCTATTCATCAGTCTGTCAGCTATCTGGCAGAGAGCGGCGAGGACTTCTTACATAAAGCAACAGAGCCTCTAAATGACCAGTTTTATTGCAGACACGGCAATCCAACATCGTCGCGTATCGCTAAAGTTATAGCGGAGCTCGAGGGCGGCGAAGCGGCTATGATGTTCGCTTCGGGAATGAGCGCAATATCAACAACCATTCTGGCGTTTGTCGAAAACGGTGATCATATCATCGCGCAAAAAAACCTCTATAGCGCCACCGCAAGTTTTTTGAATCGCTTGCTGCCGAAATTTGGCGTGGATGTAACATTCATCGATCAAACATCAATTGAAAATTTTGAGCGCGCAATCACACCAAAAACCAAGCTTATTTTCGTCGAAACACCCAGCAATCCACTTTTGTCGATTACAGACCTAAGAGGTGTTTCGGAAGTAGCGAAAGCCAATAATATTATTACGATATGTGACAATACCTTCGCGACTCCGATTAATCAAAACCCCATTAGCTTGGGTATAGATATGGTCGTACACAGTGCAACCAAATACATAGGAGGCCATCACGACCTGCTGGCCGGGTGCGTGACCGGGTCGTCTAATCATCTTGGAACTATTTGGGATGTCAGCATGGACCTTGGGCCCATTGCTGCGCCATTCAATTCTTGGTTAGCTCTCAGAGGCGTCCGGACATTGAAACTTCGGGTGCTACAGCATAATTCCAGCGCGCTGTTGATTGCACAACAGTTGGAGGAACACCCGAAAGTGGGATCGGTTTACTATCCGGGACTCGCGTCCCACCCACAGCATGAATTGGCCAAAAGACAGATGACTGGTTTTGGAGGAATGCTGGCATTTGATATTCTTGACGGTTACGAGGCGGGCAGGACATTTATCCAAAACACCCAATTATGCACGAACGCACCAAGCTTGGGCGGCGTAGATACCTTAGTCACCCAACCTGCAGAGATGTTTTCGGCCCGATTGGATGAAACAGAAATTCAGGCCTTGGGCATTACGCCCGGCATGATCCGAATGTCAGTGGGGATCGAAGATGTTGCTGACCTTCAAGTCGACATTGATAGCGCGCTATTTTCAATCTGACAAATCGACTTTGGGTATCATTTACGGCTTTATAAGCGGCCTAACCGTCACCACACAGCCACCCCGTTTGCCTATTTCACAGCTGGCGGGGTATCCTTGGCCACGTCCCATGTTGCCAGCAGTTCGTCTACGACAACAACGCCGACCTGATAAGCGGCCTCCAGCGAGGGTTGAAATCCGGCACTGGCAATCTCTGGCGATAGCTTGATACCGTTCAGGCTTTCTTCCGCCGTCGAGCCAGGAGATTGCACCGTATAATTACTGGCGGTGCGCAGCACCATCACGCGCTGGGTGTCGGCCCTGCCTACATTTTCCAGCATTTTCAGCGCATAAAAAGAGCCGCTATCCTCCATAGCGGAGGTCACAAAATTGCCCTTGCCTTCGGTCCAGTACGACACCCAGCCGTTAGCCCATTCATTCATTTTCTCGCCGTGCCAATAGGTCATGGCCGCCATATGATCGCCCTTCAGGACAAAAGGCGGGCGCTGTGCTTTAGGGTGGCCGGTATAATGCGCACGGTGTTTTTGCATGTTCTCAGTGTCTTCGAGCTTCACATCTTTGGTTAGCTGATAGGCCCAATTTGCAAGGTCAGGGTTTAGCTGAAACACATGGCCCTTTTCGGCTGGCGGCCTTGGTGCCTCGTAAGGCTTGTCGCGCCTGAGCGGGAAATACCCGGTGGACCAGTCATCCGGCATTTCGCGGGCGTCGATATGGTGCGCCAAATCACCGTCGACAATCCATTCAGCCCAGGCTGCTGATCCGATTGAGCCGTCCGCCGGGTCGATGCCCGAAATGCCCGCAATCAGCCAATATGCTTTGCTGAGGTCAAATCTCTCGTCCAGCCCAAGCGCCATGATGGTTGAGGTTGCCTTGATGGTGCCAATGCCGGTTACAACACCGAGCACGCCTTTCTCCCGGTTTATCCTCAGTTCCTGGCCCGTCAGTTTAAAATCCAGCTTTTCATCAAGCGGTGTGCGCGACACCCAGCGGTTAAACTCCCCCGCCCCGGCCGCTGTGGCCGCGCCGCTATCGAACATGGCAACAATAACCACCTTGACCGGAATTTTGGATATGGCCTCGGCCATTTGTTGCCGCGGCGCTTCCCCGCAAGCCGCCAACAACATCAGTGCCGCAAGCTGCAACGAGACAAACCGTTTCGACATTTTCATTAGGAACCCTCCCCCAATACCCTTCCCGGTAACTTTCCCAGGGTATTTAATTACAAAATACTGTATTACGCGAAAAACAACACATCGCCAACCCGCACCAAAGATGCGCCTGGTTGCTTCGGTTCTGCTAAATAATGATATACTGGCCACGGATACCCTGATGGCTATACGCAGGTATCGATTCAGATAACTACGCAGCTTAAAGGGTCTAGGATTAGAACGACAACAACCGTTAAGGTTCGTTTTGAGGAAGAAAATAGCTCGTAATGATCACAAACAATAAAGTAGTCGATCTAACTATAGAGAAATGCCGTCAAATTTTTGATGGGATTCTTACAGAGAGTCCTTCCAGTGGGATAATGCAGGTTGTCCAACTTGAATATATCCGCAAGCACAATTTGCAAGCGGCTTTGTTTTTTGATTTCCCTTTTCCTGACATGATATGGGAAGTGCTGTCAGGAGTATTTTCCCAGCATGGAGACGCCCTATACTCCGTGAACATTGATGACTTTTATGCACATTCTTCAGGGACACATCATGCCAAGGACTTATTGGGTGGAAACTATATTTGTCAGCCACAGAAATTGATGAATATTTTTGAGGGCTTCACTTTTACTAACAGGATAACGGCGTCATCTGACCAGCGCGTGCTAGTGCTTAATAAGTTCTCAGATTTTGTAATTGTCATAGCTAATGAAAAAGTCTTGGAAGAAATTTTCCAAGGTTACATCAAAGAACCACAGGCTTACTTGAAGGATCAGATAGCTTCTGGAAGTATTCCATCCCCCGATCAAAAATGGGTGCAGGAAATAATTAATTATTATTCTCCCGTTTCATTTTGAAGGCGTATCTGGGAACATAGCGTAATTGAATTAGGATCATTCTCCATATGCTAAAACGGTACCTGAGGACAGTGTATAATTTATCTATCTGATAAGCCGCACCTCCCCTGACACCGCCCCTAATCCTTCAATGCCGCCTGCGCTGCCGCGAGACGGGCGATGGGCACACGGAAGGGTGAGCAGGAAACATAATCCAGCCCCACCGCGTGGCAAAATTCCACGCTCGCCGGGTCACCACCATGCTCGCCGCATATGCCAAGCTTCAGGCCAGGCCGGGTCCCACGCCCGCGCTCCACACCGATTTTCACCAGCTCGCCCACACCGTCCTGATCAATAGACACAAACGGGTCTTGCGCGAAAATATCCTTTTTCACATATTCGTCGAGGAAACGCGCCGCATCATCCCGGCTGATGCCAAGGGCTGTTTGCGTGAGGTCATTGGTGCCAAACGAGAAGAAATCAGCCGCATTGGCGATTTTATCGGCCCTCAAAGCCGCTCGCGGTAGTTCGATCATGGTGCCCACCATGAAGTTGATATGGTGGCCGGTTTCCTCAAACACATCGCTTGCGGTGGCGTCCACCCGCTCGCGCAACATGGTAAGTTCAGCCTCGGTTGCGACGAGCGGGATCATAATTTCGGGCGTTACCGTGTTGCCCGTGGCCTCTTCAACCGCAATCGCGGCTTCAAAAATCGCCCGAGCCTGCATTTCGTATATCTCGGGATATGTAATGCCCAGCCTACAGCCCCGGTGCCCCAACATCGGGTTAAATTCGTGCAGGTCAGCAGCACGGCGTTTCACCGCCGTCACGTCAATGCCCAGCGCGTCGGCCACATCGGCAAATTCATTTTCCTCGCGCGGCATAAATTCATGCAGTGGCGGGTCGAGAAGCCGGATTGTCACCGGAAGCCCGTGCATGATTTTGAAAATTTCTTCAAAATCCCCCCGCTGCATCGGAAGCAGCTTTTCCAGCGCAACTTTGCGGCCCTCAAGGTTTTCCGCGAGGATCATTTCCCGCACAGCGATGATGCGCTCGCCCTCAAAAAACATATGCTCGGTCCGGCAAAGGCCAATGCCCTCCGCGCCAAACTCGCGCGCGGTTTTTGTGTCTTCCGGCGTATCGGCGTTGGTGCGCACATTCATGGTGCGATACTCGTCCGCCCACGCCATCAGTTTTGAAAAGTCACCCGAAAGTTCAGGCTGCAAGGTTTTTACTTCGCCGACCATCACATCGCCAGTGGAGCCATCAATGGTGATAATATCGCCTTCTTTGAGCTCGCGTCCCGTCGCTGTCATTCGGTTGTCACGGTATTCAATCCTGAGTTGTCCTGCGCCAGACACACAGGGCCGCCCCATGCCGCGCGCCACAACGGCCGCATGGCTGGTCATGCCGCCGCGAGCGGTAAGAATACCCTTCGCTGCGTGCATGCCGTGGATGTCTTCAGGGCTGGTCTCATTGCGGCAGAGAATAACGTCTTTCCCGGCTTTTGCCATCGCCACTGCCTCGTCACTACTGAAAACAACAGCGCCAGAAGCCGCCCCCGGCGACGCCGGCAAACCGCGGGTAAAAATGTCTCTTTTGGCGTCCGGATCGAGCGTGGGATGCAACAATTGGTCGAGTGCGGCGGGTTCGACCCTTGTCACAGCTGTTTTTTCGTCGATCAGGCCTTCCGCAACCATTTCAACGGCAATTTTCAGAGCAGCTTTGGCTGTCCGCTTGCCGTTCCGGGTTTGCAGCATCCATAATTTTCCGCGCTGTACGGTAAATTCAATATCCTGCATGTCGCGGTAATGCCGCTCTAATGTCGCGAAAACCGAGGCCAGTTCGTCAAACACCGGCGGCATGGCTTCTTCCATTGATGGAAGGTTGCTGGAAGCCGCTTCACGCGCGCGTTTCGTTAGGTTTTGCGGGGTGCGAATGCCCGCCACGACGTCCTCGCCCTGCGCGTTGATCAGAAACTCGCCATAGAAAGCGTTTTCTCCCGTGGCCGGATCACGGGTGAAAGCCACGCCAGTGGCCGATGTATCGCCCATATTGCCGAACACCATGGCCTGCACATTCACCGCTGTGCCCCAGGCTTCGGGGATATTATTTAGCTTGCGGTAAACCTTGGCACGGTGCACATTCCAACTGCCGAAAACCGCAGTGACAGCGCCCCACAGCTGATCCTGCACATCCTGCGGGAACGGCTCACCGAGCTCTTCTTCGGTTTTTTTCTTGAAGGCACCAGCCAGATATTGCCAGTCAGCAGCGTCCAGGTCCGTATCCAGATGCACGCCTTTTTCTTCTTTGTGTATCTCGATCAGTTCTTCGAAATGATAGTGATCCACACCCAGAACCACGTCTGAATACATCTGGATAAAACGCCGGTAGCTATCCCAGGCAAAGCCCGGGTTTCCGCTGTTTTCCGCGAGGCCAAGCACGGTTTTATCGTTGAGCCCAAGGTTAAGAACCGTATCCATCATGCCCGGCATGGAAACCCGTGCGCCAGACCGCACAGAGACCAGAAGCGGATTTGAAGCATCGCCAAATTTGGCTCCTACACTGGCTTCCACAGCCGCAATCGCAGCATCAACCTCAGCACTTAAGGCTTCAGGATACTGGTGCGTATTTGCATAATAGTGAGTGCAGACCTCAGTGGTGACCGTAAAACCCGGCGGCACCGGCAACCCAAGAGACGCCATTTCCGCCAGGTTCGCCCCCTTGCCACCAAGAAGGTTTTTCATATCAGCCCTGCCATCCGCAGTGCCATCACCAAAACTATATACCCATTTATTCATTGCTACGCAGTCCTTACTCGCACCGCCTGCCCCCGGACGGGTGTGCCCTGTTAGAAATTGCGCCGAGCCTTGTTCTGTTATGGGTCTCAGCAGGTTTGGTCGTTTTGCCCCTAGCCTTCAATCTGGCTGAAATCAGCCACTGTGTTCACAGCTGCCCGTATTTCAGCGAGCAGTGCAAGCCTGTTTGCACGTACTTTAGCATCGTCAGCGTTAACAGTTACCTTATCAAAAAAGGCATCAATTGGTGCTCTCAAAGAAGATAGTGCGGCCATTGCTTTTTCAAAGTCTTCTTCCAGAAGCGCGTTTTCCGCAGCTTCTTTGACCCCAGCCAGCATGTTTAAGAGCGCAGTGGCTTCGTCAGCACCAAGTTCATCCACTTGGACAGCCTGATCATAAGCCCTGCCGTCTTTCTTTTCTTCGATTTTCAGGATGTTGGCTGCGCGCTTATAACCCGCGAGCAAATTTATGCCGTCATCCGCTTCAAGGAAGGTGGAAAGAGCTGAAACACGGGCCAATATGCGTACCAGATCATCGTCGCCCTTGGCGAAAACGGCATCCACAAGGTCATGGCGCACGCCCTTATCACGTTGTTGCACCTTGAGCCGGTCCGCGAAAAATTTGAGAAGTTCATCTTCGCAATCAATCAAATTAAACCCTTGGTTTTTATAAATCGCAGTTGCTCCGTGCAGAGTTGTTATCAATGAAACATGGAGGCCATTCTCTGTGATCAACCTGATCACACCAAGCGCGGCACGGCGAAGGGCGTAGGGGTCTTTTGATCCGGTTGGTTTCTGGTCTATGCCAAAAAAGCCTACAAGCGTATCCAGCTTTTCAGCGAGCGCCACTGCCACGGAAACAGGCGCATTTGGGCAAGCGTCATTCGGGCCAGCGGGGGCATAATGATCGCGGATCGCGTCTGCAACAGCTTCGCTTTCGCCTTGCGCCACTGCATAATAGCGGCCCATCACCCCTTGCAGGCTGGCAAACTCGCCCACCATGCCTGAAACCAGATCAGCCTTGCACAGCTCAGCTGAGCGTTTTGCATCTGTTACGTCAATCTCAATCCCTCTGATCTGACTAGGCAAAAACCCGGATACATGCCTGATCCGCTCAACCCGTTCGGCAACAGTGCCTAGGTCTTTATGAAATATAATGTCTTGAAGGCGGGCGATGTTTTCTTCGAGCTTATGCTTCAAGTCTTGCTCATAAAAGAACTTCGCGTCCGCGAGCCGTGCGGCCAAAACCCGCTCGTTACCGCCAGTGACAGCGCTGCTATCGTCAGAAGGTTCAATATTCGCGGTGAAGATAAACTTGTTCGCCAGGCGGCCAGTTGCCGGGTCGCGCGTTACAAAATACTTCTGGTCCTTTTTCATGGTGAGCTGAAGCACTTCTTCAGGCACTTCAAGGAATTTAGCATCAAAGCTACCGATCATTGGCACCGGCCATTCCACCAGCCCCGCGACTTCTGCGAGCAAACCGCGGTCTTCAACCAGCTCCAGCCCTGCGGCGCTCGCCAAGGTTTGCGCGCTGTCAAAAATCAATTGTTCGCGACGTGCAGCATCAAGGATTACCTTGTGATCAAGAAGCTTTTGTTTGTAATCAGCAAAGTCTGAAACTGTGAAGCCTTCTGGTGCCATAAAACGGTGGCCCTCGGTGCTATTGCCGGCTTTCACGTCTGCAACTTCAAATTCCACTGGTTCGCCGTCAAATACACACAGAATACTATGAAGCGGGCGCACCCAGCGCAGGCTTCCTGCGCCCCAGCGCTGCGACTTTGGCCAGGGGAAGTTTCTAACAACTGCGTCGACAGCCTCAATGATAACGTCTTGCGCAGTACGGCCGGGCTCATCTATTTTTGCGAAATAAAAGGTGCCTTTTTTCTCTTCGCGCTCAAACAATTGTTCGCGGGTAATGCCTGCGCCTCGCATAAAGCCTTCAAGTGCCTTTTCAGGTGCACCAACCCGAGGACCCCTGCGTTCTTCGCTTATACCCGCTGTTTGGCTCGGCACTCCCGTGAAGGAAAGCGCCAATCGCCGCGGTGTTGCATACGCTTCCGCCGCATCAAAGGCCAGGCCGCCAGCCTTAAGGTTATGGCTGACCATTGTCTTTAGGTCAGCTGCAGCCTTGGCTTGCATGCGAGCGGGAATTTCCTCGGAAAATAATTCTATCAGGAGATCAGCCATTTTATGCCTCCCACCCGTTTATTTTATAAAGCACATCGCAGCAGCTTTTCGCCAGATCACGCACCCGCAGAATATAGGCCTGCCGCTCGGTTACAGAGATAACACCGCGCGCATCCAAAAGGTTAAAAGTGTGGGACGATTTTATGCATTGCTCGTAGGCAGGAAGTGGCAGTTCCGCTTCCAAAAGCTTGGCGCATTCCGCTTGTGCATTTTGGAAATCTGCAAACAGTTTATCTGTGTCCGCATGCTCAAAATTATAAGCAGACTGCTGCTTTTCATTTTCGAGGTACACATCGCCGTAGCTCACACCCGCACCGTTGAAATCAAGCTCGTAAACATTATCGACGCCCTGCACAAACATGGCCAAACGCTCAAGCCCGTAGGTCAGCTCTCCTGAAACTGGCTTGCAATCATAGCCGCCTACTTGCTGGAAATAGGTATATTGGCTCACTTCCATGCCGTCACACCATACTTCCCAACCAAGGCCCCATGCGCCAAGGGTTGGGCTTTCCCAATCATCCTCAACAAACCGGATATCGTGGAGAGCGCTATCAATCCCTATGGCTTTCAGGCTATCGAGATAAAGCGCCTGCATATTCTCGGGCGAAGGCTTCAAAATCACCTGAAACTGGTAAAAATGTTGCAGTCGGTTCGGGTTTTCACCGTAGCGGCCGTCGGTCGGCCTGCGGCTCGGCTGCACATACGCGGCTTTCCACGGGTCTGGGCCCAAGGCCTTCAGAGTTGTTGCCGGATGAAAGGTACCAGCGCCCATTTCCATATCGTAGGGCTGTAAAATAACGCAGCCCTGATCCGCCCAGTAATTCTGGAGAATAAGGATCATTTTCTGGAAAGGCAGTACGCCCTTGCTGTTGGAATTGTCTGCCATAACGCCCGTGTTTAACTCGAATCTAATACTGTTGAATTTGCTGCAACCTAGCCGCCGCCCCCGGTGCGGTCAAGCGGTGGTTTTCGTGGCCTCAATCCCTTATTCTGTCACAACAATAGGCGCACCTTTTGTCACTACAAATGTATGTTCAAACTGGGCCCCAAAACCACCCTCTGCCAACCGTAAGGTCCAACCGTCAGCGTCTTCCACATACTGGCGGCTTTTGGTGGTGAGAAAGGGTTCAATCGTCAACACCTGGCCTTCATGCAATTTGGTGCGCGCGCCTGGCTGATAGGTGTTGGGGATTGTGGGTTCCTCGTGGATCCAACCACCAACACCGTGCCCATTCAGCCCTTCTATAATCATATATCCGTGCTTTTTTGCTTCTTTTTGTACGGCTTTGCCCACCACATTTACCGGCTGGCCGGCACGCGCCGCATACATGGCCTTGCGCTGCGCGGCTTTGGTAGCATCCAAAAGCTGTTGCAGTTCAGCGGATATCTTACCCACCGCAAAACTGGCACCCGTGTCGGCAAAAACACCGTCTTTTTCGGCAGATACATCAATATTGCAAAGCTGACCTTCTTCGAGCGGAATATCACCGGGAATGCCGTGCGCAACAGCGTCTCCAACAGAGATACAGGTGTGGCCGGGGAAATTATAGGCAAGAATGGGGGCCGACTTCGCACCGCGCTCGGCCAGCATCCTGCCGCCCATTTCATCGAGTTCTCGCGGCGTCACGCCCGGTTTTACCGCAGCACCCATCGCGTTCAACACATCACGACAAATAGCGCCAATTTCTTTTAGTTTTTCCAGTGCTTCGGGGCCATCAATGGTCATTTTTTATCCTGATAAAATAGTATGCTACAGTTCGCCGCGTTCACGAATACGCTCGTGGTGCTGGATAACCTCACGAATAACAAATTGCAGGAATTTTTCGCTAAATTCCGGGTCAAGGTTGGCAGATTTCGCCAGCGCGCGCAGGCGTTCAACTTGCTCTTGCTCCCGGCTTTTGTCTGCGGGTGGCAGGTCGTGTTCTTTTTTATAGAAGCCCACAGCTTTGGTGATTTTAAAGCGCTCTGCCAGCATAAACACCAGTGACGCGTCGATATTATCAATACTTTCACGGTAGGCTTGCAACTGACGTCGATGATCTTCGGCTAAAGCCATGGAAATCTCTCCATTAAAAACTGTTTCACAGCCCAAACCTGTTCCAAAACAATCGTTCTTCTACTGCCGCCAATAACCCATGCGGCAAGTCACCCACTGACCCAAATTCCGTTTTGCTGCTATTAAGCCTGAACAAGCCACCAAGGCGAGGAGGCTTATCAGCATAGATGCGCATTTTTACTTTTTCACCAAACCGCTCGCGAAGCACCGTGCGTATGTCGCCAATACCGTCGATCAAGCCCATTTTGACCGCTTCGTGTCCTGTGAAGACTTCGCCTGAGAATATGCGCCCGCGCAGCCCCTTCAGACGCTTACCTCTTCGTTCGCGCACCATTTTTTTGAAATGCTCATGAATTTCATGCTGAATTTCCTTAAGACGTGCAACTTCTTTAGGTTTTTCATCAGAAAAAGCGTCTAGCATGGCCTTGCTTTCCCCCGACGTATAAAGCCGGCGCTCCACGCCAAGTTTTTTAATGGCTTCTTTGAAACCAAATCCGCTGGAAACAACACCAATGCTTCCCACAATTGAGCTTTCATTCGCATAGATCTCGTCGCCAGCGAGCGCCAACATATAGCCACCTGAAGCCGCTAAGTCTTCGGCAAACGCCAAAACCGGGACTTCCTTTTCATGGGCCAGGTCGCGAATACGCTTGCAAATCATCTCTGACTGCACCGGCGAACCACCGGGAGAATTAATCATCAAGGCCACCGCTGACAAGCCCGGCGTTGAAAAAGCATATTCAATCTGTTTGGCAACAGATGCCATGCTCAGGTTCTGCTTGAACCGCCCGCCTGGCGCAATCACACCATACAGCCGCACTATGGCCACACGGGGTGGAGGGTCACCAAAAAATTGGCGCCGTATATTATAGAAAAATTTCCCAATCGATTGCGGCATCAAAGCCCCCGTAATTTGCTTATTCTCTGATTAACGACTTTAGGGCGCAGGCGCAAAGGCTTTCAGGTTGAGCGCTTCACCGTCCCACAAAATTTTACGGGCTTCAGCAGTATAACGCTCGGTCTCGCCGTGAAGCGAAAGCCCCGGCAAGATGTTCGTCGCACCGCGCACCCCTTTTCGTCCCTGCACGATAACACGCTTTGCCGTACTTCCCGCACGGGGCCAAAGCGGCAGAATTTGTAGTTCGCCAACACGGCGGTATAGATGGGCAACAAGCTCGTCCAGCCTGTCCGCTCTGTGAATAATAGTAATGGTGCCTTTTTGCTTGGCGTTATGCACAGCAAAGCGAACCCAATCTTTAAGGGACGCGGTTTCATCCATATGCGCAATCCCCTTACTTTCGGAAGGCGGGCGAATGGCCTTCCCGGCAGGCAGGTAAGGTGGGTTCAGCATAACATGATCATATTGGCTTTGCGGACCGGACAGGTCTGTGATGTTCGCCTTCACGAGCGTGACCCTGTCCGCCAAGCTGTTGTGGGCAACGTTGCGGTTCCCTAGTGCCAGCATGTCGTCTTGTATATCAATACCGAGTACGGATATGCCGTCTACACGCCGAGCCAAACAAAGTGCTGCTCCCGCAGAACCTACGCCGCCTTCAAGAACGCGCTCACCTGCAACTGCAGGAATGGAGGCCGCCAAAAGAACCGTATCCATGGAAATCCGGTAGCCACCAACAGGCTGCATCAGCTCGATGGCACCGCCTAAAAAGTCATCGGTGGTAAATTCCGTCTCCGCGGCGACACTGGCCTTTGCTATCATGTATTTCCTCATAAATTTTATTTGGCTGATAGTAAGCTTAATAACGCCGTGGTCAAATGCCGCACATCAACTATATCACGGTGCTGTGGCTTGCTTTAAAAGACCGCCAGATATACTGTCCCCGCCAACAATAAAAGCACCAGCGACAAGAGGCCAAAATCATGTCCAGCAACGTTGTTTCCTTCGAAGCACATAAAGACCAGCAAAATGACAGCCGCGCTATTGATGAGATGCAAGCGCTTGTGGCTGAGGGCATGGGAGAGGTCAACGAAACAATCCTCAAGCGGATGGACAGTCCTGTTGCCCTGATACCAGAGCTCGCCGGGCATCTCATATCCTCTGGCGGGAAACGCCTTCGCCCTATGCTCACATTGGCTTCTGCCCTGCTGGTTGGTTATGAGGGCGACAAACATATCGGCCTTGCGACCGCTGTTGAATTTATTCACACTGCAACGCTTCTGCACGATGATGTTGTCGACGAAAGCAAACTGCGGCGCGGCAAAAAACCCGCAAACCTAATCTGGGGAAATCAGGCAACTGTTCTTGTTGGGGACTTTCTGTTCAGCCGTGCGTTTGAATTGATGGTTGAAAGCGATTCGCTGAGGGTATTGAAAATACTGTCCAACACATCTGCTGTAATTACTGAAGGTGAAGTACTGCAGCTTACCACTGCCAATGACCTTTCAACCACCGAAGATAAATATTTGCAGGTAATCACTGCCAAAACAGCAGTGCTGTTTGCCGCTGCTTGCGAGGTGTCTGGCGTTGTGGCTGGGGACAAAGCGGACGTCACCGCCGCGCTGGATGCATACGGGCGTTATTTGGGCATTGCCTTCCAGCTTGTTGATGACGCACTGGATTATTCCTCTGCCCGCGCGACCATGGGCAAAGATGTGGGTGATGATTTCCGGGAAGGAAAGATCACCCTGCCCGTGATATTGGCTTACCGTCGCGGTTCTGATGAAGAGCGTGCTTTCTGGAAAAGAACTATGCAGCAAACCAAGCAGGAAGATGGCGATTTGGAAAAAGCCACTGAGCTTCTGGAGAAACACGGCACACTTGGTGACACCACCGAACGCGCTCGGCATTACGGTGCCATGGCCAAGGACGCACTTGCTATTTTCAAAGACTGCGAAGCCAAAAAAGCCATGCTGGGCATTGTCGATTTTTGTATTTCCCGCAGTTATTAGGAACGCCGCAATTTACCGACTTCATGCGGGCTTTCTAGCTTTCAACCAAACATATAAGGGGATGCCGGCAAGAAGAAGCATGAAGCCCCAATAAACACTGTCGCGGCCCGAGCCCGCCACGGTCCAAAGCGCATAACTAAAGCCAGTGATGGCGATCAGGCTGTCGCGCCAATGGATCGCTCTCGACACCTCACCGTCACGAAGAGAAAATAGCCAGGCTACAGCACAGGAAAGTGCGACCGGTATTAACGCCGTAATTGTGCCCAGCAAAATCAAGAACTCAAAGGCCGAGATTAAACCGCCGACAAAATTTAGCGCGAATGCGATTGATGCAAGCGTGCCGCTTATGACGAAGGAATAAACTGGAATACCTCCTCGGTTGAGCATTGCAAATCTCTCAGGAAACAGCCGGTCGGTCGCAGCCGCCGTCGCCAGCTGGCCGCCTGCAAAAATATTGGCATTGATGCCACTGCTAAGAGCGATTAAAGCGACGAGTGCCACAATCGTTGCTCCAGCAGGACCAACCAGCGCAGCAGCAGCCTCTGCCAGCGGGGCCGTAGAAACCATCAATACGTCTGAAGGCAACAGCCCAAATGCGGCAATGGTGACGCTGAAATAAAGTACGGCCACTGCTAACACTGCAGCGATTGTAGCGCGAGGTATTGTACGAGCCGGGTCCTTGACTTCTCCAGCTGGAATTGTAGCAACCTCAAAGCCCATAAATGCCCACATAGCCAATGCGCTCGCGGCGGCGATGCCGGAAATTGTACCTGTTGGCTGCGCCATGCTGGCAAAATTGGCGCCCTCCATATTGGCTAGGCCAAAAAGTGCCAGAAACAAAAGTGGTAAATATTTGGCAAGGCTGGTGGCCAATTGCAAAATACTGGAGCCCTTAACACTTCGGCTATTAAGCAGAATCAGCCCCCAAATAAGGGCGAGTCCCACGCCGAGCGACAAATTCGGCGAAGATTTCAACACAGGCAAAAAGATACCCAAATATCCTATAAAGGCTACGGTTACAGCCGCGGTCGATACCCAGGTCGATATCCAGTATCCCCACGCCATTAAAAAACCAGCAAAATCGCCAAAACCGGCCCTGGTGTAGGCATAAGGGCCACCGCTCGTGGTTACCCGCCGCGCCATAAAGGACAGCGACAGAGCCATAGCTACCGTGCCGCCACCGGTAAGCAGCCAACTATACAATCCATACTTGCCGTAGGGGGCCAACACAGTCGGCAAAAGAAATACGCCCGAACCCACCATCATGCCGATAGATAAGCCCCAAGTGCGCCAAAACCCCATAACTGGCTTATGTATTTCCGCCATATGCCCCTCCCTTGCACTTACTGACCCTAGTTACCGAGGATCTTTCGCGCAAACCCTTTGTTTTCAGTGCACTCATCCCGATCTGGGCCTTGCCCTGCTGCTCCTTATGAGAAAAACCTTGCGTGTCTGCAGAATTAAGGCCAATTTTCTGTGGATATCCTGAGGGTATTTGCCCGATTTTTGGATATCCAATTTTATGCGCTAGGGTCGCATTCGAAAGAAACACATGTGCGATTTATAAAAACCATCATAATTACGACCCTGGGCTTTGCCTTACCTACCGGCATTGCCCAAGCTAGAGAGAATGAAGAGCGGCCCCTGGTTTTCGCTGCATCGAGCCTGACCAGTGTGCTAACAAAACATGCCAGCAACTGGTCCCAAACTTCAGGGAAATCCATACCGCGCCTGTCATTTGGTGCCAGCGCAACAATGGTACGCCAAATAAGGTCTGGCGCACCGGCTCATATTTTCATTTCCGCCAACCCAGCCTGGACGCAGTTGCTAGCTGATGCCGGAGAAACAAAATCAATCAATAATATCGCTGGCAATCAGCTCGTTTTGGTAAAACCAGCGAACCAAATATTACAAGGGACTTTTCAGCCTACAGAGGCGTATTTCCGACGCCTCATCGGCACCCGGCGGTTAGCGATGGCAAATCCGGAACTTGCACCGCTTGGAGCCTACACCCAAAGCTACCTGCGAAAAATAGGGGTCTGGGACAAGCTCGAAGGTAACCTGGCCTATGCTCAAAACGCTCGCCAAACGCTACGATTGGTCGAACGAGGCGGCCTGGCTGCTTTTGTTTATAAAAGTGATGCGTTCAACAACGAGAAAGTAGCCATAATATTCAGCGCGCCCGCCGCGTTAACTGGCCAAATTACCTATCAAGCGGCTTTGCTGCAACATTCTAGTCCTTCGTCATTATCCTTTTACGAATATTTAATGTCGGCGGAAGCGCGACCCACCTGGATCAAATACGGGTTTGAAGATTTTGATTATTCTGCGTCAAAATGAAACCAATCCAACTGTTTCATTTTGATACACTTTTGTTTCATTTAAAAACACGCCTCCCGCCCAACATTCCTAAGTTATTGAAATATATATATTTTAAAAGCTGGCACGCCCGTTGCGAAGTATAGGACGAACCTGGTTCTCCGGTTGCCACCGAACAGGTTCCCATATCACTGATCGCATCAGCTGCCATTGAGGCGATCAATCGTTAGAAGCCGGTCTTGCTGCATTTTTGCCCCACCTCAATCCGCCGCAGCAAGACCGGTTTTCTATATTTTTCCAGATATCCAATTTTCAGCACACGAATTCCTGTTTGACTTATCTTGCACCTGCTACAGCTAACGCTGCAGCAAAGGGGTAAAAATGACTTTGGAATTTGAACAGGACTTTACCGCAAATTATGGGCAGCCGGAGGTGCTTAGCCCCCTTGTTACGCGCGTGTTGTGCAATAACCCCAGTCCCTATACCTATACTGGCACCAACACTTATCTCGTTGGTTCGCGAAACGGCTTGGCTGTCATTGATCCCGGCCCAAATGATTTCAATCATGGCGTCGCTATTTTGCGCGCGGCGGCCGGTCGAAAAATAGACAAAATTCTGGTAACCCACAGCCATATTGATCATTCGCCGCTTGCCAAAAGCCTTTCTGAAAAAACCGGCGCTCCAATTTATGCTTTTGGACCGCACGGGGCCGGCCGGAAAGGCGGGCTCGAGGGCGAAGAAGTAGAAGCTGGGGCCGACTGGAATTTCAGACCGCATATAATAGTGGCGGACACCGAGATAATTACCGGGCCGGACTGGACCATTGCTGCTATACACACGCCTGGCCATACAGCCAATCATATGTGCTTTCATCTTCAAGAGGAAAATACAATGTTTGTTGGTGACCATATAATGGGTTGGGCTACAACGGTAATTTCTCCACCAGACGGAGATGTCCGTGCCTATGTTGACAGTCTTAGAAAAATTGCTGATATGGCACCAGAAAAACTCGTGCCAACACACGGGCCGTGGATCGAAAATGCAGTGCCATTCATTCGCGGCATTATCACGCACCGGCGGATGCGCGAAGGCCAGATTATCAAACATCTGGATACAGGTGCCAAGACGATCGGCGACCTGGTGGCCTTGATGTATAAAGCCGTGGACGCGCGTCTTCATCCCGCAGCTGCCCGATCAGTATTGGGGCACATGATCGCCCTAGTGGACGAACAAAAGGTAATGTGTGATGGTACAGTTGGGCTTTCAAGCGTTTATAGCTTACCTGTGGCACAATAATTACAGGATTGATTTGATACCTTTCGCCTAGTATCCATGCGCCTAGACCCTGCCTCACTGCTTTAATGAGTTTCAAGTACCGCGTTTTGTCAGGAGATGAAAATGAATTTGGTTTCAACATTGACCGTTGATCCGTCACTAGATTTAGTGACCGAGATTAAGCGCCTTCGCGAAGAAAAAAACGCCGTAATATTGGCGCACTATTATCAGGCCGCAGAAATTCAGGATATTGCTGATTTTGTCGGCGACAGCTTAGACCTGTCTCGCAAAGCAGCCGAAACAGACGCAGACATGATCGTTTTTTGCGGTGTTCGCTTTATGGCGGAAGTGGCCAAAATATTGAGCCCCCAAAAGAAAGTTGTACTTCCCGATATGGAAGCAGGATGCAGTCTGGAAGACAGTTGCCAGCCTGCAGAGTTTGAAGCTTTTGTGAAGGCCCATCCTGATCATATGGTGCTGAGCTACATCAACTGTTCTGCGGGGGTCAAAGCCCATACAGACATTATTGTGACCAGTTCCAACGCTGAGCATATCGTGCGGCAAATACCAACGGACCAAAAACTTATATTTGCACCCGACAGGCACTTGGGTGGTTATTTGTCCCGCAAACTCGGGCGCGATATGCTGCTGTGGCCCGGCACCTGTATTGTGCATGAACTTTTCAGTGAAAAAGAGCTGGTCAAACTGAAAGCCCGTCACCCAAATGCGCCCGTAGCGGCACATCCGGAATGCCCGGACAATATTGTCAGGCATGCTGACCACGTGGGCTCAACCAGCTCTATACTGGATTTCTGCACCAAACACCCGGAACAAACGGTTATAGTGGCAACCGAACCTGGCATCATCCACCAGATGGAAAAATCCGCACCAACAAAGACATTCATCGGCGCTCCCGGCGCAGACGGCAATTGCAACTGTAATACGTGTCCCTTCATGGCGTTAAATACGATGGAAAAACTGTATCTGTGCCTGAAGAATGAAGGTCCGGAAATTAAGCTTGATGAAAAAACCCGCATTGAAGCAGAAAAACCATTACGCAAAATGCTGAAAATGAGCCCGCCAGCCAAGGCTTCATGAGACTACGCCACGTAAACCATTTTGTTTGAGACTTGGGGAAAGTGATCTAATGCCTACATTTCCGCTTAACAAAGCTGAAGTTGAAGCTTTTATTGACCAGGCTTTTGCGGAAGACATCGGTAGCGGCGATATTACAGCAGAGCGCGTTATCCCTCATACTGCATCACTCGAAGCCACGATGAATGCGCGCGAAGACTTGGTATTGGCCGGCTTGCCTTTAATGGAGCCTATATTCAGTCGCCTTGACCCAGCCTGCCGTTTGAGGTTTTCCGTTAAGGACGGCGAAAAATGCTTCGCTGGGGATACAATACTCGCGGTGTCGGGATCTGCACGCGCCCTTTTGTCCGCGGAACGCACTGCCCTCAATATATTGCAGCACGTTTCCGGGATCGCCACGCTAACCCGAAAATATAGTGACCGAATAGACGGAACGGACGCGATCCTTCTCGACACTCGCAAGACAATCCCTGGTCTGAGAAGGCTAGGCAAATACGCTGCAGCTTGTGGGGGTGCACAGAACCACCGTATGGGGCTTTATGACGCCGTGATGATCAAGGACAACCATATCGCAGTTGCCGGTTCAGTTGAGGGTGCCGTCGGCTCGGCGAAGGCTGCAGGAAGCGAGGCTATTCAAGTAGAATGCGACACCCTCGAGCAAGTTCGCGAAGCCTTAACGGCCGGAGCTGATAGTTTGCTGTTGGACAATATGCCGCCAGCAATGCTTCGGCAAGCACGGGGAATTGTGAATGGACGCATTCCTTGTGAAGCTTCGGGCGGAGTAACCCTTGATACCATCCGTGCAATCGCCGAAACTGGTGTTGAATTTATTTCAGTTGGCCGGCTCACACAAAGTGCACCCGCCGTTGATATCGGCTTTGACTATTCCGCTAAAAACTAGTGCAGCACCTGCTACAACCATTATGCGCCAGAGACATTACCCTAAAGCAAATGATTGAAATGATACGCGTTTAGTACCGCCCGGCAGGGTTTGCTGACCAATTTCGTTAAACCCGTAGCGCTGGTGAAATTTAGCCGAGCCTTCATTCATTGGCTCAATATTATATTCACACGTCATTTGATTGAGATTTTGAGCCCGTGCGAATTTTGCGAGATCATCGTAGAGCTTCACACCAAGAGACCGCCCCTGCGCTTTTTCAGCCACCACTATTCGGTCTACATAAACGAAATCGTCAAACTGGCCGTCAAACCAACGGTAATTTATACTGTCGTAAGACGCACCAGGCGTGAAAGCGATAAGGAACGCCACAACCTCGCCCGCCATTTTCACAATACGGAAATATGCGGCCTCTTCAGCTAAAGCTTCAAGCCCTGCCAAATCAAGGGGGCTTAGAAACTCGACATATGTTTCATTCAGGCCGAGCACGCTGGCGATGTCTGAGCCACAAACGTCGCGAATAAGAATATTCATATTCACCAGTTCAGGGCCCCATCAAATATCTCTTGAGCTCGACCACACGCTGCAAGTCACGCGACTTGGCCTGCCTGTTGCGCTCAGGTACAGCATGGAAATCCGAAGGGAAAGGTATATTCAAATCCGAAAAAAGCACCTTAAAACAGGTAGATTCTTTATCGGCTACTACATCTTCATGACGAAAAGTGCCGTCAATCTTTGGCAAAATTTTCTCTGCCACAAATGCGTCCCACCGCGAGATTCTAACGAGTTCTTCCAAAATGTTACTATATTTGATTTTTTCAACCTTAGCCTCGGCTTCCGGCGTCAACTCCACATTGCTTGACCAGACATCTGTGACTCGGGCCTTTGCAAGAGAGTAGGCTTGCGAAATCTTATCGCCGCGCTCCAAATAATATATTTTGTCAAACTTCAAAATTTCAAAGACATCAATATCTTGCTTCTTCAAAGACTGGTATTGGTCTACATGGAAATTGACACCGAACACACCGGTTGAACTGGTTGTATGGCGCATTATATCTTTTGCGTAAGCTGCAAAACTAATATTTTCTATTCCCTTTACCTGACAATATGCTTTAACGCGCCGCAAGTTAAACCACTCTTCGGGGCGACCCAGCATATCCGTTTTTTTCAAGATGTCACAAAACATCGAAGACCCACATCGTGGTGTGGACACTAGGGCATAGCGAAAGCTTACTTCCTCCATCGCCACAGGCGTCTTTGCCAGTGCGTCCCGAACCCTTTTCTTCAACAAAGACCCCGTATTCTGAAATTGACCAACCACTCTATGTTTTCTTTCCCTTTTACAACAACTCAATGCTCAGCCAATACTTGCATACTAGGAAGCAAAGGCCCTGTGTATTTTCATCGCTGCCCGGCGCTGTTTTTGGATCTGATCGTGTATTCTTTGCTGTGGTTTTGCTGGGTACTTTGAGACCTCTTCCTTATGGAGTTCATTTGCATCTTTCGGTCTCAACGATTTTAAGAGCGGCATCTTACTCTCTGCTTTGTACCCAAAAAACTGCATTACTCGCCAACAACTGTACTCAATGATTGCTATCTCTCGATCATTCAATTCTGTGCGATATTTATGAAAATTATCTGAGATAACTTCAGTAGCCAGGTTTTTCCACAGTGGATTCTTTTTTGCGTTTTCCTTGGTCAGTTTTTTCTTGTGAAATTCAAGCATTAAAGCTGAGTAATCCACGCCAAGAAATTTACATATTTTTGTCAACTCTAGCTCAGACTTAGATACCAGATCTTCATAACGAACTAAATGTCCCTTGCCTGCACCTTCAAGGGCACTAAAATTGGGAAGGGTTTGACTTTGATCCTGCATCCATTGCCTGGCACCGGCCACGACCCCTCCCATGTGAACTTCATTGTTTCGCCAAGACAAAGCCATGTCCCTCGGGTCTCGGACGAGATAAATATATTTTGCTTCAGGAAAGCACCACTGAAGGAAACTTAAATACCTGTGGGTCCATAGTTCTTTCACGAAGAGAATGCTCTTGCCGGAAGCGGCAGCCTCTGCCTCGTAAATTTTACGGCAAAAAGTTGGAACATCTCCAGGCTCTGCCATGCCTTCGAGTTCAGCGCGGGTAAAATTCTTATTCCATTTCGCAAATTCTGAATTCGCGAGCGCCAACATATCGCTTACAAATTTTTCCCATGCCTTTTCTTGCCTCAGGTCACCATATTTATGAATTTCCATTCCTATCACACGCAATATATGCAGCGGCGCCGGACCACAAATATTGGGATGCGCATCCATCATTTTCGTAATCAGATTGCTGCCACTACGTTCAGTCGCTATTAGGAAATGAAAGTCCACCAATAAACTCCAACTTTTCTTAATTCCGCCACGTAGGAAACACTTCTAGGGCCTTAGATAATTGCTCTAGACTTATCTCATAACAGCCTAATCTAATCAGCTAACATAATGAAAACTAAATTGATACTTGGTTTGGCCGCTAATATTGAGCAAAATAAACAAACAAAAACCGGCGCACCGTTTGGCGGCGCCGGTTTCAGATAAACGTCTTAAAGCAAAAAAGGTTTAATAGTCGCCTTTAGGCTCTATCACTTGCTTACCACGATACATGCCTGTCTTCAGGTCAATGTGATGCCGTAACTTATATTCGCCCGTGTGCGTATCTTCCTGATAGTTTACGGATTTCAGGCTGTCGTGTGACCGACGCATACCACGGCGAGAGGTTGAGATTTTACTCTTTGGAACTGCCATTTTCTTTACCTTTTCACGCGCCTTGGCTTCCTATCAGGGGCCTAACGGCTAACTAACGGGGCTCAAAAACCTGAGAACCCTTCGAATTCAGGCGCGCAACATAGTGCCAGCCTATCCAAATTGCAAGGGAAACCCGCATCTGCCGCGACACCCTCTTATTGCGGCGCACGGATAGTTGATTCTATCACCCTTTTCAAGCGAAATCTGTCATTTTCGATGTTTTCGATATATATGAGCACATAACCATCGAGAGTGAGGGTAACTATCCTCGATTTAAGGACCCTACCCCAACCTTAAAAGGCTCCCGTGACAATCGCCTTGTGCGAGTAACAACAAAAGCCGATTCGGTAGGGCACAGATATTACATCAAAGGCCCTGAAGCCAAGCTAGCGATCAAAAATGCTATTCGCTATGCCTCACGGTTTCTATCAGTTATATAAACTATAGAGAACGCTCTTTGACCAACGCGCACATGTGCGCGTCTATTTCATCAGGACCATTCTTATGAAGAAACTCATCGCTGCTTTTGGCATCATATTCCTCAGCGCGACTTCTAGCGTTGCGGAAGACTATTGGGTCACTCAGTACCGAGCAGCCCCCGGCAATTTCCCTGCCTTGCTAGAGCTCGTTAATTCAACAGATTGGCAGTCTCTGGATAGTGGTCGACCAATCTTCATGCGACACAGCCAGGGAAACCACTGGGACCTAATGCTGGTATCAACGCCCTGTATTTCGTCTGCATGCCTGAAAGCAATGCGCGAGTTTGGTGAAAAAACAGGACAATTGGTAGATTTTGAACAAAGCTTTATGGCCTGGTCAGATACGCCTTGGGCGGAAGTTCAAAACCAAGCCAAATCTGCGGGGCTTTTCCACATTGAAATGTTTAACGCGGCGGCAGGTAAGCTCAAGGCGCTCCAGCGTCAACGAAAAATCGAAAATGCTTATCTGGCAGCAACGGGGCAAATCGAAAATGTCATATTTGATGTGCAGTTTGGTTCCGACATCGACATTTTTACTATTGGTTTTCATGTAAGCTTGGAGAGTTTTGCTCAACAAGGACCACCTAACGCCGAAGCGGCGGAAAAAGCAGCCGTTACCGCAGGGTTTAAGAACCGGGCTGATATCAGCTTTCACTTGCGCGAATTAATTGTCGGGCACCACGATACACTTGCTATACCCGTTAAATGACACGTATTTTATTCTATCTAGACGGATTTCCCCACGAACCTTGGCAGAAAGCCTTTCAGGCTGCGGATCCTTCTGTTGAATTCCTGAGTTACCCCAATTGGAGTCGCAACGAAAACGGCCCAACCTATGCACTTGTGTGGGAACCTCCCTCCGGGCTGATAAGAGAATTTCCCAACATTCAGGCGGTATTTTCCCTGGGCGCGGGCGTGGACCATATACTGGAGGACGATAGCCTACCCACCAGTGTACCAGTCATCCGTATGGGCGATGATGGACTAAAAGAGGGTATGGCTGAATATGTATTGATGAATGTTTTGATGCACCACCGCCATATGCCTTTACTCTTAAACCAGCAAAAAAACAGCACTTGGAAACGAGTTTTTTCCAGGCCCGCTGCCAACACACGCGTCGGCATAATGGGGTATGGTGCGCTGGGCCGGTCCGCAGCAGCCGCGCTCAGACCTCTGGGCTATGAAATTGCCGCTTGGTCAAACAGTCCAAAAAGCACAGAGCAGGGCGTGATACACTTTACCGGCCAGTCCGCGCTAAAAGAGTTTCTAGGAAGGACAGACATTCTTATCTGTTTATTGCCCGAAACAGAAGAAACGCAGGGCTTGCTGAATAGCGAAACCCTGGCCTGTTTGCCGGAAGGTGCCGCGGTAATTAACGCAGGACGCGGCAGCCTCATAGATATTGACGCACTCATACATGCCTTGGACATTGGCCACATTTCAGGTGCCACACTAGATGTAGTACCCGAAGAACCACTAGCGCAAAATCACCCGCTTTGGCGGCACAATAAAGTTATAATCACCCCCCATATCGCTGCAATAACTCGCACCCAAACCGCAGCCAACTATATACTGGACAACATTCGGAAAATGGAATTAGGCGAGCCTCCACAAAACATGTTGGACAGGAAACGCGGCTACTGACTTTCAATTTGCCAATTAAATCACTATATAAGCTGAAATAGGTGCTGCGTTCGCACCGTTGACTTTAAGGACACCGATACCGCATGGCCTATATTCAAGTTGTCGCCGGTCTAGTTTTGTTAGTATTTGCCGGGGACTTTTTGGTACGAGGTGCAGTCTCGCTAGCGCAGAGAGCCGGCATTTCGACACTAATAATCGGACTAACAGTTGTTGCTTTTGGCACGTCAGCGCCCGAGCTCGTGGTTGGTATTGACGCTGTGCTTACCGGTGCGCCAACATTGGCGCTAGGGAACGTAGTCGGCTCCAACATTGCAAATGTCCTGTTAGTGGTAGGCCTACCGGCGCTAATTGCGCCCATGACATGCACGGCACCGCGCCTTGGCCGGAACTTGATGATCATGCTTGCCGCAACGGCTCTTTTCATTGGCCTGGCCCATAGCGGGAGCTTTGGCCGACAACAAGGCATGATCTTATTGGTTTTTTTGGGGTTATTCCTTACCTATTCAGGCTTAAGGGCCAAAACGGTGACCTGCGGCGAAGCTTTGTGTGACAATGAGACTGATATCCCAGACACGCCCGACAGTTATTTGCTTGCCGCAGCGCTTGTAACCGGCGGGTTAATAGGGTTGGGAATTGGCGCTGATTTACTCGTGATGGGAGCCGTGGACATAGCTGTCAGTTTCGGTGTTTCTGAGGCTGTAATTGGCCTGACCCTGGTCGCATTAGGAACCAGCTTGCCGGAATTGGTTACAGCCCTTGTCGCGGCGGTGCGAGGTCACTGTGATGTTGCGGTGGGCAACGTGATTGGCTCCAATATATTTAATTTGCTTGGCATCATGGGCGTCACGTCAATGGTTGGCGAGGTTCCTGTTCCGGAGAGTTTCCTAAATGTCGACCTCTGGGTGATGCTGGCATCATCGATGTTATTGATCCCATTCTGCAGGATGCGTTCCAAGGTGGGTAAAACTGCAGGCGGCATGATGATAGCGTTTTATATTGCGTACATCATTTATTTGTCTAATAGCGCTGAAAGCGCAGCAGTAATGGGGATGCATTTTTGATCGGCGTGCCATATCGGGCTGCGCTGGTTACGGGCGCAGGGCGCCGCATTGGCCGCAGCATAGCCCTTGAATTGGCTGCTAACAGTATTGCAGTTGGCGTCCATTATAGCACATCAGAGGCAGCGGCTCACTCAGTCGTCGCCGAAATAGAGGCATCAGGAGGAACTGCGTGTGCGGTAAAAGCAGACCTCTGCTCCGAGCGCCATACGCAAGAACTGATTTCAAAAACTGCAGACCTTCTCGGCGCACCAATTGACGTATTGGTCAATAATGCATCAATTTATGAAGAAGATACGCTTCGAACATTTACCAGTTCAAGCTGGGACCGGCACCAAAAAGTAAATCTGTTTGCGCCGCTAATGTTAATGCAGTGCTTGGCTGCTGACCTTCCAAAAAAATCACAAGGCGTGATCGTCAATATGATCGATCAACGCGTATTGAAACTAAACCCACAATTTGTGTCCTACACGACCACGAAGGCTGCATTGTGGGCCGCAACAAAAACAGCAGCACAGGCACTCGCACCGAACATTCGCGTAAATGCCATAGGGCCAGGGCCAACTCTTGCCAACAGCCAACAAACCGATCAGGACTTTGTCAACGAAGTAAAAGCGGTGCTGCTGGGCAAAGGGGCAACGCCAGAAGAAATTGCAAAGGCCGTGTATTTTATTCTTGAAGCGCCTGCGATGACGGGGCAAATGATTGCTCTGGATGGCGGCCAGCATCTAGCTTGGCATACCGCCGACATTGCGAAGGATTAATTATGGCAACTGATAAAAGCGCAAGTGCAGAAAATATACATATATTGCCTTATGCTGATGCGAACCGTTCCGTACGACATATATTTGTACGCGACCTTGTAACCAGTGCTGAAATCGGTGTTTGGGAACATGAAAAAGATACACATCAAAAAGTACGCATTAACGTTGACTTGTCAGTACAGGAAGATACCGCACACAATGATCAGCTCGGCAATGTCGTTTGCTACAATGATATTGTGCTCAACATTCAGAAAATCATTGAAAGCGGACATATCAATCTCGTTGAAACTTTAGCCGAAAAAATTGCCGAATCTGAGCTCGGTGATCCCCGCGTCATTAGTGTTCGCGTGAAAGTGGAAAAATTGGAAGCTGTGGAGAATGCCGCGAGTGTCGGAGTTGAAATCGAACGCCATAATTACCGTTAACGAATTGGTAACATATGGATTTTTCTAGCAAATTCAGCCGGTAAGCCACGCCAGTTGTGCACAACGAATCAAACGCTGCCACATCAGTTCAATAAGGGCAACATGGCAAACGCAGAATTTCAAGATTTAATGATTGCGTTATTCTATACCTATATAAATCAATGACTTATCTGATGTGCCTAAAAAATAGACAATCCGTGTAAACTCCAGCATGACAGCGCCATTACACAAATTCAGCGATAGTTACCCACACACTTATCCACAAAGATGGTGGAAATCTTTTTTTTGAAAAAAAGAGCAATAGTCGTAGGATTGATTCTCTCCTACAGATAATACAACAATACAAAGCACTTAAGAGAAAAGGTCGCCGTTTGACAGAGACAAAACTGGCATTTGGCATCTCTGTGATCAGAGAAATTGTCAGAACCGCACCGTCGGCTCCAGGCGTTTACCGCATGCTTTCCAAGCACGGCGACGTGCTTTATGTTGGCAAAGCAAAAAACATCAAGAAACGTGTTTCTTCCTATACGCAGATAAACCGCCTCACTAATCGGTTGCAGCGTATGGTCGCTGAAACAGCATCCATGGTATTGGTAACCACTCGCACCGAAGGTGAAGCGCTGCTTTTGGAAGCCTCACTTATCAAACGCTTCAAGCCAGCCTTCAATATTCTGTTAAAAGACGACAAGTCATTCCCATATATTTTGCTGCGTGACCATGAATGGCCGCAAATCAGCAAACACAGAGGTAAACGAAAACAGAAAGGACAATATTATGGTCCTTTCGCAAGCGCGAGTGCAGTCAAACGAACCCTCAATATCCTGCAAAAAGTTTTTCAACTGCGAACCTGCACAGACAACACCCTGGCGGCCAGAAGCCGAGTTTGCATGCTATACCAAATTAAGCGTTGTTCCGGGCCTTGCGTTGGCAAAGTCAGCAAAACGGAATATAGTGAAATGGTCAATGAAACTCGAGCGTTTCTCGACGGCAAAACCAGCAATATCCAGAAAAAATTTGCAGCAGCGATGCAGACCGCCAGCGAAGCCACTGAATATGAAACTGCCGCACTTTATCGTGACAGATTAAACGCTCTCACTCAGGTCCAAAGCCACCAATCCATTGTCAACGCAATGATTGAAGAAGCTGATGTCATCGCAGCCGCAGAAGTCGCCGGTCAGGTAAGCATCCAGGTTTTCTTTTTCAGGGCTGGGCAAAACTGGGGGCATCATGCATATTTCCCAAAACATGACAAAAGCCAGTCGGCTGAAAGTGTTTTAGAGGCCTTTCTCGCCCAGTTTTACGACAATAAACCCGCACCGAGACAAATTCTCATATCACACAAGGTTCCAGATCAGACCTTGCTGGCACAGGCACTGACACAGCGCATGGAACGCAAAGTGGAAATTTCACAGCCGCAACGTGGGAAAAAATTTGAGCTTGTAAACGAAGCCATTCGAAACGCGCGCGAGGCGCTGGAACGCAAGCAAGCCGAAGGCGCAAACCAGACAAAACTCCTGACAGGCACCGCAGAGGTTTTTGACATGCCTGAACCCCCAGAGCGAATCGAAATATATGATAATAGCCATATTCAGGGCAGTAACGCAGTGGGCGGCATGGTGGTGGCAGGCCCAGATGGATTCCTGAAAAACAGCTACCGAAAATTTAACATCAAGTCCGAAGATCTTGCTCCTGGTGATGATTTTGGAATGATGCGAGAGGTCATTGAGCGCCGCTTCAAACGGCTTATAAAAGAAGACGCCGACCGTGATCGAGGTCACTGGCCAGACCTTCTGTTGATCGACGGTGGCAAAGGCCAGCTCTCTTCCGTCATGGACACACTCATCGAATTGGGCGTCACAGGCGTGACAATTGTGGCCATTTCAAAGGGCCCCGATCGGCACGCAGGCCGCGAGCAATTTCACATGCCTGGCAAAGCCAGCTTCCAGCTTCCTGTGACAGACCCTGTTTTATATTATTTGCAACGGCTGCGCGACGAAGCACACCGGTTCGCTATCGGCACCCATCGCTCGCGGCGTAGCGCTGGTATCACCAGATCGCCACTGGACGAAATACCTGGCGTCGGTGCCAAACGAAAAAAAGCGCTTCTGCACCATTTTGGGTCCGCAAAAGCCGTAACTGGAGCTGATATAAAAGACCTACAAAAAGTTGACGGCATTTCAAAGACCATGGCGCAACAAGTTTACGATCATTTCCACGAGTGATTGACCTTGCCGTGCGATGCATTATGGTGTCCGCGCTAATGCGATTGATCGAGAAGACTGACCATGTGGAATTTGCCAAATATTTTGACCCTGTCCCGGATTTTTGTCATCCCGGTATTGGTTGCTTCGTTTTTTATGGAGCAGCCATTTGGAAGTCATCTCGCTTTTATTCTTTTTACCCTGGCTGGGATTACAGATTTCTTTGATGGCTATCTCGCCCGCGCAACTCAATCCGTTTCGAAAATTGGCCAATTCCTGGATCCAATCGCCGACAAATTAATGGTTGGTGCTGTAATTATTCTGGTCGTTTACGCGCAGTGGGTAGACGGCTTTCACGTAATCGCGGCGGTTATAATCATGTGTCGTGAACTTTTAGTGTCGGGCCTCCGTGAGTTTCTTGCAGGCGCACAGGTTAGCGTTCCGGTTTCCATTCTGGCAAAGTGGAAGACGACCGTGCAAATGGTCGCCTTAGGCGCCCTTGTGTGGTCTGAAGGCGCACCCGAGTTTAGCATTCCGGCCCACGAAATTGGATTGGCACTATTGTGGTTGGCTGCCGTGCTCACACTCTATACAGGCATCGACTATCTTCGTGCCGGCCTAAAGCACATGGTGTAAGCCATGCAGTTACTCTATTTCGCGAGTGTCCGCGAGAAAACCGGATTGACGGGCGAAAGCTACCAGCTTCCAGACGGCATCAGCAATGTCGCTCAGTTGATTGAGCATATGCAAGGCCGCGGTGCAAACTATGCCGCAGCTTTTGAAAACAACCTAATGCTGCGTATTGCGGTTAATCAACTTCACGCGAAACCAGAGCAAACAATATCGGACTCTGACGAAATTGCCTTTTTCCCGCCTGTCACAGGGGGTTGAGATGGCGCGCATACTGGTTCAGCAAGAAGACTTTGATCTCGGCCAGGAAATTGCTGCCCTGAAGTCCGACAACAACAATATCGGTGCAATTGTGACCTTCACGGGTACTGTCAGAGACTTGGACCGTTCACTAAAGTCCATGACACTGGAACATTATCCTGGCATGACTGAAAGTGAGCTGGCAAATATCGCACAGGAAGCCAAACAACGTTGGCCACTGGAAGGATGCACCATTATCCACCGGGTCGGGCGACTGGCGCCTGGGGACAATATTGTATTGGTGATAACCGCTTCAGCGCACCGACAGGCCGCCTTTGAAGCAGCAGAATATTTGATGGACTTTCTAAAGTCCCGCGCCCCTTTTTGGAAAAAGGAGGAAATAGGAGAAGAGAGCCAGTGGGTAGACGCCAAAGACTCTGACAATGTCGCCCTTGAACGTTGGTTGAAATAAATACGTACAAAAAACCACCGCACGAAATCTCACGCAGTGGCTTTTCTTAAATTCGAACATGGCCGGGGCCATATCCAAAATAGAAATACTTAGTTTTGTTGACGACGCAAAAAGCTTGGGATTTCCAGCTGATCAGTATCTGACTTTGGTGCCGGGCGATCTTCATCCGTGACACCACCAACCGGAGGAGCCGCCTGATCGTCCGTTTGCCCCGCATCGTTTGAGGCAGGCGTGGTACTTACCTTCTCGACGACATCACTATCTGTGCTACGAAGGCCAGCTGTCATTACCTGGAACAAAGACTTCTTTGGCTCTTTGGCTGCAGGTTGCTCTGTATCGTCCACCTCAGGCGCGGCGGGCTCTCCTGCGTAACTATCAACAGGCTCCTCATCCGCTGCGCTGGTAAATTGCGTCTCAGTAGCGCTTGGCGTCATGGGCGCACTGGAAACAAAAGCTTCTTCGCCTTGCGCTGCAACAGCCCTGGCTTCCAGATCATCCTCGTCTGAAGCTTTAGGCAATTCCACCGTATCGCCAGCAAGGCTAGGCTCTAGCGATCCCACAGGTTGCGAAACCATATCTTCTATTGGCGCAACCTCGACAGCGGGTTCCTCCGCAACATTTTCTTCTTCCCTTACAGTTGTTGCTTCGCTCGCACCGTTGACCATTGGCTCTGTCGGCTCGGCACTCACTTCAGCTTCATGAGGAACAGGGTTTGGTACAGTTTCTTCAACAGACGCTGAAGGCTCTACTTCTTCTACAGGCATATTAATCCGCGAACGGTCTGGCTGAGGGATAGAAATGCTTGTTGCGTCACCGTCAATACCGGTCGCAACAACTGATACCCGGAGCTTGCCTTCCAGATCTTGATTGAAAGCAGAGCCGAACACTATCAGCGCGTCTTCGTCGGCTTGCTCACGCACCATGTTAACGGCTTCATCAACTTCATAGAGCGTCATATCCATGCCGCCTGTAACATTGATGATAACTCCCTTTGCGCCTTGGAGAGAGGCCTCTTCAAGGAGCGGGTTAGATATGGCCGCAGCCGCCGCATCCTGGGCGCGGGTTTCACCTTCGGCCTCACCCGTACCCATCATGGCTTTGCCCATTTCAGACATAACCGTACGAACATCAGCAAAATCAAGATTAATCAGACCAGGCATTACCATCAAGTCAGTGATACCGCGTACACCGGAATGCAATACTTCATCTGCCATATTAAAGGCATCAGCAAATGTCGTCCGCTCATCGGCCACGCGGAATAAATTTTGGTTCGGAATAATGATCAGTGTGTCCACATGCTGCGCCAGCTCGCCAATGCCAGCGTCAGCAATTTTCATACGCCTTCCACCTTCAAACTGGAACGGCTTGGTCACAACCCCAACCGTCAGGATACCTTTTTCCCTGGCTTTGCGTGCAATCACAGGCGCGGCACCGGTACCAGTACCGCCACCCATCCCAGCGGTTACAAAAGCCATGTGGCAGCCGCTAAGCATGTCATCGATAGATTCCAGAGCTTCTTCAGCCGCTGCTGCACCAACCTTCGGCTGCGCGCCAGCACCCAATCCTTGTGTGATCTCCACACCTAATTGCAACCGGTTATCTGCACTCGATGTCGCAAGCGACTGAGCGTCAGTGTTCGCAACAACAAAGTCCACTCCCTGCAATTGCGATTGAATCATGTTGTTCACTGCGTTGCAGCCTGCGCCGCCAACGCCAACAACTGCTATACGTGGCGTCAATTCTATGAGCTCCGTATTTCCAAATTCTATCGACATTATCCTGTTCCTCCGTTGATCTTTTCTAACCTGCTGTCTTTTTGCAACCGTACTTCGCGGCGAGCATTCAGCAGGTGCCTATTAGAAAGTGTCCCTTACCCATTGGCTAACGCGGTTAATCAAACTGCCGCTGCCCTGGTTATCTTTTTGCTTATTTTGTTTGAATATTTTTTCTGGTTGTTTGCCTGCAAAAGCCAGCAACCCTACAGCGCCGGAAAAATTGGGCGCTTGCGCCGCAACAGGCAGACCTCCAAGAGCCTTCGGGCGCCCTATCCGAACCTGTCGGCCCAATATTTTACTCGCTAGATCACGCACCCCTTCACATTGCGCCACTCCGCCCGTTAGCACAACCCGTTTTCCTGCGATTCCGGAAAAACCAGACGCATCCAACCGTTCTCCGACACGCGTAAATAGGGTTTCCATTTCTTGTTGCATAACGCTTGTCAGCTGGCTTCGCGGCATTCTGATCATACGGTCGCTACCGCTTTCCCCAACCTGTTGCACTTCAATTTCAAGACGCTCATCTGAAGGATCAACCGCCGCCGCGCCGTTAAATGTTTTCAACCGCTCGGCCTGTTCAAATGGGGTTAGCAAACCACGCGCCACTTCGGCTGTGACATCAGCACCACCTGTCGGCAGCACTTCAGCATGAACCAACGCCCCTTGCGCAAAAATAGAAATACCCGTCGTGCCGCCACCTAGGTCAACACAGGCCGCGCCCATTTTGGCTTCATCTTCTACGAGACAGGAAAGACCGGACGCATAGGGCGCCAACACTGTGGTTGCCACATTAAGGTGTGCGCGTCGAACACAAGTTTCCAGGTTCCTTAACGGTCCCGCTGCAACCGTTACCACCAGTACCGCCACTGTAAGCTCTTTTCCGTACATGCCGATGGGTGGCTTGGTTCCGTAATTGCCGTCCACCGCAAATGCCGCCGGAAAAACATGCAAGATTTCGCCAGCATCGTCAGATATTTGGTCTTCTGCCAGGCCGAGCGCCTGATCCAATTGCTCTTGCGTTACGGCGTGGCCTGTGATCGGCACATCCACTTCAATGACTGTTGTCTTAGGCTGACCGCCGGAAAAGCTCAAAATGACGTCACTAATAGTGGTCCCTGCCATTTTTTCTGCTTGGTCCACCGAAGCCCTAATGGCTTGCTCAGCAAGGTCCATGTCAACAACTGCGCCGGCGGCAACTCCGCCATTGCACGCTCGGTTGCCAACACCTTTAACAAGAAACTGGCCACTTCCATTGGCCTGCGCAATCAGACAGGCGACCTTGCTGGATCCTACATCCAGTGCCGCTACCAGGCCTTCCTGGCCGTTGATTTGCACATTCATCATCGCCTATTCACTTCGCTTAGGTTGCCCATTCCTTGCCGTCCATCATACGTCGCCCTGTTGGCGTCACCCGGATGATCATCCGATCAGCAATACGCATGTCAATTACACTTAGTTCACGCGCAAGCAAGCGGTGTTTTTCCTCTAGGCGCACAAATCGCTCCCAAGCGCTAACACTGTTGTAATTTGGGTTACTGTCGTCGGGCAGTTTGACCCGTATCCCGTTACCAAACACCAAATCCCAACGGCGTTCTCCAACACGGATCACAGTCTCGATTTCAGCCGCCAACTTCGGCGACAGACTCAGTGTCTTGCGAATTGTGGCAATATGTTTTGGTGCCTCTTCGCCAACGATCATAACGAGGTCTGAAAACCCTGCGAGGCCACGCCGCGTTATCACAACACCTTCATCATCAATCAATTGTAGCTTGCCCGCTTTTTGCCAAAGTGCGTATGGCACTCGTTCTTCAATTTTAATGTTTATATCGCCTGGTAAAACCCGAGTTACAGAAGCCCGGCGCACCCAGGGCAGATTTTCAATCCGCACTTGCAATGCGTTCAGGTCGATTGACATTAAGGGCATTCCCAGATCAACGTCCAGAAGTGCTAAAACGTCCTTTCGTTCGGTACGTTTAGTCCCTGTGATCTCCAGGTTGGAAAGAACAAAACCAGCACTGCCGGTTGCCTGCATCACATCATTAGCAAAAGGTCGCCCTACTGTGAAAATTATTGCTGAAAACAACAATAATACCCCAGTGCCAATAATCAGCCAATATTCGCGAATTGCAATCATCAGCTATCATCTCCAAGCGCTCGTCCTATGCGCTGAATTTCCCACTCCAATTCAATGCCGGAATGAGCTTTCACTCGCGCGCGCACTGTCTCGCCCAACTTCTCGATGTCTGTCGCAGTCGCGTCACCAAGATTAATCAGGAAATTACAATGCTTAGGCGACATCTGCGCCTGACCAACCTGCAGCCCACGGCAGCCCGCCGCTTCTATAAGTTCCCAAGCCTTATGGCCTTCAGGGTTCTTAAAAGTACTTCCACCTGTTTGTGTGCCGATCGGCTGTGTTTCCTGCCGAGTTTTCGTGATTTTCTGCATACGGGCCTGTATTTCTTCGGGGTCTCCACTAGCGACACGGAACGAAGCGCTCAGGAAAATCATGTTCTTGTCCACGGAACATGTCCGGTACCCAAATCCAAGCTCTTCAGCACGAATTTCATGAATATGGCCGTACCGATCCATGGCGTGCGCATGCATGAGAACATCCTTCATTTCCTGGCCATAGGCACCAGCATTCATACGCAAAGAACCACCGATAGTCCCCGGAACACCGACAAGAAACTCAAGCCCTGTGACACCGGCCTGTTGAGCGGCTTTTGCTACATGAACATCCATCGCACCGGCGCCTGCCTTCAAAATATTGCCTCGAACCTTGGTCTCAGCAAAACCGCGACCAAGCCGGATAACAATGCCTGCCACTCCCCCGTCCCGAACCAGTAAGTTTGACCCGACGCCAATTATAGTTAAAGGCACATGTCCGGGCACGTGCCGCAACAAGCACTGCAAATCAGCTTCGTCCGCGGGTTCAAAAAGCACCTCCGCCGGCCCCCCTGTCCTAAACCAGCTAAGGCGAGCAAGGCTTGAATTTTCAGCAAGCCTCCCCCTTACATGTGGTAGTTGCTCGAGGATTGATTTTGTCATGTCAGATATCATGAACGCCCCCTAATTTTTTCTGCTAATTCTTCAGGCAAGTCATTTGCCCAAGTAGTGATTGACCCGGCACCAAGGCATACCACTGTGTCACCGGTATTCGCATGTTCCAAAACCGCCTCGGCTAAAACCTCCGGTCCTGATATTGCCGCCACATACCTGTGGCCATGCGCGCGCAAGCCCTGCACCAAATCAGTTTGGCTTGCGCCTTCGATTGGGCTTTCACCAGCCTCAAAAACCGGCGCAACCAAAACAACATCTGCATCATTGAAACAGGTGCAAAATTCTTCGAACAGGCTTTGTAGCCGCGTATACCGGTGTGGTTGAACCACGGCAATAATTTGCCCACTGAATGATTGGCGTGCTGCCTTCAGCACACTATGTATTTCCACCGGGTGATGTCCGTAATCATCAATAACTGTTATCCCTGCGGTTTCACCGGTTTTTGTGAAGCGACGTTTCACTCCACCAAATTCCGCAAAAGCCTTGCGCAACAGGTCATCCTGAACATTCATCTCGAGACCAACGGCAATCGCTGCCAGCGCATTCTGAACATTGTGTTCCCCAGGCATAGGCAACTTAATCCCTTCGATCAAACGGACACTTTCTGCCTTGCGGTCACGGACCTCAACATCGAAGCTCACCGCTCCGCCAGCGGAGTCTAGACTAACCCCTCGCACGTCTGCTTGTGCAGACAATCCGTAAGTTACAAGTTTTCGGTCTTGGATATGGCTAATAAGGGCCTGCACTTCGGGATGGTCTACACATAAAACGGCAGCGCCGTAAAAGGGCACCCGTTCCAGGAATGTTCGAAAAGCTTCCTTCTCAGCGTCAAAGGTTCCGTAAAAATCCAGATGCTCTGCATCCAAATTGGTAACGACAGCAATAGTAGCTGGCAATTTAACAAAAGTGCCATCACTTTCATCTGCCTCGACCACCATCCAGTCGCCCTCACCAAGCCGCGCATTCGTACCATAGCTATTAATGATACCGCCGTTGATTACCGTTGGGTCAACTGCTGCCTTTTCCAGCACCGCGGCCACCATGGAGGTTGTGGTTGTTTTACCGTGGGTCCCCGCGACTGAAACACACCATTTAAGGCGCATCAGTTCAGCCAGCATCTCGGCGCGGCGTACTACGGGGATGTTGCGCAAGCGGGCAGCCACCACTTCCGGGTTTTCAGCCTTGATCGCAGTTGAAACCACTAAAACTGTTGCCTGCCCAAGATTTTCAGCTTTTTGGCCAATGGCGACTTCTATACCTAGCTTTTGCAATCGGGCAACATTGGCATTTTGGCTTTGGTCAGAACCTTGAACACTATAACCCAGATTATGCATAACTTCTGCAATGCCTGACATACCAATGCCGCCAATTCCCACAAAATGAACAGTCCCTATATCAAACGGAATACCCCTCATTTTTGTGCTCCTCCACTGCTTACCAAAGCTAAAGTTGCCCGGGCAATATCTTCAGCGGCATCTAGTCGCGCTAATGTTCGCATGCCATCAGACCAATTTCTCAAATCCCCCATATCCTCAAAAAGTTTCCCCAGCTTCGCGCTTAAAGCGTCGGACGTAAATTCGTCCTCACGCATAATGAGGCCACCGCCCACGGCTTCAACCAGTGCTGCGTTTGCATATTGGTGATCATCCGCCGCTATGGCTAGCGGCACCATAATAGCGGGACGGCCCATAGCAGCCAACTCTGCAAGAGTCGAAGCGCCAGAACGGCAAATTACCAGTTGTGTACGCAACAAAACCGCACTCACATCATCGAAATAGGGTTTTACATCAGCTTTCACATCGGCCTTGTCATAGGTACTGCGCACGCGGGCAACATCTTCTGCGCGCGCCTGGTGCACCATATCCAGCCGGTCACGACATTCTTTCGGCAAAGCGGCAATTGCAGCGGGAATCACATCTGAAAGGATTCGCGCTCCCTGACTGCCGCCAAGTACAAAGACCCTAATGTCACCCCAGCCAAGCGGCACCGCATATGCAATATTTGCCAATTTGGCAATCATTTTCCGTACCGGGTTACCGGTAACTTTTGTTTCGGTTCCCTTGGGTATCAACTGCGTTTCTTCGACGCTAAGCGCAACGAGGGCAGCACTTTTGGCCATCGCACGGTTCACCCGACCCAGCACTGCATTCTGTTCGTGCAGAACATAACCAATGCCCATACTCCGGGCCGCTAAAATTACGGGCAGAGACGGGTATCCGCCAAAGCCAATGATCATGTCCGGGCGACGTTTCCCGAAAACCCGCCTCATTTTTAGCGTGCTGAACGCAATACTTATGATAGAGCGGACTTTGCCCATAATGCCACCACTCATATGGCTGGTGGCGCGCAATACAGTGCGGTCAATATTTGCGAATACATTTGAAATATTATCGCCGCGAATGTCAGTAACAAGCGCGACGTCACAGCCTTCCTGCAATAATGCATCAGCCACGGCTTCAGCTGGCATCATATGGCCACCTGTACCGCCTGCCGCCAGGGCAATATAAGGCCCCTCGGTCATTCTGCAGCCCTCCAGCCGAGGGGGTCAAGCCTGGGCTGAATAAACCGATTTCGCCTTGTAAGAGCCAGTGCCATGCCCATGCCAATCGCCAGCGCCAACATGGACGAACCACCATAAGACACAAATGGAAGTGTCATGCCTTTAGACGGCAAAAGCGATAGGTTTACGCCCACATTTATAAGAGCTTGCAAACCAAACTGCATGATAAGTCCAGCAGCAGCCAGCAGCCTGAAAGGATTTTCTTCATCAAGTAAATGCGCAAGACCCCGAACCACAATTCCAGCAAAAAGGGCGAGCATCATAACACTGGCAACTGCGCCAAACTCTTCTCCAATCACCGCGAAAATATAATCGGTATGGGCGTCCGGCAACCCAAGCTTCACAACGCCTTCGCCGGGCCCCTTACCGAGCATCCCGCCCGAGCCGAAGGCCTCAACCGCTTTATCGGCTTGGTACGTATCGCCGCTAGCGGGGTTGATGAAACGGTCTATTCTGCTGGCCACATGAGGCAACAAAGCATACCCAAGCCCAAGCCCCAGCAAGCCAAGCCCCATAGCAATACCGATCCAGGCAAGCGGCAGCCCGGCCAACGCCATCTGGGCAACCCAAACGGCACTGATTAAAATTGTCTGACCAAAATCCGGCTGCAAAATAAGCAGGCCGACTACAATTGCATATAGCGCCAACGAAATTTGCTTGGCCGGAATTCGGTCACCGTCAATGTCAGCAGCCAATATCCATGCGGTCGTGACCACAAAAAACGGCTTGAGAAATTCACTGGGTTGTAGCGTGAAAGTGCCTATCTGCAGCCACCGGGTTGCCCCCTTAATCTCGGGCCCAATAATAAGCGTCGCGACGATCAGCAGCAGAGACAAGGGAAAGGCCAGCACGGCCATTCGCCGGACCAATGATGTAGACATCATTGAAATTACCAGCATTGCAGTCATCGTCACACCAAGAAACAAGCCTTGGCGTTTGACAAAATGCATGGCGTCCAAACCCAACCGCTCCGCAACCGCTGGACTCGCGGTCATCGCTAACCACAGGCCAAGAACAATAAGGGCCACAATCATCAAAAGCATCCACCGGTCAATAGTCCACCACCAGCGGGAAAGCACAGAATTATCATTTCGAGAAAGCGCTATCATGTGCGGCTCCCGGCAAGAACACTTACCATGCGCTTGAAGGCCTTGCCGCGTGCCTCAAAGTCACCGAACTGATCAAATGCAGTGCATGCGGGCGAGAGCAAGACCGTATCACCGGGCGACGCAGCCATAACAGCGCCGGTGAAAGCTTGCGCCAAGGTTTCGTGAATACTCAGATGTTGAGGCTTCAAATCACCCGCCAGTTGACCTGCCGCCTCGCCCATAAAATAGCAGGCTTTCACAGAACCAAGGGCGCTTCCCAAATGGGAAAAGGAGCTCTCTTTTGATCGACCACCGGCAATCCAGTGAAGGTTATCAAAAGAAGACAGTGCACGGGCCGCCGCATCACTGTTCGTTGCCTTGCTATCATTGACAAAGCGTACGCCGTCGATTGTCGCCACTATTTCCTGGCGGTGCTCTAGACCCGGGAAACTCAGCAACGCTTCAAATATTGCCTGCGAGGGGAGGCCCAAACTGCTGCCTACAGCAAAGGCCGCAGTGGCATTTTGCCGATTGTGTGTTCCCTGAAGCGCTTTGGCAGCACGAACATCACCCACAGGCTTCGCTTCTCCGTCGATCGCGTCGATTAGCAAGCCACCTGAAACATAGACCCCTTTTTCAAGCTCAGTTTCGGCAGATATGCGGATAACACGGTCTCCTAACCTTGCTGCCAAGTCGCGTCCATTTTGATCATCAACACCAACAACGGCGACTGCATCGTCTTTTTGCTTTTCGAAAAGAGAGTTTTTTGCGTCGAGATAGTTTTTGAAATTACCGTGCCGGTCCAGATGGTCAGGCGTTACATTCAACAAAACCGCAATATCCGCACAGAAGTTCCTAGTCAGGTCCAACTGAAAAGATGACAGCTCAAATACAAAAACGCCATTTTTGGGCAAGGGGTCCAGCGATAAAACACCGGTGCCTATATTTCCGCCTACAGCAGAACGTCCGCCACAGGCATCGATCATATGACCGATCAAAGATGTTGTTGTTGATTTACCGTTAGTGCCGGTTATTGCCACCAACTTATGCTTTGGCAATTCAGCTCTTGCCTCTTCGAAGACATCCAAATCACTGATAAGCGGTGTTTCAGACCTATGGGCCTTTTTTACCAGAGCATGGGGCTTTGGGTGTGTCAGCGGTACACCTGGTGCCAATAGCAATGCGTCCAGGTTTGCAAAGTCAGCCGTATAAAGATTTGTTGTGTAACCCGCAGCGTCCGCACGCCGCTCCGCGCTGTCGTCCCACGCTGCAACCTTGGCACCCGAAGCAGCCAACGCGTTTACAGCCGCCATGCCTGTTCGGGCCAGCCCAAACACTCCTACAGTTTTACCTTTATATGCTGACGCTTTGATCATTCACATTTTACCGTAATTTCAGCGTAGCCAGGCCAATGATAGCCAGCACAAGTGCAATGATCCAAAACCGGATCACGATAGTCGGCTCTGCCCAACCTTTTTCTTCATAGTGGTGATGCAGTGGCGCCATTCGGAAAACACGTTTTCCGGTTAACTTGTACGATGCTACCTGCACAATCACCGATATTGTTTCCAGCCAAAAAAGCCCGCCAATAATGCCCAAAACCACTTCGTGTTTTGTAATTACTGCAACTGCTCCCAGCATACCGCCAAGGGCCAGCGATCCGGTATCACCCATAAAAACCATAGCTGGAGGCGCATTAAACCAAAGGAACCCAATGCCCGCACCGATGGTAGCGCCGCACAGCACAGCCAATTCACCTGAACCCGCGACATAAGGAATACCCAAATAATTGGTATACACTGTGCTGCCCACCAAATATGCGATCAGCCCAAAAGCGCTGGCGGCTATAATCACTGGCACAATGGCGAGGCCATCCAGACCGTCCGTCAAATTAACAGCGTTTCCGGCCCAAACCATGACGAGCATGGCAAAAGGCACATAAAAAATGCCGAGATTAATCAGGAAATTTTTGGCAAAGGGCAACGCGAGCTGAGTCCCGTCCTGACTGGCCAAAAACCAGGATACACCGCCAGCTATCAGAAACTCCAGGAACAGACGAAGTTTGCCCGAAACCCCTCCGCTAGCGCGACTTGTGACCTTGATGTAATCATCAACAAAGCCAATCGCACCAAATCCAAGCGTAACGATAAGTACAGCCCAAACATACGGGTTTCCGAGATCAGCCCACAATAAAGTTGAAAGCCCAAGACCCAGTAAAATCATGAAGCCACCCATGGTAGGTGTTCCTGCTTTCTCGATGATATGGCTCTGAGGCCCATCTTCCCTGATAGGCTGGCCTTGCTTCTGTTTGGATTTTAACCACCGAATTATTGAGGGGCCAAAAACAAAACAAATTATCATGGCTGTAAGCACTGCTCCTCCGGTCCGGAAAGTCAGGTACCGGAAAAGGTTAAATATGCCCCCTTGTTCTGCCAGCCAAAATAACATTTTTTACTCCTTACCAACCGTTTTGCAGTTTCGCGCTTGCTAACTAGTGGCGCGCCAGCGACCTGCGGGGAAGTCATTTTCTTCCCGACTGAGCTTCAACATGCCCTGCACCAACTGATGCAACGCGGCACTGTTGGCGCCTTTCACCATCACGACATCACCAGGCCGCAAACTCTTCAGCATATCGGCCGCCGAATCTAACGGGTTTTTCCAGTGTTCGGTGGCAATACCCGCCACTCTGCCAATTGCAGCCATCTTTTCGCCAAAGGCTATGATGCGGTCCACATTGAACCGCTTTAGATCACTAATCAGAGAAAGATGAATTTCTTCGCTCTTCTGCCCTAATTCTTCAATGTCGGCCAAAACCGCGACCCTCTGAGAGCCGGTTGCCACCGGCGCTAAAGAAAGCCGCCTCAATGCTGCCTTCAGGCTCAAAGGGTTTGCGTTATAACTATCATCAAACAATATAGCGCTGCCTGCGCCTAAATTGAGCTCATGCACGCGACCACGGCCCGGTTCAGCCTCGAGCGCAGCCAAAGCAAGAGCGGCCTGCCCCAAATCTGCACCGGCTGCCTTAACGGCAGCCAAAACAAGCAAGCTGTTCAACACCCACTCGCGGCCCGGCTGTGCAATTTTGTAGGTAACAAGTGTGCCAAATATATTAGCTGTCAAGCAGGTACAATTATGGTGCTCAGTCATGCGAACCGGCCGCACATCAGCGTCTTCTAACACCGAAACAGTGATAGGTCTCACGCCAGCATGTCCGGCTTCTGCTACCAACAAATCACCATGGGCGTGATCTATACCGATAATTGCCATGCCGCCTTTTGGCAAAGCCGCTATCAGTTTGGCTTTTTCCTCGGCTATTGCGGCCTCATTTTCGAAATGGGCCACATGAGCTGCCCCGACAGTGGTAACTACAGCGATATCCGGACACACTGTCGCAGCCCCTCGCGTGATTTCGCCAGCGCCGCTCATTCCGATTTCAAAAATTCCATATCTCGACTGCCTCGGCATACGCGCTACCGACAAAGGAACGCCGACATAGTTATTATAGCTTTTAATGCTGGCGTGGGCCGCCGCCCCGCGATCAAGGGCCTGCCGCAAAGCTTGTACAACACTGGTTTTCCCTGCACTTCCAGTTACCCCAATAACTGTTGCAGGGGCCCTGCCCCGTGCGTGGCTGGCCATCAGCCCCAACGCTTCGCTAGTATCAGCAACTTGAACAAGCCGTGCGTCATCTTTAGCTACGTTTTTTGCTTCGCCAGAAACCATGGCAGCTACAGCGCCGCGCTCAAATGCATCTGCAACAAAATCGTGACCGTCAGCAGCTTCGCCCTGAAGGGCCACAAACAGATCACCGGGTAATATCTCGCGGCTATCCACCTGTAGGCCGTCTGCATACCAGGGGCGGGCAGTGATCGCGCCGCAACTGGCCCCCATTTCCGCCGAAGTCCATATTGGTTCATCAAAACGCATGATCAGCCCCTTTGTTCCAATCTGTGGAAACCCAATAATTTCTTGACGGTTTCGATGTCCGAGAAAGGCAGCACGGTGTCACCTACAAGCTGACCTTCTTCATGGCCTTTGCCAGCAATCACAAGCATGTCCCCGGCTTGCAAATTTGATATGGCCATTTCGATTGCCTGATAACGATCCGCGATTTCCGTCGCGTCCGGCACAGCAGCAAGAATTTCCTTACGAATAACAGACGCTTGCTCACTGCGAGGATTGTCATCGGTTACAATAATTTTGTCCGCCAATTGCTGGGCTATTGCCCCCATTTGTGGCCGCTTGCCCGCATCCCGATCTCCGCCACAGCCGAAAACAACATGCAGTGCCGTCGGATGATGTAAGCGCGCAGCTTTTAGCACAGTCGCAAGACCATCTGGTGTGTGGGCATAGTCAACAAACACGGCACCGCCATTATGGCTTTTACCCATCAGCTCCATCCGACCCGGCACGCCTGCCAAAGTCTCCAAAGCCCCAAAAACCTGGTCTGGCTCACCACCAGTTGCCAGCACCAGCCCAGCGGCCAAAAGGGCGTTTTCCGCCTGAAATCTACCCACAAGCGGCAAGCGAATGTCGTATGAACACCCGCCATAATCGAAGGCGATACGCTGCCCCTCCAGCGAAACCTTTTGCTCCACCAAACGAATAGCTGCTTTTTCATTGGTCCCGACGGACAATCTCTCCAGACCTCTGGCCCAAGCTATATCTTCCAGCACCGCGCCCCATTTGCTGTCGATGTTGATCACCGCAGCGTCGCCCGGATCAACAAGCTCTCCAAAAAGACGAGCCTTGGCATAAAAATAGCCTTGCTCGGACTTGTGGTAATCAAGATGATCACGCGTTAAATTCGTAAAAGCCGCGGCCTTAAATCTCACGCCGTCCATCCGGTACTGATCTAGCCCGTGACTGGAGGCCTCTAGCGCGGCATGGCTAACACCAGCCTCAGCTAGGGCATGCAAGTCGGCGTGCAGCGCCATTGGGTCCGGTGTAGTAAGGCCACCTGGCCGATCCAGTTGACGGGCGCGAACGCCAAGCGTGCCAACGCTTGCGGCCTCTAATCCAATCGACTGCCAGATCTGACGCGTGAAATCGGCTACTGAGGTTTTCCCGTTTGTTCCGGTTATCGCAACTTGTGTTTCTGGCTGGTTATCAAAAAATCTTGATGCCAAATCGGCGTAGCGCCGCCGCGGGTTATGGTCTTCTACAACAGAAACGCCGCCGTCCACTTTAACACCGGGGGTGGTAAGTATGGCCGCAGCGCCCGCTTTCACAGCGTCTGCTATATAGGCACGACCATCAGTTTTGTTGCCGGGCATCGCTACAAACATATCACCTGCCTGCACAGCGCGGCTATCCACTGTCAGGCCCGCAATCTCAACGGTGCCATCCACATGTTTCCCGCCCATTAATTGCGCAAGCGTTACTGACATACTGTTACTCTTCGATCATCAGGGCGACATTTTTGTAAAGCCCGGAATCTTCCTTTTTTGGTGCCACACCAAGCAAAGGTGCGGTTCGCAAAATTACATTTCTAACCACTGGCGCAGCGACCCAGCCGCCTGCTGCAAACCCGAAGGTTTCTTTGGTGCCTTTGGGCTCATCCAAAAGCGCAAAAACGGCATATTGCGGGTCATCCATCGGATAAACACCAACAAATGAACTTATCAGCGCCTTTGTATCGTAACCCCCGGCCACCGCTTTTTCCGCAGTCCCTGTTTTTCCGCCAACCCGGTAACCAAGAGCGTCGGCCCGCCCGCCGGTACCCTTGCTAACGGCCATTCGCAGCAACTGCCTGATTTTACGACTGGTCCCGGCGGAAATTATCTTCTTTCCCTGTTTCCAGTTTTCAGAATTATGGATCAGTGTGGCAGGAAGAAGACGTCCGCCATTTACCATTGAAGAAATTCCGGAAACCAACTGCAAAGGACTAACTGCAATACCGTGCCCATATGAAACCGTCATGGTCGAGACTTTGCGCCACGATTGCGGATACAGCGGTGTGCCAACCTCAGTTAATTCAATAGTAGCAGGGCGCAAGAGGCCCAAATCATTGAGAAAGTCTTGTTGGCGCTCTGTTCCGATCTCCAAAGCCATCTGAGCTGTGCCAATATTTGATGAATATGTGAACACCTCGGGAACCGTAAGATATCTGTTCTTAGGGTGATCGTCCCGTATCGTAAAGCGACTGATCTTAAGCGGCTCCGATGCATCGTACCCGTCATCAAAGCTCACCAGGCCACTCTCCAGCGCCGCAGCAAAAGTGAAAGTCTTGAATGTAGAGCCCAGTTCATAGACACCGAGCGTCGCCCGGTTAAACATAGCACTGCCGCCCGCCGCCTGCGGAGCATTTGGGTCAAAGTCAGGCAAAGATACCATTGCCAGGACTTCGCCAGTATTCACATCCATCACCAAACCCGCAGCACCCTTGGCCTGATAGGCCCGCATTGCAGCTTCAAGTTCATCAGCGAGGGCATATTGGACCCGAATATCAAGTGACAGTTCAAGCGCGGAAGAAACACGCCTTGGGTCACTTAGCCGTGCGTCAAAGAAGTTTTCCAGCCCTCCAAGACCTTTATTATCCATACCAGCATAGCCGATCGCATGTGCTGCCAACCGGCCATGCGGATATAAGCGCTCGTCTTCATTCTGGAATTCAAACGCTGGAATCCCTAGCGCGTTCACCGCCCATTTTTGCCGCGGTGACAGTTTGCGCTTTAACCACTCAAATTTTTTGTTGGACGATAGTTTGGCTTTTACATCGGCGTAAGATAGCTCCGGCAAAACACCTACGAGCTTACGTGCTGCCTCAGCTGGATCTTTAATTTTTTGCGGATTAGCGAAAAGCGAAGCTGTTTCGAGGCTAGTTGCCAAAATCTCGCCGTTGCGATCCAAAATATCAGCGCGAGCAATGTGAACAGGCGGCACTGTAATGATTTTTTGCGCGGTAAACTTGGGCCCTTCGGCGCTCAGACCCAACTCAACCGTGCGCGCCGCCATTACCAAAAATGCGGCACAGAAAAAAAGCACTGCAAAAATTAAACGATTACGTGCCAGCGCTATGCCACCAGCCTTACGGCCAGCTACAGCACCCAAAGCGGGGCTTATCTCCGCACCAACTGTTGTGGAGAAGGCATTCACAGGCTGTCTCTCTTTTGCTTGGGTTTTTCTGATTTCGACGGTTTCGGTTTTGTTGCCGCAGGTAAAATAACGCTCATCGCATCCTCTTGCTCTACGTCAATACCCTTTGGCCGAAATGGTATAGCCACCGGGTCCTCTAGAGTTTGTTTGGCGCGAGGAGGCATAAGCGCCAAAAACTGTACCGAATGCTCCTGTAAAAGACCCGGAGCCGTCACAAAGGCCCATTCCGCTTCAAGGACCCGGATCGCTTCTTCGTCACGGTGAATTTGGCGCGCAATTTCCTTAATTTCGTCAGTTCGTTCCTGAACCGTATTTTTAAGCAGCAGCACACCGGCTCCAGCACCAATAGCCGTAACGGCAGCGAGGCATGTTACGATTTTACGCATCAACCGCGCCCCACGCTTTGGCACCAGTGCGCGTAGCAACGCGGAGCCGGGCGGAGCGTGCGCGTACATTTGCCGCCAACTCTGCTTCGCCCGGCTTCACTGCTCCCTTAACTTTCAAATGAAAAGAAGGCAGCGGTCCCGCCTCAACAGGCCCAGGCAAATGCCGGGAACCTGCCGAAACGCGACCGCCACGTTCAGCCATAAACTTTTTGACAATTCTGTCTTCCAGAGAATGAAAGGCGACAACAACAAGACGTCCACCCTCAGCCAAAATCGCTTCAGCACCCTCAAGGCCACGCCGCAGCTCGTCCAGTTCGTCATTCACATATATACGCAACGCCTGAAACGTCCTTGTCGCAGGATGGACTTGTTTCTTGCCTTTTTTTCGGGGCGCGCGACCAAGCACACTTTCCACCAAATCAGCCAGCTGCTTTGTGGTCTCAAATGGTTCGTCGTCACGCTTTTTAACAATAGCAGAAGCAATGCGCCTAGATTTACGCTCTTCACCAAACTGATAGATGATATCTGCAAGCTCAGTCTCGCCGTATGTATTTACAACGTCAGCCGCGCTTTCGCCCGACTGCCCCATACGCATATCGAGCGGCCCCTCTTCACGGAAAGAAAATCCGCGAGCGGCCTCATCCAACTGAAAAGACGAGACACCAATATCCAGCATTACGCCGTCGACTGACCCGATATCAGCCCCATCAAGCAGCGCCGCCATATCACCAAAGCAACCTTGCAGAACTTTAAACCGGCCCGGAAACTCTTTTAAAAAACCGGCGGCGCGCTTGATAGCGTCTGGATCACGGTCAATACCAACAATCTTGCAGTCGGCAGCGTCAAGCACCGCCCGACTATAACCACCAGCGCCAAAAGTGCCATCCACGTAGGTTTCGCCGTCCTTAGGCTCAAGTGCTGTAACAATTTCGTTTAAAAGCACAGGAACGTGCTGACCGGAGGACGCAGTAACTTCACGCCTTTGGGTCATGACTGCTCTCCCCCGCCAAACGGTGGCAAACCGGGCGCGGTAACTTCTGCTACCGCCATTTGTTTGGCGTGGTGAGCCTTATAAGCGTCACTGGACCATATCTGAAATTTTCGACCAATCCCCACGAAGGTAGCTTCATTTTCGATATGGGCATTGCTTCGTAGTTCACCGGGCAGCGCAATCCTCCCTTCGGGATCAAAGGAAAGTTGTGCGGCTCCGCCCAAAATCGCCGTAGCGACAGACATTTGATGGGGATCAAATGGCCCAAAGTCACCATAAAGCCGGTCCGACAATTGCTCCAAAAAAGAAATGTCAGAACCTTCAATGCACGGCAAATTCAAGGGGCGGTAGAGAACAATTCCAGGGAAATGACTAGAGGAAACGGCGGCACGAAACTGGGCAGGAACGGACACGCGCCCCTTCTTGTCGACCTTATTCGTAAATGTGGACAGAAAAAATGCCACGCGCCTTGATCCCCGTTTTCCCCCTTGCAATCCGTCACAAAACGGTAGGCAAGCATCCAGGCCGTCGCCTGAACCCAATTGGGATACCATGGTAATTTATAGTGCGTCAATGGGAAAACATGGGTTTTAGTACTTTAATAATTATGAAAAATTGCAGCATATATCGCCACAAAAACCCTTTAAAACAAAAGGTTAATCATATTTGTTCCCTTTATGTTCGTGGTGAAAATGGGTGGCGAGGTGAGACAGCCCTCACGGCTAAAATGATACCCTCAGGCTAGCCGGTAAAAACCAGCTCAAATATTCAATTGAAATAAAATAGTGGGCGCACGCAAGCACGGCCCCAACCGCCGCTTGGAAATCAAGCGAATTAAGCAATTGGGCGATCTAATTTAAGAACCTGGCCACCGGAGCGAACTCAGCGCTTCCCAGCACAGTGAAAAGGGCAATTACGCCGACGATTTCGAGCTAGAAAGGGCCGTCGCAATGCCAGCAACTTTCACCCGCCCCTGCACCAATTGGGCTTCCCGGCGGAATATCCGGTGCCGTTGGGTTTTTCACAGCCGGTGTACGTTCGCGTGCTGCCGCAGCATCAATTCGGTGACGCAGTGCTTTGGCAAATTTTTCATTTCTCTTCGAATATTGCCCAACCTCGCGGCGCACAGCTGCTATGGCGTCTCGCACCTCGGTACGCACCGCAATTGGCGTCGCAGGCATTTGAGCTATGGAAATCAGATGCTCTGTCAACCGTTCCACAACAATCATACGCAGCGCCGTATATCTGCTGGTTTCGCGGCGCGGTATAGGCACCACGCCCGTCACGACCTTCGACAATATACCAGACAGGCCCTCATGGCCGTCTTCTCGCAACCCCTGCTCGTAAAGCCGGATCAATCGCTGTTGATGTAAGAGCGCACCAAATGCAATGTCGGCAGCTACGGCCGCAGCACCGCCATGGTCAAACATCGGACGCCCTGCACCGTCAAAGGTTTCCCTATTGAACTGCGGGTCTCCATTTGCATTGGCGAGCGGAGACAAATCGCGGAGAACGCTATCAGGCATATCCAACGCCGCAGGTGAAACTGTGTCCAGAATAATATTCAAAGCCTCGAGCTGCGTTTGCCAATCAACGGCGCTTGGTGCTGATCGACCGTCACCCTTATGACGATACAGAAAATCATACCCGCCGATATATTTTGCAGCGGCCTGCAACTGATACCGGTGATAGAGGTAAAGCGGGACAATTTTGGTCTGTAGCGCAGAAAATGCTTCACCCTTTCGCAAATTACGGGTGCCGAATTCATCCAGAGCTTTACGCCGCACCAGCATTGTATTCTTCAGGCTTTCGAGTGCGTCTGAACCCGTATCCCATAAAGCGCCCCTCAGGTGCCCGGTTCCAACCGAGCGGGCATCGTAATCCGACACATAGAGGAGACCCTCCTTGTCTGCCGTGGCTATCATCGCCGAACGGGCGGCGTCGCTGTCGCCCCCGTATGACCCGTACAGAAAATTAACTGTCCAATCATCCCACGCACCAACGCCCACTCCGTAGGTCCGGGAAAAATCTATGGTTCCACCCTCTGATAACCTGACATCGGGTGCAGGATAATCCATCACACTAGCCCGGTCCCCATAGGTGCTGGCAGCCATATTATGGGCAAACCCAAGCGAATGGCCTATTTCGTGCGCAGACAATTGGCGGATGCGTGCGAGCGCCATTTCCACGGGGTCATCGGCACTACCCGTGCCGGTTTTCTCGGCGCCAGCCAGCGCCTCAAATATCTTGATGTCCTGCCGCACCCTGAGCGAGCCCAGCAGCACCACTCCCCTAAGCGCTTCACCAGTGCGAGGGTCATTTATGGCTGCCCCATAGGACCAGCCTCGTGTAGCCCGGTGCACCCAATTTACAACATTGTAGCGCGCATCCAGCGGGTGCACGCCTTCAGGCAGTATTTCAGCTTGGTAGCCGCCCGGGAAACCAGCCTTTTCAAAGGCAGTTGCCCACCAGCGTGCACCGTCCAAAAGCGCACCGCGTATTGGCTCTGGCGCAGCATTGTCTATGTAAAACACAATGGGCTTAATAACCTTGCCTTCACTATCTTTCTCAAGACGAAATCGTCGTGCCAAACGCACAACGGTATCGCCCGCTAGCGGCGCAGACATGTCAACGTGACTAACGCTTACAAGCCCCGCGCGGTCGTCGTCTTTCCTAATTTCATAACCAGTTTCTGGCAACTTCATTAAACTGGTATGAGCAATAAGCGATACGGCCTCTGGCATAGGCGTTGTTTGACGAATTTCGCCTCCTGGCCCTGCGCCTGCAAACGTGATGTGCGCGTCAAATTCCATATTGATCGGGAAACTGAAAACCTGCCGTGTATCCACATAGGACCGTTTTGCATCGGGTTTAAACTTCCCCTGCCCACGAGCCGCCAATCGTGCGCCTACACCAACAAAGTCTTTTTTCAAAAACTCTGAAAAATCGATCAGCACCAATCCAGCTTCTGCGTCCTCTGCAACAATCTTGCTCGACCATATGATGGATTCTGCAAAACTGGTTCTTACGGCGTTTTTTTCAGCCATATTGTCTGCACTGGCCCGGTAGCGGGTGTTTTCAATAACAGCCATAACCCGGTCACCAGCCCGGCGAAAATTCAGCATACGGCTGCCTGTTGGTACGCTTCGGTCGAGCCCCACCGGATTTGATCCCAAACCCGCGGTTAGGTACGCGGCATAAATATAGCGGCCCAGAGAGCCGGGCTCGTCGCTTTTATTCAGCACAAGATAAACCTTGGCTTTGGCGTGGTCGACATAGAGCGTTGAAAGACCATCTTTCTTTTCCAGCCCCTTAACGATTTCTGCAAAATCCGCAGCTGCCGCTCCAAGCGAAGCTGTTACCAAAATCACTGCCGTTGAAAAAACGCGCCAAAACGAAACCATGGGTATCCCCTATAATTACAGATCATGTTTGCAGATGTTGTGACAGTAGCCAAATCATCCGGGATTAAAAGGTTTCAATAGGAAAATGATTTTTTCCCGTCACCTAAGCTGCGTTAGCCCACGCTCTCACATGGGGCAAATCATCATCAAGCCAGAAGGCGTCGTCCTCGGTAATAACAAGGATTTCCTCAAACTTCACACCGACACCATCAATTGCAAAATGCGGCTCGACCGCCCAAAGACCGGGGAACGGCTTGTGGCCAGATGTGCGCCTATGGTTCCAGTTGGGGCTTTCATTTTGCCAGCCTTTGCCTGCAGCCAGGCTTTTCCAAAACAACCACAGAACATGCCTAACGCTTATTTGCTTGATCGTGAAGCGGTTCCAAAACCTGTCTTTCACTTTATAAACGCGGTGGCCTAAAACCTCGCCGATATGTTTGCGGTGGCAATTTTCAGCGCCCAGGTCCTCGATCATTCGGTTGCTGTTATTTTCAATGTCACGAAAGTCCAGCCCTTCTTTTACCTCGCGTAAAATCTGCTCGCGGAACGCCTTCAGCTTTGGGTGGAGCTTTTGGTAAACCGTATTTTTTCCAAATGTCGTAGCGAGCGACGTATCGACAATATGCCCTTCATAAATGGGTGCGGCGTCGAGAATGACAGGCATCCCCTCTTCAAGCGCGCGGTCCGTCGCCAAAGCTTCTAGCTGGCCAAAATCTCCGGGATATGCTGTGCGATCCCCAAACATAACCACCGGCACATGGAAATAGGTATGCACGCCCTGCTCGTGAAACCTTTTCCGCAAAAGCCGAGCGACCTGCTTTTCGGTTATGCCCGCTTTCAGGTCGTTTGCGACCGTTTCCAATGTATCATAGGACCGACGCTGAAAGTCCCTGAATTTCGCGAGTTCTTCATCGCTGAAGTTTTTGTATTTCAAACTCATTTACGCCCTCCTCCACCTCATCGCTTCGATATAGCGCGCCTTTAGTGAAATGCAAAAAAGTGGCAGATGGCGTGTAAGCCGGGTTCTGTCCCCGCCGAAGCGAGTGATGACCATTCCTCTAGGCGTATTGTTGCCAATACACTCAAGCAACCGACCCGGACGATGGCGCGAAAATTCACCTGCCATTGAAGGCAATCATCCCTATTGGTCTTGCTCCCGGTGGGGTTTACCCTGCCGCCCCTGTCACCAGGGGCGCGGTGCGCTCTTACCGCACCCTTTCATCCTTACCGTCCCGAAGGAAGGCGGTTTGCTTTCTGTGGCACTTTCCCTGAGGTCGCCCTCGCTGGCCGTTAACCAGCACCGTATTTCCGTGGAGCCCGGACTTTCCTCCCCCACACACTAAGCGAACCAAGCGTGCGGCGGCGGTCATCCAGCCATCTGCCGCATGCTTTCAACCACTAAAGTCGATTTTCGTCAAGCCTGTTGCGCTCACGCGGCAATTCAGGCAAAGTCCGCGAAATGAAAATTCCTACACTGAGCGAAAAAAAATATGATGAAAAAATTGGTTATGCTCTCTGCTGCCATTGCGCTATCAGGATGCAGTGTTTTCGGCGGCAAAGGCGACGAAATTGTCTTTGACACCGTCCTTGGCCCCGAAACTGAAGATCACATTAAAACTCTGCCCTCCAACCTTGAAGGCGACACTGCCAATGCACAGTATTCTACAGTGCAAAACAAAGGCAGGCATATGGAATCGGGGGACGGTACCGACTAAAGGTTGCCGTTCCATCGGGGCTCATCTGCGGTTGATAACTACACTGACGTAATCAGGCTTTGTAAATCCTCAGAAAAGCTTCCACTGCTTCATCCACTGTGGTTTGCAGTTCCTCTTCGCCGACCGACGAAGTTAGTCCTATCGAATGCATAAAATGTGGCCTGCCTTTAACGAGCGTAATCAAACGGCTTGCCGCTTTTTGGGTATCGTTAATCACCAGTTCGCCACGATCCACCCACATCTGCAAGAATTCTTCCAGCTTCAATTCCATATCATTGGGGCCAGATTCCCAGAATATTTTTGCCAGCGCCGGCCCTTTCGGTGCGGCCCCGACAAGCAAACGAAACATCGCCATGGCATCGTCGCCAAGCAACAAGCGGGCGTAATTTTCACAAACGGCACGCAGATCAACCTCAAGCGAATGCTCTTTTATTTTTTCTAGTGCCAAATCAGGATAATATTTTGCAATAGCCGCACGAATGCTCTCGCCGAAAAGCAACTCTTTTGACGAAAAGTGGCTGTAGACAGTTTGTTTCGATACACCCGCGCGTTTCGCAACTTCATCCATGCTGGTCCCGTCAAACCCGTTTTCCAAGAAAAGCCTGCTTGCAGCATTCACAATTGCAATATTTTTTCCAGCGTCTCGTGGACGGCCCCGACCTGGCAGTTTATCAACGCCTTGGTCCGTGGGTTGCGGTTGTACGGCAGGTGTAACGTTGGTCACTTTGAAGTTCCTTCGATCCGTAGCGTTAGAGGCTACTTCAAACGGCGTAATATTGGGATATTACGTATTTTTTAGACTGATGGGTCTACAAATACTCAAATCACGCACCATATGCAAGCTTGTGAACAAGATCAGCCTAAAATTCCCCTACGGAACAAAGGTAAACTAATTACTGGACTAATCAGTCCAGATTAATATATACCCTGTTCACGTAATTTGAGCCGCCGATTGTTAGAAACATTCGCTGATTAATAAAAAGAATGTTTGTTTTTGAAATCGACAAGCTCGCACGCTGTTGTCACTGGCATACTGTTGTCATTGGCATAAAGGGAGCGAGCCAAGCCCTAACGAAGACCGGCCCATAGCCACCAACACCAAAGACTGAAACAAAAAAACAAAACGACAGCCGAGTGAAAACCTATGAGTTTGATTTCAAACATATCCCGAGGAAAATTGGGCAAAATGCTCGCGGTTTTGCTAATCGGCGGATCGTTCAGCGCATTTGTGGCAGTTCGGCTAACGGCACAGGCATTGCCGCAAAAGATGGAAAGCCGGGCTTTGCCGGTGCGCACCACCGTCGTTACAATTGAGCCAGGTTATTTTGCGAAGCGTTCGTTCACTGGTCGCGCGGTTGCGGGGCGCACAAGCAAAATGGCGTTTGAGCTTGGCGGCACCATCGCTGAGGTCAATGTCGACCTGGGTAGCCTTGTTAAAAAAGGTGAAACCTTGGCCAAACTTGATACCGCGCGGCTTTTAGCACGAAAAAACCAACTTTTGGCAGAACGTGACGAAGCGGAGGCTACGCTCAATTTGGCCAAACGCACTTTGAAACGAGCACAAGACACATTTAAGCAGGGGCATGCTTCCGCCCAGCGTCTCGATGAAGCCGAAGCCAACGCCATTAGCCTGGAGGCCCGCCTGAAAAGGCTGGACGCATCCATTGAGACGCTTGAAGTGGATATTGCAAAATCCAGCATCAAGGCCCCTTTTGACGGCACAGTTACTGCCCGCATGCTTGACGAAGGCACAGTTGTTACTGGTGGCACCTCACTCCTGGAGTTAACTGAAGCAACACGCATGGAGGCTCATATTGGCATGCCGCCCAAGCACGCACTTGCTGTAAAAAATGGTGCCAAGTTTGAACTTCGCAACGGGCACCGCAAAACGATAACCGGTGCGACCGTCCGCTCTGTGGTTCCTGTTATCACCAGCCAAACCCGCACCATGATGGTTACATTTGACGTTCCGGCAAATTCTGTTTCCAGTGGAGAGCTGGTAAGCGCCATTGTACAGGACTGGCAGGAAGCAAGCGGAGCCTGGTTGCCACTTAGGGCATTGTCGTCTGACGTTAGAGGGTTATGGCGCGTCAACAAGGTAATCGATAAGACAACCAACCCCCACGTAACGTTTGAAAACGTGCAAATTCTATATAGCGACAAAAACCGCGCTTTTGTAACCGGCACCCTCTCGAACGGCGACATTATTATCTCTGACGGCATAGCCCGGCTCGCCCCAGGCCAGCGCGTACGGCTAGACCAAAACACCAAAAATACACAAGGCTAAAGGGCGACCCATGAAAGGCTCTCTTTACAATCATCCCCGTGTCGTTTGGCTTTTGTTGTTGCTGATCATCATTGCTGGCTTCAATTCTTTCTTCACAATGCCTCGCCTTGAAGATCCGCACATGCAAAGCCGCATCGTGCAGGTCACTATATTTTATCCGGGCGCCGACGCTGAGCGTGTCGAAGCTGAAGTCACTGAAAAGCTAGAACGCAAAATGCGCGAAGTCCCGGAAGTGAAAAGGGTCAGCAGTGTTTCTCGTCCCGGAAGTGCTCTCATTACGGTTGAACTTGAAGACCGTATCAATGATGCAAAGCCCATTACCGCGAGACTGCGGGACAAAGTAGCCGAGGTTACAGACCTCCCGGCTGGCGCTACAGCACCTGACTTTTCAGATACGCGCATTTATGCGCACTCTGCCATTATGTCACTTACATGGCGTGCAGATTCAGCGATAAATTACGCTATCCTAGGTCGTCACGCCCGCGAACTAGAAAGTAAACTTCGCAATCTGGCTGGTACAGATTTTGTTGATATCCTTGGCCTGCCTGAAGAAGAAATCCGGATCAGTGTCGACGACGCGGAACTAGCCGCGTACGGCCTTACGATTGCCGATGTTGCTGCCCGGATCAAAGGCTCTGATGCGCGCGGGTCCGCGGGCGTCGTAACTGGGGAAAATGACCGGATGGTTGTTCAGGTTACGGGTGCGCTGGATAGCCTTGACCGCATACGCCGCATCCCGATAGGGCTGGATGAAGCTGGTTCCAGCCTCCGCCTCGGTGATGTCGCGAGTGTGTCTCGCACTTTTGAGGACCCCGCCAGCAAACTCACTTATCTAAACGGTGAATACGGCATCGTTGTCGCTGCCCGCATGTTTGAAGATGCCCGCATCGACCAGTGGTCAGAGGAAGTTGGCCGATTAATTGAAGCCACAGAACCAACGCTACCGTTGAGCGTTCATATGGAGCGAATTTTTGACCAGCGCGAATATGCTGACGCACGGCTCGGCGGCCTAATGGGCAATCTGGCAGTTGGCGCTCTTGTTGTATTGTTTGTCTTGCTATTATCGCTGGGTTGGCGCGCCTCACTGGTATCTGCATCAATATTGCCGCTTACGCTTTTGGCGGCGCTTGCAATCACCGACATTATGGGCCTCAGGATACAGCAGGTCCTTGTAACAGGCCTTATCGTTGCGCTGGGCATAATGGTCGACAACGCCATTGTGATTACTGACGAAATTCAGCACCTTCGACTTAAGGGCCTTCGCCGTGCCGTTGCAGTTGGCATGACAGTTCGCAAGCTTTGGGTGCCTCTTCTCGGCAGTACTATGACAACCATTATTGCCTTCATGCCGCTCATTTTGATGCCCGGCAACGCCGGCGATTTTCTACTAGGTGTTCCTGCTGCTGTGATTAGTTCCCTGATCGCATCTTACATCATTGCCTTCACCATTATTTCAGCCGTTGCAGGCCGAGTGGTTGAGGGAATAGAACCTGAAGAATTAGAGCAAAAAGCCGCCAAACGCATTTGGTGGCGTGACGGTATGGAAGGCAAATTTCTTTCCAAACCGTTTAGGCGCAGCCTTACGTGGTCCATGCGCCGCCCAATTCGGGCGATGATAATTGCCATGGGTATTCCGCTTATTGGCTTCGCCCTCGCGGGCCAACTAACCGAGCAATTTTTCCCGGTCAGTGACAGAAATCAGTTTAGAATTCAAATATTTATGCCCGGCCAGGCTGCTATTGATGAAACACGGCAAGCCGTCGAGTTTATCGACGGCGAGCTAAGGCACAACCAGGAAATTCAGGATATACACTGGTTCATCGGCACGCGCCCCGCCAAGTTTTACTACAGCATGATGGCATCAAACGACGGCGTTGTCAGCGTCGCCGAAGCTGTGATTACTGTGGAACAATATGAACAGATCCCGGTTATTGTGCCGCGCCTCCAAATCGAACTAACGGACAAGCTGCCGCAAGCCTTGATTTTGGTACGGGAATTGGGCAGCGGACCGCCAATTTCAGCACCTGTTGAAGTTCGGGTCATCGGCCCGGACCTCGCCATTTTGGAAAGCGTTGGTGACGACCTGCGCAGCATAATCAGCCGGATACCTGGCGTTACATATACGCGCACCACGCTGAAGGCCGGACGCCCGATGATCTCCGTGGAAGCCCGTGAAGATGATGTTTCTGTGACAGGCCTTACGCTCAGCCAGGTCGAACAGCAACTGCAAGCCTTAACCACGGGAACAATTGTTTCCTATGTTATCGAACAAACCCAGCAGGTTCCTGTCCGCCTAATCGCCAGCCGTGCCAACAGAAGCGGCATAGACTCGATCGCAAACATGAGCTTGATTGGGGGCTCAGGTGCGCTCGAGCAAGACCGTTCGTTTGCTGATGTTCCTGTTTCTGCTGTAGCGGATGTAAAGCTCACCACGAAAGTTGGCGGCATCAATCACAGAAACGGCGAACGCACAAACAAAATACAGGCCTATCTTGAATTTGGTATCCTGCCCGAAGTTCCGTTTCGCGCCGTCAAGGAAGCCATCGCCAATGAAAATCTGGATCTGCCTTCAGGCTACCGCATTGAATATGGCGGCGAAAGCGCTGAGCGCAACGAAGCGCTCGGCCAGCTTTTCGGAACCGCAGGCATGCTAGTTGTAATGATGTTGCTGGCGCTGGTGCTAACTTTTAACAGTTTCCGGCTGGCTTTTGTTACTTTCGCCGCTGCGGTGCAAGCCGCAGGGCTGGGATTGTTTTCGCTTTGGTTCTTCAATTACCCGCTAAGCTTTGTCGTAATTTTCGGTCTTATGGGGCTTGTAGGGCTCGCCATCAACGCTGCTATTGTAATTCTATCAGAGCTGCGCGGCAGGCCCGCTGCACGGGCCGGTGACGCCGACGCAGTTGTTGAAGGTGTGATGAGCACAGGGCGCCATATCCTGTCGACGACAATTACAACTGTTGGTGGCTTCACGCCGCTTATTCTGGCGGGCGGCCCATTTTGGCCACCCTTTGCAGTTGCTATTGCTGGCGGCGCTTTTCTTTCGATGATCGTAAGTTTTTACTTCGCACCGGCTGCCTTTATCTGGCTGACACGCTGGAGCCCAGTAACCGCGCCGGGAGAACTGCCTAAACCACGCAGACCTGATCTTGTAACCAGCCCATTGCCGAACACACCAAAAGACAGCTCACAGAACTAGGGCATGAGACCATGAAAAAGGCTGGCGATATCCTGCCAGCCTCTAGATCGTACCTGATATCGCTTCTGCGTTCGTTTATTCCAGCAATGGAGCCATAAGCGCCAAAGCGAAAGCCTGGTTATCATCGTCTTCAACCACTTCGACAATTTGGCGGGCTAAAAACAGGTCAGTGTTTGAAAGTGCGCCTTCAAGCAACACTAAACGAATGAGGTCACGGGCATAGGCCCCCTCTTCTTCCGCAACCTCACGCAGCAATTCCCGCACCTGACCAGCGAGAATATTTTCGTCACGGCCCCCATGCAATGAAGCAATATAAGCCGCTTTCTCCTCCACCGTCGCAAAATACTCCATGCGAGCCAAAGCCCCATCCAGATTGCCGTAAGCAGACTCGATAGCGCCGATTTTTTCAGCGAAAGTTGCTTGTGTCTCGTTTCCTCGTAGCCGGTCTCCATGCAATATAGCCAGCGCATAACTTGCTTCGACAAAGGCATCATCCATGCCTGCTTCAAACATGCTGCGCGCCCGGTCCGCGGTAACGTCAGCCCGCGAATGAATTCCTGCCACGCTCGGGAACATCTCATCAGCCTCGGCCAATAAGGCATTGCGGTCTCCAGGACGCTCCATGCGGTCTGCCAATATTGCTAGCTGAATCAAGCCCCGATATCTCATATCCACGTTTTCGGTACTGCGCACTTTGGCTTCTAGCGCCGCTACATCGAGCCCATCAAATGAAATACGCGGTGAACGCGTCAATAGACTGAGTTCGCGCCAGAAAGCACGTGTTTGGTTGCGGGTTTGCTTTAGGGCAACTCGCATGTCTGCAATTGACCCCAATGACGCGGCCTCTTCGGCTATCTTATAAAGCACAAGATCCCGTATCGAATCGTTTTGAAGCTCTTCGCTCAGCGCCAAAGCTGCAGCCGTATCGCCGGCGCGCGCAAGCAGAGGGGCGATTTCAGTAATTTTTTCCTGAGTTACCAAATTGAGCCGCACAGAGCGCGCTTCATCAAGGGCTAGCATCAAGGTTTCAATCGCTTTTTCCTGCTGATTGGTGGCGATCATGGCACGAGCCACGCCGACCAACACCTTGGCCCGTTCAATTCCAAAATCTTCCGCGATAACTGTTTGCAGCGCCGCATTGAATGCACAGTCACGTGTCGGGGCTTCCAGACAAACTACCGTATATTCATTTGGTCTGTGCTCGGTAGTAACCGGCACTTGGGCACTAGTAGCGCCAGACAAGGCTATGGTGCTGACGGCAAACAATGTAGCAGTAGTATGGCGTATTTTCATTCGGTGTCCCCTCCGTAGGTCCCATGGCGTATTTATTTAGCCATCAAAATCCCGGCAATATCATCAAGCACTATCGCTGTTCCCTTGTCCAGCATGCCGTTTACTGCCTCAGGCCGCCAATGCGCTTGAAATGCCTTCAGCGCATTTTCTGACCCACAACCAATGATATCACACTCACACCCATAATATCCAACGATACCTAATTGTTTATTAAGGTTAATTGCGGCTTCGCCCGTATCACCTTTCTTCAAAAGCACCGTTTGATCACCAGCTTTCTTATCAGAGAAAACACCAAAACCGTGCCCAGCCAGTCGTTGCCAGGGAAACAGCGGCCCAGGGTCTATTTTGCGTCCGGGCGCTATGTCGCTATGCCCAAGATAACGCGTCTGCGAAATGGCAGGGCGGCGCGACCGGATCTCTTCAAGAAGAACCAGCAATGCCTTTATTTGCCCTTCAGGAAATGGTTGATACCCAAATTCGTGCCCGGGATTAACCAGTTCAATACCGATCGAACTATGATTTAAGTTATCCCGACCCTGCCAACTGGAAACGCCCGCATGCCAGGCTCGCTTCTCTTCTGGCACCAACCGGTAGACCCGGCCATCTTCTTCTATCAGGTAATGCGCCGAAACAGCCGCCACGGGATCGCACAATCTTTCCAGTGCATCCGAGCCGTTTTTCATGCCGGTATAATGAAGCACTACTGTATCAATTGCCGCGCCTTCTGGGCGCTCGTTCCAGTTTGGAGAGGAAATTTCAGCCATTAGCGTCACTGGTCTATGTCCCTGTTTTTTCGCGCTCGGCTAGAATTTGGTCATAAGCAGCGTTAATTTCCGCAGCACGCCTTGTCGCAACAGCGATCAGATCATTCGGAACACCTTCGGCAATCAAACGATCAGGATGACTTTCGCGCACCAAATTCCGGTAATGTTGTTTCAGCTGTTTATCACTAATAGCGGGCTCCACGCCCAGCACGCTATAGGGGCAATTAGGATCAGCGCCCACTTGGCGGTAAACAAGCTGATCAATATGCTGTTTGCTATAGCCAAATATTTTCGCAACCGCGCGGATGAAGTTCAGCTCGTTGGGGTGAACGTGCCCGTCAGCTTTGGCAATAAAAAATAAGGCTTCCAACAGGTCTGCAAGTACGCTGCGATTATCTTTCATCAAACCTGCAATTTGGCGGGCATAGGCATCAAACCCAGCTGTATGCTTTCGCGCCATGTCAAAAACACGGCCAACATTCACCATTTCCGCTTGTGGCACGTGAAAAACCTGCTTGAAGGCATCTACCTCTTCACGGGTAACTTGCCCATCGGCTTTCGCCATTTTTGCAGAAAGCGCTATGACGCCAATAGTGAAGGTAATATGGCGTGTTTTTTCCGCGTCTGGCTTTTGCGTAACAACGCCCGCATCAACCGCAGCACCTACGGTTAAGCCAATAAGAGCACCGATCGGTCCTCCAAGTGCCAGCCCTGCCGCGCCACCAATTATTTTGCCCCAAATCGACATAGCGAATTGGTATCACAGGCCCCCGGCCTATCCTACTGAAAACTACGCCTTTTCTCGCATCGGCAGTAGGCGAAGAATGAACTGTTGGCGAGGCCTTCAAAAGGCAGTATATCTGTGCTCTAAAGTGAGTAAGCCAACACAAATTGGCGAGCAGGTTTTAAAGGACGTTCCGCAGATGGTTGATGTAGTAATTTCTGGCACAGGTCTTTTTGTGCCGCCCAACAAAGTAACCAACGAAGAACTTGTTGCGGCCTTCAATGATCATGTGGACCTGTATAATGCGGAACACAAAGCAGACATTGACGCCGGCCTGATAACCCCGAAACAACATTCGAGCGCGGCCTTCATTGAAAAGGCCTCCGGCATAAAATCCCGCCATCTGGTTGATGTTGAGGGCGTGATGGACCTCAATCGCATGATGTCTAAAATGCCTGAAGGCGGCCACGGCGACACAGAAAACCCCTGCCTGCAGGCCCACATGGGCATTGAAGCAGGCAAAATGGCCCTCGAACAGGCTGGCCTCGAAGGCAGCGATATTGATTATCTGGTGTGTTCTTCCGCTGTAATGCAGCGCGCATTTCCTGCAATTGGCATTGAAGTACAACACCATTTGGGCACAAAAGGTTCGGCCCTTGATATGGTGATGGGCTGTTCGAGCGCGACATACGGTATTATTACAGGCGTAAACGCTATCAAAGCGGGACTGGCAGACCGCGTTTTAATGATCAATCCCGAAATATTCTCGACCATGGTGAATTACCGTGACCGTGACAGCCACTTTATCTTCGGCGACATTGCCACCGCTGTCGTGCTGGAGCGTGCAGATTTAGCCAAAGGTGACGATCTTTGGAAAATTACGGATACAAAAGCTGAAACAGACTATTCAAACAACATACGGTCGCAATATGGGCCCATGACCCGCCTTGATGACAATAGCATGATGCGCGACGATATGTTTTTTGTGCAGGAAGGCCGCAAGGTTTTCAAAGAATTGCTGCCAATCGTAACTGGCTTTATCAACGAACAGTTGGACGATTTAAATTTGCAGGTGGGCGATCTTTCCCGCATGTGGCTGCATCAGGCAAACATCAATATGAATATGTATGCAGCAAAAAAATTGCTTGGCCGTGAGCCGAGCTTTGAAGAAGCACCGACGGTACTGGGGGAATACGGCAATATAGCGGGGGCTGGCTCCGTTGTAGCGTTTCATGAGCACAGGGCGGACCTGAAACCAGGTGACAAGGGCATCATCTGTTCGTTCGGTGCAGGCTATTCGGTCGGTAGCCTAATTGTAGAAAAACTCTAAAGACCAATAAAACAGGGGAATATAATGGGTGGTGTTATACTCAGCGGGACAGGTGTATTCACACCTCCTGATGTCGTGACGAATGACATGCTGGTCGACAGCTACAACGAGCATACTGAAAACTGGAACAAAGAAAACGCGGCTGCCATAGAAGCTGGCAAACTTGAAAAGCGCGAGCTCTCGACAACCGCATTTATTGAAAAAGCTTCTGGCATAAAAGCCCGCTATATGATGGACGGCAGAGGGCCCACCGAGCCCGGGCGTATGTATCCCTATCTTTCCAAGCTGGCTCCGGAAACAAACATGGGCACACCGGCTCAGGTTCGCATGGCCTACGAAGCTGCCATGGGGGCACTCGAAGAAGCAGGCCTCACTGGTGCAGACATCGATATGGTCGTCATCAGTGCTTCAATTTGGGAACGGTTCGTACCCTCAATGGCAACAGAGTTACAGCAGCTAATAGGTGCCAAGGGGTTTGCTTTTGATATGTCGATGGCCTGTTCCAGCGCTACATTTGGCATGTCCACAGCGACAGACGCCATCAAGTCTGGCATGGCAAACAAGGCGCTTGTTGTCACCGCAGAATATCTGACGCCCGCCATGAATTACGAAGAACGGGACGGCCATTTCATATTTGGAGATGCTGCCGTCGCAATGGTATTGGAGCGCGAGGGTGAAACTGTTTCAAAAACACCGTTTCGGATCAATAGCCGTCAGTTGAAAACCGAATTCTCCACCAATATTCAAGCCGGATTTGGCAGTCGGGTACTGATTGAACGGGACAAAATAAACGACCCAAGCCAACGCTTTGTACAGCACGGTCGCACTGTATTTCGCGAACTACTGCCAATGGTTATTGATCTGGTTCGCGACCACATGGAAGAGATCGGCAAAACCGTTGACGACTTTAAACGTTTCTGGTTGCACCAGGCGAACATCAATATGAATGTTTTTGCCACTAAGAAACTACTTGGCCGTGATCCCAATCAGGAAGATGCGCCGATTATTCTGGATGAGTTTGCCAACACCGCTGGCGCGGGCTGCATGATTGCCTTTCATATGCATAAAGCAGATTTCAAAACAGGCGATCTGGGAATGATCTGCTCGTTTGGTGCTAGCTATTCCATTGGCTGTTTTGTAGTGGAACGGCTTTAGAAAAAGTGCGACAGCAAGTTTTTTTAGCTTGCTGTTTCAATTGTTTCAAAATGCAAGTTCTGCGCGTGATGCATACGGCGGTCTACAACATCTAACATACCATCAGCGTCCAGATCGTCGCCGCGCGCCGTGACCAGCCCCATGCTGATAGTAAGTTTTATTGGTGTACCCTCAGGGGAAAGGGCTGTCGCTTCTATTTTTTCCTTAATACGCGCTGCCACTAAATCAGCGCCCTCTTCCGGTGTACCGGGTAACATCAAAACAAATTCTTCACCACCAAAGCGACAAAATATGTCCTGACTTCGGCGACCTTCCATAACGAGAGCAGCGAATTCGGCCAGCGCCCTGTCCCCCGCGAACCTGCCGTGGCTCAGGTTCACTTTTTTAAATTTGTCAATGTCGATCATTACCAGCGAAACAGGTTCCGCCAAACGGCGTGCCCTCGCCAGAACGGCTTTCATAACTTCAAGAAAAGCGCGCCGGTTTAACGCCCGCGTTAGCGGGTCCATCATTTCCTGAATTTTCAGCTCAGCCTGTAACCGCTCAGCGGTCATAATAATAACAACCAAAGCAAGCAGCATTACAAAAGACAGCGCTTCGAGGTTCATAATAACAACCAGCGAAACTGCAGAAACGTCAGCCAGGCCAGCCTTAGCGCCTGCATAGAATAGATTGAAAAGTGCATGAAAGACATAGAGAGCTGCCGCCAGCGCCACGCCAACAGTCGTTCGCCGCACAATACCGCGATAAAATCCAAGCTTGCCACCAGGAGCCTGAACCAGAGTTCGCACAATGCCCAGTGAAATTGCAGCAACAAAAAGGGAAAGCGTTACCGAACGCTCTCCGTAAGAAACACCGTCTATTGTTTGGTATAATAGCGAAGCGAGGCCAGTCAGTGTTAGGCCCGTAACCAACAGCACCAAACGTTGTTGTCTGATTTGCCAAAAATCTGAGACACCAAGCCAAATCCACATGTGGCCGGCTAATATAAAGGCCTGCCCGGCCAGACTGACAAAGCTACTGTCATCAGCGCTCATGGCAAAAATTATACAGTTTCCGAATGTAAATGCGGAGGTACCTAGCGCGATGCCGCCGAGGCCGTCGATCGATTTATTTGCAAACCAATGAGCTATGAGGGCCAGGGATGACAAGACCATCACCAGCAGAACCGCAAACGAAAGCGTTGGCAAATCGAACACGAATGAAAACAAGCCTAGGTTCCCCATCTCGCCATAAGGCCGCACAGCTTATGACATTGATCTCGATTTGCAAACTCCTTCTATTAAGTTGGTTCTCCTCTGCGGCGACCTTAAGACCGCATCACGAAAAAATAGAACAGAAGCGCGTCCTGCCGCCGTACGAGTCGCATTTGCGGCAATAAAAAGGATTTTCTCCCGTCGCCCCTCAATAATTAAATTCCCTAAGGTGCTATAGCAAAACGATTTTTTGTTTTTCGAACATTTTTTACTTGATTACTACACCTGTAGTAACTAACTCCTACATGTGTAGTAGAAAAATAATACAGAGACAGTCGATGGCAGCAAATATCAAACTCAGTGATCAACAGTATCAAATCGTACAGGCTCTCTGGGCGCTCGGGCAGGGCTCCGCCCGCGATGTACAACAGCATTTGTCTGGCCTGGGACTGGCACATACCACGGTTGGTACCATTTTGACCCGCCTGGAAAAACGAGGTGTGCTTTCATCAAGCAGCCGGGGACGCGAACGCGTTTTTGAGGCGCTGATCAGTGAAGGCGACGTAAAACGGTCCATGGTCTCGTCTCTGGTTTCCACGCTCTTCAAGGGCGACAGCAAGGCTTTGCTGGCTCACTTGGTTAGCGAAGGCGATATCGACAAAACAGAGCTTAGTGAAATTGAAGCACTGCTTGCCCAGGAGGCAGACAATGTTTGATCTCATAACCGAAATTCCATTCGTTTCACTTTTCATAAAGTTCATGGTCGCCAGCACTGTTTTGCTCAGTGCCGTTTGGCTTATGGAAAAAACCCGGCTCATCAACACACCAGATCTGGCCGAGCTGGCATGGAAGCTAGCAATCGCTGGCTCGTTCCTAGCCCTGTTGCCTGTGGCCGACATCATGTCCTCAACCTATATAATCGAAGACAATGAAACAGCTGCGCTGATCGAAGATTTAAACGAAAACCGCCCGTTAAGTGCCTTTGCTGCGAAGCCTACTTCTGAAGCACTAGGCGCAAATGCTGGCGATGCCGCACCAAGCAAGGACAAGCAGTCGCTCCGATCTTCTCGCGGTCCATCCACAGAAGGTTCTATGAAGCCGCAAAACCCGCGCACAAATGGGGCTGCGCCCGTCCTGCGCCAATTGCCAGAGGCGGAAAAGCAAGCGACCGCAGAATATATAGCCGCAAAGATTAAAACCGCCGCCGAAGCCAATGATGCTCTAAATCTCACACCCGAGAACGACAGCGAGGGCATAGAACAACAAACATTTTGGTATTCGGCGGCGGACCTCCGCACAAAGGACCTCGCAGCCATGGGCTGGCTTTCACTAGCACTCCTGACCGTAGGCGCGCTGATGATCAGCTACCGCGACGCCGTCAAAAACCTTGGCAGCCGCAAGCGGGTACAGTCGGAAGATAAAGCCAATCAGGTTTTGCGGGCGATTTGTGAAAAAGCAGACATCCGCCATGTGCCCTATCTTAGCCGGTCAGGAGCGATCAAAAGCCCTGTGTGCTTGCCGCGCAAAGAAATTTGCCTGCCAAACTGGGCCTTCGAAGACATGCCAGCGGCTGAATTCAGAAGCTTACTGGCCCACGAACTTGGCCACATGGTCCGCCGCGACCCGGTTATGTTGATGGCCTTGCAAATACTCTCAAGAATCTTCTTCTTTCAGCCGTTTTTTATAATAGCGCGCAAGCGGCTGACAGATATCGCAGAACTCGCTGCCGACGAATGGGCTGCCAAACAGGCCGCCGATAGCCGTGCAGTTGCGAACGCACTCTTCACCTGCGCCACAAAAATAAATGAAACACGACAGATACAATGGGGACTAGCCATGGCTGGAAACAAATCTATTTTAAAACAAAGAGTTGAGCGACTTTTAGGCGCTCAGTCTGTACCATTCAAGACGGCGGGAACCTTCGCCAAAACTGCACTAGGTGTTGGCGTTATTGGCCTTAGCCTGGGGCTGCCAAGCATCGAATTTGCCGGCGCCATGTCGGCAGAAGGCCCAATGAATGCTGAAACGCTGGACGAACCAGGTCTCGGTTTTGCTGCCGCTCCGCGGGTCAGCTCCTCTGTAACCGCAGAAGTTGCGGCGCCTTCAAACGCTACGGCAAATGTGGCAACCACAGTTGCACCAATGGCCATTGCACATCCTCGTTCCAGCCATAGACGATATGGTCAAGACGACGAAAGAGGCAACATTAGCTGGTCTGAAGACGGCGAAAAAACCAGCCTGAAATGGGAAGGTGACTTCCGCCTCAGCGACGATGACAGCACGATCATCCCGGAAGATGAAGACAGCTTCCTGCGCCTGAAAACCAAAAAGGACGGCGTAAGGCGTTCTATGAAGTTTGAGGTAGAAGACGGTAAACGTGTTCATACCTATGCCGTGGACGGCAAGAAAACAGAATTGGATGACGAAGGCAGAAAGTGGCTCAAGACATCTATCAAACGCCTTGTTCAGTCTGGCTTTGCGGCGGAGCAGCGCGTCGCCCGCATCTTGAAGAAAAGCAAAGTGAAAGGCGTTTTGAAAGAAACCTCCGATTTTGAGAATGATTTTGTAAAGCGGATTTATCTCTCCGAACTGATGGACCAAGCAAAACTCAAAGATAAAGAGATCAGTAAGGTTATCGACATTGTCGCCAAGTTTGATAGCGACTTTGAGAAACGCCTTACACTCTCGGTCATGCTCGAAGAAGAAAATGTAAGCGACAAGTCGCTGCCAAAAATACTGAAGATCGCCAAGGGTTTTGACAGTGATTTCGAAAAGCGCCTGCTTGTCAGCCACTATGTTTCAGAAATGGAACTTACCAATAAAAGCACGGATCTGGTGATCGATATTGCAGAAAGTATCGACAGCGACTTTGAGCTTCGCCTTTTGCTGACCACCGCGTTGCACGATACGAAGTTGAGCGACAAAAATGTCCAACGGATCCTTGATCTTGCCATCAAAAATATCGACAGCGATTTCGAAAAGCGCCTACTATTGACAAGCTTCGCCGATGAATACGACCGGTCAGACGTGGTTGTTTCCAAGGTGCTAAAAGCCGCCGCTACAATTGATAGCAATTTTGAGCGCCGTCTTTTGCTTTCAACTATTGTCGCACAGGCAAAGCTGAACGAAGAAAACTGGCTGTCAGCGATTGATATTGCCAACAAAATCGATAGTGATTTTGAGAAAAGCCAGGCGCTTATGCACTTCCGCGCCGAGATACCAAAAGACAATAAAAAAATTGTTGCGGCTCTCGACAAAGCGATGGAAGGCATGGACCTGCAATCTAACAGCTTCATAGAATTTTCTGCGAACAGCGGCTTTGATTTCAATTTTGAAACCGGCGATTTTGCCATCGAATTTACACGTGGCATGGAAAATTTTGAAGAGGCAATGGAAGACTTTGCTGAGGAAATGGCGGAACTTGAAATTGAAAAAGCCGAAATTGCTCGTAAATATGGCCGAGAAAATTCCGAGGAGGCAAGAAGCGCCTTGCGGAATAATCAGCGCCAGATACGCGAAAAACAACGCGAAATGCGCCTGGTCGTCCGAGACAAAGAACGCCTAATGCGCCAGGTAGAACGCGCTAAAAATGAAGCCGCCCGGGAAATTGAACGCGAACTGGCCCGCGTTAACCGTGAGCTTAGATCAGGAGACAAAGAATTGCAGCGCGAACTGAAGCAGGTGCTTCGTGATCTGGAGCGGACCAAGACCGAATTAAACCATCAACTCAGGTTCCGCAGCCATCCATCGCATGAGCCCAACGCTCCAAAAGCTCCCAAAAAACCACAGGAACCAAAAGAGCCAGCCAAGGCAAATCCTGCTAGCAAAAACACAGAGGATACCAGCGTTTAAGGGCAGCCTCACCTACAGAAAATTGCGTTGACTTTTGCAGGAAGTGAAGCCCCCAAGGCGCTTCCTGCATTTTTTTCAGTTCCTTTCCGGCCTCATATAACACCACACAAACAAGCTATGCTTGCTTCATATCTAGATCAGGCTAGTCTTAGGTTCATATTGAGTGTCTGGTATCCGGGGGGATCAAATGCCAAAACGAACAAAAAAAATTATCCTGATTACAATTTCCGTCCTGCTGGTACTTTATGCCGCTGCGCGTATCATCGGACCGCCGCTGATAGAAAAGTCAGCCAACAAAAACCTTGCATTCACACCGCTGGCTGTATCAACCGAAGCGCAAACTTTTCACGACACTTTGGTGGTAATGGACTGGCACGCCGATACCTTATTGTGGCAGCGGGATTTCCTTGACGCCTCTACGCGCGGTCAAGTTGACCTGCCCCGGCTCAGGAAAGGCGGCATGAATGTTCAGATGCTCACCACTGTCACAAAAGTGCCAGCTGGCCTGAATGTGGATAGCAACAGCGCCGACACACGGGACAATATTACTTTGCTTGCAATGTTTCAGGGCTGGCCGGTGAAAACCTGGACCAGCATTTTCGAACGCGCTCTATATCAAGCTGAAAAGCTCGATGATGTTGTAGCCCGGTCCGAAGGAAATGTTAATTTCATCAAGTCTCAAGCCGACCTGGCCGCCCATATGGGCGGTGACGGTAACACACTTGCTGTGCTTTTGGGTGCGGAAGGGGCGCATCCGCTTGAAGCAGACCTCGCTAACATAGACCGGCTCTATGATGCTGGCTTTCGTATGATCGGGCTCACCCACTTTTTTGACAATGCGCTCGGCGGATCGTTGCACGGCATCAGCAAAGGCGGCCTTACAGATTTTGGCCGTGCTGTCGTGAAACGCCTTGATGAACTGGAAGTTATCATCGATCTGGCCCATGCATCCGAGCAAATGGCAACCGAGGTCACTTTGCTTTCAAGCCGCCCGCAAGTGGTATCTCACACTGGCCTGAAGGGCCACTGCGATACGCCGCGTAATTTTAACGACGAGCTGATGAAATCCATCGCCGCCAAAGGCGGCCTGATAGCAATTGGCATGTGGGAGACGGCGGTCTGCGACCCAACACCAACAGGCATTGCCGCCGCATTAGAATACGGCATCAATTTGGTCGGTGCTGACCATATCGCGCTCGGCTCCGATTGGGATGGCAGCGTTGAGGCAATGTCGGCCGACGCCCTGCCTCAAATAACGCAGGCACTGCTAACAGCAGGCGTTTCCAAGGATGACATTACCAAGGTAATGGGAGCAAATAGCCTGCAGTTTTTACAAAGCTGGCTGCCAAAGCAATAGGGCAGGCTGACGCCAGCGTTCAACGAAGGGAGAACGACCATGTTGACCATACCGCTAACGATGCTGCTGTGGAGCAGTATATTGATGTTTGTATTAATTTTAATTCCAGCAGCCATTGCGATCCACCGGAACGGTCCTCTTGCTCAGGCAGGAGCCCGTGACGACCTGCCCGAGCCTAGCGAATTTATGAAGCGTGCCAACCGGCTGAACGCAAACTTGCGCGAAAACATGATCCTGTTCACCGCGCTGGTAGTAATCGCAAGTTTTTCCGGCATAGAAAGCGACAATATTAACCTGGGCGCGACAATATTTTTCTACGCCCGTGTGGCCCACGCGATTGTATATTTGCTGGGGTGGCCCATGATACGGCCTGTCATTTGGGCTGTATCAGTTATCGGCATGGGCATGATGGCAGCCGCGATGCTTTAAGGCACGGAACAGCTCTTCGAAGTACGGGTGCTTTTGCATCCGCACTTCGGCAGTTTTACCTAAAATTTTCTACTGTCCTTTACCAAATAATAATCTGACGCAGATATGCTTCTCCTACCCACCAACATGTGCTGAGAGAAGTTTTATGGTCGACAGTATTGGACCCAGTTCCGCCCTACAGTTCCAGCCCGGTAATTATGCCAGACAGTCTTCTGGCGGAAGTTCAAAAGTTAAGCTCGATGTAAATTCTGCACCGCAGAGCAAAGTCAAAATTGAGACCTCGAGCGGCTTAGGGCAAAGCAAAGGTGTCAAGATAGACATTAAGACCTGACTGCCTTGCTGCTACGTTAACATGCAATATCCAGGGAGTGGCGCGGGGCAGCTTCAGCCTGCCTCGCGCAAGGCTTTTTGCACGCTTACTTCAAGCGCATTGGAAAAGCTGGATTTGTCCCGGCCGGTAAATTTGGCGTTATATCCCTTATCTTCACCCATATCCCGAAGCTGGGATTTTAGTTCGCGCATCGCCAGCGCCATGCCAATATTGTCGGGCGTAAACGCTTTGCCTGTAGCGCCCAAAACTACGGCGCCATTTTCAAGGCATCTTGCTGCCAGTTGAATGTCGCCGGTTATACAAATGTCCCCTGTTCCTGCACGTTCGGCTATCCAGTCATCAGCGGCATCAAAACCGTCGCTTACCACCACTTTTTGTATTTTGGGGCCCACAGGAAGGCGCAGCCACTGGTTGCTTACCAAATACACCACAAGGTCGTGCCGGTAAGCCACTTTCAGAACTTCTTCCTTAACCGGGCAGGCATCTCCGTCGACATAAATTTCCGGCAATTTCCATCTCCCTGCCCACAAGCAATGATTAACGAGTTTATCATTCGTTTAAAAAGGTGGTAAACAATCAGCAACGCAGAATCAATTCCAGGTTTATCATGAAATTTTCACTGCCCAATACCGTTCGTCTATTTATCCTCCTGATTACGGGAGGTGCAGCTGCACAGGTCGCCAACGCACAGGAGGCGGAGCGAAAACCTTTATCACTGAGCGATAGCCCGCCGCCAATTACCAGCGACAGCCAAATTCGTGAACAGCAGGTGATGAAATCAATGGAATATATGCTGCGGCGCGCCCAGTTAACCCGAACACTTGCCTCAGAACATCTGGAATATATAAAGGCCAACCGCGAGACAGAAGAAATCCGTACTCTTGAAGATGCTTCCCAGGTTATGGCCTTCAATTTAATTTGCTCGGATGAAGAAATGGATAGCCGCGAGCTGAACCAGATAGCCGCCGACACCAGCTTCAAGATTGCCATGATGGCAGGCACCTCTTCGATTGGCCAACAACTAACCCAGCTGGCACGAAAGCAAACAGTTGAGGAGCGCATGGAACTGATCGGTGATGTTTCAACCGCAGTGCTTATGTATGAAATCGGGCGACGCCGCGGATTGTTCGACGCCCTACTAACAGATTTTGGCAAAAAACGGTTTTGCGCCGGCATGCAAACCGACATGCGCACCCGCTACAAAGAAATTATAGCCAGTTTGGGGTAACTACAGCGCAGGAAAGGCGCGAGCCCCTCGCTCACAAACCTTTGCTTTATTCAAACTGAAACTCTTCGGCGTGTAGCCTTCTGAGAGCCTGTTTGAAATTGATGGTGCCTTTGGGCCAAAGGGTGAAAATGCGGCCGTTATCATCTTGATACCAACTGCTACACTGGCCATGCCATACGGTGCCCTTAAGCTGCTCCTGCAGGTCTCTGTTAAATGCTTCTGAAACATCTTCTTTGGCATCAATGCTGCCCGCGCCGCGTTTCAGGGTTTCCTCGATGCAATTGATAATATATTGCACCTGCGCCTCGATAATGATGATGATCGAGTTATGACCCAAGCCACTGTTGGGGCCCATCAACATAAAATAATTGGGGAACCCGGGCACCATAACCGTACGGTGCGCGCGAATACCATCTTTCAGATATTCCTGCATTGTGCGGCCATGAGCACCGGTTATCACCTGGCCCTCCAACATTGTGAACGGCTTGAAGCCGGTCGCATAAATTATGGTGTCGGCTTCCCGTAGCTTGCCGTCCTCCGTTTCAACACCGTTTGGCAATATCTTTGCGATACCGTCGGTTACGACACTAACATTGGGTTTTTGCAGCGCAGGATAAAAGCTGTCAGACGCCAGAATACGCTTGCAACCAAGCGGATAATCTGGCGTTAGCTTTGCCCGCAAATCGGGATCAGCCACCTGTGCCTTAAGATGCTTGAGAGCTCTTTTTTCAGCCCGGCTCCGCAGAAATTTTGACCCGCGAAACAGAGGAATGCGAGCTTCATAGGTGATGTAAATAGCGAGCCGGTGCAATTTTGCCAAAAAAGGCAACCGCTTGAACCAACTTTTACGCCCTTCACCGTATGATACATCCTCTCGCGGCAAAACCCAGTTTGCCGTCCGCTGATACATGTCGATGGAAGCAACTTTGTCTGCGATTTTAGGCACCAGCTGCAAGGCGCTAGCGGCAGAGCCAATTACCGCAACACGCTTGCCAGCGAGGTCGTGGTTATGGTCCCATTTAGCGGAATGGAAACTCGCGCCAGCGAAAGAGCTCTGTCCTTCAATGTCCGGGTAGCTAGGCACGTGCAATCCGCCAATCCCGCTGATTAGAAAGTCTGCCCGCGTGCTACTACCGTCAGCAAAAGTCAGGTCCCAGCCTTCATTGGTATAGGCTGACGAAACCAGCTCTCTGCCAAACTCCGTATGATCATACAGCCCGTATTTGCGTGCTACGTCTTTGCAATATTCCTGAATTTCGCCTCCTGGCGAAAACATCTTGCTCCAGTCGAGCTTGGGCTCAAACGAAAAACTATAGAGATGCGAAGGCACGTCGCAAGCTACACCCGGATAGGTATTTTCGCGCCATGTGCCGCCAACATTGTCAGCTTTCTCATAAATCCGGTAATTTGAAAACCCGGCTTCCTGCAGCTTTATTGCCGCACACATGCCCGAAAGGCCCGCGCCAATTATGGCAATCGTCACATCGCTCGCCTGCTTTTGCATGGTGGTTTCCTCTGTTACACAGTATGTTTTTAATCAATCTCATTAAAATGTAAAGGTGTATTGATTAAATTATCAACAAGCGCAGAGAAAGATCAGGCCTATCGGCCAACAAGTCAAAAAAAAGCACCCGCGTGATCGGATGTTACGAAGGATAAAAGAAGTGTTTGATTGCGTTGACAAACAAGTTGTGATGGAAACGGCTGTATTGATACCATGGAATCTGACAAAGTTTCCATTCAGGCAACGACTTCTTTCTTGATCCGGCCTTCAGCGCCTGAAATACTCCGCTCAATTCGTTCGAATGCTTCGGGACACCCATTGGCAGAACAAATACGAAAATGGCAGTTTTGGATCGACCGTGGCGGCACCTTCACAGATGTTGTTGCCCGCAGCCCTATAGGCACGCTTTCAAGCCACAAATATCTTTCAGAGGATAGCGCCCGCTACAAGGACGCTGCTGTTTTTGCCGTGCGTGATATTCTTGGCCTATCGCCCGATGACGAATTCCCCAGCAACCAAATCGCCGCAATTAAAATGGGGACAACTGTTGCCACCAACGCGCTTCTGGAACGGCGCGGCGAACCAACCTTGCTGGTTGTAACCCGGGGCTTCAGAGATGCGCTCCTCATAGGGCAACAACACCGGGATGATCTGTTTGCGCTCTACCCAACACGGCCCAAGCCTTTATATGCACATGTCATCGAAGTTGACGAACGTGTTCGCGCGGACGGCATGGTTGACAAAGAGCTTGATGAAACTGCTCTAGCGGGCCAACTGCAGCGGGCCTACGATGCTGGCGTCAGAAGCTGCGCCATCGCCTTTATGCATAGCTACCGTTTTGATGCGCACGAAATAATCGCCTCGGAAACGGCCCGCAAAATTGGCTTTACGCAGGTTTCGACAAGCCATCAGGTTGCGCCCTTGATGAAGCTTATCCCCCGTGCCGATACCTGCCTGGCTGACGCTTACCTCTCGCCGGTTTTGGACTATTATGTGCAGCAAGTCCGCGCGGAAACGGGAGCAACACCGCTCTATTTCATGCAGTCAAACGGTGGGCTGGCTGCAGCGAATGCCTTCCAGGGCAAAGACGCAGTTTTATCTGGGCCAGCAGGCGGCATTGTCGGGGCTGCAGCCACGGCAAAACGTGTAGCTGCGCAGGATATAATAGCTTTCGACATGGGCGGCACGTCCACTGATGTCAGCCACTATGCTGGCAGTTTCGAACGCGTTTTCGATACGGTTGTTGCCGGTGTGCGTATGGCGGTTCCGATGATGGACATCCACACAGTTGCCGCCGGCGGCGGATCGATCTGCACGTTCGCGCAAGGCCGGTATCAGGTTGGCCCGGCTTCAGCAGGCGCAGATCCTGGTCCGGCGGCTTATGGTCGCGGCGGGCCAGTCACAGTAACAGATTGCAATCTGGTTCTCGGCAAACTGCAGCCCGACTTGTTTCCCGCGCTTTTTGGCGCCAAGGGCGACGCCCCCCTCAGTTTGAATGCCAGCAAACGCGGCATCCAAAAACTGGCGCGGCAGATTGAAGAGGAAACCGGCCAAACCCAAACGATAGAAGAAATAGCCGAAGGCTTCATCGCTGTGGCCATCGAGCATATGGCCCGCGCGATCAAGCGTGTCTCGGTAGAAAGGGGCCATGACATTAAATCCCATGCGCTTCTTTGTTTCGGCGGTGCGGGCGGTCAGCATGCCTGCCTTACAGCAGAAGCTCTTGGTATAGAAAAGGTGATCATTCCTCCGTTCTCCGGTGTCTTGTCAGCGCTTGGCATAGGATTGGCTAGCACCAGCGTACTTATAGACAAATCCACCGAATGCGAGCTTTTTGAGACCCACTTGATCGAAGCCGCCGCCCAAGACCTGCAAGAACAGACGCAAGCCAAACTCGCGGCTCAGGGTGCCCTGACAGACGAGCAAAATATTCGTCTCATGGCATTTCTCAAATATGAAGGCAGCGACACTGTCCTGCCAGTTCCTCTGGACGGACCAGAAGCGATGCAAGCCAAATTTGAAGCCGCTCATCTAAAGCAGTTTGGTTTTACCGAACCGGCTACGGCAATTACTGTGCAGTCGTTACAGGCTGAGGGAACCCAGGTCGGACAAAATGACCGTTTGTTTTTTGAGGCGAACGGCAAAGCGCGTAGCGAAGAAGGTCACAGGCAACTGTATCTGAACGGCGCAACGGTCCGCTGTGGTATTTACCGGCGGGAAACGCTGCATATCAATCACACGGTTTCGGGGCCAGCAATCATTCTGGAAAATGGCGGCACCACCATTGTTGAACCCGGTTGGCAAGCCGTCCGCATGGCCGGTGATACGCTTGTATTAAACCATGTGAAAAAAATCGCCAGCAAAGCTGCCCTGTCGACAAAGCCTGACCCAATCCTCTTGGAGATTTTTAACAATCTCTTTATGTCGGTTGCCGAAGAAATGGGTGGCATATTGCAGCAAACCGCCCATTCTGTGAATGTGAAAGAGCGGCTAGATTTTTCCTGTGCTGTGTTTGACCGGGACGGTGAACTGATAGCCAACGCACCCCACATGCCTGTGCATTTGGGCAGCATGGGCGAAAGTGTCATCAAAATTCAAGAGGCGCGCGCAAACACCATGAAGCCGGGCGACGTTTATATGGTGAACGACCCATACGCTGGCGGCACACACTTGCCCGATATCACCGTGGTTTCGCCTGTTTTCCTGGAGGGCAATCAACAGCCTGATTTTTTTGTCGCCTCCAGAGGGCATCACGCCGACGTGGGCGGTATTACGCCGGGGTCCATGCCGCCAAACTCACGCTCCATAGGCGACGAAGGCATTCGCTTCACCAACTTCACATTGGTCTCAGGGGGCGCGTTTCATGAAGCAGAGGTGCGCGAGGCGCTCGCGAGCGGCCCCTACCCGGCCCGCAGCCCTGACAAAAATATTGCGGACCTCAAAGCACAGGTGGCTGCAAACAAACGCGGTATTCAGCTGGTTGACCAATTGGTCGCGCATTACGGTGCGCCCACTGTTCACGCCTATATGCAACATGTGCAGGATAACGCTGAGGAGGCTGTACGCAGCGTGATCGACAAACTATCTGCTGGCAGCATCACCTATAGAATGGATTGCGGCGGCACCATAGGCGTGTCCATTACCCCCGATAAAGCTAACCGAACCGCCACCGTTGATTTCACTGGCACCAGCATGGCAATGCCCAACAATTTCAACGCGCCGCTTTCTGTAACCAAAGCCGCTGTATTATATGTTTTCCGCACTCTCACCAAAGCCGACATTCCGCTTAATGCGGGCTGTTTGAAGCCCATAAAACTGATTGTACCCAGTGCCAGCATGCTTAACCCCAAGGAGCCTTCGGCTGTTGTTGCAGGCAACGTGGAAACCAGCCAGGTGGTTACAAACGCCCTGTTCCTTGCCGCGGGCGCGCTCGCCGCGTCGCAGGGCACCATGAACAATCTCACCTTCGGAAACCAGCACTATCAATATTATGAAACCATCGCAGGCGGCACGGGTGCGGGCCCCAGCTCCGGCGGAACTGACGCCATCCAGTCGCACATGACCAATAGCCGCCTTACAGACCCAGAGGTTCTGGAATGGCGATACCCGGTGCTGCTCGAAGACTTTTCAATCCGTGAAAACAGTGGCGGCAGCGGTCAGCACGCTGGCGGCAATGGTGCCCTTCGCCGAATTCGCTTCCTCGAACGAATGGAAGCCTCAATCCTGTCAAACCACCGCCCGTCCGGCCCACCTGGGCTAGCCGGTGGTGACAGCGGCAAACCGGGGCGCACCCTCATTCAAAGAAAAACTGGTGAAATAATCGAGCTGACCTACTCTGACAGCGCGAGCGTTGAGGCCGGGGATGTTATACAGATAGAAACGCCAGGAGGCGGAGGCTGGGGCCTTATTGACAATTAAGTCAATAAGTTGCTTCCGGCGTTTGACAGGCCCTGATAGCGGCCTATAGTCATTTTCTGGACCAATGAGTTCCATATTGGTCCGCTGTAAATTCTGAACGAAGCAGGGAAGCTATGACAGTATCATCTGAGACAGAAGCGAACATGCGTCCCGCCAGTGTTTTCGACATTCCTGGCGAACGCGGCATTCCAATATTTGGCCATACCTTCAAAATGCTGAAGGACCCTGAAGGCTTCCACAAATCCATGAAAGCGAAATACGGGCCTGTATACCGTAGCAATAGTTTCTTTCGTGACGCCGTAAGCCTCACCGGCCCAGACGCTGCTGAATTTATGCTTATGGACCGGGACCGCAATTTCTCCAGCGAGCTTGGCTGGGCGCCCTACTTGAAAAGATTATTTCCGCGCGGCCTGATGTTAATGGATTTTGACGAGCATAAAGCGCACCGCCATATAATGGCTGCTGCTTTTAAAACCGGGCCGATGAAAGGCTATCTGGAACGCCTCAACGACGACATGCCTGCTCGCATTGATGAATGGGGGGAAAAAGGAAGTTTTGAGTTTTACCCCGCCATCAAACAGCTCTCGCTCGATATGGCCACAAGCGTGTTTTTAGGGCTTGAGCCCGGCAAAGAAAACAAAGGCGTGAATGAAGCCCTCACCAATATGGTGTCTGCAGCGATGGGCCTTGTACGCGTGCCTATCCCCGGAACCCTGATGCACAAGGGTGTAAAGGGCCGGAAATTCATGGCTGAGTTCCTCACCAAACTAATCCCCGAGCGCCGCAACAGCGACCGCAGTGACTTGTTCACCCAGCTCTGCCGTGCAACAGACGAAGACGGAAAGGGGTTCACCAATCAGGAAATAATAGACCATATGAATTTCCTGTGGATGGCTGCGCATGACACGATCACCAGCTCTGTCACCACACTCGTATATGAACTGGGCCGCCACAAAAACTGGCAATCGAAGGTACGGGATGAAATCAAAGGGCTGGGCCTGAATGATGGCCGCCTGCCCTACGAATTACTGGGCAAACTTACCCTTACCGAGTACGCCTTTAAGGAAGCATTGAGGATGAACCCGCCCGTGCCCGCTATACCGCGCAAAACAGTGCGCGAGATAGAATTCGGCGGCCACCGTATTCCTAAAGATACGCTTATCGGTATTGGCACGGTCGCAACACACCGCGACGAAACCTTGTGGGACAAGCCAGAGGTTTTTGACCCAATGCGCTTTTCACCGGAAGGCGGTGCCAAAACCCGGCACAGGTATGCATGGATACCGTTTGGCGGCGGCGCCCATATGTGCGTGGGGCTTCACTTTGCCTATATGCAGGCCAAAGTCATCATGACGCACCTGCTGCCCCGATACTCCATAGAATTGCCAGATGGATATGAAACCGAATTCCAGATTATGCCGCTGATTAAGCCTCTTGATGGCCTGCCTGTAACATTGAAAGCGATTGATTGAATGAGCCAAAATACTTTTGACTATATCGTTGTTGGGGCGGGTTCTGCGGGCTGCGCCATTGCCAGCCGTCTTTCAGAAGACCCAAGCGTAAGCGTGCTTCTTCTTGAAGCAGGCGGCAAAGATAATTCCCTGAAAGTTACAGTGCCGGCGATGATCACCGAATTGGTCAAGCCCAATCCGATGAACTGGAGCTATTGGACAGAAGCGCAAAAACATTTGAATGACCGCAAGCTGTTTTGGCCGCGCGGCAAAGTGCTCGGCGGTTCGTCTGCTATCAACGCTATGCTCTATGTGCGTGGTCACCAGCGTGACTATGACGAATGGGCGCAGCTTGGCTGCACCGGTTGGGGTTTTGACGATGTGCTGCCCTTTTTCAAAAAAGCAGAAGGCAGCAACCGCGAAGCAGACCATTACCACGGCACCGAAGGGCCCTTGCTGGTAGAGCAGCACACTTCTGAGCACCCGTTAAATGACAGCTTTTTAAAAGCAGCGAATGAGATGGGCCTGCCTTACACAGACGATTTTAACGGCCCCAATCAGGAAGGCGCAGGATGGTATGACCAGTCGATTAAACGCGGCAGGCGCCAAAGCACCGCGCGCACTTATTTGAAGGCGGCCGAAGGCCGTAGCAATTTAACGGTACTTACAGACGCCCAAGCCACTCAAATTTGCCTCAAGGGCAAAAAAGCCACCGGCGTTAAAATCATGCGCGGCGGCAAAGAAGAAACATGGAACGCAGGCCGAGAAGTAATCTTGAGCGGCGGCGCGATCAACAGTCCGCAGCTATTGCAGCTTTCCGGCATTGGTGACCCTGCCGACATCCAGGCCGTTGGCCTGCCGGTGATGCACGAACTGATGGGCGTGGGTAAAAACATGCAAGATCATATCGACATGCTGGTCAACGCCCACCTCAAAGACCCAATATCCATGCTGCAATATACGCGCCCTGATAAAGGCGCGATTGAAATGCTGAAGTGGTTCTTCAAACGACCCGGCGTTATGTCTGACTGTGTGACCCCGGTGGGTGCCTTCATTAAAACCGACAAGGCGCTCGAACGGCCAGACATCCAGCTCCATATCATGGTGGCAATGGCCGACAAACCGCACGGATTTGCCGAGCCGCATGAGCACGGCATGGGTATTCATATTTGCCCGCTACGTCCTCACAGCCGCGGCACCATTAGCCTTGCGTCAGCTGACCCTATGGCCCACGCGAAAATTGATCCCTGTTATCTGGATCAAACAGAAGACCTGCGCGTGCTGAGAGAAGGCACAAAAGTGGTTCGGCGGCTCTACCGCCAACCCGCATTGCAGGAATTTATAACTGGCGAAGTCTCGCCGTGGGACAAAATTGACATCGACGACGATGACGCGACCGACGAATTGATCCGCGCCAAAGCCGAAACAATTTATCACCCGGTATCGACATGCTCTATGGGCCCAGCTGACAATAAAATGAGCGTTGTCGACCCCCGGCTCAAGGTGATTGGGCTGGAAGGTCTTCGGGTTGCAGACGCCTCTATTATGCCGCGCCTTATTGGCGGCAATACCAATGCGCCGTCGATAATGATTGGGGAAAAATGCGCCGACATGGTCAAAGCCGACCATGCGGGCGCTTAAGCCTAGGCTGCAGCACCTATGAAAGCATCAACGCTCATCGCAATCGCCGCCGTGAACGGGTTTCTCGCCACCGGCCTTGGGGCGCTCGCCAGCCACGTGCTCGGCCTCAATGATCGCGGTGCAGAGCTGTTTAGCCAGGCGAGTGACTTTCATTTTGTGCATACTCTCGCGCTTTTTGTCTGTGCATGGATTTTACACACATGGCAAAATAACGGCGACGCCGGGCGGTGGGCTTCGCGGGCCGCGATCTTTTTCATGATTGGGCTATTCTGTTTTTGTGGCAGCCTTTATTGGCTCGGCATGATGGGACCAGGTAGCCTTGGTGCCTACCACTGGATAACGCCGATTGGCGGACTTGCTTTTATGGCCGGGTGGCTAACGCTGGCCTGGGCCGGGGTTAAGGCACGGCAAAATTAACGATCTATTTCGCGGGCAGTATCAACACCGCCATCAAACCGCCGGACGGCGCATGGGCCAGTCGCGCCTGCCCGCCGTACATTTCAACAATATCTCGTACGATCGCAAGGCCAAGCCCTGTGCCTGGCACACGCTCATCAAGCCGCTTGCCGCGCTCGAACAAGGTATCTATGTCTTCAGCTGGAACTCCCGGCCCATCATCGGTTACAGAGAGCTCAATCATGGGCCTACGCGGCGTATCCGAAAGGGTCTTTACCGTCACCTGAACCCGCGAGTTGGCCCACTTGCCAGCGTTATCAATCAGGTTGCCAAGCACTTCGTCAAAATCTTCTTTTTCACCGTCGAAGCGGCAATCGTCTGCGCAGTCGAGGCTGTAAGCGACATTTTTCTCACGCGTTGAAACGCTCACCGCCTTAATGATTTTCTCTAGCCTGTCTTTTATTGGCAGGCCAGCACCTGAACCTCCACCCGCGATGCGCGCACGCTTCAAATGGTGATCAACATGTTCTCTGATCAGGCGACTTTGCGTTTTGATCCGCGTGCTACGCTCATCGTCTGCGCCTTCCACGTCATTTTGGATCACGCTTAGGGGCGTTTTGAGCGCATGGGCCAAATTGCCCACGTGGGTCCGCGCGCGGTCTACGAGCTGTTCATTTTGCTCCATCAGCGCGTTTATTTCCCCGGCAAGTGGCTGCAAATCCTGCGGCCAATCCCCTTCAATGCGGTTTGCACGGCCTGCACGGATCGCTGACAGACTTTTCCCAAGCTTTCTGAGCGGACGCAACCCATAACTCACTTGCAGCACAAGCGACATGGTCACAGTAAGCATGATCAGCGCCAGCGCGCTTAAAAGCAGCCAGTTGAACTCTGCGATAGCTGCATGCACTTCGGCCATATTTGTCGCGACCTGAAAATGAAAAATGCGGTCAGATTCGGGTAGGATGCTATCGCGCTCGGCGATGCGGAGGATTTGGTCTGCCGGGCCCTGTCCTTCATAATACTTCAGTGAAAATGAACGGTGGCTTACATCTGGCGTAAGTTCGAAATCCCACAATGAGCGCGACCGAAAAGGTTCCTGCCCTTCTTCGCTAATTTGCCAATATTGCCCGGATTCCGGTGTCATAAAGCGCTGGTCTGAAAGGGGTCGGCTGAACCGAAGAACACCGTCAGGCGACAATTCACTTACGCCGACCATACTGTCGATCAGCATATTCAGGCGGTTGTCCACGTCGTTCAAAACATAGCTTTTAAAAACCAGCGACAGCAGCAGTCCGCCCACAGCAAGAGCTGCAACAGACCAAAGAAGGGCTGATTTTAATAGCCGCCCCGTGAGCGTACCGAAAAAATATTTCAGTCTGTTGATCAAGAATTTTCCTCGGACCATTCGAGGCGGTAGCCAAGCCCACGAACCGTGTGGATGATAGAAGTATCCAGCTTTTTGCGGATGCGGTTTACAAACACTTCGATGGTGTTCGAATCCCGGTCAAAATCCTGATCATATATATGCTCGGTAAGCTCGGTTCGCGACACCACCTTGCCCGGGTGATGCATCAGATACGACAGGAGCTTAAATTCCTGCGCCGTCAATTTAATGGATCGCCCCGAAACCGTCACTTTGCCGTTCCGTGTATCAAGCAACACTGGCCCGCATTCCATTTCAGGGCTGGCTTGCCCCGCCGCCCGGCGAATGAGCGCCCTGAGCCGTGCCAGCAGCTCTTCCACGATGAACGGCTTGGTGAGATAATCGTCTGCGCCCGCGTCAAGGCCTTCTACCTTGTCGGTCCAGCTGTCACGTGCCGTTAGTACCAAAACCGGCATTTCGCGCCCGTCAGCGCGCCATTTTTTCAAAATGCTGCGGCCGTCCATAACCGGCAGGCCGAGATCAAGGATCACTGCGTCGTAAGGTTCGGTATCGCCCATAAAATGACCGTCTTCACCGTCACCGGTGACATCAACAGCATAGCCCGCATCGAGCAAGCTTTGCTCTATTTGAGCTGACAGGCTTTCGTCGTCTTCTACCAGTAAAATTCGCACAATTTACCTCCCCAAAAAATCTACATCTAGCGCGTGCTTAATATACGAGCAGACTTTGCATCAACCACCGCCGCAATAACGCGCCCGTCTTTTCTGCTCACCCGCAAAAAATACTGCCACCCTCTGTTGGTGCGCCGCAGTTTAAGGTCAACCACCCGGCCACCCAGCCTGCTTTCAACTGCGCGCTTGATCTGAGAATAAGACATGATCTCGCCGCGTTTGATCGCTTGCAAGGCGTCGTCATGTTCATCGCGTTTCATTGCCACGCGAACCATCGGCGCGTCCTGCGCAGTTTCATTCGCCGCCAAAGACGGAGCCGCCTTTGACGCTAACAATAAGGCTGCCACCAAAAACAATATATTTCTCAAACTCTGCACCATGAATTATAGTTTCACTCCTTAGCGCTGAACATCTGATGAACCAGCTTGTAAGCTTGTCCGAAACTTGAGGCATGTCAAAGAAACATTTTCATATGCTGCCTATAATCAGCACGAACTGAGTGAAGGCGCAAATTTGCGCGGGGTTTTTACCATGTAGAGTTTTACAATGTAAGGAAACATCATGAAATCGATCCTATTGCCAATTACCAGCCATACTGCAGACGAAAATATTATGCGCATTGCCGGGGCTTTCGCGTTTCAATACCGGGCCTCATTGAAGGGGCTTTTCATACGGCCTGACGGGCGGTCTGCTATCCCTTTTATGGGCGAAGGCCTTACAGCAGACATGATCCAGGACCTTTGCAACGCCGCCGAACAGGAAGGCCAGCAACAGGCGGCCAAAGCCAACAAAATGTTCATGAGCGCGATGGGATCAGCCGAAGTTCACATGGCAGAAACTGATCAAAAAATTGAAGGCGCGAAAGCCAGTTGGCAGGTTGTCGCTGGGGAAGTCGCCGACTATGTTGGCAGGCACGCCCGCACCACAGATGTGGCGCTATGCACCTGCCCTGATAGTCGCAAGCCGGACACACAGGAAATTTTTAAGGATCTTGTGTACCGTTCCGGCCGCCCGCTGATCGTAATTCCGAAGGATTTTACCGATACACCCGGTCGCAGAATTTTGGTGGGCTGGAACGGCTCCGCTGAATGCGCACGGGCGGTTGGCGCCGCGCTTCCTATATTATGGAGTGCGGAACATGTGACACTATTGCAAGTAGGAGACGCGAACAGCGACCGCCCCGGCCTTGGGGATGTTGCCCAGTATCTTGAGGACCACGGCGTAAAAAGCGAGCGCATGGTGGTAACCAAATCAGGCGACCCTATAGGTGCACAAATCCACGCTTCAGCCGTGAAAGACAACGCAGATATGATTGTTCTGGGTGCCTATTCCCACAGCAGGTGGCGCGAGCTTATTTTGGGCGGTGTAACGCAATATTTGGCGACACATAGTGAGCTACCCATATTTATGAGCCATTAGCCTTTGGCATATATTTGAGGCAGCCCTTGTAAAAAAGGGCTGCCCCCGTAACAATAGGCTCCGTACCGCACCTAGAAGCTGCCGCGAGCCTTGACCATGCCAGACGCGCCCGAAGACCAGAGCGAAAATCAGTCCCCGAAGATTCTGCATGTTTTTTCTTCGCTGGAACTGGGCGGAGCGCAGCGGCGATTTATCGACTTTGTTTCCCGCAGCAAAGCTGGGTTCAGTCACAGTGTTTACGCAATGGACGGCAATTATGATGCCCTGAAACTAACCGGCGATATCGACCAGCCGTGGGGACAGTCGTCTGTGGTGCCAAAGGGAAACACATGGGCGGCGATGAAAATAACCCGGCGGCTCCTCAAAGAGGCTAAGCCTGATTTGCTGGTTACTTACAATTGGGGCGCCGTAGAGTGGGCGCTCGGGAACCGGTTTTTTCCGGTTTGCCCGATGGTACATATTCAGGACGGTTTCACCGAAGATGAGCTGAAAGGCGAGATCGGCAAGCGCCGCCTGGTGCGCGGATTTGCTTACCGCGGATGCCGGGCCGTGGTTGTGCCCTCAAAAACCTTGGAACGCGTGGCGAAAAAGAGCTGGCACATACACCCTGAACGCCTGAAATACATCGCGAACGGGATCGATATCGAGCGCTTTAAGGCCCCGGCAGATGCCGCGATACTCAATGAACTGGGGATAGATCCTGCAAAGCAAACCATTGGCACTGTTTCCGGCCTACGTCCGGAGAAAAACATCGGTCGCCTCGTGGAAGCCTTCAGCCTTATCGAAAATGACATGCCCAATGCTCAGCTCGTCATAGTGGGCGACGGCGTGGGCATGGCAGCGCTTAAAATGCTGGCGAGCCGGGTTTGCAAAAAAGGGAACGTGATTTTTACGGGCAGCATGGCCAACCCAGAGGCGATTTTACCGGCTTTTACGCTGTTTGCCTTGTCGTCTGACACAGAACAAATGCCGCTTACCGTTATCGAAGCCATGGCGGCGGGTCTGCCTGTCGTGAGCACCGACGTCGGCGACATTGCGACAATGATTTCCGAAGAGAATATCTCATATATTGAAGGACAAACTGCGCCAGATTTGGCTAAGAACATCACTGCTCTGCTAAAAGATCAAAATACCGCGAAAATCATCGGCGAGGCAAACGCCGCCAAGGCTGCAGAAAGCTTTGAAATCGAAAAAATGGTGGCGTCTTACGATGCGCTATTTACCGCCTGCACTGGCAAATAGGCACGATTTAGGGTCGCAAAAAATTTCAGAACCGCTTTCAATACCCATATGCCGAGCACAAATTCGCACCGCGCACTAATAGATTGTTAAGTGTTTGACCGTTAGTTTACGATTGCAGTTAGTATATTTCTGTAAACCATGTCCCGAGGCGAAAAGATGGGGGATTTTGTTGTCTGAACTGGCCGAAAAGCTAGGTTTTTTGAGCAAACTTAAACCGGCCTTAAGTTTAAAGCTTTGGCTTGTGCCATTTCTGCTGACTATCCTGCTTGTTGCACTGAGACAGCATGGCTATCTCATTTTTCATGTGCTGGCCGAATTTTTCGCGGTCGTCATTTCCTTTATTTTGTTTGCGGTTGCGTGGCAAACCTACCAGTTCTCCAGGAATTTTTTCCTGCTTTTCCTGGCCTGCGCCTATTTTTGGCTTGGCGCTTTAGACCTGTCTCACGCGCTCACCTACAAGGGCATGAATATTATCGTCGAGAACGATAGCAATACGGCCACACAGTTCTGGATCGCAACGCGCTATATGGAAGCCGCCTTCCTATTGGCCGCACCGTTTGTTGCATACAAGAAAATAAACCCTTACGCCGTTTTCTCTTTCGCTGGCCTCATCGCTATCGGCCTTGCCTCGCTCATTTTCGCCGGCACCTTTCCCACGGTTTTCATCGAGGGTCAGGGATTAACCCCGGTTAAAGTTTACAGCGAGTATATCATCATAGGGATGCTCACATTGGCCATCACGGCCCTTTTCAGAAACCGTGTTCCTTTAACCGACGAATCCAGGTCACTCATTGCACTGGCCATACTTCTCACTATAGGAGCCGAATTAAGTTTCACGCTATATTCTGACCTATACGGAATTTTCAACGTCGTTGGGCACATTTTCAAGCTTTGCTCTTACTGGGTATTATACCAGGCGACGGTGGCCGCCAGCCTCACCAGCCCTCATTTGGAATTATTGACACGCCATGAGGAACTCCAGTCCCAGCAGGCGCGCCTGAACATGCTGTCAAACGCCATCAACCAGACGCCAATATCCATATTGGTCACCGATGCGCGGGGTTATATTTTATTTGCCAATCCTAAATTTGAAGTCATCACCGGATATAGCGCTGGCGAGGTGATCGGTCGCCATCCGCAAATATTGCGCTCTGAGCAAACGCTGCAAGCGGACTATGAAAACCTGTGGGCGACTATTTTTTCGGGCAAACAGTGGCAGGGCGAACTTCAAAACAAACGCAAGGACGGCGAGCATTATTGGGAATCGATGATGATCAGCCCTGTCACCGATGAGGACGGGGAAATCACACACTTCCTATCCATATCGGAGGATATTACTGCACGCAAGCAAATGGAACACGAGGCAACCCGCTTTGGCCGCATTGTCGAAAAATCGCTCAGCGAGATATACACCTATGACGCCGAGACCCTGAAATTCACACAGGTCAACCAGGGTGCGCGTACTAACATTGGCTATTCGCTGGAGGAATTACACCAGCTAACGCCTGTAGACATCAAGCCGCATTTTAGCCAGGAAGACTTCACAACCAAGCTGCAGCCACTAAAGGACGGCTCAACAGAGGAAGTTACCTTCACTACCCTGCATGAACGCAAAGATGGCAGCAGGTACGACGCCGAAGTGCATGTACAGTTGATGCAAGAAGAGACACCACCGGTTTTTGTCGCGAATGTAAAAGATGTCACCCGGCAAAAGCGCCTCGAAGAACAATTGCGGCAAGCCCAAAAAATGGAAGCTGTGGGCCAGATCACAGGCGGCATTGCCCATGACTTCAACAACATTCTGGCGATTGTGCTTGGCAATCTTGAATTCTTGCAAGAAATCATTCAGGGAAACAGCAAAGCGGACGAATGCATCGAAGGCGCGCTTTCCGGCACAAAACGCGGCGCGGCTCTCACCGAGAAATTGTTAGGCTTTACACGCCAACAAGACAGCAAAACCCACTCGGTGAATTTAAATGACCTGATCCAGTCCATGGTACCGCTGATATCAAAATCAATCACTGCGTCTATAGACGTTGAGCATAAATTTACGCAAAAACCCTGGCTCGTTGATATTGACGCCCAGGATTTTGAAAACGCTATATTGAATTTGGCTCTTAATGGGCGCGACGCTATGCCTGACGGCGGCACACTAACCTTCGAAACCAAAAACTTGACACTGGGTAAGGAATTCGGGTCCGACACTTCAGGTAGGGAAAGCCGCGAATTTGTAGCGATTTCTGTCAGTGACACCGGGTCTGGCATGAATGCAGCCACCCAGGAAAAAGCACTGGACCCTTTTTATACCACCAAGGAACAAGGCAAAGGGACGGGCCTTGGCCTGAGCATGGTATATGGCTTTGTGCGCCGGTCAGGAGGGCAGCTAAAAATAATCTCGGAAGTTGGTCAGGGCACCACAATTCAGCTGCTACTGCCAAAAGCAGTGGAACAAAAAGAGCAAAAAACAAGGCAGCCCGGAAAAGCTGATGTCCTGCCCCGCGGTACAGAAACAATTCTTATTGTTGACGATGAAGCAGCGCTTCAACAATTAGCCTCTGCGCATCTGGAGAAGCTGGGGTATTCCATCCACACTGCCGGAAGCGGAACAGAGGCTCTGGAAATACTAAAAGCAAATCAAGATATCGATTTACTGTTCAGCGATATCATTATGCCAGGCGGAATGGACGGCTACCAGTTGGCTGAAAAAGCGATGCAGTTGTATCCTTCCCCCAAAATTTTGCTTGCCACCGGCTTTGCCGGAAAACAAAAAACCGGCGATACAGGTTCAAATGAAATTCGCCAATTGTTTGCACAGCATTTGCTGAAAAAACCATACAATAAAACCGACCTCGCGAACGCTGTACGGGACAGGTTGGACCAAGAGGGTTAGTATAACTATCCTAGTGGTCGTTGCTATTTAAGAGGGTGGGGGATGAGATGAATCTACGTATATTATTCGTGCTCTATGTTGGCATGATGCTCGTTGGCAGCATCCATGCGCGGGCAGACGACGATACGCTGCTTCTCAAAGCAGCCCGAATGCTGGATGTGATGACCGGAGACCTAATTTCACCGGCAACCATCTTGGTTCAAAACGGCCTGATTGTATCAATCAATCCAACTGAGTTACCCGATAGCACTGCAACACTGGACTTAGGGGACCGTACCCTGCTTCCAGGCCTGATTGACATGCACACCCACCTGACAGGTGACTATTTCACCGCCGATAACTGGGTGACAAACCCCGTGACAGAAACCGCTGCAGACTGGGCCTTGAACGGTGTTGCCTTTGGGCGAGACGCGCTTTTCGCTGGTTTCACGACGGTGCGAGACGCAGGCGCGCTGCCGGGCTTCCCTGATATTGCCCTTATGCGGGCCATAAATGCGGGCCGGGTTGTGGGTCCGCGCATGTGGCCTTCCGGGCACTATATATCCATCACGGGCGGTCACTGCGATGTAACCGGCTTTGCACCGGGTATCATGGAACTTGGCCCGAATGAGGGCATCGCCAACGGCGTGGACGAAACACTGCGGGCAGTACGCTACCAAATAAAGCACGGCGCGAAGGTTATAAAAGTATGCGCAACGGCGGGCGTTTATTCGATGGAGGGCCCTGTAGGGGCCCAGCAGTATTCTGGCGCGGAACTAGAGGCAATTGTCGCCGAGGCGGCGCGTCACAGTGTGCGCGTGATGGCACATGCGCACGGCTCGGAAGGCATTCTGGCCGCCGTTAAAGCTGGTGTCGCTTCAATCGATCATGGCTCCATGCTCACTGCGGAAATACTCACTGAAATGAAAAAACGCGGCACCTATTATGTGCCCACCATTTACCTGAACGACATTCCCATGCCAGCGGAAACACCTCAAGCGATCAAGGACAAAGACGCCTACCTTCGTCCGTTTGTGAACCGCAGCTTCAAAATGGCCCTGGAAGCTGGCATCAATATCGCGCTCGGTACCGACAACGGCGTGTTTCCGCACGGCGAAAGCGGCCGAGAGTTTGGCGCCATGGTCAAGCGCGGCATGACACCGCTAGACGCCCTTAAGGCAGCGACAATCAACGCAGCCGACCTATTGGGTGTATCGGACCGCGGGCAACTAAAGCCCGGCATGCTGGCAGACATCATTGCCGTAGACGGCAATCCGCTTGCTGATATCAAAGTTATGGAATCCGTAGTTTTTGTTATGAAAGGCGGCACTCTCTATAAAAAGCCACGCTAGCCGCAGCCTTTATACTTTCTGGTATTCTACACGCTAGCGCAGCTTTTTAGCCGGGAATATAACAGACGCGGTCGTGCCCTGCCCCTCAATGCTATCGAGCAGAAATTCCGCACCCAGGATTGTGGCAAGTTTTACCACAATATGCAGCCCCAGCCCAACGCCCTCACCGGTTCTTGCAATATGCGGGTCTGACCGGCTAAGGGTGCCACCCTGTACAAACGGCTCCATCACTTTACCGAGCTGCCGTTCCGGAATGCCGAGGCCTGTGTCTTTAACTTGCAACACGCCGTTACCGTGAAGATCGGCACCCCATAAAATGGAAATAGACGCCTTGTCGCCGGCATACTTCAGAGCGTTTGAGACCAGATTATCCAATATCTGGGATATGGCCCGCTCGTCGCTATAGAGAGTGGGCGCATTTTGATCGACCTCAACTCTGTATTTCTTGCTCGTGTCGGCAAACGGCATCGCCAAACACCGCTGAAAGCTCTCCTTGGCCTGGTCTGTTAAATTGAGCTCAACGTCATTCACATGATATTCGCCGCTTTCAATACGGGCAAAATCCAACACATCATTGACCATGCTGACCAATCGTTCGCCGCTATGGTGGATAAGCTTGGCATATTCTTCATAGTGGGAATCGCCAAGCGGACCAAAGGTTTGCACTTTCATCATCTGTGAAAACCCAAGAATGGAATTCAGTGGTGTGCGCAGATCGTGGCTCATATGAGTGAGAAAATCCGTTTTCGCCGCATTGGCTTTTTCAGCAGATGATAAAGCCGATGCCAGTTGAATTTCTGTCTGCTTCTGACTTTGCGTCAATCTATCCACCCGCCGAACGGTTAGGTAGGCAATAAGCAGAACTGCAAGCACCATGGCAACTGCGATAATTGCAAGCTTTTGGCGTTCAGCGATACGCATATCTGTCGTCATCGCCAGCAATTCTTCATACGCAGCGGAATGCAGCCGGTCGAGCTGAGCGACACGAAATTTAAGGGTTTCAATCGGCAGAACAAATTCAGCGGCTTGTCCGGCTTCCACCTCACCTAGGCGGGCCGCAGTTTCAGATAGTTCGCTCACACTGCTTTCAAGACGGTGAAAAGCAGGGCCAAAGCCGCGCCCTTGAAATCGTTCCTGAGTTGCCTTCAGTGATATCAAAAACTGGTTTACAGCGAAAATGGTTGTGTTGAGTTTTTGGGAAAAGGGTTGATCCTGAGTTCTTAACCCAACAGGGTTTTCCCTTGTGGTTTGCTCAAGAACGGCATTTTCCAAAAGCCCTATCTCTGCTGTCATCCGTTCCAGCTTTAATTCGCTGAAAAGATGATAGTCAGTAATTTCTGTGAATCGGTCGAGATCTTTTTCGTGCTCACGCCATAGGATTACAGCCAACATCAACACCAAAAGCGAGATAAATCCAATAAAACCCAGGATATAGCGCACATAGGGGTTGCCGCGAAAAACACCAAGAGACCCATGAGGCAGACGAGCCTTGTTATCTCGCTGGAGCTCTTCCTCGTTTTTTATGAATGAGTGCTCCATCGTTTAGAGCAACTCCAATTCTTTGGCCAATTCGCGCAGCTTGCTGAAGTCTTCCTGCCTAACCGGCAGGAAGCTTCTTGCGTTTTGTTTGTCCAAAATAACCCGGTCAGGGGCTTTGGCCATAGAGAGCGACAGGAAGGCTTCGAGTATATCCTCTTTTACGGCACCATTCACATCGGATTGAATGGCCCATACATAGTCTGTGTAGGGTGGCGTTTCCCAAATGATCTTTACTTTATCGGTATCCAGAGCCCCGCTAGACAGCATGCGCCTGACCACCAAAGCATTTGCCACGCCCAAGTCGACCGTACCATCAGCTACGGCATGCGCTGTGTTATCATGTGCCCCGGTATAAGTAACGCCCGAGAAGAATTTCTCAGGATCGACCCCAAGGGACTGCATATAATAACGCGGCATCAAGTGCCCCGATGTCGAGAGTTCGGAGCCAAAGCCAAAATGCCGCCCGGTGAAATCTGTTACCTTCGATCCCGACTCACCCTGCCTCGCCAAAAATATGCTGGTAAAGCGCGCGTCTACATCCCGCGTTACCAAAGGCACTGCACCGGATTTAGCTTGCGCTTGCAAAAAGGTCAGCCCTCCAAAAAATGCAAGGTCAACTTCGTTGTTTACAAACAGATCGAGAAGCTGCTCGTAGCTTTCCGGGATAACCAGTTCAACTGGCATGCTGGTTTCGGCCGCAAGGTGGTCAATAAGGGGTTGGAATTCGTCCCTTAAAACTTCAATAGATTTGTCTGGCAATATGCCAACCTTAAGCCTCAGCTGTTCCTGCGGGGCTTCATCCGCGCATGCACTGACAAAGAGAACCAAACAAAAGAGCAAAATTTTCCGAAACATCTGAACCCTCACCGACCCAATTTGTTGCAACACTATTGATAGCATATTTACCTCTATAACGCTACTTACGGAGCCAGCACTTTAAAATAGGACCATTTTGGTAAATATTTAGTTGATGTTGAGAAAGTTTCTGCCAAGAACGGCCTTAAAAACCCGATCCGTTTCGGTGTGAGACCAACAGATCGAGAAGCGATAGAAATGACAATGTTTTTGAGTTTTTGCTATATCTTCAAGGCAGCATTCGCTGCAGCATTTTGTCGGCGAACGCTGGTTCGGTAAATCCGGGAACCATCATTTCCATTTGTCGCTGAACTTCTGAAAGTTCTGGAGCCATCAAGGTCCGATTTAACATTCGAAGCACGCGCGGCAAATGCACCAGATAGTCTGGTTTGCCGTCTTTGTCGCAAAGGCGCACAAAAAGCCCCGCCACTTTAGTATGGCGCTGGGCGGCGAGAATGTTCATATCCCGCAGAAAACCGGTTGGTTCAATGTCTTTGCAGGCGCTGAAATAATAGTCTAAAACTGTCGCACCTGTCGCAGGCGAAATGTCGCGCCTAGCATCTTCGAGAAGAGAAGCCATATCGTAGGCTGACGGCCCCTTTAAAGCGTCCTGGAAGTCCAAAAGGCCGCACTGAAATGTCGCACTTTTTTCGCTCAGATCAGTGGGCTGCGAAGTATAGGCGCTGTCCTGCACAATCATAAGATTGTCAACATGGAAATCCCGAAACACAAAGCCGGAATGATCTTGTGCCACCCTCAAAAGCGCCCCGCGCCATGCTTCCCTGAAAGCCTTGGTTTCAGCCGCTGTCGCCTCGCCTCCGCGGGCCGCAGGGACAAACCACAGGAGGAAGCGCCCTACCTCTTCCAACATAGTTTCCATATCATAGGCTGGCAGATCCACACTGAGCGCCTGCTCCCCCGCCTTGTGCATTTGAACCAATATTTTCGTGGCCGCTAGGTATAGCTTTTCTTCGCTGTAACCATCCGCCAAAAGCCGGGTGAAAGTATCGTCGCCAAAATCTTCAATCAGCGCCAAACCTGCCTCGGTATCTGCCGCCAATATGCTCGGAGACCGCAGGCCAAGCCTTTGTAGATGCTGGGAAATCTCAATGAACTCGGGTAGCTTTTCACTTGAAGGAGGAGCGTCCATCAGCAGGCAGCTGGCATCAGGCTTCACAAGCCGTATATAGCTTCGTTTTGAGGCGTCAGAAGCCAGGGGAAACAGGTCTGCGCCCGCCCAGCCGTGCCTTTCCGCAAACGCCAACTGGCGGTCCAATTGCGCCTTTTTCAAACTGTTTTCTGCCATGCTATAGTGGGTATAGCAGACTATTGCCGTTGATCAATATTTTGGCGGCTCAGAAAAGCGCGCAGCGATAACTCTATGTCTAAGATGCCTTTATTCCGCGGGGCTAAGTGCCACTACGCGCCCCAGAACGACTTCGTTTCCAGCGTTCGGCCTGCGCGGCACATTCAGAGATAACATTAGGGAAATCAACGACATAATTGCGCCAGCATAAAAGACCCAAGCCGGAGAATGCGACCATAGGAGAGCACCAAACGCCCAGGGGATAATGACAGCGGCAATATGATTTATTGAAAAACTCACGCTTGATGTCGCGGCAATATCCTTCGGGTCCGCGATTTTCTGCAAATAGCTTTTTTGAGCAATAGCAAAAGAGAAGAACAGATGGTCCAGCACATATAGCGTCGCCGCGACGGTGGGGTCTCCGGTTACTGCATACCCCCAAAATACGAAGATTAGTCCAACATATTCAAAAATCAGGGCATTTCGCTCTCCGAACCGGCTAATCAACGACCCGAGTTTTGGTGCTAACCAGCTAGTGGCAATATGATTGAGCAAATAAAGCCCGCTGATTTCAGCTGCCGTAAATCCAAATTTGGTAACCAGCAAAAACCCGGCAAATACCACAAATATCTGTCGCCTTGCACCGCCCATAAATGTCAACGCGTAAAAAAGCCAATAGCGTTTACGCACTATAATCTTTTTATGCTGGGGCTCAGCATGCTCAAACTTGGGGAAATAGGCCCAAATAAAGCCAACGAGCGCCAACGTAACCCCGCCACCAATGGCATAGAGCGCAGCGTAAGGAACGCTGTAAAACTCAAGCGCTGCCCAAAGTAAGGCATATGCCAAAATTGATGCGATCGACCGAGCGGATATTTGCCGGCCCATGGCCCGCGGCGCTGTATCTTTCGGAAGCCACTGCAGCGACAGCGACATTTGCACGGTTTCAAAATAGTGGAACCCGACCGACATAATTACAGTGGTAAAATAAAGGCCGTATTCGCTTGGGAAAAACCCGGTAACCGCCACACCCAGCCCCAACAGTGCAAGTGAGACAATTGCAAAAATCTGCTCATGTATCGCCAGCAAAATGAAAATCGCAGTAAAGGCAAGAAACCCTGGAATCTCGCGCAGGCTTTGCAATATACCAATTTCGGTCCCAGTGAACCCCGCCACTTCATGGGTGAAATTGTTGAGAAGCGCCATCCATATTGCGAAGGCGAACGGCGCGGTGCCTGCCATAATAATCAGGCAGGCTTCCGGCGTTTGCCACTTTCGAATTTTATCGGCCGTATTTGGGGACACTGCTCACCACCCTTCTGTCTAAGGCGGCCACTTTAGTCGCTAAACAGAAGGAAAACGATCAAAATTTTAGGCTGACACCATATAGCTCAGCTTAAGACCAACTTGCCAGAACAGGACAAAAAATCGTTCCCGGTGGCAGTGCCGAAATCAGATTATTTAGCCAAAATCGGGCGCGCGTTTTTCGAAAAATGCTGTTATCGCCTCCAGCACCTCTGCGGATTGTAGTTGCTCACCAAAATACTCGCCTTCGGTCGCCATTCGGTCAGACAATGCCTGCTTGTCGCCCCGCATAAGGCGTTTGGTTTTCTGCAAGGCCTGCGGCGCTTTTTTCGCAAGCTTTCCGGCTGCCTTGTTCGCGGTTTCAAGCAGTGTATCACCGGAGCATACACCGTTTGCTATGCCCATGTCGGTTGCTTCCTGGGCTGAAACCCGCTTGCCCAACATAAAGATTTCCGCTGCCTTCACATGGCCAATCCGATTAACCAACAACAAGGATGAAGCAGCCTCAGGCACCAGTGCCAGGTCAACGAAGGGCGCCTGGATCTGCGCACCTTCAGCCATAAACACAATGTCGCTATGCAAAAGCATGGTAAAGCCGATGCCAACACCAATGCCGTTTACGGCAACCACGATCGGCTTGTCAGTTGCCACCAACGCCTGCAAAAAATGCTGCACCGGCATATCACCTGAAATACCGCCTGCTTGTTGAAAATCAATGAGATCATTCCCAGCCGTAAAAGCGTCACCGGACCCCGTAAACAAAATGGCCCGCACATCGTCATTGGTTTCTGCATCCTGCATTGCTTTCGCCGCCGCCGCATACATCGCGTGGGTTAGCGCGTTTTTCTTGTCCGGCCGATCAAAAGTGATTGTAAGCACCCGGTTTTCGATTTTCGTAAGAATATGTTCACTCATTGCGCTTCTTCCTTGTTGCTAACTCTATATTCACCGTCAAACGCATCGGCGCGCCTGCTAAGTTTTTCCAAAAATTCCGCTATCTGCCACTGGGTGCTTTCGTCCACCCCTTCTAGCAGATATCTGTTGCTGTCTTCGATGAGGGCTCTGCTTTCTTCAACGATCTGACGCCCTGAGGGTTTCAAATAGAGCTCGAAGGAGCGACCATCGTTCGGCGCAGGCCTTCGTTCGAGAAACCCGTTTTTCTCCATACGGTCTACCAGCCCGGACACCGCCGCCGGCTTTAGGCTAACGGCGGATGCGAGCGCACTCATGCTGGCGCCTTCGCGTTCACCAAGAAACATCAATGCAGCATGCTGCGCTGCCGTAATGCCGTAACGCGACGTAAGCATACGGTCAGCGGCCCGGAACACAGCCCGGTGACAAAGGTGCAGCAGATGAAACAAGCGCGGCTCAGCCATAAATTTCACACTTTAAAATTTACTTTGTATACGAAATAAATCGGCCAACTGAAAAAGCAAGGGCCAAACATGAAAAAAATTATGGGCGCAGTATAGCGTTTAGGTGAGCAGCAAGTACCGTTTCGAAATCTTGGTTGAATAGAGCCAACTCTTTGCGCTCCAGAACCTTCTCCACAGCGCCGGCAGGGTGGGTCATATGCCAAACACCAATAAGTGCTTGCTGTGCTTGCATCAGCTTTTCATAAACTGAAGATAGTTCTGCTGTTTGCAGTGTATCGCTCAGTGACTGCCCAATTTCTGCGATATGCTGTTTCAGTGACAATTTGAAAGCCAGCGCCTCGTCATAGGTTAGGTCCCTCTCCAGCACAATATGCAAAATGGCAGACAGCCTGCAATATAAGGGCTGGGCCGCAAATTTTTGCGCAACTACCAACCCTAAATCTTCCGGTTGGCCCAGGGCTTCAAAAGCTTGTTTCAAGCGAGCCAGCTCTTCTTCAAAAAGAGCAAGAAACAAAACTTCTTTGCCGCGAAAATACCGGTACAGAGCAGGCTTGGTCACGCCTATGATTTCGGCAAGGCCCTCCATATTTACGGCTTCGTAGGGCTGTGCCAGGAACATATCAGCCGCAGCGCAGAGAATTTGCTCCCTGCGCAAAGCTTTTTGCTCTGGGCTTATTGCCCTTTTGTTGATTGCTACCACCTAGCCAAAACTTTCCATCACGCACTGAGACTGAACCAACACCTACCACGATCACGTTGGCCGGGAAACAGAGACTGGCTCGACAACGCCTTTAAATTGTTAAAAAGCGCAATCAAAACCAGAATTTTGAAAATTTAATTCTACAATTGACCATGGTCAATTTACCAATCGACGATTGAAGTTATGTTCAATGTGCTTTCGGCGTAAGAACAAGCGCCCTCACACAGGTAACTGGTTGCACTCAGCTTCCCTTGTCAACTGGTTCCACCACTTGCTTGTTCCCGCCGAAAGTTCCTCTTCGATTTTCATAGTTCTACGCGAAAACGCCAGATGTCCTGGCGGCTTTCGTGATATTTTTTTTCAAACAGCGTTAAATAGCTTTGTGGTTCATAGGCCTCTAGCTTGCCAACAAAGCCCATTATCTTAATCGCCGCGGCAAATTCTTGCAGATAAATTTTCCAATTGGACCGCACCTCAAGCTGGCCCCCAACCTTTACAATAAAAGGAAAAACAGGCGCGCCGTGCCACCGTCGACCCAAATGCTCTGCTTTGGGCCAGGGATTGGGATACAAAATATAATGAAATGCGGGTTTCCAGCCAGATGTCGCCGCCAACCGGTAGAAATCGTTAAGATCAGCACGCACAAGTATCAGGTTAGGAAGAGGCTTCCCGACGCGCTCCCGGCTTAGCCGGTGCTCTGATTTATCAACCCCCACCACCCAGTGATCGGCGTGCAACTCCGCCAGCTTTCTGCTGCTATCCCCTGTTCCACAGCAAGCATCAAGAATAAGAGGCCTGTCACGGCTCGCAATTTTCTGTTCAACCTCGGCAAATGCCCGTTTTGTATGATCAGCAATTGGCCGCCGGAATGCATGCTGCATATGTTTCCGCACTGTCTCTTCCAGGCGAGCATGCGGATCCTCTTGGTTGGTCTCAATCGATTTCGATACTTGTTTCACTTGCCTATTTAGTCCTTTTCGCAACCTGGGGCCGAGCCCGCACGCCCACTAAAATATACACCCACACGAAAACGTGATCTTTCTACATCTTCGCCTTCAATAGGCTATATCTTCAAAAATTGGCTGAAATCAGCGTTTTATTAGCGCAAATAAATTTAATTTTGCCATAAAGTTTAGCCAAATTCTCCCCCAAATTTGCTGCCCATAAAGCTCTGGCATAAAAATATGCCAAAGAATCACCGGTATCAAAACAACATAGAAGACACCACATACGAGTAACTTGTTAATATAGCACTTCCACAAAAAGACGCGATAAAAGCGTCCGTGACACCTAATTTCTCAGGCATAAATTTTTCAGGCACAAATTTTTAATTGGCAAACAGGCCTTGCGAGTTGCTGCGCACTCTGTTGCTAGCCCACGAAAGACAAATACATGCTTAAGAATCTTTTATCCATGCCCCTTTTCTTGTTGGTCACTGCCTGCATGGGCCTCAACACAACGGCACCGCAATCAGCCATGCCCATAGGTGAACCCAGCGAGCCCCCATTCGGCTACAAAGAATTTTGTAAAAGAAGTCCCGAAGAATGTGCGGTACCCTATTCGGCTGAGTTTGGCAAAGCGCTGCAAAAAGCTCATCATCATACCAAAACACTTTTAATCCCCGTCGAGGAAGAACAGGAATACTGGCAGGTATTGGAGACGGTGAGTGAAGGCGACTGCGAAGATTTCGCCTTAACGCTGCGAGCGTCTTTACGGCGTGAATTTCCAGGATATGAGGCCGCATTTCTGATGGCCACCGCCTATACCGAAGGAGATGTTTATCACGCCGTACTTTCTATTGAAACCACACAGGGAACTATTGTTTGCGATAACCGCTTCCCTCAGTGCGCGCCGTGGGAGAGCTTCCCCTACCGCTGGAAATTACGCGAGGTCTCGGGCAGCCCCAAATGGGAAAACCTGACGACTGCCTTGGCAGACCATAATGTGGCCACTGCTCATTCCAGGAAACGTAGAGCACCTGCCTCATAGGCTATGGTGCTAGAGACGCGAAAAAAACTACAGCACAAAAAAATATATCGCCACAAAATGGCAGGCACTGCCCGCCATTACAAACAAGTGCCAAATCGCATGAAAATAGGCGACGGATTTTACAGCGTAAAAGATCGCGCCGACGGTGTAGAACACACCCCCCGCTATCACCCAGTAAATACCGGCCACATCAAGCACGGCGGCAAGCGGACTGATCATCAGCAAACCTGCCCACCCCATAGTGAGATAAAGAACAAGAGAAACGGCTTTATAGCGTCCACTACTTTTTCTCAAATAACCTACGACCTTGAACACCGTACCAGCCAAGGCTGCTGCCCATGCACTGCCGGCAACCCAGAGCCCTGTGCTAGCTGGTAAACTAATCAGCGCAAAAGGCGTGTAACTGCCCGCTATCTTAAAATAGATGGCACTATGGTCCAACATTTTCAGAAACGACTGATGGCGACTGTTGTACGCAGCGTGATAAAGGGTTGAACTTAAAAACATCAGTATCATGCTGGCAGCGTAGATGGAAATTGCGACAAGGGCCATGCCGCCCTGCCCGTTCACTTTGACAAAAAGAAATACAGCCGCCACCGCCGCAAGCCCAGCTCCAATGCCGTGCGTCGCCGCATGAAGTATCTCTTCTCGCACACTATAAGCGCGTTCAATCTTTCCTGCAGCAGACATAGGCAAACTCTCCCCGACAACAATGGTGGGCCGACCAAGCATATTGCGGAGCTCCGCCTAAGTCTGGCTAGCCGCTCAATGTGGCCGAACAATGCCCGCATGTTCTGCCTCTGCCATCAATTTTGCAAAGGCCTTTTTCTTAACATGGATCAAATTTTCATGATCTCCAGATTCCATATATAAATCTTCAAGCTCATCAAGGCTGCTATCGACGATAACGCGCACGGCATAAGCCGAGGCGCAAGCTGTGGTAGCGCCGGGGTCACAGTCGTCAAAGATCATATCAATTTCATTTTCGCTGGCCAATCCAAGCCGCTCTTTAAGCCGGTGGCTAAGGCCTGAGAGGTCAACCTTCTTGGAAGCAGGCACAACGGCCATCATGTAGCCGTGATCAGTGTTCAAAAGCACGCCTTTGGCCAAGGCATCACCACTAACATGGGCGGCCTGAGCCGTTTTGTTTGCTGAATAGGCCGGCGAATGAGGTACAAGATCATACTCAATACCGGTCTCACGCAGGTAATTCTGAATGGTCGGTGCAATCGTCATTTTAAGACTCCGTTTTTGGTAAGGAAACACAGAGTCCTTCTGCGGGCATGAAACAGGAGGGCAATTTTCAATATAGCAGATTATGGATGGGCGCCAAAGCAGTGTTATTTGTTTGGCGTGAGCTTGCAATTACAGTGCAGATAAAACAAAGCCCCGCGAACCGTTCGGATCGCAGGGCTGTAAATGGTAGCCGAGGAGAGACTTGAACTCCCGACACGCGGATTATGATTCCGCTGCTCTAACCAGCTGAGCTACTCGGCCAAAATACATTGGGCTTTCAGCGCGTTTGCATACACTCAAAACAAATATGCACAGCCGCTAAAAGCTGCGCCGGTATATAAGAGCGCCGCGAATGCGTCAAGACGGTATTTAACAAGCTCGCTAGGAAAACGACCCGCAGCAGTTGAGGATGTTTTTCAAACCCGGTCCCTCGCCCGAGATTTCTTGACTCTGCCGCACACAAGCCGTTGAATTCAGCCTAAGCAATATTGCCCCAATCCGGGAGGACAAAAACGTGTCAATTCACTCTATCCAACAGAAAGCCGGGAATTTTATCAAACTCATAGGTGCAGCGTCACTCGCTGTCTCTTTTTCCGGAGTCGTCTCGGCTGAAACGCTACTTCTAAAAGACCCCACGATAAGCGACAAGCATATTGCTTTCACGTATGGTGGCGACATTTGGGTCGCAGACACGGATGGCGAAAATGCCCGCCGCTTGACCAGTCGCCAAGCCCCGGAAAATCGGCCCCGGTTTTCCCCAGACGGTAAGACCATCGCCTTTTCAGCCACCTATGACGGCAACACAGATATTTACACTATTCCTGCCGAGGGAGGACAGCCGCTTAGGCTGACTTACCATCCCGGCGCAGATCAAATTTCAGGCTGGTCTACAGATGGCAACAGCATCCTTTTTACATCACGGCGTGAGATGACAAGCGGACGCAGTGCCCAGGCCTGGCAGATATCTGCAAGTGGTGGACACCCTGAAAAAGTGATGGAGGCCGTTGTACAGGACGCACAGTGGGCCGCAGACGGGAAAACATTAGCGTATCAGCCCTATAATGTTGCGCACCGGGGCTCAAGCGGATGGCGCAACCACCGGGGCGGATCAACACCGCCGATATGGATTATGGAACCATACGGCGACAGTTATATTGAAATACCTCATGTGAATGCGTCTGATACCAACCCTATGTGGGTGGGCGGCGATGTGTATTTTATTTCAGATCGCAGCGGCAGCAAAAACATATGGCGCTACGACCGTGCCACTCAAAAGGTTGAGCAAATCAGCAAGGAAACAAACTGGGATATTGCTTCCGCCAGCGCTTTTGGCAACAGCATCATCTATGCAACAACCGAAGGCCGCTTGAGCATACTCAACACCCGGCGTAAGCGGACCAAAACCTTGACCATCGATATTCGCCCTGACCTGCCCGAACGGCGGACACAGTGGAAAGACGCGATGCGCAATTTGAGCTTTATGACCCTTTCTCCGACGGGAAAACGGGCACTGGTTTCCGCGCGCGGCGATATTTACACCGTGCCACTGAAAGACGGTTCCACGCGCAATCTAACCAAGAGCTCAGGCACCAAAGATGAATTTGCTGTTTGGTCGCCGGACGGAAGTAAAATCGCCTACATCAGTGATAAAGACCGAAGTTGGACGCTGATCATCGCAGACCAACAAGGCGAAACTAAAAATAGTTACGCTTTGGGCGCAGATGATTACCGGCTGATTGACTGGAATGCAAACGGTGACAAAATCCTGTACCGTGACAACCATCTTGGTGTTTGGTTTATCAATACCGAGACCGGTGAAAGCACCAAAATATTCACCGACAACGCCCGGTCGGGTATTACTTTGGCCAGCAATGCCGTCTCTCTTTCAAATGACGGAGCATGGGTGGCCTATACCAAAGCTGGCCGCAATCATTTCAACGACATCTATCTCTATAACTTTGAGAACGGCAGCCATACCAAGCTAACCGACGGCATGAGCAACGCCGATGCGCCAGCCTTCAGCCCGGACGGGAAATATCTGTATTTTGCCGCCTCCACTAACTCCGGGCCTCGCCAGGTTGGCCTCGATATGTCCACACAGGAACGGCCAAGCCGGTTTGGTCTTTACGCCGCTGTGCTTGCAGCAGACGGTAAATCACCACTGCTGCCGAAAACCGGTGACGAAGACGAGAAAGAAAAAACTGAGGACGACGCAGAAGAAAAATCCAACGATAAAAACGGCGACGAAGCCGACAAACCAGAGGCTGCGGCCAAAAAGGAAAAGACCGAAAGCCCATCCACGAAAATTGATCTTGATGGACTGCAAGACCGGATCGTTGCTTTGCCCGTGGCCGAGCGCTCATACACCGCGCTTAGCGTTGCGCACGACGGCGCACTGTTTTTCATGGAGATGCGGCAACCGGGCGTAAGTGTTGAACCAGGAGGCAACGGCCCGTTCCGAGCTTCATTGAAACGGTTTGATTTCAAATCGAAAAAGGCGGCGACGGCAATGGAACGCGTGCAAGCCTATGTTTTGTCCCGCGACGGTAAGACCATTTTGCTGGCAACCCCAGGCAATACACTGATAACCGCCAAAGTGGCTAAAGACATTCAGGCGTCAAAACTCAATACGAGCGACGTGAAGGCTTACAGCAATCCGCAAGAAGAATGGCAGCAAATATTTGACGAGACATGGCGGCTTGAGCAGCAATATTTCTATGACGGCAATATGCACGGGCTAAACTGGCAGGGCGTTTATGATAAATACCAACCGCTCGTGGCCCATGTTGCCACGCGGGCTGATCTAAACATGCTTCTTGTCGACCTGATCTCGGAGCTTGAGGTGGGTCACAACCGCGTGGGCGGAGGTGACGTTTACCGCGACAAACCTGTCGCTATTGGCCTCCTTGGGGCAGACTTGCGTATTGAAGACGGCAAATACCGTGTCAAACGAATTTACACCGGCGAAAAATGGAACCCCTTTTTGAAGGCACCGCTTGCGGCACCCGGCATCGGGGCTGGTGCGGGAGACTATATCCACGCAGTAAACGGCACGGCAGTTGGCGCTGAAGCCAACATTTATGCCCAATTGATTGGCACAGTTGGGAAGCAAGTGACACTGAGGGTTAGCAAAGACGGCAACGCCGACACTGCAAAAGATATTGTGGTGGAGCCGATTGCAAACGACACTCAGATACGCCACTGGGCATGGGTGGAAGGCAACCGCAAAAAAACAGACGAACTTTCGGCCGGCAAGGTGGGATATGTGTATCTGCCCAACACCGGCGGCGGCGGCTTTACATATTTCAACCGCATGTATTTTCCGCAAACCGACAAAGCTGGCATGGTTATCGATGAGCGCCGGAATGGCGGCGGCCAAGCCGCGAATTACATTACTGATGTTCTTTCTCGGCAGTATTTGGCCAGCTGGAAAGACCGCGATGGTCAAATTTTTGACACACCCGCCGGGGCTATGTACGGACCCAAAGTGATGCTTATTGATCAAGACGCGGGTTCAGGCGGTGATTTCCTGCCCTATAGCTTTAAACGCATGAAGCTGGGCACGCTTGTTGGTAAAACCACATGGGGTGGCTTGATCGGCATTTCGGCCAATCCACGCCTTATAGACGGTGGTTTTTTGACCGTTCCCTACTTTCGCTTCTACACGCCCGAAGGCGAGTGGCGTATCGAAAATGAAGGTCAAGCACCTGATATTGACGTGACACTTGACCCGGTGATGGTAAACAAAGGCCGCGACACTCAGCTGGAACGCGGTGTCGCCGAAGTTTTAAAAAGCCTGGAAAGCTACAAGCCTATTAAGCGACATACTGCTCCAGATATTCCAACCGAATTGGGCAAATAAATGAACACAAAAACACATCACTACGAAGCCCAAATCGCCTGGACAGGTGCGGGCGAAAGCGGCACGAAGAACTACAAAAGCTACTCGCGCTATTATAATGTTAATGTCGCAGGAAAACCGGCAATTGCCGGATCATCTGATCCGGCCTTTCGAGGCGACCCCGTTTGCCATAACCCGGAAGATATGCTTGTTGCCTCTGTTTCAAGCTGCCATATGCTTTGGTACCTGCATCTCTGCTCAGTCTCAGGCGTAACTGTCACAAGTTACGTGGATGATGCGGTCGGCGTGATGGAAGAAGATGCAAGCGGCAAAGGCCGCTTCACAAAGATTACGCTTTATCCAAAAATTACAATTACAGCTATGTCAAATATGGAAAAAGCCCAAAGCGCTCATAAAAAGGCAAATGAAATGTGCTTCATCGCCAACAGCCTCAATTGCCCAATTGATCATGAGGCTTCGATTGAAATTGAATAATAGCTAAGGTTGGTTTCTGCCGTAAGCCAGCACAACATCAATAGTGTGTTCGGTAAAGCGTTCCAGCTTTTCGGCAGGCTCATTATCCAGCTTCATCATTGTCAGTGCCTGGCTGGCTGAAAGCAAAATGCGCGCGTCGTCCCGGTTTTCCTTCGAGATATTGTCCTCGCAGGCCCACAAAATTCCGCTAAGCAGGCTTAGCACCTTATCCTGATACGCAAGATACCGAGCGCGCATGCTGGAATCAAACCGTGTTCCCCAATCCAGCCAAACCCGCACGTAATTTGGATGGTTCTCCTCCGCCTCCAACGTCCGGTAAGCCAAAGTCTTCAGTATTTCAGGGGCTCCATTTTTGTGGGGCTCAACACCTTTCAACAAATCGAGGAAAAAACGCCCAACCTCATCGACAACACTGCCGAGCAAAGCTTCCCGGGTGGGGAAGTAAACAAAAGTCGCCGCTGTGGAAACACCCACACGCCGTGCAATGTCAGCATGTTTTGCCTCGCCCAAACCCTTTTCCGCAAACAGATCAATCGCAGCTTCAAGAAGCTGTTGCCTGCGCTCTTCCGGATTGAGGCGTTTACGGCCAGATTTTTTCGTCTCAGTTTTTTCCACACTTAATCTCACGGTAGCTAATAGTCTTATTAACGGGCATGGGGGTGATACCACAAGAAAGAATGCGCTGATATCGATTCATTAAATTCTTATTGACAAAATTATCAATAACATGCTTCTATTTCGCTTGAAAAGTGTGAAACGCCTACGCGGCGAACCAAGAGGGCTGAAAAAATGACCGACACAGCGATAGAATATAAGGACAAAAAAAAGCTATTTTGGCCACTGGCAACTATCTTGGGATTTCTGCCCGCTGCCTCAATAATTATGTATATGCGCACGGGTTATGAAACTTGGCTCTGGGCGTCGCCGATATTCTTTTATGTTTTCGTCCCGATAATCGAAACCTTATTTGGCGAGGACAGTTCCAACCCTCCGCGCGAGGCAATCCCTATGCTGCGGGATGACCCTTTCTACCGCTGGGCCGCCTTTTCCGCATTACCGGTGGCGTATTTTAGCTGGATTTTTGGTGCCTGGTTTATCGCAACAAATCCACTTAGCCTAAATGGCTATATTGCAGTATTGGTTGCCAACGGCCTGATGGGGGCCGGGGCCTTAAACACCGCGCATGAAGTAGGTCACCGGCGTGATAAAACGTCGATTAATGTGGCACGTTATCTTCTTTGCCTTTGCGGCATGGGGCATTTTCGTATTGAGCACAATCTGGGCCATCATGTGGAGGTTGCCACCAAAGATGACAGCGCCACCGCAATGATGGGCGAAAGCTTTTATGCGTTTGTTTTACACGAGCTTCCTGGCGGCTTCAAACGCGCTTGGCGAATTGAAAAGACCCGCCTTGGTCGCAAAGGAAAATCTGCCTTCAGTCTGGAAAATGAAGTTCTTTTAAACAGTTTGATTACTGTAGCAATTTATAGCGCCCTGGTCGCTGTGTTCGGCATTATAATTCTACCCTATCTAATAGGTGGAGCCTTGCTCTCAAATTTTATGTTATCGAGCGCAAACTATGTTGAGCACTATGGCTTGATCAGGCAAAAACGGGACGACGGCAAATATGAACGCGTTCAACCCCACCATAGCTGGAACGCAAATCATGTAGTTTCCAATCTGCTGATGTTTCATTTACAGCGACACAGCGATCATCACGCCCACGCGGAACGCCCCTATCAGTGTCTTCGTCATTTTGACAGTTCGCCGCAGCTGCCCGCTGGGTATTTCACTATGTTCATGGCTGCATGGACACCGCCGCTATGGTTCAAAATTATGGACAAACGTGTTGCAGAACAGGTGGGCGGTGATTTGTCGAAAGCATATATTTTGCCTTCAAAACGCGACAAATTGATGAAAAAATTCAATCACCCTTCTAGTTTGCAGCCTGCCGAATAGAATTAGGCAATACGGCTGTATCAGTTTTTTAGGTTTTTGACGAAGGGGCGAAAGCCCCTTTTTCTGTCAGGCCTCTCTGTTGGCCAAGCGTCATGTCTTGTTGATATGTTGCCGTCGAGCTTTCCAGTTGATACCGTGGCGCGCACCAAGGTTCATTTAAGGGGTTCATTGCCATGTCCGGGTCAACTGTCGATAATTCTGAAGAGTTATCATTGGATCTTTTACGTCAAGGCAAGGCTGCGTTCCAAAAAGGTGACTATAAAGAATGCCTCACAAATCTGCTGGAGGCATTCATTCTCAACCACACCAATCTGGACATTCAAACCAAATTATTTGAAATACTCGGCCATACTGGTCGCCTAAAACTCCCAAAGCCAGTCACAGACACTCTTTCAGATGCAGTCGTTACCAACGGTCATAGCGCGCAAGCACTAGCGCCTCTATTGGCGGGCCACTTCGAAGACAATAATGAAATTGAGCGCGCTGTTGCTTTTCTAGAATTGAGCACACCCGGCCGTATCGAAAAGATCCCTGAAAACATCAACTTTGGTGCGCTATTGGGCGACCAACTTTTTTTATTGGTCTGCACTAGGGCTACGATAGTGTCCCACAGCGCCGAAAGGTTGCTATGCGCGCTGCGCCAACATTTTGTTGGCGAGTGGCTAGGTGACACCTCCGGCCAATCATATTTCCTCGACAATCACCCGGAAGCGCTTGCAGCCGTGGCATGCCAAGCGTTCAACAGTGAATATATTTATACTGTCACTACCGCAGAACAGGAAAAAGTCGGCCATATTCAGGCATCCGTAACTGAAGACATACGCGGCGCACATCCATTCGAATTGGCCATTTTGAGTAGCTACCAAGCTTTGTGGGAGACGTTGAAAGACGGCGACCCCGAAGACTTACAATATCTGATGGACCAGTCGCAACGTTGGCCGGGCTGGCTGCGGCTAATATGGAACATTCAGTTTTCCGCGCCGTTTCAGGAAATGCTTATCAAGCAGCGTTTGGCACAGCTGACACCAATAACAAACAGCCATAGCGAAGCCATAGGAAAGCAATATGAGACTTATCCCTATCCGCGCTGGCAAAGCGCCAAGACAGCTCCAAAGCCCATCCCGCTTAATCAGCATTTGAGCAACCGCTTTCCCCACTGTGAGCATATTGATATGCCCAATGGTCCTGTAGATATGCTAATTGCTGGCTGCGGCACAGGCCAACAAGTGGTGCAGCTAGCTTCCATCATCGAATATAAGAACATTCTCGCAGTCGACCTTAGCCAAAACAGCCTCGCCTACGCCAATCGCAAAACTCAAGAATTGGGACTGAAAAACATTCACTTTGGTCAAGCTGATCTTTTGGCAATGAAGGACTGGGACGCGTCGTTCGACCTGATCGTATGTACGGGCGTATTGCATCATATGGAAAACCCTTCGTCCGGCCTCACGGCTCTACTTTCAGTCAGCAAGGAAAATACCGCCTTCTTTCTGGCTCTATATAGCGAAAGGGCGCGGTCGCGGGTCGTTGCGGCAAGGACGCTGATAGCTGAGCACCAAATCCCTGACACCCTGGAAGGCATACGCCAGTTCCGGTCTATGGTCCGTGACCTACCCGATGATCATCCAGCGAAATCCATCGTCAACAGCCGGGAGTTTTACTCGGCAAGCGGCTTACACGATTTCGCGTTCAACGCCCATGAAGTTAGATACACCCTAACCGAACTAAAGTCCTTATTGGTCGAACATAACCTCCGCTTTGTTGGCTTTGACTTACCCAAACAAGACTATATCGCACACTATAAGAAAACCTTCCCCGAAGACCCCCAGATGTCCAGTCTGGACAATTGGGATAAATTCGAAAAAGAATTCCCCGACACTTTTGAAAACATGCTGCAATTCTGGTGTGTCAAAAAAGCTCAGGGATAAATATTGCCCCAAGAAGGAGAATTTAGATGAAACGTTTTTTTGCTTTCTTCGCTTTACTGATAGCGACGGCCGTCCCTGCAAGCTCATCCGACAAGTCAAGCTATGTGGGGCATTATTGGAATGAGCAGAAAGACGGAATATTCGTGCTGCATATAGTAGATGACACTATAGAAGGTTTGACTGTTTGGGGCAAAAAGCCTTCTAATGATGTCAACAATCCTGACCCGGCTTTAAGGGGCCGGTCGTTGAGCGGGATCAAGTTCCTCTGGGGGTTTTCTTATGATCGCAAAAAAAACCGATGGGTGGACGGCAAAGTATATGATCCTAATAACGGCAAAACATATTCAGCAAAAATGTCATTGGAAAAAGACGGAAAAACCTTAAAAATGCGCGGTTATATCGGGGTTTCCCTTTTTGGGCGCACTGCAAAGTTTGAACGAGTTCCTAGCGATGACATGCCCCGCGGCATGGCTGGCGAAGCGGTTGAATAGTTAAACGGCCAACCGCGGGTCGACGCTTATGGCACGTTCAATCCAGCCGCCACCCAGTACACGGTCACCATCATAAAAAACAGCCGCTTGTCCAGGCGAAACACCTTCTTCCGCTTCATGGAGGGAAATCCGCACACGCCCCTCTTCCTCTGCAAAAATTTTCGCAGCGACGCCAGGACGTGTAGACCGAATTTTAGCAATGACCTCAAGGCCTCCAGAGGGAATTTCTTCACCGATCCAGCTTAGATCCTTCACTGCAATTTCGCTGGTTTTAAGGGCGGATTTAGGGCCAACAATCACCCGTTTGCTGGCTGGGTCCAGCTTAACCACATAAAGAGGGTCAACAGTGCCCCCAACACCGATACCGCGGCGCTGACCAACGGTATATTTAACAATACCTTCATGACGGCCAAGGATTTGGCCATCCATATCAACAATGTCTCCGGGCTCCATGGCACCAGGCCGGAGCCGTTCGATTACGCTGGCATAACCACCTTCAGGCACAAAACAAATATCCTGGCTATCAGGCTTGTCTGCAACGCTCAAACCAAAACGCTCGGCATGTTTCCTTGTCTCGTCCTTGTCCATATGGCCCAGCGGAAAACGTAGAAAGTCAATTTGGTCTTGCGTCGTGGCAAACAGAAAGTAACTTTGATCTTTGCCGCTATCCATACCGCGAACCAGTTGTGATTTACCGTCCTTACCCGCCAGACGTTGCACATAATGGCCCGTGGCCATACAGGCCGCACCCAGTTCCCGCGCGGTTTGCAGCAAGTCTTGGAACTTAACAGTCTGATTGCATTTCACGCAGGGAATAGGGGTTTCGCCTTTAATATAGCTGTCGGCAAAGTCTTCCATCACCTGTTCTTTAAAGCGGCTCTCATAATCCAGCACATAGTGTGGGAAACCAAGTTCTTCCGCAACGCGCCTGGCGTCGTGAATATCCTGACCTGCGCAGCAGCTCCCCTTTTTCTGGATCGCAACGCCGTGGTCATATAGCTGCAAAGTTATGCCAACAACGTCATACCCTTCTTCTTTCAGAAGCGCAGCCGCAACACTGCTGTCGACACCACCAGACATAGCCACGACAACCCGCGTATCTGCAGGTTTTCCTTTCAAGCCTAAACTATTCAGTGCTTTCGTCATATCTTACCGCATTTGTCAGTATTAGTTCCGTAGCGCTGCATATAGGTGTGAAAACACCAGAGAGCAAGCGTTTCTCCCATTTCTGAATCTGCCTGGTTTTGCGGAAGCAGAAAATTCTTGCCCGGCAAGATGGTCCGCCAAGGCCCGATCTGCATCTAGGCAGAACAGCCAGTCAGCGCGACTCGCAGTGTTTTCAGCGACTTGCCAGAGAGTCACAAAACTGGCCCGCTGCTTGCTTATTACTCAGCGAACATTAACAGCTGGCACACTGACGGTGGCTAGATTTGGTAGAAAAAATGAATGCAGTTGAGCAAATTATAGACGTATTTGGTGCAGGACCCGCCTCTTCTTCTATTGCGCAGTTTGGCGCTGCAGTAGCTTCTGAAAGCGATGCTGCCGAATTCGCCAGTCAAATAAGCGCAGCCATACAAAATAGCAATGCCTCCGGCCAGGCCGACAGCCCTTGGCGCCTTGCCCAAACGCCAGCACTTGAAGCTTATAACGCGACGGATTTCGAAACACTCGCAAGCATTAAAAGCCTGACCCCGGAAGTAGCTGCCCTTCTACAGGGCCCGCAAGCCGTTGGCACGCCCGAAGCTACAAATGTTGAAGCCCAGGGTATAATCCCGGGTTTTGCTGAAAAAATCGCTGCTACAGACACGCTGCAGAAGGAAGGCATCCCAGGCCTGCAATTGGTTCAGTTAACCGGACTGGAACTCAACTCTCTCGTGGAGAGCGGACAATTGCAACCGCTGAACGGTGGTGCCAGCCAGAACCAGCCTGCCGGCAATGACCTGTTCTTGTTTGCCGCGGGCAATCCCACAGACTCTAGTCAGCCTGTAAGGCTTATCCCAGTGGCGCAGCTTGAGCCTTTCAATAATGCAGCAGCAACCCAACAGCTAGGCGCGGGCGAATTCGTCCCTACGTCCGAAGCCAAAGGGCCCGTTCAATTCGCTGTTAACCTAGCCGTGCCCAAGGCTGCGGCGGGAGAAAACCCAGCCGGGCTGAACGCGAACTCATCTGTGCCTGGCACAAATACTCAAGCCACGCCAAATCTGGAAACGCTAGCAGAAGTTGCCAAGTCGGCGTCAGAGCTATCTTCCGCTCAAGCAGGCACAAAACTTGTCACTGATAAGTTCGACGCCAAGTTGGCTGACGGTGCTCTTCAGGCAAAAGCCGATAACAAAGCGGTCGAAGGTCATATGGCATTGGCTCAGACCAAGCAAGCGGACGCTGGTCAAAACAAAGTTATATCTGGTCAAAGCCAAACGGCGCCTACTCCACAAGCGACCGGCCAATTGGCAAGTGCCGCCGCGCCAGCAACACCGACCAGCCAAAACAATATTGCCGCTCAACCAAAATCCAGGCCATCCACCGCAGCCGAAATACAGCGCGCCAAACAGGGTGGCTTATTGGCTTCACGCCGTGACCAAGCCGTAGCAGCCGCCCGGATCAGCCTTCCAGCACACTGGTCAACAGAACAGCTTGCTGGCTTGCCTGAAACCGCACTGCTGCCTGACGCCGTATCAGGTGGTCTTTCCGGTCTTCGCGGGGAACCTGGCTTTATGAACAGCATGGGGCTCACACAAGGAAAGCCCTCTACACCCCTAAGTGGACAAGTCGCCACGCAAATAAACCTACATGTTTCCAAAACCGCCAAAAACGGCAGCAGCGAGTTTTCCGTTCGATTGAACCCAACTGAACTTGGTGCCGTTCGGGTTAAGATGGCATTCAATGATGCGGGCCGCGTAAGTGCCCAGCTATTTGCAGAGCGCCCGGAAACCCTAGAATTATTACAGCGGGAAATGCGCGGTATTGAACGCGCGGTTGAAGCTGGTGGACATAAAATCGCTCAGAACGGCCTGAGTTTCCAGCTAGACGCAGATGATGGCCAATCGGCGGGCAAAGCTTTTGCCGAAGCAGCGCGCGAAGATCAGCTTAAAGACATGGCCGAAAATGGTGAGACCACCGATGGGCTCGCCGACGATGAACAAAATATTTCTGACGATCTGACTGATTTGGCGGTTCTTGACCAAATCTTGTCACGTGTATCCCCTGATACCGGCCTAGACGTAAGGGTTTAAGGATAAAACAATGGAAGTAAATGGTACATCTCCCTTTGGAACGGCAAGTGAAGCCACTAACGATGCGGCCAAGCTTGCGGAAGATTTTGATGATTTTCTAACGCTTTTAACAACACAGCTGCAGAACCAGGACCCACTTGATCCAATGGACAGCGCCGAATTCACCAACCAGCTGGTGGCGTTTACAGGCGTTGAGCAGCAAATTCAGACAAATCAAAATCTGGAAACACTGGCTGACCTATCACGGCTGAATAACATTGGCGGTGTGGCAAGCTATTTAGGCAATCAGGCCCTGATAGAAGCACCCTTTGGTGATCACACAACAGACGGCATCAGCTGGCAGTATGCCAATAGTCAACCAACTGATTCTGTCGCCCTTCGCGTGCTCACTGAAAGTGGTGGCCTTGTTTACGAACAAGCGGGCGAAGCTGGCCTTGGCGTTCATGATTTTGAATGGGACGGAAAAACATCTAGCGGCGATGTCGCGGGCGCTGGCAATTACCAGCTTGAAGTTGTCGCCCTTGATGACAAAGGCGAAAGCTTAAGTGCCGGTATCGCTGTTAAAGAAACTATTACTGCCGTTGATACAAGCGGCATCGAGCCGAAATTTACGATCGGGCCAAACACTGTTGGCCAGACCGATATTTTGCAATTGGTTTTGGGCAAGTAAAGTCCACAAACAATAGCGCGGCTAAACCGAAGTGTTTGGCCTTAGTTGAACCTCTCAATACCGAGGGCGGAAACAACAGCAGAACGCCACAGTGAATTTTAATGCTGAATAAAAGAGTTTTAGGAGAAGTAAAATGGCATTCACTGCATTGGCAGCAGGCGTATCAGGACTACAGGCCTTCACTGAGGGCGTAGGTGTGATCGCCGATAATATTACCAACGTAAATACGATCGGATACAAAGAATCTCGGTCGCGGTTTTCAACGCTCGTTACAGAGACCTCTGCAAGAGCAAGCTATTCGCCTGGTGGCGTACGGGCGTTCGCAGAAACCCTGGTTTCAAAGCAGGGTCTGTTGCAGCCTTCCAACTCGCCTACCGATCTGGCTATTGACGGCGCCGGCTTTTTTGTAGTGCGGAACGCAGATTCTGCGGAATCGACAGACGGCGAGCTCAATTTCACTCGCGCGGGGGCTTTTACGCAAGATGACGAAGGCTTTTTCAGAAACACAGCAGGTTTATTCCTGCTTGGCTGGAAACTCGACGCGGCTGGCAACCCGCCTGCCAACCAGCAAAGCACCAGTATTTTGGAGCCAATCAACATCAAAAACCTGAATGGTATATCCGAAGCGACATCAAACGTCGTTATGCGGATTAACCTTCAGGCAAGTACAGCCCTCAATGCAACCTATAACACCACAACACCGGGCGACCTCGCCAGCGGTGCGGAAACAGCTGACTTCGAAACCAACATTCAAATATTCGATTCGATGGGTCGTGAACATACTGTTGTTGTAGGCGCAGTAAAAACGGCCGCGAACACATGGAATTACGAATATTATTTCGATGATCCAACTGCATTGGTCGCCGCCGACCATCCGGATGGGCTTATTGGCTCAGGGCAATTGGTCTTCAATACTGACGGCTCGGTTAATATTGGCTCGTCTTCTCTAACAGATACATTGACAGGTGGCGCCGTGACATTGCCCGGCGGCAATTTAACCTTCAATTATTCGACAACCACTGCAGAAGCAGTGGATGTGGACAATGGGTCGCTTGTTATTGATTTCGGTACTGACGGCCAAACTGATGGCTGGAGTCAGTTTGAAACATCCAGTTCTTTGATATCGTCCAGCGTTAACGGTGCCAGCTTCGACAGCGTGAACGGCATTTCCATTGACAACGATGGTATTATCTCAGCCTTGTTCAACAATGGTCTTGCAAAGAAAGCTTTTCAGCTGCCTGTGGCCTTGTTCAACAACCCTGACGGGCTACAACGCCGCCAAGGCAATGCCTACGGTGTATCAGATAATTCAGGCGAGGTAACATACCAGAAAGCCGGCTTTGCCGGAGCTGGCGGTGTTGCACCAAACGCGCTTGAGCAATCAACAGTGGATTTGGCCAACGAATTCTCTGAACTTATCAAGGTTCAGCGGGCGTTTTCAGCCTCCACTCGTATTATCACGACAGCCGACCAAATTCTTGAAGAATTGGTCCGCATCTAATAATACGCGCTTCTCCTAGCGGAAAACCGGGCGACCAAGCGGTCGTCCGGTTTTTTCTTGTACATCAGCTGTTTTTGGCCTGCGGATCAGACAAAGTTAGCAAGCGCCAATTCGTTAAATTCCATTAACCCAACCCATTAGGTCTTTTTTAAAGCCCCCCCATTATACTGCGGTTTAGCCACTTGTGAGGGCTGGATAACGATCTATGCAAAACAAACGACGACCAACATCTATTTCAGGGCAGGTTTACGGGCCCACAGGCAGGCCGCTTACGCTCGCTGACCTTCCTAGCGCAAACACCCATCGCTGGGTAATCCGCAGGAAAGCAGAAGTCGTCGCAGCGGTTCAGGGTGGCCTTCTTACTCTTGAAGAGGCATGCAAAAGATACTCGCTATCGGTGGAAGAGTTTTTGTCTTGGCAACAAGCCATTAATGAAAATGGCCTACCGGGTCTTCGTGCCACACGAGTACAAAAATACCGTGATGCCGGGCCAGCCTAATGACTAACTGGTTCAACAATTTTTCCTTATAGGCCCAATTGTCACAAGAATCGGACTATTTCTATATTTAGAATGTGATAGCCCATATCACCGTTCCTGATTCTTGGCTCCGAAAACTGGCAGGGAAACTATCATTTCCAGTGCTTTTCCCTCTCAAAAAAGAAAATACTTTACAAATATAGGCAAAAATTGCCTAGATTTAACTATCTATTTACTTTCGAAGCAGTATTTTGAATTAAGTATTTTTTTTATCGCGTGGGTGCGGGGCTGTCTAGTGGCGGATCAGACAGATGGGGGCGCTCACAAGCGAAGTATAGCCGAGGTGGGTCTTGGACGGTTTATTACAATTTATGCGCAACATGGGCACAAGCCGCCTCATTATTATGGGCAGCATGCTTGGCATTGTTGGCGTTTTCTTTTGGGTGCTCATCGGCTCGGTGAATACATCCTCCATGGTAACCTTATATACAGATTTGGACCCATCTGCCGCCACGTCTATTTCCCAGCAGCTTACCGCTGACAATATTCCGCATGGATCAAACCCCCAGGGCACTACGATTACAGTGCCAAGTGACAGGGTTGATCAACTACGCCTGCGCTTTGCTACGGAAGGCTTAGCGGGAGGTGTAATTGGCAAAGAAGTTTTTGATGGCGAAAGTAGCTTCGGCCGCACAAGCTTTGAGCTGAATGTAAATTATGTACGGGCTATAGAAGGCGAGCTGACCCGGACGATAAAATCTATTCGCTCAGTCAGGGAAGCCCGCGTGCATATCGTTATGCCAGAGCGTAGGCCATTTCAGCGGGAGGAAAATAATCCCTCTGCCGCCATTCTCCTGCAAACCTCTGGCTCTTTCGGCGCGAGCCAGGCCCAAGCGGTGCAGGCTTTGGTTGCCTCAGCTGTACCTGGACTATCTTCCGACCATATTACAATCACTGATACGACCGGCCGGCTTTTGGCTGATGGCGGCGGCGAGAGCGAATTCTCGAATTTTTCCGACCTTGAAGCCGCTCGCCTGAGCAAGGAACGAATTTACAGAAACAAAATTGAGGACCTGATTGGCAGTGTCGTTGGGCGCAACCTCGTAAGGGCCGAAGTGTCTGTAACCATGGACATGAACCGAACGACACGCAGTGAAACAACCTTTGACCCAGACGGGCAGGTTGTGGTGTCAACGGACGTTACCGAAGAAACTTCTGAGGAACCCCTACCCGGCGGCCAGGCAACAGTGGCCAACAATATACCCGGCGCACAGCCTGGGCAGGGGCAAGGCAATAGCGCAGAGTCGTCAAAAACCCACGAAACAACAAATTTTGAGCTTTCGAAAACAGAAACTGTGACAATTCAGGAACCCGGCAAAGTCACTCAGGTTCTTGTATCGGTACTTGTTGACCACCAGCGTACGCTGGACGCCAACGGCAATACTGTTGGCACGCCCGTTGAACGTACGGCAGCCGAAATTGACCAAATTAAGTCTCTGGTCATCACGGCTCTGCCACCCATCGAAGATGAAAGTGGTGTCTTAGTGCCGGTCCCAGAGGCCAACGTTACCGTAGCGCAAATGCGCTTTGTTGACCCGACACCGATTGAGCCAGCGGAAGAGCCTTTCAATCTCTTTGGTCTCGACAAGGCCTTTATTTTGGACATCGTTAAATATGGCGGCTTGATTATTGTTAGCTTGCTAATCTTGGTGTTGATTGTACGACCGATTGTTTCGAAAGTGATCGACGCTATTCCTGAAGCCCCGCCGCCCGTGGACCCTGCCCTTGAAAATAGAGCGGCTGCGGAACCACCAGCCATCGCCGCGCCCGGAGCACCCTTATCAGCAGATATAATGGCAGCGGCAGCGGCGGGAGACGAAGCAGCATCGGCGGCAGTATTGGCCGCTCGCGAGGCTGGCTCTCTTGTTCCAACGCAAATGCGCACGGATAGCAAGATAGACATCGCGCAAGTGGAAGGCCGCATTCAGGAAAGCGCAATTAAAAAAGTTTCCGAAATCATTAAATCCAACCCTGACGAGTCAGTAGCGATTGTCCGGACATGGCTCTATGCCGATTAGTGTGAGTATTTAAAATGGCTGAATCTGGCTTGGAATTGTCAAAAATGACCGGATCGCAGAAGGCTGCGGCCTTTATGCTTGCGATTGGCGAAGAACATGGCAAGTCGATTTGGGAACTGCTTACCGACGACGAAGTCAAAGAGCTTTCTCAGCATATGTCATCGCTGGGCGGCATCGAAGCAAACTCAGTTGAGCAGATATTCGTTGAGTTCGCCGGCAAGGTATCAACCGTTGGCAATCTCAATGGGTCTTTCGAAAGCACCGAACGTTTGCTTGGTAAAATGCTGCCAAATGACCGCGTCACACAAATCATGGACGAAATTCGTGGGCCCGCCGGGCGCACCATGTGGGACAAGCTCGGCAACGTGAATGAGATGGTTCTCGCAAGCTATCTAAAAAATGAATACCCGCAAACCGTGGCTGTGGTACTCCAAAAAATTAAAGCCGAACATGCTGCGCGGGTTTTGGCTGTGCTGCCCGAAGACTTCTCTATGGAAGTGATCATGCGCATGCTTCGAATGGAAGCAGTACAGAAAGATATTCTGGACAAGGTTGAACAAACACTGCGTGTGGAATTTATGAACAATCTGGCGCGCACAAGCCAGCAAGACAGCCATGAAACTATTGCTGAAATTTTCAATTTCCTTGATCGCGGAGCCGAGGCGCGCTTCCTAACGGCCCTTGAAGACAGAAACCGAGATTCGGCAGAACGCATTCGAGCCCTGATGTTTACTTTTGAGGATCTGGCTAACCTGGACCCAAGTGGCGTTCAGACACTGCTCAGAAATGTAGATAAAGACAAACTGGCGCTAGGCATGAAGGGCGCGTCGGATACATTACGCGATCTCTTCTTTTCCAACATGTCAGAACGGGCCGCAAAAATATTACGGGAAGATATGGAGGCCATGGGGCCTGTACGTCTCAGGGATGTTGATGAAGCCCAAATGGATATGGTCAACAAAGCCAAGGATTTGGCTGAAGCTGGTGAGATCCTTCTATCCGACAACAAAGGTGAGGATGAATTGATCTATTAAGATCGATAAAAGCGCATGGCAGAACCCATAAAATTCACATTTGACCAGGCATTCGACGGCGGCGCAAAAAGCCGCTTCGATGAGGAAATCGAGCGTGTTCAACAAGCTGGTGAAGATGCAAAGGTACAGGCTCATGGTCAGGGGTTTGAGGAAGGCCGTGCGCAAGCTCTGAAAGAGATTGAAGCTGAAACTCAGGAAATACTTAGCCAAATTGCACAAGCTGCACATGCATTGTTTTCTCAGCAAAATCGTCTTGAAAGTGCGCTGAAACAGGAAATGGTACAGCTGGCTTATTCTATCGCGGCCAAACTTGCCCCTGCTTTAATGCGAGACCATCCATTAACGGAAGTAACCTCGCTGATTGAAGACTGTATGGCGACTGCGCAAAAAGAACCAAGACTTGTGGTGCGCGTGGCAGACAATATTACAGAACCCGTGAACGAGCGCATTCAAAACATGAAAGCGGCAACCAATTTTCCAGGTGACCTCGTACTGATAGGCGAAGAAACTTTTGGCATGCAGGACTGCCGTGTTGAGTGGCCTGACGGCGGCACAGAACGCCGCTACGGAGACATTCAAAAAGAAATCGAACATGCGGTGCATCGTTTTGTGATGTCAGAAACTGACGCCGCAGACGAAGAAACCGACCAAGCCACAGTCGCAGCAGAACCGCCAGCTGAAGGCTAACTTACCAAGGGAATAACAAATGGCTGATCAAGACGAAACAAACTCAGACCTCGGGCTACAGGATCTTTCCAGTGGTGAAGAGAGCGGCGCGCAAGAATTGGCTGCAAAAGAAGAGGGCCAAATAAGAACCGCTGTCGAGCTGGAGCCCGTATTTGATGTGCCCGTGCGAGTTCAGGCTGTACTGGGGAAGTCTTCGCTTGAGGTGAATCAGTTATTGAAACTCGCACCAGGTGCCGTGATTGAGCTCGACCGAAAAGTTGGTGAAGCCATTGATATTTATGTGAATAACCGCTTGGTAGCACGTGGTGAAGTTGTTCTTGTCGAGGATCATCTGGGCGTCACAATGACTGAAATTATTAAGATAGACGGTAATGCGGGCGCTTAGGCCGATCTATAGGCCAGCACTGGGGAGGGCGAACAGCGAATGAGTACGATATTTGGTATGTTGATGGCCTTTTTGCTTGTTGCAGGGGCAATATTTTTAGGTGGCTCACCGTCCGCCTTTATAAATCTGCAAGGTATTTTGATCGTTATCCTGGGGACGTTTGCAGTGACAGCCATCAGCTTCAGGTTCCAGGAAATGATAACCCTGCCGGCAAATATATGGACCTTATTGCGGCATGGCCAACTGGACCCTAGCGACGAAGCCATAAAGGTTATGAAAATTGCTGCCGAAGCGCGAAAACATAACGATGTGATGATGTTGGAACGGCTTGTTCCAAAGTTGAAAGGCACACCTTTTTTCATGCAAGCCCTTCAGCTCGTAGTAGACGGAGCTCAATTGGAAGAGATTGAAAAAATCATGCGCCACCAGGCAAGCACTATGTCTGCCAGACATATGCGGTCCGTCGACTTTTTGCGTCGAGCCGGTGATGTAGCGCCAGCTATGGGCCTAATTGGCACATTGATTGGTTTGGTTCGCATGCTTGGAAATCTCGATAACCCGGCGGAAATCGGGCCGGCGATGGCTGTAGCACTCTTAACTACATTCTACGGTGCCGTTATGGCCCATTTGGTATTCATACCATTGGCGGCGAAAACCGAGCATTGCACATCCGAAGAATCGCTTGTGAACAACCTTTATACAATGGGAGCCACATCCATTCGGCGCGGTGAAAATCCGCGACGCCTGGAAATGTTGCTCAACACTATTTTACCACCTGCCAAACGCATCACATTCTTTAAGCAATAACGTGATGGTTACCAGTTTAATGCAGGACAAAAAGACGGAGATAAAACAATGCGACTGCTAATTGTCGGGCCCCTCGAAGGCCAATTAGGAGCAGCCAGTCAAATCGCGATGGACCGCGGTGCCAAAGTCACTCATGCGCCCAATCAGGATAGTGCACTCACTATTTTGCGCAACCGTGGTGCCGATTTGCTGATGGTTGAAGTTTCCCAGGATATACCCGGCCTTATCCCTAAACTGAGGGCCGAACATTTCTCAATTCCCGTAATTGCCTGCGGCATCGGAACAGACCCTAAAATTGCTGCCACCGCCGTGCGTAGCGGTGCCAAGGAATATATCCCGCTGCCGCCTGATGCGGAACTCATTGCCGCTGTTCTCGAAGCAGTTGCGGAAGACAGCCAGTCATTCATCTACCGCGACGCGGTGATGAAAAATGTTGTGGCTCTTGCGGAACAGGTGGCACCGTCTGAAGCCAGCATATTAGTTACCGGGGAAAGCGGTACCGGTAAAGAAGTGATGGCACGTCATGTTCACGACAAAAGTCGGCGTGCGAACAAAGCTTTTGTTGCCGTCAACTGTGCAGCTATCCCCGAAAACCTCTTGGAATCAGAGTTATTTGGCCACGAAAAAGGCGCTTTTACCGGTGCTGTAGCCCGAAGAATCGGCAAGTTTGAAGAAGCCGACGGCGGCACGTTGCTACTGGACGAAATTTCCGAAATGGATGTGCGGCTGCAAGCCAAATTACTGCGCGCAGTACAGGAGCGTCAAATCGACCGCGTCGGCGGCAACAAGCCGGTTAAATTGAATATACGCATCATCGCTACATCAAATAGAAATCTTCAGGAATCTGTAAAAGCCGGTGAATTCCGCGAAGATTTATTCTTCCGTCTTAATGTGGTTAACCTGCGTGTGCCTCCACTCCGTGAACGTCCTGCAGATGTACAGGTAATTGCCAATCACTTCGCGGCCAAATACGCTGAATTGAACCATATGCCTGACCGGAAAATTAGCGACGAAGCTATGAAAATGTTAACCGCGCACACCTGGCCCGGTAACGTACGTGAACTTGAGAACGCTATTCATCGTTCTGTCTTGCTGGCCACTGGTGATGAAATTTCACCTGCAGCCGTAATGCTGCCAGACGGTAGCGGCAACCTAACAGGGCCAACTGCTGGCACTCAAACCGAAGGTGGCGATACTGGCGGTGAAGCCAGCGCAGCCGACATTGCGGCCTTAGGCGCCTCAGCCTCTGATCCAGACGCCGCCGCGAAAATGGTCGGTAAAACCGTTGCCGAAGTGGAACAGGTATTAATTATTGATACGTTGAAACACTGCCTGGGAAACCGAACGCACGCTGCAAATATTCTGGGCATTTCTATTAGGACGCTTAGAAACAAGCTCAATCAATATAACGCAGACGGCGTAAGTGTGCCGCAACCTGGTGACACTGGAAACCGGGCACCGGTTTAAATTTCATCACCATATCGAAGAATTTTTTCTAACTTTTGAGTAACAGCATGAGCGACACAGCATCCAGCGAACAGCAAGGAACCAAGAGCGGCGGCAACGCTGTTTTTGGTTCGCTGTCAAAGGGCCTAAAAAGCTCGGATGTCGGGTTTGCGCTAGGCATGGTTGGCATCATCATGATGCTCATTATGCCAGTCCCGGGTTGGATGCTTGACATTATGTTAGCCGCGTCAATCACCTTCTCGGTAATGGTGTTGATGACGGTTCTTTTCATTGAGAAGCCCCTGCAGTTCAACAGTTTTCCTACGGTTTTGCTCGTAGCCACCATGTTCAGGCTATCGCTAAACCTGGCCTCGACACGACTTATCCTCTCGGAGGGACACCAAGGGTCAGACGCAGCCGGCAGGGTAATTCAGGCCTTCGGCGAGTTTTTGATGGGCGGCGAAGTTGTGATCGGCATTATCGTTTTTGCCATTTTGGTGATCGTCAATTTCATTGTGATCACCAAAGGTTCAGGCAGAATAGCGGAAGTGGCAGCCCGCTTTAGCCTGGACGCCATGCCCGGCAAACAAATGGCTATTGACGCAGATATGTCATCCGGCCTCATCAATGAAGAAGAAGCCGTGATCCGGCGAAAAGAGCTTGAAGACGAAAGCACCTTTTTTGGGGCCATGGACGGTGCGGCAAAATTCGTACGAGGCGACGCTATCGCAGGATTGCTTATTACCATAATCAATGTTGTTGGCGGTATCATTATCGGCGTGGTGATTAACGACCTTACTTTTGCCGAGGCAGGTAGCCGCTACACAATCCTTACCGTTGGCGACGGGTTGGTTTCACAAATTCCAGCTCTTATCGTCTCAACCGCGGCAGGTATGCTTGTTACCAAAGCAGGCCTACGCGAAAAAACAGACAAAGCTCTTTTCGGTCAGCTTAGCGCTGAACCCAAAAGCATGGGCGTAGCAAGTGCTTTGCTATTATCCATGGGCCTTTTGCCCGGCATGCCGTTTATCCCGTTTGCAATGTTTGCCGGTGTTCTCGGATTTTCTGCCTTTACGATCTCACAACGTGTCGAACAAAAAGAAGCTGATACGGCCCAATTGGCCCTCGACGAGGCAGAGCAAAGCGTACCTGCCGAAGAACCAATTACCGCCGCTCTCGCAATTGATCAGCTGCGGCTCGAACTTGGTTACGGCTTGTTGACCCTTATCAACGACGATAGTGGCTTCCGGCTAACGGACCAAATCAAAGCTTTGCGCCGCCAATTGGCTGGCGAAATGGGCTTTGTAATGCCCAGCGTGCGTATTTTGGATAACATGCAATTGCCTGCAAACAGTTACGTTCTCCGGGTTAAAGAAACAGAAATTGGCGGTGGCGACATTCGGCCCGGTATGCTGTTGGTAATGGACCCCGAAGGCCAACCTGTGCAAATTCCCGGGGAAGCAACAACAGAACCCGCTTTTGGACTGCCTGCCACATGGGTGGATGCCTCTGCGCGGGAAGAAGCCAATTTCCGCGGTTACACAGTGGTAGATGCTGCAACGGTTATCACCACCCATCTGACCGAAGTTATAAAAGACAATATGGCCGACTTGCTTTCTTATGCCGAAACGCAAAAGCTGCTCGAAGACCTACCCGGCGAAAACCAGAAACTAATTACAGATATAGTGCCAAGCCAAATAACTACGTCCGGAGTACAGCGCGTGCTTCAAGCCTTGCTGGTGGAACGAATTTCCATTCGGGATCTATCCACAATTTTGGAAGGCGTAGCCGAAGCGACGGGGTTCACTCAAAATATTGTGTCCATCACAGAGCATGTTCGCACGCGACTTGCGCGCCAACTATGCGCCACATATGCCAATAGCGAAGGCTTGGTACCGCTTATTACTTTGTCACCCGAATGGGAGCAGTCATTTGCGGAAAGCCTCGTTGGCGGCGGAGAAGAAAAACAACTGGCCATGCCCCCTACCCGACTGCAGGAATTTATAAATGCAGTTCGCATCGTATATGACCAGCAAGCAGAACGGGGAGAATCGCCGGTTCTCCTTACCAGCCCACTGGTACGGCCTTACGTTCGATCAATTATCGAACGCTTCCGCCCTTCAACAACCATTATGAGCCAAAATGAAATTCACCCGCAGGCCAAAATTCGCACCCTAGGGCAAATATAATCCGTAATTTTTCGATGAAACCTGCCGAAACCTTTTTCGGGGACCAAAACACGTAATGCGCCTAAAAACTTTCAATGCAGAAACCATGACCGAGGCAATGGACCTTGTGCGCGCTGAACTCGGCGCAGACGCCATTATCATCCAGTCAACGGAAGGGAAATCCGGTGTCCGTATTACGGCTGCGCTGGAGGCGGGTGCGACACCGCCACCGCCGAGCGACGCCCCCGACCCAGATGTTACACCACTAGCCTACGAAGCAAGCCCTGAATTCACCAAGGTTTCTGACTATGACACCGCCGATGTAAAAGCCGTTCTGAACCACCACGGTTTGCCTTTTGACACGGCTACCCGTCTCGAACAAACCGTAGCTTCACTATGTGCCGGAGGCTTGGCCGAGGCGCTCAGTGTTGCGCTGGAAACGACGATAAAATTTAGCCCGATAACTGACGCCCATGAGCGACCGATTATGCTGGTTGGCCCGCCTGGTGCCGGGAAAACCATTTGTGCTGCGAAACTAGTAGCTGATGCCCTACTGCACGAGCGTACAGTACACCTTATCTCAACCGATACTGTGAAAGCGGCAGGCATCCAGCAGCTTGATCATTTCGCGCAGCTAATGAAGCAAACTGTATCCACGGCTGATACGCCAGGTGAACTGGCCGCCGTGATCAACAGCCGCAACAGCCCCGGTTGCCTTACAGTGGTTGACACCCCTGGCACAAATCCATTTGATCTGAATGAACTGGAAGAGCTACTGAAATTCATACAAAAAATAGATGCAGAGCCCGTTTTGGTGCTGCCTGCGGGCTTAGATCCTCTCGATGCTCAGGAAATTGCAGGCGTATTTGCAAAAATGGGCTGCCAACGCTTCATAGCGACAAGACTTGATGCAGCCAGGCGCTATGGCGGCATAGTTATGGCAGCACGCCACGGTTTTCTTTCTCTGGCTGCTATAAGCAGAAGTCCATTTGTTGCTGATGGTCTTGAAACTGCCACGCCCATGGCTTTCTCCAGACTTTTTACCGCCCTGCCCACACGCAGGAATGAACCTACCCGGATGGACAAATAAGATGACCAAAGAAAATAATACAAATGACGCCGATACTGCGGAAAAGCGATTGGTCACTATTGCGTCAGGCAAAGGCGGTGTAGGCAAAACGTGGCTTTCAGTTACATTGGCACATGCCCTGTCCCACGCCGGAAAAAATATTGCACTTTTTGACGGTGACCTTGGTTTGGCTAACGTAGACATTCAGCTGGGCATGATGCCTGAAAAAGACCTCGGCAATGTTATTTCGGGCGAATGCGATTTTGCAGGCATTGCATGTGCGTATAAAGACACCGACGGATCCAGCTTTGATGTTCTGCCAGGAAAATCTGGGTCAGGTGCCTTGGGCACGCTGTCGCAGGCCGCGCTTGTTGGTCTGAGGACCCAGCTTGCAAGCACCGCAGCTGATTATGACTTTCTGCTCTTAGACCTCGCTGCCGGCGTTGATCAGGCAGTAACCGAACTGTCCAGCCATAGGGGCCGAATTCTAGTGGTGATGACCGCAGACCCCACATCGCTTACAGATGCTTACGCTTTTATCAAGCTAACCACTATGCAAAACCCGGATGCCAATATCGCCGTGGTGGTCAACAACGTTGCCAGCCGCAAAGAAGGTGAGAAGGCTTTCGAAGCCATCAAACGCGCCTGTGAAGGATTTTTAAAGATTTCGCCGCCACTTGCCGGTATAATTCGTAGTGACCACAGAGTTGTGGATGCCATTCGCGCACAAACGCCGATTCTGACACGACACCCACAATCTGATGCCGCAGCTGACGTAAAAGCGCTGGCAGCCAGCATAATACAGGCAGAATAAGGCCTGTATGCCATAAAAGGGGCCTACTATGAGTGACATCACCGGCCCACCGGTACCAAAACCCCTTTCCTCCGGCGTTATCGGAACTGATAGAGCTGCAAAAGTCTCTCGTGATCCCAATCAGACACCTCGTCAAACAACCGATGATAGCGGTGAAAACAAATCCAAAAGCGAGCAGCGTGAGGCTTTGCACAGTCGTGAACCCGCCGTATCAATTGCGGCAACTGCTGCTCACCTGCGAATTGGCGAGGAGCTGCAAGAACGGGTGCGAGAGGTCGACACTGAAGGCCGGCCTATCATTGTCACTGAAACCGCAACCTTTGCATTGCGGCCAGACGCCGGCTTGAGAGCAGGCGACGATGTTATCCTGCAGGTAACTGAGACAGGGAAATCAGTTAGCGCAGATTTGCTACGCCACAATAGCCGCGTGATTGAGCCTCCCATCCGCCTCTCTCTAATTGTAATAGCAGTGCACAATATCGAAGCGCCTGGCACAGGACAGGGAACCGGTGCTGGCAGCAAACCGCAAGAAGTAGCCTATAGGCCATCCCAATCGCCTAACACTGCGCCCTCAGTTTCCAGAGTAGAGAACCTGCCCGCTGACACTGAGGCATTAGCCAAAGTGCTTACCCGCAGTAACAACAGCCTGAACGTGAAGCCTGGTACGGACGCCAGTGAGGTAAAACAAGACCCTCTCATTAAATCCAACAGTAGCGACATGGCGACACTTCTTGCTGCCCAGCAAGAGCCACGGCCGTCATCGTCGCAGCCTGACCAGCCAACAAGGCCGGTTAACCCAAATGACCCACAACGGCCAAGCGTTCTGGGCCCTTCTTCCTCAAGCACGCATATAATTCAATCCTCACGACTTACTGACCCGACCGTCGGAATTGCAGCCACAACCAGCCAGGCACCTAATGCATCAGTGACAGGGTTAGGACCAGCAATTTCCGCTATCACCTTAGATGGGAAACCTTTTCAGATTCAGCTTCTTGATACCAGCGTGAGCAGCGTTGCCCCCTCTGAAGTGGCTGAAGTAAACTCTGTCAGATCACTTGCAATAGATGTGGCACGCGCTTTACCCGTTGCCGCGCAATCGTTGGGCCAAGGCGCATTGGCGCGCGTAGAAACAAGCCGCGGCAGCTATATTTTGCCGGAAGAAAAGGCAAACCAGCTTGTTGGCGAAACTATACGCGTCACGGCACTTGTGACACAGCCCGCCACGCAACCCGCGGCTCCCGAAAACAACCTCGAACAATCCTATAAGGCGCGGTTGACAGCTCCGGGCGCCCAGACTGGTCGGCAGGTTCAGGTTCAGTTTTCGGCGTCAGCCCAATCGGTTTCCTCTGCTGTGAATACAAACCAAAACAATATTGTTACAGCTGTTGATGCCGTGCACACAGTTCGCGCATTCCTTGGGGGAGATGGCCCTACCAATGACCTTCGTCTTGACACCAATGTGGGATCATTAACGCTAACGTTAAGCAGCAGCGCCCGTCCCTCTGTTGGTGATCCGATAATAATATTGCCTGGCACAGCCAGCGGAACGGCAAGCCAAATAGTAGCTCCAACGGGCGCAGAAGCCGTTACAACAGGCACCTTGGGCTCCACATCCTGGCCAAGCCTGGAGCAAACCTATGCGTTGGCACAAAGCGGCCTGCCGGGCGTTGCCCAGGCGCTCGAAAACCGCTCTGCGCAAGGCGGACCAAAGCTACTGAACAGCATGATGTTCCTGATGGCGGCGATAAAAGGGGGTGCGCCTTCGGCCTGGCTCGGCAAAGCGTCCGAACATGCGATTGGAGGCAAAAACAACAGCTTGCTTCAATCTCTGAAAGACGATTTAGCACGTATGTTCAATGCTGGCTCTGAAACCACCAGCAGCGAATGGCGCTCGTTATTGTTGCCTTTCGATACCAGGTCGCCAGACATGCCGATGTTGGCAGCATTATTCAGCCAACCCCAGCAAATTGATCCAGACCAGGAACAGCACGCGCGAAACTCCAAAAGTGACGAAGAACAAGATCAACGCTTTGTCGTTGAGGTACAGTTTTCTGTCCTTGGCGCTATTCAGCTGGACGGCATAATACGCAGCAATCGGTTTGACCTCACCCTGTGGAGCAAGGCGGCTCTACCTGCACAATTAGCAGAAGACACCACAGAAATTTTCGCTAACGCACTCGCGGCGAATGGCTTCACCGGGTCCATGCAATATCGCCAAAGTGATGTTTTCCCAACGGACGTGGCTGCTATACTTGGCCAGCAGCTAGCGGCTTAGCTGGAGCTTTCGTTTAAAAACTGATCAGTTGTTCGGCAAGAAACAAGTGCGGAGCCATATTCAAAACAACTGTTTTGAAAAGCTCTCTAAAAGCCTCGCCATAGCGCGAACTACTAAAAAATTAGCCTGCCTGCAGCGCACTATGCACATCGTGCAAAGACTGCATTAGAACATCCACCGTGAAATCAACTTCCGCATGACTAATAATGAAGGGCGGGCATAAGACCAGCACATTGCCGCAAGGGCGAATGATTAGGCCTCGCATAAGTGCGGCTTGCCCCACGTGATCACAAACTCCCAGTTCAACGGGATATTGTTCACGTGTAGATTTATCCCGCGCCAATTCAATCCCGGCAAAAAGACCGCTCGCCCGTACTTCACCGACCAAAGGACTGGCCTCAAGCTCTTTGAGTTTCTTTAGAAAATAGGGGCCAATATCTTCCCGAACATAATCTACGAGGCTTTCTTCCTGAAGAATGTCAATATTTCTAAGCGCCACCGCCGCAGCTACAGGATGTGCAGATGTCGTATACCCATGCTGGAAAATTTCCTCGCCTTCTTCAAGCACAGATGCTACCGCGTCATCAATCAATACCGCTGAAATCGGCAGATAGGCTGACGACAAGCCCTTGGCCAGGGTCATAATATCCGCCTTAAACCCAAAGGTCTCCTGAGCGAACCAGTTGCCGGTTCTACCCAATCCTGTCACGACCTCGTCTGCCACCAACAACACGCCGTGGGCACGGCATATTCGCTCGACCTCTTGCAGGTAACCATCAGGTGGCACAATTGCACCCATTGTTCCCTGAACCGGCTCGATAAACATTGCTGCAACGTTTTCCGGCCCAAGTTCCAGAATTTTGTCCTCAACGGCTTTGGCCGTTTGCATGCCAAACTCTTCGGGGCTGAGGTCACCTCCGTGGCGATACCAAAAAGGGGCAGCGACGCGAGCAACATGGTCGTCATTAATGCCGTATGGTTCTACCATCGCCGGGTTGCCATTAAGTGCCGTTGTTGCCACTGTGCTGCCGTGATAGGCGTAATCGCGGGTAATGATATAGCGCCGGTTCGGCTGGCCTTTCTTGCGCCAATAAAAATTGACTAATTTCAATACTGTTTCGTTCGCTTCGGAACCTGAATTAGCGAAAAACACCTTATTCATTCCGTCAGGAGCAAGCTCTGTTAGCCGTCCAGCAAGAGCCGCAGCCGTTGGATTGGTTATCGCCGAAAAGCTGTGATAATAGCATAGCGCTTTCATAGCTTTTTGAGCCGTTTCCGCAAGTTCGGCTCGGCCATATCCAACATTAACGCAACCTAGGCCCGCCATCATATCCAGCAAGCGGATACCCTGCCCTGAAATATAGGCGCCGTCAGCAGCATCAACAACAAATGGCGGAGCTTCGCGCATTGCACTGGCCGCAGTAAATGGGTGCATATGATGTGCCTGATCAAGCGCTTGAATTTCTTCCAGTGATTTTCCGGTGGGATTGCTGGTTTCTTGCGGCATTGATAAACTCCCTTTAAGCCAAATACTTAGCAGAAACGGAAGGCAGAGCCAACGAAATATCGGTTTTGAAAAGGAAGGAGCCGCGCTTACCGGCGCATATTCAAATATTCAGATTCAGTTACAGCATCGCGGCGGGCATGGTCTTGCGTGCCCAGTTCATCAAACATGATTTGCTCTTCTTTGTCTGCCGCCTTTTTTACGCGTACCATTTCCTGGTCATGTGCGATTTCAAATGTTTTCAACTCTCGAAAACCTTCGGCCACCTTGTCTTGCTGTTCGGCTATTTCTTCGTCTTTAGCCAACATTAATGCTCCGATCTCATCGCATCGTTTTTTAATGCCGTCCATATAAGCGCCAACTGTGGTGGAAAAAACCTCCAAAGAGGCACTACGTTTTTGCAAAGCTATTTCTTCGGCAATAATTTCCAATTGCCGTTCCATCGCCGCGCGTTCAGACAACAAACCAGATAGAATGCGACGCTGTTCGTCCAGCTCCCATTTCCGCAAGCGGATAATATTATCCAGCCGGCTCATTCAGCACCCGCATCAGCTGCTGGATCTATGCTGGTGTCACCAACTTCGGCATTCAGGCCAGCAAGTGGCTCTGCCGCAGGGCCCATTTCTAATATTTGACGCAATTGCTGATATCCTTCGAGTAGCTGCGTTTTGTCGTCTTTCCACTGGCCAAGGAATTCTTCGAAGTGAGGATTGTAGGCCACCGACGCGTCAACGTCAGGGTTGGTCCCAGCCCTGTAGGCACCAAGCCGGATCATTTCTTCCATGTCTGAATAGGTTGACATATATCGCTTGGCCTCACGCACAAGGAGATTTTCTTCGTCATTGTTACAGCGCGGCATCGTCCTTGAGATAGACTTCAATACATTGATGGCCGGGAAACGGCCTCGCTCTGCTATCGCGCGTTCCATTACAATATGACCATCCAATATACCGCGCACGGCATCTGCAACGGGTTCATTATGATCGTCCCCTTCCACAAGGACTGTAAACAGGCCAGTTATATTTCCAGCTCCTCGTGGCCCCGGACCAGCACGCTCCAATAGCCGCGGTAATTCTGTGAACACAGTCGGTGTATAGCCTTTGCTGGTAGGCGGCTCGCCACCCGCAAGGCCGATTTCGCGCTGTGCCATGGCAAAGCGCGTTACGCTGTCCATCAAACACATAACTTCATCGCCTTCATCACGGAAATATTCAGCCAACGTCATCGTCAGATAGGCAGCTTGCCTGCGCATCAACGCGCTTTCGTCCGATGTCGCGACAACAACAACTGATTTTGCAAGGCCGTCCTCTCCCAGGTCATCCTCAATGAATTCCTGTACCTCGCGCCCCCGCTCACCGATAAGGCCGATCACACTGATATCTGCGACTGAGTGCCGAGCAACCATAGATAACAGGACAGACTTGCCGACACCCGAACCGGCAAATATTCCCATACGTTGGCCCTGGCAGCAGCTCATGAAGGTATTGAGCGCCCTGACGCCCAGATCAACCTTCTGGCCAACACGCTGCCGGTTGTGTGCAGGGGGAGGTCCGGCGCGCAATAGTCTTGGGCGTGTTCCTTGAACAATAGGGCCTTTGCCGTCTATGGGTTCACCAAGGGCATTCACAACGCGTCCAAGCCAACCATTTGAAGGAAATACAACGGGATCTGTTTGAGTCAAGATAGCCTTGCAACCAACGCCGACGCCTTCCAGCGCCTCGAAAGGCATAGCGAGCGCCGTGTCGTGCCTAAAACCAACTATTTCAATAGGAATATGACGAAAATCACGTGCTTCAACCTCAAGGCGGGAGCCAATTGAAATATGCTGACCAATTCCAGACACTTCCACAAGCAAACCCCGCACGCCAGCCACACGGCCATAGCGACGTTCGGTTCTAACGCGCTCGATTTCCTTGATTAAGCTATGCACCCTGTCCTCAAACTACTAAACAACAACCCTGCCTTAATTCATCAGCCAGACATTCCCATCTGCTTTGGCTGACTATAATGCCTTATGCCCTTTAAAGATTGGTAAAAGCTTGCGGCTCCAAGGTCAAACTCATAACACTTTTTCCGATTTTTCTTGGATAACGCGTTAACCTTCGTTAATATTAACCTTAACAGCGCGTATAGTTTGCTGGCTTTTGTTGTTTAACTCAAATATATGTCGCCCGTTTTTAATGCCGCGGTGATGAGTTTTTCTTTCGCCGTTAGGGGAAATAATATGCGTGTTCTTCTCATTGAAGACGATCCAACAATGACCCGCAGCATTGAACTGATGCTGGTTTCAGAGGGTTTCAATATTTATTGCACAGATTTGGGTGAAGAAGGTTTAGACCTTGGCAAGCTTTATGATTATGACATCATCCTGCTGGACCTTAATCTACCTGACATGCACGGCTACGATGTTTTGAAAAAACTGCGTACTGCAAAGGTAAACACACCAATTTTGATACTTTCTGGCCTTACAGAAATGGAAAACAAGGTCAAAGGCCTTGGTTTTGGTGCTGATGACTATCTGACCAAACCATTTCATAAAGAAGAGTTGGTTGCTCGCATCCATGCAATTGTGCGCCGCTCAAAAGGGCATTCTCAGTCTATAATCCGGACCGGAAAGCTCGCGGTAAACCTTGACACCAAAACCGTAGAAATGAGCAAGCAACGTGTGCATCTAACGGGCAAAGAATATGCGATGCTTGAATTATTGTCGCTACGGAAAGGCAGCACGCTCACAAAGGAAATGTTCCTAAACCATCTTTATGGTGGTATCGACGAACCTGAGCTTAAAATCATTGATGTCTTCATTTGCAAGCTCAGGAAAAAACTGGCTGCCGCATCTGACGGCGACAATTATATCGAAACCGTTTGGGGCCGAGGATATGTCCTTCGCAACCCAGTAGAAGAAGAAGCAGCTGCAAGCTAATTCTGGTGGAAACAAAAAAGAGCGGCTTGGGGCCGCTCTTTTTTTATCGAAAATGTGTCGCCTGTTTACCCCAATCCCATCAGCTCTTCTGCATTGCCTCCGGTCGAAACATACATGCCGCGCTGGCCGCGCACAGGCCTAAAGGCATCCGTAATGCCAAGCACAGTTTCAGCAGCACCAAGAAAAAGCGTTCCATCATTAGCTAGCGCTTTAGCCATGCGGTCAAGTACAGCCGCTTTTGTCGGTTGATCAAAGTAAATCAACACATTGCGGCAATAGATCACATCAAAGGTTCCCAAGCCTACAAAGTTATCCAACAAGTTAAAAGACCGAAAACTAACCATGCTCCGTATTTCATCATTAAGCCGCCAGATATCACCTTCTTGCTTGAAATATTTAATCAACAGCTGGATTGGAAGCCCCCGCTGAACCTCAAACTGGCTATAAGAACCGGCTTTGGCCTTTTCTAATACCTGTGTGCAAATGTCGGTTCCTACAATCTCAATTTTCCAGTCTTTCCACTGGTGCCAATTTTCGCGCAACAAAATAGCAAGGGAATAGGGTTCCTGGCCAGTCGATGCCGCGGCACACCAAATACGCAATCTCTTTTGGCCAGACCTCGCCTTTGCCATGGCGGGCATGACATGGTTCTTAAACAGGTCAAACGGTGTATTATCCCTGAAAAAGAAAGACTCGTTAGTTGTCATTGCTTCTGTGACGTCGCGGAGTAAACCAGAATCACCCGGCATACGAAGCTTCTGGATCAAAGCTTCGAGAGTATCCAACCCACGCTTGCGGGCCAGCGGCGTTAATCGACTTTCTAACAGATACACTTTGTCAGGGGTGAGCATCAACCCTGAACGCTCCTTGAGCATGTTCGCGAGATAATCAAAGTCCTCTGTCTTCATATCGCTCCTCCCTGCACCCGCTTAGCGGTTGCAACGCCTAGGTCGTCGATCGGCAATACTTCTGTACACAGGCCAGCCGTTGCCACGGCACCGGGCATACCCCACACCACGCTGGTCTCCTCATCCTGAGCAAAAACCGTTCCGCCCGCCTGAGTGAGTGAGCGCGAACCTTTCAGCCCGTCATGACCCATCCCGGTTAAAATAACCGCCAAGACGTTTTCCCCATAAACTTTGGCGATACTTCGAAACATTGGGTCGACCGCCGGTTTGCAGAAATTTTCTGCGGGACCGTCGGTAAGACGAATTTTGACAGTATCTTCATCTTGCTCCAATTCCATATGGCGGCCACCCGGCGCGACATAAATTTTCCCTGGCTCAACAGTCATACCTTCTCGCCCTTCTTGCGAAGTCCAGCCAGTTTTCTGCCCCAAATGTTCTGCCAAAATCGCCGTAAAAGTGGCTGGCATATGCTGGGTAATTACAATTGGGACATCCGGGGCGGCTTTAAAACCCTGAAAAAAGGACATAAGGGCCTGCGGCCCACCGGTTGAAGACCCTATCGCAAGGATTTTAGGTTTACGAAAAGAACCGGTTTTAAGCTTTATGTTCTCGGGCCGCGGCATGTTCGACGACGAAGACAAGTTTTCCGCTTCAGCTCGCCCTTTAGGTGCCACCACCTGTGGCTTAACAACAGGGCGCGCAGTTGGCGACGCAAAACCTACCCTGGTTGGCCGAGACGGCTTAATAAATCCATCAGCGGTAGGCCGGCCCCGAGCCGTTGTCGCAGGTGTAGAACCAATGATGGTGCCGTCGCTCAGGCTTTTAGGAAGATCGTCTCCGCGCTTTTTACGTAATCGCGACGCCCAGACCTTTACTTTATCAACCAGTTCCCGGCGAAAATCGATATTTGCATTAACGCTACGCGCAGTTTCAGGTTTGGGTACATAGTCCATTGCTCCCATTTGCAGAGCACGAAGGCTTACTTCGGCGTTCTTTCTCGTTAGCGTGGAAGCCATTACCACCCGTAGATCAGGCACTTTATCAATCATCAAAGGTAGTGCTGTCATGCCGTCCATAACAGGCATTTCAATGTCAAGGACCACAACTTCGATATCATGCTGGGATAATTGCTGAAGAGCCACTTCCCCATTATTTGCGGTAGCCACAACATCAATATCGGGGTCTTCGGACAGATACCTGCATAAAAACCCGCGAATGATTGCGCTATCATCAACCACCATCACCCGAAATGGGCCGCCCGACTTTGCTTCATCGGCTGTTTTAGTAACAATAGAAGTCACTCAGTAATTCCAATTACATCAAGCCAACCTGTGAAAATTTTGCTTCAATAATTTCACGGTCAAAAGGTTTCATAATATATTCATTGGCTCCGGCCTCTATGGCTGTGCGAATATGTGACATATCGTTTTCCGTCGTACAGAAAACGACAACAGGCTGCACAAAATCTTCACGCGCACGCACCGCCTTAAGAAACTCCAGCCCATCCATCACGGGCATGTTCCAGTCCAGCAATACCACATCGGGCATATTGCGCTCACAAGCATCTAGCGCGTCCTGCCCGTCAACGGCCTCGGCAATTTCGAAGTTTAATTCTTCCAGAATACGCCTTGCGACTTTTCGGATTACTTTAGAATCGTCCACGACGAGACATAGTTTCATTTGTTGGTATCTCCCAATTCCACCGCGTTCGGCAGGCTCGAACTCATGACGCTGCCGTATCTATGTATTATGCAGCTTTCCCGTTGGTTTCAAAGCTCAGAAGACGATCAACATCGAGGATAGGCAGCAACTCGCTTTCAAGACGATAAATACCGCGACTTACCTCGCGCCATCGTTGGTCCAAAGTTACCGGGTTACGCTCGAAAAGTTGGTCTTCCAGTGACAGGACCTCGCCTACGCTATCAATTTGAAGGCTGTAAGGCTCTTCATTATGTTCCACCACAACCGACATGCTAGATTTACCGTCTTCAATTGGTGGCAGCCCTAACCTGCGTCGCAGGTTAATTGCTGTCACAATACGTCCCCGTAAATTGAGCACGCCGGAAACCCAGTCTGGCGCCAGCGGTATCTCTGTTATCTGCTGGGCATTAAGGACATCATGCACTGCCAAAACAGGAATGCCGAATGATTGTCCTGCCACTTTTATAGTCACGAAATCCTGGGAGCCTGTCGCAACTACGCTCAAATCTTTGCGAACGACCATCTCGTTCATGCTGCGTCTCCCTTAATTTTCAATTGCTGCGAAAGGCTTCTCAGCAGCGTCTCTTTGTCAAATTTGGCTATATAATCGTCAAATCCAGACTCTTGGCCACGATTAATATCCCGCTCCGTCGCCAAGGAAGAAAGCGCCACCAAAGGCGTGTTTTTCCAGGCATCGCTTGCTTTCACGGCTTCGGCAAACTCAAACCCGTTCATTTCAGGCATCTCAATGTCAGAAACAATCAGGTCAAATTTGTGCCCTTCTTCCATTAACGCGAGCGCTGCTGCGCCGCCAGAAACAGAGACAACATCATAGCCCGCCACGGTTAAAACCGGACGCAGCATATTTCGGAAGAAGTCACTATCATCAACCAGCAATATATGTGCGCCGGCCGTAGGGGCACTTGCTTCAGTGGCGTCACCACTTTTCAGCCAATCAGGGAATGCCAAACCAAGGTAATGAACAACATCAATAACTTGCGTTGCTTTGCCGTCAATTACAGCGGACCCGACTACGCCAGGCTGATCCGAGGCCAACTTGATCTCAACTTCGTCTTCAACAATATCATTGATCGCGTCAACCGCCAGGCCCATCGTATATTCGCGGTCAGTGAACACCAATACTGGCTGGCGGCCATCTTCCTGTAATTTCATATTTGGATCAGCAAGAATGAGCGGCATAAGCGCGCCACGATACTGAACCATATTACGACCATCAGAAATCTCAACATCCTTGATTTCTATTTCCTCAAGCCGCGCGACCAGAGCCAGAGGAACGGCCTTTGGCGTGTCGTCGCCAGCTGCAAACACCAGCATACTTTCGGTGTCGCTGCTCATGCTCTTGCGTGCCAATTCCTGTTCCTCGTCAGCCTGTTCGCTATCCGTAATACCGGAACTAACCATCGTCGCAATGCCGTTTGGATCAAGGATCATTATGACACTACCATCACCAAGAATAGTATTCCCTGAATAAACATTCAGTTCCTTCAAGATTGGCGCGACAGGTTTCACAACAATTTCTTCAGTGTCGAAAACCTGGTCAACAACAATACCAAAGGTGAAAGGACCAACCTGCGTGACGATAATGAAGTCAGCCGCATCTTTACGGCTTTCAATTTCCTCGCGCGTTTCAAATCCCAGGATTTCGTTCAGATAAACAAGCGGCAATAGCCGGTTACGAAGCCGCAAAACGGGCGAGTCCTTGATCTGTTCAATTTTATGCTCTGAATTGCTTGATGCACGTACAAGCTCTAGGACACTTATCTGGGGAATTGCGTAGCGATCTTCCTTGGCCTTCACGATCAGCCCCGCAACAATGGCCAAAGTAAGCGGTATTTTAATCTGGAAGGTGCTGCCCTTGCCTTCGATTGACACCATATCAATGGTGCCTCCAATTTTTTCGATATTGGTGCGGACAACGTCCATGCCCACTCCCCTGCCAGAAACGCTTGTCACTTGCTCTGCGGTTGAAAATCCTGCGTGGAAAATAAACTTCTGGATTTGTGCGTCCGACATAGCGGCAAGTTCGGCCTCAGTCGCCAACCCCTTGGCCAAAATTTTCGGTTTTAGCTTGCTGGGGGAAATGCCGCGCCCGTCATCCTTAATTTCAATAATAATATGACCGCCTTCGTGATAGGCGTTCAATGTTATCGCGCCCACTTCGCGCTTGCCCACGGCAATTCGTTCGGCTGGGGTTTCAACACCGTGATCAGCGGAATTTCTGACCATATGGGTTAGTGGATCCTTGATAAGCTCCAGCACCTGTCGGTCAAGCTCAGTATCAGCACCCAGCATTTCAAGGTCGATTTTTTTATCCAGTTCAACCGTCAAGTCCCGCACAATTCGTGGCAGCTTGGCCCATGCATTGCCTATGGGCTGCATGCGCGTTTTCATCACATTTTCCTGCAATTCGGTCGTACACTGGCTTAGCCTTTGAAGAGGCACTGCTAATTCGGAATTATCAACATTTCGCGTAATCTGCAAAAGTTGGTTTCGGGTTAGAACCAGCTCGGAAACCATATTCATAAGGTCTTCAAGCAGATCAACGCTCACACGAATTGATTGAGCCACCCGGCGAGGCTCTTTGCCGCCAGCCTGCTGGTCTCCGTTGTCGCCACCGGTCGCAGACCCTTTTTTGTTAGGCTCGCTTTGCGCCAAAACTTTTGAAGCATTGATAACCGCTTCCCGCACCAGCTCGAAGCTCATAACGGCTTCATCAACAGCGTCTTCTTTAACCTGGCATTCTGTAAGTGCGCCTTTGATAACAGTCAGTAATTTATCGAAATGCGCCTCGCCAAAGCCTGTCACATTCACCAATTGGCGACCAACATTGTCCGCGGCGTCCAGATCATCCTTGAAGATGGCGAGCATTATGCCTGTAAACTTGGCTTTGCACTGATCCGCTGAAACATTTTCAAAGAATTTTTTCAGACTTGTATCGTTGACCAGTCTTGAAGAAACAAGGTGCGCTGCCACCGCAATCGTATCTTCACCGCCGATCCGGTCAAAGAGTGAGCCACCTTCGGCATCGCCACCACTTTCAACCGTTGCGCTTTCCGCTTCTGACTGCGCTTCTTCGTCTCCGCCTTCAGGACCGGGCGTTGCATTAAATACAGCTTCCAGTTCTTCAAGGGACACTTCTCCGGCCTTGAGTGAACGGCCAAGCCCGGGGTCAATTATTTCACCCTCAACAACATCTGGCTCTGGTTGGGGAACAGCTGCGTCTTCACCTTCTGCAATGGCATCAAGCCTTGCAATCAGGTCACTATCGTCACCCTCTGGCTCTTCTTCTGTTGCTTCAAGTCCTGCGAGGATTTCTTTAATTCGGTCAAGGCTTTCCAAAATTACCGTTACGCTATCTTCAGTAACCTGCAATTCACCATCGCGAAACTTACCAAGCACATTTTCTGCCGAGTGCGCTACCGATTCTAGTCTTGGCAAACCAAGGAATCCGCATGTGCCTTTGATAGTGTGAACCAACCGGAAAATATTATCCAAAACTTCTTTATTGTTCGGGTCTTGCTCAAGCTTCACGAGCTCAACGTCAACAACGTCAATACTTTCACCGGTTTCTGTAAGAAATTCGTTTAATAGATCGTCCATTTAAGTCGCCCTGCGAGGATGCACCAAATTCAAGCGGCCAGACCATACCTGCCAGCCTTTGTACCCTGAACTGTGGCTAAAAAGAGTTAAGAACGTGTAAAATCGTTACAATTCTCATTGAATTAATTCGTTGTTTTCATCTTTGCCTGAACTTTTAGGCAAGTTTCACTTGGCTGCTCGATTGTTAGTTGGCTCCCCATTTCCGAGGCAACACAAGCCGCCAAATAGGCTGGTACATTTCTGGGTTCCAGTTCCTCTTGCGCCAATCTGCCTTTTAGCCCATTCATCACAGTGTCCTGCATTATGATGCGGTCACCGTTACCTTCCACCAGCAACGCGAGCTCTCCACCAGCTTCAGCCAACCGGACAGTCAAGGTGCCACCCCTTATCAGGGCCTCAGAAGAAACCAGGCAAACATTCAGCAAAAGCTTTACCAGGCTTTTCGACCCGTTTGGAACGTCCACTTTCCAATCCAGCTCAACGCGGCTTCCGGCCAACAGCGCCCGCACGGCCTTTTCGACTTCTCTCAGATCGAGCTGCGCCGAAAACCCGCCACCGGCACCAAAGGCTAGCCGAAAAAATTGCAATTTATTTGCTGTTTGCTGGGTCGACTTGGTTATCAGATCAAACACGGCCTCGCGCATTGAGGCGTCTTGTTCTTCTTCCAGTATTTCCAAGCCATTATTGATGGCACCCACAGGGCTCACCAAGTCATGGCACAGACGCGAACATAAAAGCGCGGCAAAATCCAAATCAGGCATCCAGGGCACCTCCCGAAGTCTTCAGCCAATCAGTCAAACCTTGAAGCGTTAAGATTATTGTTGATTGCCTCAATAATTCTATGACAGCCAATCTAATATATGCTTAATAGCACCTAAATTAGCTTTCTTCATTTTGACTGTAGCCAAGGTTGCGGATTGGGCCAAGTGCCTAAACGCATTAGACTTAAATTAATTAGGAAGACAACTGTCGTGACCCTAGAATATCTTGTTGCACCAATCCTGAAAACCATGCTGGACGCAGGTAATGTTGTAATGGATGTATATCATTCAGACTTCGAAGTTTTTGGGAAAGCTGATCAGTCGCCGGTCACAGAGGCCGACCGACGCGGTGAAGACGTTATTACAGCTGCACTTTTGGCGCTAGCACCGGAAATCCCGGTCGTAGGCGAAGAAGCAAAATCGGAAGGTATGTGCCCTGATATTTCCGGCGGCACTTTTTGGCTGGTAGATCCGCTGGACGGCACCAAGGAATTCGTAAAAAAAGGCAATGATTTCACCGTCAATATTGGCTTAATCAAAAATGGTGTGCCGGTGATGGGCTTTGTACTCGCACCAGCACTCAACACCCTCTATTGGGGCATCAAGGGCCAAGGCGCCTGGATGGCCGATATACTGGACGGTGCAATTGCAAACAAACGGGAAATTCGTTGTCGGGCCGCTGACGCAGACAATCTAGTGATTGTGGCGAGCAAGTCGCACCGCTCACCAGAGCTTGAAGCCTACCTGGAACATTTTCCCGGCGCTGAAAATATCTCCATAGGGTCAAGCTTGAAACTTTGTTTGCTGGCGACTGGCGAAGCGGATCTTTACCCTAGGCTTGGACCGACTTGCGAGTGGGACACCGCTGCAGCGCATGCGGTATTGTTGGCCGCAGATGGGCACGTTGAGGTCGCGGGCGGTGAGCCGCTTCTCTATGCTAAAGACCTGAAAAATTTCTTAAATCCTTGGTTTTTGTGCCGCGCAGATATGAGTTTTGAAGTGCCGTCGCTGCCTCAGAACTAACACCTGCACCCGCCAGCCCAAGCACGTCATAAAGACCGAGCTTCTTGACCAGAACTATTTCTATTGTAAGCTAAGCACAAATTCATGATCAAAAGGGGAGTTTTGTCATGACACTTATGTTGCTCGGCATCGTAGCCTTCATTGTTTTGCATCTCATTCCTTATTGGGGCCAAAGCGTGCGCACAGGCGCAGTAGGCGTCATTGGCGAAAACCCATACAAAGGCCTGTTCGCGCTCGCGACACTTGGCAGTTTTGTCATGATTGTGATGGGCTGGAAATCGGCAGAAGTGGTGCCCTTCTATGATGCGCCGTCATGGGGCATGCATGTTACGCCCCTGTTTGTGCTTGTCGGCTTCATCCTTTTTATCGCCAGCGGAGCACCCACGAATATAAAGCGCTTGGTTCGCCATCCTCAACTGATGGGCGTTGCGCTTTGGGGGATAGGGCATCTATTGTCAAACGGCGAAACCCGCTCGGTGTTACTATTTGGCGGAATGACTATATTCTGTTTTTTGGCAATGATTGGCAGTAACCAGCGTGACGGCGATTGGGTCAAATCTGAAAAGGTTGGTGTATCACGAGACATTGTCACTGTTATAATCGGCACCGCCGCTTACGCCGCCTTTATGTATTTCCACGAATGGATTATCGGCGTTCCAACCTTTTAAATGCGGCCTACACCGTAGCGCAGTGGCACTTAAACCAAAAGCCACGATAACTTTTGAGTAAAAGGCTACTCTTATAACGTAGGCACGCACCCCAATTCTGGGTTTTTCATCACCCCTTTTGTGAGCAGCGCCTCCATGGGCTCGCCGTTATAATACCATTCACAAAACATGCGCTCACCTCGCCACTGCTGGATATGCAGGCCGTCGATTTGGCGCGTCACGCCGTCAGGGCCATCAAACCTGGTGAGATTACGGAAAAGGCACAGTTGCTTTTCACTGTCGAGGTGAATGTCAGAAATTTCGGCCTTGATGTTCTTTGCCGCGGCCAGAAACGGTTCTTGCATTTGGCGGCAGCGCAAAAATCCCTCACCAAACAAAACACCGTTTGAATACATCCGGCCGTCTTTTTCAAAAAAACGATCAAGCACCTCCAAGAGCTTGCCTTCTTCTAGCAGGGCTATTTGTGCGGCAACAGCTTCGGCAAACGCCACCGTTACCGGCCTCTGGTGGTAACGGGCAAAGGCGGCGACCAGGCAGGGTCACTGGCGTCAAACGGCGTGGCAACCTGGCGCTCGTTAAAGCCCGTCAGGTCAACCGACCACAAGCTGGGCTTGCCGCCCGATCCATTGTTAAATCGTGTCGTGCGGAAATACATCAGTACGCGCCCGTTCGGTGACCATGTGGGCCCCTCATCCTGGTAAGCGTCGGTCAGCAGGCGTTCCCCCCTACCATCTGGCCGCATCACACCGATACGAAATTTACGTTCACCTATTTTTGTGAAAGCGATAAGATCTCCCCGCGGTGACCATACCGGCGTTGCATAGCGTCCCTTACCAAAAGAAATTCGGTGTACGTTCGAACCATCCGCGTCCATCACATATAGCTGCTGACTGCCACCACGATCAGAATTGAAAACTATCTTGCTGCCATCTGGCGAATAGCTGGGCGACGTATCGATGCCAGGGTCATCAGTGAGGCGCGTCACTTTGCGGGTCCGCAAATCCAGCACATAAATATCTGAATTGCCCTCTTCCGCGAGCGACATAATCACTTTGTTTCCGTCTGGCGAAAAACGCGGCGCAAAGGTCATGTTGGGGAAATCACCCAATACCTCAAAGCGGTTCGTGAGGATATTAAACAGATAAACGCGCGGCTGATCATTGAAATAGCTAAGGAATGTAATTTCCTGCCGGTTGGGGCTGAAGCGCGGTGTCAGTACCAAATAGCTGCCGTCGGTCAGCAGTTGCTGGTTTGCTCCGTCCTGATCCATAATCGCCAGGCGTTTCTTGCGGTCAGTGGCTTCGCCCTGCTCAGCGATATAAACTATGCGCGTATCAAAATATCCATCTTCGCCGGTCAGGCGGCTATATATGCGGTCAGATATCACATGGGCAATGCGCCGCCAGTTGGAAGCCGGTGTGTTATAGCCGACGCCCTCCATCTGAACCTCGGTCACAACGTCCCAAAGACGAAATTCCACGCGCAGGTTACCGTCTGGCTTGATCTCCAGCCTGCCTGTAACCAATCCCTGCACCGCCAAGGGGCGCCATGAACCGAAATTTGGCCGCGTGGGTGCCGCTGTAATTTTTTCGATAAATGCGTTTTCGTCGATTGCTCTAAACAACCCTGTGGAAACAAGGTTGGAGACAATCACTTGCGATATGCTGGCCCCAATATCTGATAGTGGCCCTGCGGGCGTTTCCACGTCAACCACAGGCGCAAATTCAGGCACCGCGATCGGTACAGGATCGACAGACCCTCTAGTCACATCAACGCGGAGCTGCGCACTGGCTATACCAGAGAAAACCAAAACCAATATGGCAGCGAACGCCAACCTAAAAGATGTCATAATAAGAACCTATTCCCCGAGCCCCATATTTCTGGGATCAAATACAAATATGATAGAATTTTCGCCTTGTTCAAGCAGGATTTTCGCGGCTGTTTCATAAGGCGCACAAGTAATAACAGCTCTGCGGGTGCTTTCTACAAAAACCCTATAAAATCCATCGTCCAAATTGCCACCATCTACATATTGTGGCTGCCTTAAAAGTGTGCCGTCCGGCCGGAACCAAATCTGGATACTGGCACGCATGTTCCTCAGGCCCTTTGCGCCCGGCGGAATGCGCCAACAGCCATCCAGCTTTTGGCTAAGCGCATCAACAATCGTCGCGGTCGCCAACCGGCCCTCAAGCCCGGCAAAGAGCTTAGGCTTTGGTTTCTTCTCGTCATTTTTCTTTTTCTCGAGCTTTTTCTTGTCGTCTTTTTTGGCGTCGTCTTTTTCTTCTTTGATCGAACGATCAATGAGTGCGGCAATACGAGTGCTTTTCAGCCGTGATGGTGGCTTGGGCTTAGCATTCGGCCGAACACGCTGCGCCAATTTGCGGGCCTTCGAAATTTTTGGCTTGGGTTTTACTTTGGGCGCAGGTTTTTTGATGTCCGCTTTGGCCGGTAGCGGAACGGCATCATCTAGCGCACTAGCTTGTTCTTGCTCCGCAGCAGCATACTTGGGCTGCGGCTTTTCTTCAGCTGCCTCTTCCTCAACCACCACCTTCGGTGCCACTTGCTGGGTTTTGTTCGAGATAGCAATAAATTCGATCGCAATCGGCGGCGGCGGTTTTATTTCCGGGCGGGTGAGGTACGGCAAGCCAACATAAGCCGCCACAACCACACCCAAATGCAGCATCAGCGACAAGCACCAACTCAGTATGTTTTTCAACAGCTCGTTCGACACGATACCGTCTGCTCCGACTTGCCCGGCTTATCGCCGCAGCCTTTAATTCTGGTCAACTACAAGCGCAACACGCTTGAAACCACCCGCGTTAATCGCCCCGATCACCTGCATCACCTGACCATAGTCAAGCTTGGTATCACCGCGCACATAAATGCGCGTATCTTTGTTATTGCCCGCGATGGCGGTTAGGCGTGGCACAAGTTCATCAAGGCTTATTTCAGTCTCAACGATAAATATGGCACCTTCATGATTAACTGTTATTTCAAGCGGCTTGCTATCTTGTGGCAACTGACGCGCCTGAGCTTTAGGCAGGTCAACCTGCACACCGGCCGTTAGAAGCGGCGCAGCAACCATAAAAATAACCAGCAAGACCAGCATCACGTCCACAAACGGCGTGACGTTAATTTCAGCCATTGGCTTATAGCGCCCGCGCCGTCCACCGCCTTGCCGTCCGCCGCTTGTTACTGCAGCGCCCATCAGTGGCCGCCTTCGTCAAGCTGACGCGAAAGAATTGCAGCAAATTCGTCTGCAAAACCTTCGACACGGCCCGCATATCGCCCGAGATCCGTAGACAGCTTATTATAGGCAATCACCGCTGGTATGGCGGCGACCAGACCGAGCGCGGTTGCGAGCAAAGCCTCGGCAATACCCGGTGCCACTGTCGCCAGAGACGTATCAGACGCTACAGCTATTGATTTAAACGCATTAATAATGCCCCACACAGTGCCAAATAGCCCTACAAATGGTGCGGCAGAGCCAATTGTCGCCAAATAGCCAACCTGTCCTTCAAGGCGGTCCATTTCCCGGCCCGTGGTGACATGCATTACTTTACTGATACGGTCCTGCACCGTTACTTTATCGATACCGCTATTGCCGCTGGTGCCCGAACCCAAACTGCGCTGCCATTCGCGCATTGCTGCAACAAACACTGCCGCCATCGGGTGATCCGGCGCTTTTCGAATGCTGTTATAAAGCGTATCCAGACTATTGCCTGACCAAAACACCTCTTCGAAACCATCGGCTTTACTGCGCGCCTGTTTAACCCGTGCACTGGTATTGAAGATAATGGACCAACCCCAAACACTGGCCGTCAGCAGCATAATCATTACGGTTTGCACCACAAAATCGGCCTGCATAAACATGCCAAGGATCGAAAAATCGGGTACGTTACCGCCCAGTTCAACCGCTTCAACGGCTTCAATTTGCATCAATATCTCCTTGCGCCTCACGGCACCTGTTTAACTATCATTCAAAACGACCAGCCGCTTTTGCGGCGGCTTGCCAATTATCCCAACATTTTTTGGCGCTTTTGTGCCAGCGCTTCGGCCGTCCGTCCGCGCCAACAACTGCAACCAGCACTTCGGCTTCAGCGATCATCTCACCCTCGCGTGTGATCCACTGTTTCACTTCAATCGCAGCAGCGCGTACTTTTGTGACCATACTATGGCCAATCAACAGATCATTCACTTTTGACTGACTGCGGTAGCTAATGTTGAGTTTGGAAACCACGTAGGTTAGCGGTCCGCCTTCTTCGTCCGGGATAGAAAACAGGAAATCCACATCAGCTGCGGTCCCGCGAATACTTTCCGATCGCACCCGTTCAAAAAAACTGACATACCTACCGTGGTACACCATGCCGCCAACGTCGGTATCTTCATAATATGTTCGGATCGGAAAGTGGAAAACACCGTCCTTCCACGCACCCTCGGGCACAATCAGTGTCGCCTCACTCACTTGCTGTCTCCCAGCATATCCATCTGGCCCCCGGTTTTTTCGGGGGGCGGGGCCAGACCAATATGCTTCCAGCCCTCCGCCGAAAGCATACGGCCGCGCGGTGTGCGCTGAACAAGGCCTACCTGCATCAAATAGGGTTCGATTATGTCTTCAATTGCGTCGCGGGGCTCCGAAAGCGCAGCAGCCAGCGTTTCAACGCCAACCGGCCCTCCGGTGTAGGTGACACCAATACAGTTCATATATCGCCGGTCCATTGTGTCCAGGCCCAGATTATCAACCTCTAGCCGCGTAAGCGCTGCGTCGGCTGCCACTGCATCGACCATAGTGGTTTCGGCGACCATGGCGAAATCACGCACTCGGCGCATCAAGCGCCCCGCTATGCGCGGTGTCCCCCGTGACCGTGCAGCAATTTCTCGCGCACCGTCGTCGTTTACCGGCAAATCAAGCAGCCGCGCGCCCCGGCGCACCACTTCAGAAAGTTCTTCCGTACTGTAAAATTCGAGCCGGGTAGGAATGCCAAACCGGTCACGCAGCGGCTTGGTGATCAGCCCCGAACGGGTGGTTGCCCCAACAAGTGTGAACGGCGGCAGATCAATGCGCACCGAGCGCGCCGCCGGGCCTTCGCCAATGATCAAATCAAGCTGGAAATCTTCCATTGCCGGATAAAGAATTTCTTCCACGGCTGGATTCAGCCTGTGAATTTCATCAATGAACAACACATCATGTGCCTGCAAATTAGTAAGTAAAGCAGCGAGATCACCGGCTTTACTGATAACAGGGCCAGAAGTTGCCCTGAAATTCACGCCCAATTCGCGGGCCACAATTTGCGCCAATGTTGTTTTGCCCAAACCTGGTGGTCCGTAAAACAGCACATGGTCCATCGCTTCCGATCGTCCGCGTGCGGCTTCGATAAATACCTGAAGGTTTTCGCGCGCCTGTTGCTGGCCAATAAATTCATCCAGCGTTTGAGGTCGCAACCCACCATCTTGCACGTCAAAGCTGCTTTCGCTTCCGTCAATTATACGGTCTGGTGCGTCGGTCATCGAGTACCGCTCAATTCTTTAAGTGCCGCAGGCACAAGTGCACCAACGTCTGCGTCCTCGCCGAGATCGCCAGCCGCTTTTGCTACCGCGCTATGTGCGTCTGTTGGCCGGTATCCAAGATTAACCAAAGCCGAAATGGCATCTGCTACCGCGCCGCCTTCAACCGGGGCAGGCTCGGCACCACCTGCACCCATCTGGACGCCTTGCGGCTTAAACACCAGGCCCGTTACTTTGTCTTTGAGCTCCAATACAATGCGGCTAGCTACTTTGGGGCCAACACCCTTAGTGCGGCTAACGGCCGTTTTATCCTGCGCCGCGATGGCGTTTTGTAGCTCGTTTGGGGCAAGCGTAGACAAAACAGCCAAACCCACCTTTGCGCCCACTCCCTGAACGCTGGTAAGCAGCCGGAACATATCGCGTTCCAAAATGTCTATGAAGCCAAACAGCGTGATAGCGTCTTCGCGCACCACGGTTTCAATATGGAGCATTACGGCTTCGCCCACGCCAGGCATCTGCTGAAGTGTACGCGTGGAAGCATGCACCAGATAACCAACGCCATTCACATCGACGATGGCAAAATCTTCACCAGATGTATCCAACAGGCCTTTTAGCTTCGCGATCACCAGCCTAAGCTCCCCGATTTCGCATTAAGTTTTGCTCACTCAATGTATGATGCGCATGACAAATGGCAACTGCAAGAGCATCGGCTGCATCCGCACCATTTATTTTCACACCCGGCAACAAAATCTGCACCATGGATTCCACTTGTTCTTTGGCAGCGTGCCCGGCACCCACGACAGATTTTTTCACATGGTTGGGCGTATATTCCGCCACAGGAATTCCTGCCATCGACGGCACCAAAAGGGCTATGCCGCGCGCTTGGCCAAGCTTCAGGGTACTTGTGGGGTTTTTATTCACGAAAGTTTCTTCTACAGCGCAGGCATGAGGCTGCCATTCGGCGAGCACAGCGCTGAGACCGTCATGAAGCTCAACGAGCCGCTCGGCCAATGTTTTTTTGCTGTCGGATTTCACCACGCCGTTGGCAATATGGACAAGCCGGTTGCCCTGGCTTTCCACAATGCCCCACCCGGTTTTTTGCAACCCTGGATCAAGCCCTAACAGGCGCATAGCCTCTCCCCGATCTCAGCTTTATCCTGCGGCTGCGAGTGCCTCTAGAACATCAGCGGGAACGTCATAGTTTCCTGAAACCAGTTGAACGTCGTCATCGTCTTCAAGCGTATCAATTAGCCGCATCATTTTTTCAGCTGCCGCTTTATCCAGCATCATCGGATCTTTTGGCTTGAATATCAGCTTTGCGCTTGTGGGTTCACTACCCAGAGCTTCAGTAAGCGCCGAAACAACAGCGTGAAGATCACTGCCTTCGGTATAGAGGACATGACCTTCATCGTCGCTTTCAACGTCGTCAGCGCCAGCTTCAAGCCCGGCCTCAAACATTGCATCAGCTTCAGCCGCGTCAGCGGGATATTCAATTTCCCCAACCCGGTCAAACATAAAGCCGACCGAACCTGTTTCCCCCAGATTACCGCCAGCTTTGGCAAATATTGTCCGCAAGTTTGACCCCGTGCGGTTTCTATTATCGGTTAGTGTCTCAACAATTACACCAACGCCGCCGGGACCGTAGCCTTCATAGCGCATTTCTTCGTAATTTTCGCCTTCGCCGCCGTCTGCCTTGGCAATCGCGCGTTGGATGTTGTCTTTCGGCATTGACTGGGCGCGGGCTGTAGCCACCGCAAGCCGAAGGCGCGGGTTGCTATCCAGGTCCGAGCCGCCCATCTTGGCCGCCACTGTGATTTCCCTGCTGAATTTAGAGAACATTTTTGAGCGTTTTTTGTCCTGCGCGCCCTTACGGTACATGATGTTTTTAAATTTACTATGGCCAGCCATGGTTACCTTCTTTGATTGTCTCACTCTTTTGGGGCGCGGCGCCCGCGTTTGGTCCCTTTAGTAGCCGCTATAACCCCGATTGAACAGGGCAAAAATGGCCTGTTTATGCCAAAAATTTTGCCCCTTGAGCGCAGCCCGGGTGCCAGCTAGTATCTTTCCTTCAAAAGTAGGCAACAAAAAAAGGAGTGGGTCCATTGCCCATCCTCGAAGGTAGCTGTTATTGCGGCAACATCACTGTGCGGGTTGAAACAGATGTGCCAGCAGAAAAAATGACCCCGCGGGCTTGCGACTGTGATTTTTGCAGGGCCCACGGTGCCGAGTGGGTATCCACGCCTGAAGCACATCTGGAGATCGAAATCCAGAATGAAGCGGCCACCAACCTATATAGCCAAGGTTCCGAAAGTGCCCGTTTCTGGATTTGCCAGCAGTGCGGTGTTGTGCCTGCCGTCACCTGTGATACAGGCGATCACCGGAAAGGCGCGGTGAACAAGCGCGCCATGCTCGACCAGAAAACCTTCAGGCCTACAGAACCCGTGAGCCCGAAAAACCTGCCTAAGGAAGAAAAGCTTCAGAGGTGGGACCAGTTCTGGATGGACAAAGTGACCGTGAAAGACTGCTGGGATGTGGGGCTTTAGGGCCACTCGTTTGCGTTCACCAATAAAGTCCTGAGTATTATTACAAGCCCACAGACGAGCAGCACAATCGACTTAAGATTGACCTTGGTCAAAAGCCTGCCTGTCAAAACAGGATATATTTAAAAGAAACAAAGCCGAAACATAGGATTTCTTGAAATTTTAGGATGTTTTGGCCGGCAACAAAATTTAGTCTCACAGGGCTTGAAGTTAGCCTTATGAAATAACATATAAGCTCTTAGTGATAATATTGTAATTAACAAAATCAGGAGAATGAACAATGTCCCATTACCGTGATTTTTTGGCGAATATTCACCGCATTCCACTCGCCGCTATATTGTTTTCAGGTTTACTCGTCGGCATGGCCACTTCTGGTGTGCAAGCGCAAACAGATACCTTCAATGTTACAACCAGCGTTGGTGAGGCCTGTTCCGTTAGCGCAACTGATTTGGGCTACGGCGCCTACGACCCCTTAAGCGCCACTGACAATGATGCGACAACTTCAATGAATGTGACCTGCACATTGACCACAACCTATGATGTTGGATTGGACGCAGGAACAGGTACGGGCGCTACGACAACAGTTCGCATTATGGAGTTCGGCGCTAACACGCTGAATTATGCTCTTTACCAAGACGCAGGCCGCACCACAATATGGGGTGAAAATGTGGGTGTAGATACTGTATCCGGCACCGGCACTGGATCCGCACAAGCTTTAACCATTTATGGCCGGATACCAGCGCTGCAAAGCGTCACTCCGGGAGCTTACAGCGATCTAATTACGGTCACGGTAACTTTTTAGTTATTTGTTGAATATATAATATAAAGGGAGGGTGATATGCCACAGCTTTGGCAGAAAGAGGCTTTATATGCCAATTCGAGGATGGTCGTACCAGAAAACGCTTTCGTCTCGCACTGTGATGGTAGCATGGGTAGGGTTTTGTTGTCAGACAACGACAGCAAGCCCAGCAGTAGCGGAAGCCGCCAAACCAGCAAGCTCTCCCCCGTCTTTCGAGCGGCGGGCTTCCTCTCGCATTGGGGTAAGCGTTACGGTTCTGCCGTCCTGCGTTATAAACCTTGGCGAAACACAAAGCCTGAACAGCCAGCCCGTAGCGGTGCAGTGCACGAGAAACACGCTCTACGACATCGGAGTGGACGAAGGGTCAGTGCAACTTTCAATAGACGGCTTGCGGAGCAAAACCATGGCCTTGTCAGACCATATCTTCAAACAGAGTACCGGACAGCAGGACACTTACACCCTTCAAAACCTGCCAGCAAAACAAGAAACGCTGTTAAATGGCGATACGAAGGTAACAATATTGTCGATCGACTTTTAAATAAGCTGTCTGACTTCACCGCACCCAGCGCTAGCAATTTCAAAAAAACTCTGGTCGGCCTCATGCTGGTTGCTATGGTGCCATTAGGGACCGCAAATGCGGCGGCATCTTTGGTGATTAAGCCTACGAGGATTACCATCACTCAAGATGCGCCGGTCGTAGCCGTAACAATTACAAATCAAGGAAATACGGAAGCCAATATTCAATTGCAGCTTATGGCGTGGTCTCAGGAAAACGGCGAAGACGTTTACGGCCCGTCCGATACACTGGGCGTGATTGCCTGCCCCTCTATTGTCAATATTCCTGCGGGACAAAGCCAAATTGTACGCGTCGGCCTTGAGGAAGAGGATCGCGTTTGGGATAAAGAAGGGACATTCCGGCTGTTCATTCAGGAAATTCCACCAGAAGCGGCCGACGGTGCCACAGCCGTTCGGGTCGCTGTCCGTATTGGCGTACCCGTATTCCTGCCGCCAGCTCAGTTCATCCAGCCTGCACTCAGCTGGCAAATCAAATCTACTGACCAAGATGGTTTGTGGATGACTGCCACCAACGAAGGAACATCCCATGTCTTGATTAGCGGTATTCAGCTAAGACAAGATGATTTCCTTTTCCAGGCTAATACTCACCAGTATATTTTACCTGGAGCCAGCATTTCTTGGCAACTGGACCATGCAAGCCCTGTTACCAGCCCACTGCCAGGCTCTGTTGAACTGCTTGCCTCCACTGACCAAGGCTCCTACGAAGAAACGCTATCGACTGGAAAATGACAAAAATGCATAAAGGATCGCTGGCCTTTCTGGCGATCCTGACATTTTGCCAAGCCCTTTTCGCGTCACAAAATGGCGCTGCCCAAAATGAAGTCGAGCAGGCACAGCAGCAGGCCTATTTTGTTACTATCAGCCTCAACGGTATCGAAAAAACCGGTATTTTTCGGGCATTTTCACAAGACGATGCGTTTTTCATTGAAACTCAAACTCTTCGAAAGCTCGGAATAATTGTCCCCGTTTTCCCAGAGGTTCTATATCGCGGCAACAAGTATTTTCCGCTAGCTGCGATGTCAAACTTAGCATTCACCTTTGACGTAAGCCAACAGCATCTGGCTTTGCAGTGCGATGTTACTTGCTTCCCTGCAAGCAAGACAATACCTCAACAGTCCTACCCTCCGCCCGACGACACGCCAACAGGTGTGTTCATAAATTACGACATTTTGGCCGAAAAAAGAGGGGCCAGTGAATTTCTGGGAGCGCTAACCGAGATCGGTATCTTCTCCAACTATGGCTCGGGGAACATTACATTGTCCGGGCGCGACTTTACCGGCGACACCAACGTCGTTCGACTGGATACAAGCTGGACAATTGATCTGCCGGAAAAACGGCAGCGCTGGCGCTTTGGTGACAGTATCACTCAGCGCGGTGGCTGGGGCCAAGCCGCTCGATTTGGTGGTATTCAATTCGGCACCGACTTCGGACTGCAACCGGGGTTTATAAGTTTCCCCACCCCTACCATCAGTGGCGGCGCCGCCCTGCCATCAACGGCTGAAATTTTTGTGAATGGTTCGCGAAGAGGCAGCATTGACCTTGAACCCGGCCCTTTCACCATTGAACAGCCCCCAGTTATCACAGGCTCGGGGGATCTTCTCGTTGTCGTTCGTGACCTCTTGGGCCGTGAAACTTTTTTGAAGCACCCGTTTTATACCAGTCGCAATCTCTTGCGGCCCAGTTTGGCCGAATATTCTGTTGAAGCTGGATTTCTGCGCAATAATTTTGGTAGCCGGAGCAATGACTATGCTGAGCCGTTTGTTTCCGCCAGCTACCGGAAAGGTATTAGCAAGCTTTTCACTGCCGGTCTTCATACGGAACTGTCTTCAAAACGCGCGGGTATTGGTCCATATATTGATTGGCAAATGCCTTTTGGTGGCATTCTATCAAGTGCCACTGCCCTCAGCATACAAGACGGTAAGGCTGGCGGCCTGTTTCAGATGGAATTCAGCTGGGAAGGCCAGAACGCGGGGTTCAGCGCCTCCAGCGAATGGATTTCCAAAAACTTCAGCCGACTAGGGTCGCAAGAGGACACATTGGAGCCACGCATGCAAACCAGCGCGAACCTTGGTTTCGGCCTGACCGAAAATAGCGCGCTTTCTGTCAATTATCTCCATGTTGACGAGAGAACAGGCCCCAACCTGCAGATAGCCAGCGCCAACATGTCGATGCAAATTGACAAAATAGGCACTCTCAGCGTCAACTTTTCGCAGTCGTTTGGCGAAGAAAAAAACACTGCCGTATTTCTGCTTTTTACAGCCAGACTATCTGGCCAAACAACTGGGAGCGCATCTCTGGATCACAACGGTGGCAATTGGAGTGGAAACGTACGGGCCGGCCGCAGCGCTCCAAGCAGTGGCGGTTTCAGGTATCGTGCCCAAGCAACAATTGACACCAGCGACCGAGTTGAGGCGGGCGTAACCTATAATTCTCAAAAAGGCATTGTGTCGCTTGATCATAGTATCTTCAAAGGCAGCCATACAACACGGCTGGGCCTTAAGGGCGGCGCCGTTATGCTGGACGGGAAAAGTTTTTTCTCTAACCCAATCAATGACAGCTTCGCCCTTGTAAAAGTGGGTGCCTTCGAAAATGTAGCTATCCTGCGAGACAACAGGCCTGTTACGAAAACTGACAAATCTGGCTATGCACTTGTCTCTCGCCTGCGGCCCTATGAGCAAAACCGCATCTCGATAGATCCGCTGGATTTGCCCATGAGCGCTGAAATCGGCGCCATTAGTTTAATGCCTGTGCCCCGTAGGCGCAGCGGCGTTCTCGTGGATTTCCCTGTTTCGCGCACGTATGCTGCCATGGTCCGTATCGTAGACGAAACTGGCAAACCGTTACCTCTCGGCGGCGTTCTGCATGAAGCCGGTGGTAGCGCCAAATTTAGTGTAGGGTTCGATGGTGCCGTGTATATTACAGGCCTTGAGCAACCCAAAACCCTGACCATAAAACTACCTGTTAGCACCTGTGGCGTCAGCATTGATGCAATAAAGGCCAGCCGCTTTCCGGCCAGACTGGGAACCCTGATATGCAAAAAGAATTAGCCATGAAAAAGCCAACTTTACTGTTGTTTCTTCTCATCCTCACGCCAGCGTTCTGGCCTGCAGAAGCAAAACCAAAACCCTGTAAAAATTGTTATTGTTCGGTAACGGCAACGGCCGTTAATTTTGGCCCCTACGACACGTTATCGGGCCTCGCGGTGGATAGCGCTGGAAACATAGAGGTCGTATGCGGCACCGATACCATCGGAGACACAATATCCTATGCAATTGAACTTTCAGGCGGCAAAGCTGGGAAACCGAGGGAACTTAAAGGCCCGGACAAGCTTGAATATGATCTTTATACTGATGTCAGTCGCACGACAATATGGGGCAACGGCAAAGGCGGCACCGCAATTGTCGCAGACAGCTATAGCTTTCCCGTTCTTTGCTGCGTCACACGAAACTACACGCCCTATGGCCGCATTGGTGCCAGCCAAAATGTGGAACCTGGTGCCTACAGCGATACAATTACGGTGACTGTTGATTTTTAGCCTATGAGGTTGCAGGTTTCCGTACCTCAAGTCCTAAACATGGCCACAGATAGATTGAGCTAAATCAATTTATCTATCAAATTTCCGCGCTAAAAGTGTTTAGCGACCTAAGCGAGTTGAATATGCGGAACATTTTTTTCGGTTTTCTTATTCTGATGGTAAGCAGCACTATTGTTGCGGGTGCCGATGAGGACCCGCCACCGCCTGCCTTCAGCCTGTGTGCCAACTGCCATACGATTATGGCAGAAGGTCAGCAGGCCAAGGCACCACCACTGAAAGGCATCCTTGGCCGCGAAATCGCCTCGGTGCCAGAATTTGACTATAGCGATGGCCTAAAGGCAATGGCCGGCATTTGGACTAAAGATTTACTGGATGAGTTCTTAAAGCGCCCAAATCATGCTGTCGCCGACACCAAAATGTATTTCCGCGGATTGCAAGATGCCGCCGCAAGAGCAAAGCTAATAAAATGGCTAAGTGAAGCAGATGTGCCCACAATAATGCCGCCGCGCACCGAAAGGCGCTCAAAAAACGCGGCAATTATTGTGAACAAAAAAGACGAGCTGTTTCGGTCCTGTAAAACTTGTCACAATTACACCAAAGGTGCGCCTGCCAAAGTCGGCCCCAACCTGTACGGTGTCGTTGGGCGAGAAATCGCTTCGTTTCCTGACTTCAGTTATTCAACAAGGCTGAAAACCCGAGGCGGTGTGTGGACCACCAAAGAGCTCCATAAGTTTTTCACGGAGAAAAAGACATTTGGTCAGGGCAGCCATTTGGCTTTTCGAGGCCTGAAAGAAAAAGAAGACCGCGATTTACTGATAAAATTCCTGACAAGCCTTTCGGCGAAAGAATAATTTTTTTCTACCTCTAAACACACACTAGCAAACAAATCAGCCGTGTGCCCTCAAGATATACGGCAGCAAGAAGCTGTTGTTTCCCTTCGCCCGCAAAATAGCAAGATCAGACACGACGAACAGCCCATATGGATCTAGTATATAGTTCAGTTGACAGAGAGGTATACTATGCAGAACAGGTTTGAAACCCAACTGGTTGACCGCATTGAACGGGCCATCCATTTCATGATTTCCAGTTTAAAGGCAGACAATTCACCAAGCCTCGAGGAAATAGCGGATGCGGCGGCAATTTCAAAGTTTCACTTCCACCGAATTTACCGACTGGTAACGGGAGAAACCTGTACTGAGACCCAGCGCAGACTGCGCTTGGCACAGGGTGCAACCCGTCTGCTTCAACAAAATTCATCGATCACAGATGCGGCCTTTGAAGCAGGATATGCGACCAGTCAGGCTTTTGCTAAGGCTCTGAAGGCGGCCTTATCAACTTCGGCCACCAAATTGAGAGCTGATCCGGAACGGTTAAGCAACGCCATCGGCTATTTGGGCAGCCCAGCAGCGCAAAAGGCGGGAACGGCGTCACCGCTAATATCGGTAGAACTTGTCTCGCTCGAACCCTTCGATATTATTGTAAAGCGACACGTAGGCGATCCGGCCACTGAAACCTTTGTTTATGAGGCCTTGTTTGAAGCCTTGGGCGACTTTGAAAACCTCGAGGCAATTCTTGGGTTTCCGCACGATGACCCTCGTTATACAGACATTTCAGAGTGTGTTGTTGATTGCGCCCTAGGCACAACAAAAGCGCCGTCCGAACTGCCCGCTGGTATATCGCTGCAAGAAGGGCCGTCCGGCCTTTTTCTTCTGTCGCCGCACGTAGGTTCTTACGCCGACATGGAACCGTTAACAGATGCCCTTTATGAAGCCGCGCTTTCAATGCCCTTTATTGAAATAGCAGACACGCCCATGTTCATTCACTATCTGGATGACCCTGAGGAAACAGCGGAAGAAAACTTGCGCGCCGTTGTGCATCTTCCTTTCAAAATGAGAGATGGTTATGAGATTTAAAATAGTAACACCGCTTTTATTCGCTGCATTGGTACTTTGGCCCTCGTCTAGCTATGCAGCACCGCCGCATTCCCCGGAAAAAACAGTGCTTGCAATGTTTGACGCCTTCAACCGGCACGATGTGGACACATTGGTAAGCTTGTATGCAGAAAACGCTGTTCTTGTATCACCTGACTATTGCCAGCCCAAACACGGCAGGGCCGCCGTGCGAGAAATTTATTCAGGCCTGTTCCATGCCATTCCCAATGTATATGACGACCTGCAAACGCTGATCGTATCTGGCGACACCGTCGCGGTGGAATTTGTAGCGACCGGCCGGATGGGTGATATCCCTATTCACCAACCTATCGCTGCTTTCATACAGGTACAAAATGGCTTAATTGTAAGGGACACAGGCTATTTTGATACAGGCACTGAAAATAACTGCTCAATGGAACCCCCAGAATAGAGTGGCAAAATATCTCGAGTAATCTTCCGAGTATTGACTTAAAAAGAGCTACAGGCTGAAGAATGATCTACACTGGTTAATACCTTTCCCGTCAATGCCTGCCCCTCGACCATGCCGCCGATAGTGATCCAAGTGCCGCTCCATTTGACAAGGCCCCGATGGTCCATGCTGGCGGTGGGTTTGTCTTGGTACGCAACCCAGTTATCTTTTGTGAAATCCCACGCGAAGACATGCGCTTTGGGCGGGGACGGTTCGCCGTTATAGCCGATACCGCTGTAGTTATAGGCGTTTGGCGTGCCGCCTACAAACAGAACTCGGCTGCCTGTTTCGTCGCCCGAACCGCCCATTCTATAGTGCCCGCGTCCGGGCAGTTGCGGCAAACGGCGGTAAGTGATTTTGGCCGGATCGTCGGGATCAATCGTGCCCATCCAGCCTTCATTTACTGTATCGAATTTGCGCCTGCCTTTTTCGTCTTTTCCAACAACGGCAACACCGTCCGCGATCACAAACTGGTTCCCGACAATTCCGCCCGCATGGCCGAAAACCGACGAGCCGGGATACTCAGACGCATTGAACCATGTATCATTCGCAGTGTCATACACCTGTACATCGCGGATATTGCCGGTATTGTGCCAGCCCGAGACCAGATAGATATAGCGGTTTTTATAAACGAAGCTCACAGCGTCGTCCGTAGGCACGGGCATATCAACGATGCGGGTATATGTTTTGGTGTGTGGATCAAAAGCGAAGTTCTCCGGCGTGGAAACCTCCGCGCCGTCTTCCGCCACCGTATAGCCGCCAAAATAATAGACCTTGCCGCCCACAGCCTCGGCCGTGGCTGCCAGCCGCCCCTCGCCTACTGGTAAATCAGGCAGGCGTTGCCATGCCGCATCACCTTCCGTAAACATAAACGCCTGTTTTGAAGTATCACGCCACGTTTTCCCAGCCTTCAAACCCGCAAATGAAAACAGCGTACGCTTGCCGTCCACCTCCATAGCTGCCACCGCGTTGTTTGCGTGCGCCACCGGCAGCGCCGGGATGCAGGTTTCAGCTTTTAGCCCCCCTGTCATCACAGTGACAAAACCTAAGACGGCGAGCAATTTAGCTTTCATCGCAAAATTCCCTTTGCTACGGACAAAACTTTTGATTGAACATTGATACATTTTACGTGCAGATTGGCGAGAGAGAAATAAAGTGAGATATGGGACAATGAACTTGCGCATTAAAACTGGCGCTATTGTGGTGGCCATGAGCATCATTGCCCCCTTTTTGATTGGGACATTAAATTATGGAATGTCGCTTGAGGGATACGAAACAAGTAACTTCTTGTCCAGCTTTGCAATTATGCTTTTTGCTTTCTATGCCGTTTTTTACTACGCGAATATAAATGCGCATGAAGGTTCTATTGCAAGAGACGGCGATAAATATTTAAAAACTCTTGCAAAACAATTAGAAGAACAAGGTCTTGTCCGTCTCATTTTGAAACGTTGGTTCGTTAAGTATTTTGAACAAAAGGGTGAATACTCAAAGAACCCCTTGGATCCACAGTGAAAGCACACCAGTTGGTATTTTTACGGCTCCCTACATTCATATCCAAAAACAAATATCCCTACCCCTTTACGAACAGACATATTGATCCCCCTATCAATTTTGCAAGCCTATAGCGCCATACTCAAAATCACCATATCGCGGCACTGAATACCGTTCTCAAAAATAGGTTCATTATAATTCAGTGTGAAATAGTTTTTGGCTATGCGTTGCATTCTAAAGCCCGCCTTCTGGTAAAAGGCCAGCTGACCGGTGCTCGAGTTGCCGGTGCCAACCTCCAGATTTTCAGCGCCCAGTTCTTTCGCGCTCGAAATCGCCGCGGCGATAAGCGCTTTGCCCACGCCCTTGCCTTGCCATTCCTCTGCCACTGCAATATTTTTCAGCTCCCACAGCGGACCATCTAGCTGCAACAGCACAAACACACCCACCACCGTATCCTCCCACTCGGCCACATAAAGCTTGCCGTCTTCCAGATACTGCTGCACCGCCGCCTTTGAAGGATCGGCAAGCAAAAGCATGTCCCAGTATGGTTCCGGGTCGCTCGATTGGTTGATAAGTAATTCCACCGGCCGGTGATGTCCTTTTTTATCAAATGATCCTTGGTCCCAGAGACGCTATTCGCTAACCTAGTTTAACTCAATACTTATGGAGGTGGGGTCATGCGATTTATAGCTTTAGCGGTTTTAACCGCGGTATCGACTGCTGCAATGGCAGGGGACGAGCCAAAGCCAAGCGCAGTGGCCCTAATTGACGCTGCGATCGCAGACATTGATAGCCACCGCGCCCTGATGACGCGGGTTAGCATCCCGGCAAGGTTTACTCTGCCCCGGCATTACCACCCCACAGAAGAGTTTCTTTATGTGGCAAGTGGCAACACAATTTTGCGGATAGACGGCAAGGCTGATCAACACCTAAGCGCGGGCATGGCGTTCAAAATTCCAGCAACAGCTGTGCACACAGCAATTACCGAAACTGAAGCGGCCGAGGTGATTGTTTTCCGCATTCACCCAAACGGCCAGCCAATAAGAATACCTGTAAAGGATACATCCAATGATTAAATTCGCCGGCGAAACAATCCTTGTTACAGGGGCGTCACGAGGCATCGGCGCCGCCACAGCCCGCATCCTACTCGAAAACGGTGCCAATGTTGTGGGCAGTTATGCCCACGCCCCCGGCGCACTAGCAGAAATGCAAGCCGAATACGGCACAGACCGCATCCACCACGCGCAGGTTGACCTTGGCCAAACCGGCGCGGGCTTTCGCCTGTTTGAAGCCGCACTTGCCTACACCGGCAGCATCGAGGGCGTCGTCAACAATGCAGGCATAATGCCGTCCACTCCAATTGATGCCTCTGAGGAAGACTGGCTCAAAGACTGGGCCCGTGTGATGGCCGTGAATGTTCAAGCCGTAGCTGACGTGTGCAAAGCCGCGATCAATCATTTCGAAGCTCACAGCCATATTGAGCCCAATAACAAAGGCCGTATCGTCACCGTTGCGAGCCGCGCCGCTTTCCGCGGCGATACACCCGACATGATGCATTATGCCGCCAGCAAGGGCGCCCTTGTGGCCATGATGCGCACCATCGCGCGCGGCTTCGCAGGCAAAGGCATTTACGGCTATATCATCGCGCCCGGCTGGGTAAATACTGACATGGCATCAGTGGCGTACGAGCCCGGCAACGAGCATATGCTGAAGGAAATCCCAATGGGCGAAGCAGCGCCGCCAGAAGAGATCGGCAATATGATTGCGTTTCTGCTATCTGGCCTTGCCGACCACGCCACGGGTGCCACATTCGACATTAACGGAGCGAGCTACGTGCGCTAGCCCTTAAGGCTTTCAGCCAGTTCTTCAAGTTCGAGCCAGCGCATTTCTTTTTCTTCAAGTTCTGCACGAGATGCATCGATATTATTGGTGAGTTCCGTGAATTTTTCCGGATTTTTGCTGTACAGCGTCGGCTCGGAAAGCTCGGCCTCCATTTGGGTGATCTGCATCGTAAGTGCCTCAACCTCGCCCGGTAGACTATCGAGCGCGCGCTGGTCTTTGTAGCTAAGTTTTGCAGCTTTCTTCTTCACCCCACTGGTGGGTGCAAGCTTCACAACTTTTGTTTTTTCATACGCCTCAGATTGAACCATATCTTTCGCAGACAGTTTTTTCTGAGTTATATAATCGCTGTAGCCACCCGCATATTCTGTGATGCTGCCGTCCCCTTCCAGCACAATGGAACTGGTGACAACCCGATCAAGAAAATCCCGGTCGTGGGACACAAGCAAGATCGTGCCTTTATAATCCGCCAACACTTCCTGCAACAAATCAAGCGTATCCATATCGAGATCGTTGGTCGGTTCATCCAGCACCAAAAGGTTCGAAGGTTTAGCAAAATTTGCGGCAATCAATAGCCGATTACGCTCCCCACCAGACAAACTCTCGACCGGCATATGCGCCACCGAAGGGTCGAACAGGAAATCCTTCAAATAGCTCATAATATGCTTTGTTTCGTCACCAATATGCATCCATTCGCCGCCGTCACCGCCGGTTAACACATCCATGATGGTCATATCTTCTTTAAGATCGGCGCGCTTTTGGTCGATAGTCAGCGGCATTAGGTTCGTGCCGTGCTTCACCGAGCCTGTGTCGGGCTCTACTTCCCCCATCAAAACCTTGAGAAGCGTAGATTTTCCCGCTCCGTTCGGCCCGATGATGCCAATGCGGTCACCGCGCACAATGCGGGTTGAAAACCCGTCGAACAACTGGCGGCCATCATAGGCCTTGCCAATGTTTTTGGCTTCGATCACCCGCGCTCCGGATTTTTCACCACCCGCCATGGATATAGAAATATTGCCTGTTGCTTTAATCGCTGCCCGGCGCTCCTGCCTCAAACCCTGCAACCGGCGCATCCGGCCTTGGTTACGGGTTCGCCTCGCGCTGATGCCTTCAACCGACCAGCGGGTCTCTTCTTTGATGCGTTTATCCAACTTTTTGAGGCTGTCTTGTTCTTCTTCAAAAACCTTATTTTGCCAGGTTTCGAATTTTTCGAATTTGTCATCCATGCGCCGCACCTGTCCGCGGTCAAGCCACAGGCACGCCGTTGCCAGATTATTCAGGAAAGTTCGGTCGTGGCTGATGAGCACCATCGCCCCTCGCCAGCTTTTCAAATAACCCTCAAGCCACTCGATGGTATTGATATCCATATGGTTAGTGGGCTCATCCAACAGCAAAAGCTCAGGCTCGCCGATAAGAGTTCGGGCTAGTGCTGCCCGCCTGAGTTCGCCGCCAGATGCATTGCCGGGCGAAGCGTCACCCTTAATGAGCAAGTCTTCAATCAAAACATCTGCGCGGTATTCCTGGTCTTGCTCGTCGGCAGGCAACCCAGCGATAATATAGTCGCGCAGACTGGCATAGCCGCTGGCATCTGGCTCCTGCGGCAAATAGGCAATTTTAGCGCCCGGCTGTACCCAGCGCTCGCCGCCATCCACATCAATCTGGCCCGCCACAACTTTCAGAAGCGTTGATTTTCCAGCACCGTTTCTGCCCACCAGACACAGTCGGTCAGAAGCTCCAATATGCATTTCAAGCTCATTCAGAACCGGGTCGGAACCCCAGTGCAAATCAACGCGGCGCAAACTTAAAATTGGCGGTGCCATTGTGTATTGATACTCCGGTAATAAAGTCGACAGCCTTGCGGTCGGCGAGCTTTATACCCATCTTAAACACTTGGAGACAAGCAGCGAAAATAGCGCTAGCCTTAAAAAACATACGACAGCGGGCAAATAATGCCCCGCACTGCATAAGGGGATCAACCTTGAGCGACACGGTTTTTTCAAATGAAAGCATGTCCGAATCTATTTTACCGCAAGCCAGCGACTTAAATTTTGAAGGCTTAGCACCGACATATGCGCGCACACTCATCATTGAATGGCTCACGATCTGCTTTGTAATTCTTGCGATCAATTTAGGCGTCAATTTTCTTATTTCGAGCGAAAAGCTACCTTCAATTTTCCCGTGGTTGATCTTTCCGATAGCGGCTCTCGCCGTTTCCAGTTTTATATGGGCGCCTATGATGGCGAAATCACGCGGCTTCAGCCTTCGCGAACATGATATCCACTATAAATCCGGTATTATCTGGCGAAAGACAGTGTCCCTGCCCTTTAACCGCATCCAGCATGTTGAATTGGAAAGCGGACCCGTTGAGCGCATTTTTAAGCTAACCACACTGAAGTTTTTTACCGCTGGCGGCGGCAAGGCCGACATGAAAATACCGGCGCTTGGGTTCGAACGCGCCAGCAAGCTTCGGTCCTTCGTAATGGAACAGGCGGGGGTTGTTGAAAACCAAGATACGAGCGTTGCCCCATGAGCGTGACTGCGTTCGCAAAGGAAAATACTGGCACAGACAAATGGCAGCGCCTCGCGCCGGCGGCCATTATCTATTTTATCGTCAAAATTATTGGCCAGCTAATGAAGCAAGGACTGCAAGGCCTGCTGCCTTTGGCTGTAGTTTTGTTTAGCGCTGGTGAGGGGCGCTGGCTTGTCGTTTCGCTCATTGGAATTGCAGGCGGCGCGGCTTTGCTATTGGGAGCATTTTTCAGCTATATGAAATTTCGCTTCCGGTTATCAGCTGATAATTTCCTTATCCAAAGCGGTGTGTTTAAGCGCAAGCGGCTCACCTTGGCCTATGACCGCATTCAGAATGTTGCCTTCAAGGAGCCTATTTATTTCCGTCCTTTTGGCCTTGTGGTGCTCAGCATCGAAAGCGCAGGATCCACAGGTGCAGAGGTTAGCCTCGGCGGCATTCCTCGGCTACTCGCAGAAGAAATCAGAGCTACAGTATTTAAACAAAAAACCGCGCTGGGGCTGCAGCCAGCCGCGAGTGAAACCGAAGTAGCGAACGCCGACAGTGATAATCCAGTAGACGCAGGCGAGGAAATTATAAGACAGCCCATCAGCGAATTGGTACGCTACGGCCTCAGCAATAATCAGATTTGGGTTTTTGCCAGTATTGCAGCCGGGGCATTTGCACAAGTCGATTGGGACGATATCGCTGTTCTTTCAGCTGCAAGGGACGCGTTCGAAGCTTTTGCTGGTGAGAGTAATCTTGGCAAAGCCGCCGTGGTAGTCGGCAGTTTTTTGCTAGGTTTTTTCTTACTGCTCGGCATCTCGGTTATCGGCGCTATTATCAATTATTATGATTATCACCTGACGCGCGCGGACGGACGATTTCACCGTACAAACGGCTTGTTTTCGCGCCATGAGACAAGCCTTCCAGAGCAAAAAATTCAGAGCCTTGTTATTCGTCAGGCATGGCCCGCGCGACTACTAAGCAGGTTTCACCTTCAGTTGAAGCAGGTGAGCTTTGCCGCGCAAGGTGGTCAACAAGCGGGCGGCCAAGCGGGCGGCAGCACCATGCTTGTTCCTAGTGTTACCGGTACCTTCGCCGAGCGGTTTGCTGCTATGATCTACCCGAACTTTCACTGGGACCCGAGCCAGCTGCAACAGATTAGTCACCTGTACACGCGAAAGATGATCCTTTGGATCATGCTGCCTATCGCCGCTGTTCCAACGACAGCACTAGCCTTCGCTATAGGGCCCTGGGCACTTTTGACGCTGCTGGCGCCCTTGTTTCTCGCACCCTTTGTGATGATGAAACGCGCCCGTTACGGCTATGCTACAGACGGCAAACACGGCATCATCCGGCGCGGCCTTATTGGCTATAAACTAACCCTGTTTCCCTTTTACAAGGTGCAAACGGTGAAGCTGTGGCAGTCACCGGGCCAACGCAAGCGAGGGCTTGCCACTCTCACCGTCAAATTGGCTGGCGCTAGCCTCACCGTGCCTTACATGCCCCTTGCAGACGCGGAGAAATGGCGCGACACGATTTTGTTTGAAATTGAAAGCTGTGACATGCCCTGGATGTAACCAAGGGCTCTCTAGTCCCTTTTATTATCCATATATTCGCGGACCTTCTGAAGCGCCGGCAGCGGTTCCGAGAAAAGCGCGGAACCCAGGTCGTTAGAAATTTTAGCAAGCAAGGGTGCCAGAGCCTCAATAGATGCGGCGCGTGCCGCGCGCCCCGCCGGCGTGATCAGCACCAATTTGGCACGGCCATCATTTGGGTCTGGTTCCACACTTATATATTTTCTAGCCTCCAATCGCTGGAGCGTGTTGGTCATGGTTGGTCTCGTAACTTGAAATGCGGCCGCAAGTTCTGCGGGGCTTTCTTTTTTTCCGAGACGCACCAGATGGTTCAGCACACCAAAATGCGACATCTTCATACCATCCGGCAATACCCGCTCCAGCCTGGTACGGGCCAATTGTTCGATGATGCCAATTTCGTTGAAAAAGGCAAAAATATCACCGCCCGTGCCGGGATTCTCTTCCGGGATGCCGTTCATGCTGAAACTAGCCTTGTTTTGAGCGGCCAGCGCGGCTTAGGCGCAACCCGCGGCGCATAGCCCACTCGGGCAAACATCTGAACGCGCTCGGCCCCGCTTACATTGAGCTTCTCATGTATTTCTGAGTATAGATCAGACATTTCAGGATATTCCTGCAATGCCTGGCTAAGCGGATGAACCGCGAGACCCAATTTAGTCGCCTGCAGGTTCAGTCGCACCCAGGTGCGTCCCGCATCCAGTTGCGCATACCGTTCATTTCCTTGGGATTTCAACCAAAGATAACCCATGGCAGAAAACAGCTTTTCGCGGTACATATCCATGCCCTGCCTGAAAGCTTCTGACTTCTGTTCGGACAAGCTCTCCCGCGTCAAAATACCAGTCTTGTGAAACAACTCGAATTTGGCGCCACTGAAGTCAATCCCGTCAGGGTTTGCCTCAACTTCGCTTTTGCCAAACCGCATTAAGTCGACGCTTTCCTGTAAGGTGCGAGGGGTTAACATTTCAGTTTGGTGCGCGCGCCAACTCAGATCGCGCAGCTCTGCTACTCGGGCGCGGTCCAATGTACCACCAACAGCTGCCGAAGTGGTCAGTTTCGAAAACAGGACTGGTGATACGCCGCGCCCAGTGTTGTATACTTCTTTGTTTGACCGTCGCTCCAGCACAGCATCAAACAACGGGTCATGCTTCGCTTCAGCTGCGGTCACCGTAACACGCACCACCGGACGGTCGTCCAGCCGCTCACTCGGCGTACCGTCAGGGAAAGGCTCAATCACTACACCTTGCCCTTGCGCCTCAGCGGCCATTCGGAAAATCTCAAGGAAACAACCGAGGCCAACGGTGATCTGCCGATCAAACGGATCAGTATCCGGCAAACGCCGATCAAGATCACATATCAGGGTAAATGCGTCTTGGCCTACAAGTTCAACCTTCCAGGGCTGGCGATTGTGAGGGTTCGGCGCGAGCACAGCATACGCCAGTGCATCAAGACGCGGGTCACCATATCCGGCCCCTGCATCCCTCCAGGGAGCCAGCGCTTTTTCAGGTGAACGCGTACCGCCCCACCATGCGCCAGAAGCCGCTACAACAAGCAGGGAAGCAGCCCCTGTTTTTAAAAACATGCGTCTTGAAACCATAATCATCGCCCGTGATCTAACTCGATATCTAACTATTTAATTAGAAACCTAACTATATTCAAGACAAAATACTGTTCCCGATCAAATGTTAGATCAAAAATGGTACATATAAGTAACATAACGTGAACATATTGTTTTTTTAGACCAACTATAACGAAAGATTGGTTGAACTCTCGCAACCATTTGTTACCTATGAACCGTTAGTAACAGTAAAAACGATTGGGATTTATCATGAATAAATTTGTGACTGCGGCAGCTTCTGTCGCCCTTTTAACCTGTGCTTCAGCGGCGCAAGCTCAAGACAGTGAAAAGCATTTTAACGGCCTCTATCTTGGTGGCAGCGTTGGCTATGCTGATGCTGGCGGCGATAGCGGTGTAAGCTATGAAGGTTTTGCCGGTATCCGCAAACAAACAGACGGCGGCGTTGTGTTTGGCGTTGAAGGCACATACGGCAACATAGACATCGATTTTCTTGACCATATTTGGTCAGTGAATGGTTTGATCGGTACGGTAGTTGGCCAAGATAATCGGGGCCTTTTATTTATCAGCAGCGGGTATGCCGAAGCAAAAGCTTCTGCATTTGGTTTTTCTGCGACTGGTGGTGGCCTCCGAACTGACGTGGGCTACGAACATGCCATGAGCAAGAACTTTAGTTTCCGCATCAAAGCCACTACATATGAATTTGACGATTTTGGCGCGTCAGCTGGATTATTAGTGAAATTCTAGAGTAGATTTTCCAGTCACGAAAAAGGCGGCTCATAGGCCGCCTTTTTTTATTTGGATGATGTTTCGTAGATCATTAAGCCGACAGCTGATCCCCGATCGGCAACCTACGAATACGTTTGCCAGTCGCAGCAAATATGGCATTTGTAATCGCGGGCGCTACAGGCGGCACACCAGGTTCGCCAACGCCGCCAGGCACAGCATCACTTTCCGTAATCGCCACTTCAACGGTTGGGCTCACACCCATCCTACAAACGGGATAACTGTCAAAATTGCCCTGCACAATGGCGCCGTCTTCGGCTGTGATTTCCCCATAAAGCGCAATCGACATACCAAACAGAACCGCCCCTTCCATCTGGGCTTTCACCCGGTCTGGATTAACGTAGGTACCACAGTCCACCGCCATCCAGGCCTTGCCAATTTTCAGCTCACCGTCTTCGGCAACCTCAACCTCAACAGCAGACGCTACATAGCTTACAAAACTGCGGTGTACACTAATGCCAATGCCTTTGCCTTCAGGCATTTTTTTGCCGTAACCGGACATTTTGACAACCTTCTCAAGCACCGCCTTCAGCCGTGCAGTATTGACAGGGTGCCGTGACAATGGCTCGCCGTAGTTGCCGTACGACGGGCTGCGCTCAGCCGCTGGGTCATGGCCAGGAACCTCGAGCGACGGGTTTATATCCCGGTCGCTGCCAATAAGTTCCATCCACATGTCAGCGGTGTTTTTGCCTTCGCCGTGCGCTATTTCGTCAACAAAAGACCCTACCGCAAAAGCCTGCTGAATATTAGCCACCGACCGCAGCCAGCCGATACGAACATGAGCTTTGGCTTCGCCTGCATCAACTTGCAGATTTTCACATTCAAATGGCAGGTCAACAAGGCCAAGTCCCATTTCAAACCCGCCCGGCCCGTTCGCCGCAGTATTGAAGGTGCCGCCAATAGACGGATACGCCGCTTTATGCTTCCAGCCGTCAACCTTACCGCCTTTTACCGAAGCCTGCACGCGCTGCGCCGTAATTGTATGGAAATAGCCGTGCCTCATATCATCTTCGCGCGACCAAACCATTTTCACCGGACGTCCGGCATGCTTTGCCAAAATCGCAGCCTCAGACGCAAAGTCAGGCTTGGATTTGCGCCCGAAGGCACCGCCCAAAAGCGTTGCCTCTACGTGAATGTCTTCCGGTTTGGTGCTAGTCGCTTGCGCAACGGCACCCTGCACGGCTTGCGGGTCCTGGCAGCATACCCACATATTCAGCTTGCCCCCGTTCCATTCAGCCGTCGCTGCAGGAGGTTCCATCGGCGCATGATTAAGGTGCGGCACAAAATAGTCTGCACTATAGGATTTATCCGCGGCGGCAAGGGCAGCGTCACAGTCGCCCCGCTTCAAATGCGGAATGCTTTTGCCGTCAATATTTTCCCACAGCGTTTTTTCAAACTTCGCCGTGTCGTAACCAGCGTTCGGGCCGGCTTCAAACTGGGCATCGAGCGCGTCCCGGCCTTTCATCGCCGCCCAGGTGTTTGTAGCAAGCACGGCAACGCCGCCAAGCGGCTTGAACACCGCCGGGAGCGTAAGGGCTGGCAATTCAACCACGTCCACAACGCCCGGCACGGCCATTGCCGCCGCTTTGTCAAAACCCGTGATCTTGCCGCCAACAACCGGTGGGCGCGCTGCCACTGCAAAAAGCATATTTTCGCGCCTGACATCCTGCCCAAACATACTGCTGCCGGTAACAAAATCTTCCATATAGATATTCTGCTTCGGCTTGCCGATGAAGTTGCGCTTCGCTTTGCTTTTCAGCTTAATTTTATCAGGTGCCGGGGCCTCCAGCATCGCAGCGGCTGCCACAAATTTCGAATAGTCCTCGGAAGCACCACTGATCTTATTGATAACCCGGTGGTTCTTGGCCTCAACATCGCTTACGGCCACGCCCCAAGCATTTGCCGCAGCTTGCTCCAGCATCATGCGTGCAGACGCACCCGCAGCGCGGAAAATATCGTAAAACTTCCGTATCGACGTCGAACCGTCAGTATTTTGATCACCAAATTTTTTGTCGCCATAGGCGGCTTCAAAAACCAAACGGTCCCAGTCTGCGTCCAGTTCATCGGCAATGATTTGCGGCAGGCCGGTGCGGCTGCCCTGCCCCATTTCCACGCGGTGGATATAAATATGGGCCGTGCCGTCCAGGTCCATGGAAAGATAAACCGAATTTTCAAATTTGTCGGCGCCCATGGCTTCAGCAACAACATAATTGCTTATCATGGGGGCGGCGAGCACAAGCCCCGCCGTTCCTGCTGCCGCTTTCACTACACTGCGGCGTGAGATATTTTTCATATGAATGGTCATGCGGCATCTCCCGCTACATCGCGAATGGCTGCTTTGATGCGCTGATAAGTACCGCAGCGGCATATGTTGCCTTCCATTGCCTCATCAATCTCTTCGTCGCTAGGGCTCGGGTTGTCAGCCAACAGCGATGCAGCCTGCATAATTTGGCCCGATTGGCAATACCCACACTGCGGCACATTATGGTCAGCCCAGGCTTGCTGAAGCGCATGCAATTTATTGCCGTCTGCCATGCCTTCGATGGTTTTAACCTCAGCGCCTGCAACATCTTCTATCGCTGTCTGACAAGACCGCACGGCAACGCCGTCCACATGCACAGTGCAAGCACCACAAAGGCCGGCTCCGCAGCCAAATTTTGTTCCTGTCATGCCTTCGATATCGCGCAGATACCATAATAGTGGCATGTCACTGTCACCACTGTGTTCGACAGTACGACCATTCACTTTGAATTTCATGTAAGTATCCCCCGCAAAAAAGCATTCTTAAGCACGGCTTAACTATACAAGTTAAGACCCAATTGTCGAAACAACTTATGTTTACCGAGATTAAGATTTACTTTGGCGCAAGACCTACTTTGGCGCGGGTTGCGGGCGCTGAAACACCCAGCGATCTTCGTCAGAAAGCGCAGCTTTATATTTATACCCGCCGTCTGAGAAAGATTTTAACGCTTCTGGGTCGTCGATGCGATTTTCGATCACATAGCGTGTCATGGCACCGCGGGCCTTTTTAGCAAGAAAGGAAATCACTTTCGCACGGCCGTCTTTTACATCTTCAAAAACTGGTGTAACCACCCGTGCATTCAGTGCTTTTTTCTTGATGGCTTTGAAATATTCACCCGACGCCAAATTCACCAAAACAGGATCACTTTCACCCTTAAGGTCTTTATTAAGCTCCTGGGAAATTAAATCACCCCAAAAGGCATAGAGGTTTGCCCCCCGTTCATTGGCGAATTTAACGCCCATTTCCAACCGGTATGCCTGGATCAAATCAAGTGGCCGCAAAAGGCCATAAAGGCCCGACAGTATCCTGATTGATTTATTGGCAAATTGGCGGTCTTCATCGCTCAGGGTTGGAGCGTCTAGGCCGATATAAACGTCACCCTTAAAGGCATCCAGCGCCGGGCGGGCATTCGCCGCAGTAAAGGGTGTTTTAAAAGCCTTGAACCGTTTTACATTCAGATCAGCCAGCGCATCTGAAATACCCATCATGGATTTCAAATCTTCGGCTTTAAGCTTTTTTGCCACCTTTGCCAGCTTGCGTGTTTCGGTCAACAAGCTGGGCACATCGCTGCCACTGCGCAAATTTTCGCTATCAAAATCCAGTTTCTTGGCGGGCGACAAAACTATGAGCATCAAGCTTCTCCGGTTTTTCGTTCGTATTTTTTGCGGTGCGCTCGCTTCATGCCGCCCAACACCGAGGTAACAACAGCAGCAAAAGCCAGCATTACAAATGCAGCCTGGTTTACAAAACCCCAGCCGTAACGGCTTAGAATCACTCCGGCTGCAAAAGATGCCACTGCAGACATGCCAAATACCAGGAATTCATTCAACCCCTGTACCTTGCCTTTTTCACTATCCCGGTGCGCTTCTGTCAGCAGCGACGAGCCGCCAACAAAGCAAAAATTCCATCCGACACCCAGCGCCAACAGCGCTACAGAAAAATGCCAAACTTCGTTGCCGGCCAGCGCCACCAGAAACGCTGTAGCGAACAAGAGCTGACCACAAAACAATATTGGAAAAATCCCAAATCGGCCGATCAGGCTTCCGGTAAACAGGCTGGGCAAAAACATGGCAATGACATGGCCCTGAATGACACGCGAGGCAATATCCGTGGAAAAGCCGTGGTCTTGTATTGCCAGCGGCGTCGCTGTCATTACAAAAGCCATCATGGCGTAGCCCAAAGAGGCGTTCACCACCGCGACAATAAACTTCGGCGTTCGAGCCACTTCGGCAAGTGTTCTCGCGTCTTTTTCTTTTGAGGTTGCGTCATCACTGCTGAGAGGCTTGTCGAGCGGAGCGAAAAATGCGAGCGGGACCAGAACCATTGCTGCTGCCCCAGCAATAAAAACAAAAGCCCCCATATAAATGGTTTCGCTGAACTGCAGGTTTAACCAAGTGGTGATTGAAGGGGTGATAACAGCAGCTAGCAAACCACCTACAAGCACCATTGATATAGCGCGTGGTGCCTCTGCGGCGGGCACGCTTTCAGCGGCAGCGAACCTGTAATACTGCGCACTGGCCTGGAAAGGCCCCATAAAAGCCCCCGCCACACAAAGCAGCCAAAAACTTTCAATATACAAGCTGGCTGCGCCTAAAACTCCGCCCATTACACCAAAAAGAGACCCAAGCCGGAAGCCAAAACGGCGCGATTTTTTTTGCATCAACATCGACATGGGCGCTGTGGAAAGCGCGGTCGCCAGCACAGCCAGAGACATGGCCAATGTGGCGTACGACGGGTCATCCGCCATCGATTTCCCAGCCAAGCCGGCAAATGAAACGAGCGTCATTGAACTGGCAAGGAAACAGGCTTGCGACAGTACCAGCAAACGAACGTTCTTATTTGTGGATTTAAGCATAAGTTTCTGCCCGCTTGGCCCAAATAGAAAGAACCGATGTAACAATTAAAAAGCACTCCGGTAACAAACAAGAATATCGTCTGCGGTCGGCGCCAAAACAAACTGGCGAGAACTCTAGTCGGCGCATCGGGCTTTACAATAGAAAACAACTTGTCTGTGACATTACAATTTTATGTGTGCCATCACGCAACCCCGCAGAAATTAAGGACTTCCATTAAAATCAAGCACGCCGATCAAGGCGCAGAATTTAGTTGCACATGACATTGTTTTGATGGAGAAAGGGCCGCAGAATTTTGATTTCGATCGCGGCCAATCACAAAAAATAACTGCTTGGCCAATAGATAATCGTGCCAAAAGGGATGTCCACCTATGACCGAAAACCGTAAGAACTTTCGCAAGAAATTTATTGGCAATCACCGCCTGAGCCCGGAAACCCAAATGATGGGATACGGTTACGACCCGATGTTGTCAGAGGGTTCTCTCAAACCGCCGGTTTTCATGACGTCCACTTTTGTTTTTGAACGCGCGCAAGACGGTAAGGAATTTTTCGAACTTGCTTACGGCAAACGGCAAGCTGGCGAAGATGAAGAACCGGGTCTGATTTACTCACGTATCAACAACCCGGACCTTGAAGTGCTTGAAGACCGGCTGGCTCTTTGGGAAGACGCTGACAAAGGTCTCACATTTTCTAGCGGCATGGCTGCGATTTCAACCTGCCTTTGGGCTTACCTGCGGCCTGGTGACGTTATTGTTTACTCCGCGCCCATCTATGGCGGCACAGAATTTTTGATCCGTAACATCCTGCCTGAATTTGGCGTGCAGGCAGTTGAATTTGAAGCCGGCGGCAACAAACCCACGCTAGGGCCTGCTATTGAAGAAGCCAAAAAACTGGGCCGGGTTGCTGTGATTTACACCGAAACCCCTGCGAACCCGACCAATGGCCTTATTGACCTTCACGCATGCCGTGATCAGGCAAACGCTCTCGGCGAAGAAACAGGCCACCGTCCTGTCATTATGACCGACAATACCTTCCTAGGGCCGGTTTGGCAGAAGCCTATGGAACACGGTGCCGACATCGTGATTTATTCACTTACAAAGTATGTCGCCGGGCACTCTGATGTTGTGGCGGGCGCAGCTGTTGGCTCTGCCGATGTTATGGGACCTGTTGCAGGCTTTCGCACCATCCTTGGCACCATGTGTGACCCACACACCGGCTGGCTTATCATGCGGTCCCTTGAAACACTAAAACTAAGGGTTTCAGCGGCATCAGAGAACGCCAAAAAAATCGCACAATATTTGGAAGAGCACCCCAAGGTTGGAAAGGTGCATTATCTCGGCTTCCTGAAAGAAGGCGATCCTTGTTACCAGATTTTCAAGGAGCAATGTAACGGAGCTGCAGGCTCCACCTTTGCCTTCGACGTGATTGGCGACGAAGCGGCAGCGTTTCGTGCGCTGGACGCCTTACAGATCATCAAACTGGCCGTGAGCCTAGGCGGTACAGAAAGCCTGATGGAACACCCGTTTGCAATGACCCATGCCGACGTCCCCGACGATGTAAAGATGCGGCTCGGCATCACGCCTTCAATGCTGCGTATCTCTGTCGGTGTTGAAAACGCGGATGACCTGATTGCTGACCTGGCGCAAGCTCTGGACGCGATCTAACCAAAGACCATAGCGAGCCGTTTAGCCGATAAGTTCGCGAAATTTGGTACAATCACCTTTGTGCGGCATGTCGATGCCGTACATTATGCGCCAGCCTGCATTTGATTTTGCCAGGGTAAACTGGTTTACGCCGCAGCCCACAAGTTCGCCCTTATAATGCAAAATAAAGGGGGCCCACACGGTTGCCAGTGCAGGCGAAGATGACAGTGTTTTCACAGCGAATATCTGCTCGTTTGCGGCGCCAGGCTCTTGCTGGTCGACCCAATTGATCCAGTCTGTGAACGTGCCGTGGTGCAGGCTGCCATCAGGCCGCAAGCGGTCTAGCCGCGCATCGGCTTCAACAAGGGCGGAAATGGCGGCACCGTCCCCTGCTAACATGCCAGCAAAAAGTTTGTTTACAACGTCAGCGGGTGTATCCGCTGCCGCAGTGCTTGGCAGCACCAGCGTCAACATAGTAGCAAAAACATAGCTGGCCATTATTCTTGATTTTGTCATTTGCCCCCCGGATACTTTTCGAAAAACTGGTCTGAATATTTAAGGTATGAATGTTCTTAGGCGGACCTAAATCCAAGCCGCGGTGCATTTCGGAACTTTAAGCGGCTTTCAATATTCGTTCCGGTGGCAAATAAAGCGTGAAACTTGTGCCAACGTCAACTTCACTTTCAAGCCCAATACGCCCGCCGTGCATGTCCATAAACACTTTCACCAGCGAAAGCCCCAGGCCTGTCCCCTCGTGACTACGGCTAAGGGCAGAGGCAGCGCGCATAAAGGGCGAGAATACCAAATCCTGGTCTTCCTTTGGAATTCCAATGCCCTGATCAGACACCTTGATCGCCAGCTCACCTTCTACGGTGATCCAGGATTTAAGTTCTACATTGCCGCGGCCTGAGGGTGTGAATTTCACGGCGTTTGACAAAAGGTTCAATACTGACTGCTTCATGCGCAGGCGGTCACCGGTGAGTTGCGGCAGGTCATCAGGCACATCGATCTCGATAGAAAAGCCTTTTTGCGTCGCCTGGCCATTCACGAGAGCCTGACTTTCATGGAACAGCTTAACCATATTGACGGTTTCTTCTTCCATCACAAACTGGCCAGCTTCAATTTTCGCGAGATCAAGCACTTCACCGAGCACGTCAGAAAGATGTTCGCTCGAAGATCTGATATCCTGCAGATACTCACGGTATTTGGCGTGACCAATAGGCCCGAACATTTGATCCGCCATAATGCTGGAAAATCCAATGATGGCGTTTAGCGGCGTTCTCAGCTCATGGCTTACATTGGCCAGAAAAACACTTTTTGCACGGTTAGCGGCTTCAGCTTGTTCTTTGGTAACAATCAGCTCCACCGAAGTTTTCTTCGCCCGCTCAACTTCCTGCTCGAGCTCCCAGGAGCGTTTTCGCAGCGTTTCCTCTGAGGAAGACAGCGCTTTGTTGGTGGACCTGAGATTATCCAGCAGCACCTGCACCGCGTCGAACGAAAGGTTCATCTGGCTCACCAGAAGACCAAGCTCGTCGTTCTGATGCCGACGATGCACACTAATACGCTGCTCACGGGGGTGTTCTGGATTAATACTGGAAATCTTATCCACAATTTGGCCGAGGGGTTTTGTCAGCCCCTGGTGAAATGCAAAATAGAGCAGCAGAACGAGCAAAAGATTGCGCACCAGACCTGACATAAATGTTGTGATGGCGCGGGAGAAAAACGGCTGAAGGCCAATCGCACGGTCAACAACCACACGCAGACGGCCCGGGCGCTCTGCCATGGTGTCAGGCAGTTCAAGGCCGCGCGTGTGCACACTGCGGTCTTCAATGAAATTTCTTGCAAATTCAACGCCGCTACTGGTTGAGCCGCCAACAATGGGGCGCTGGTCTCCAGCAAGCTCGGATCCGTGATCATCCAAAATAGCTGCCTCTGCAATATAATCATATTCCATCAGGCCTGAAACAACTTCGGTCGCCAAATCAGAATCCAGGATCAACACAGCTCGTGTCGCAGCTTTTTGAGAAACCGCAAGGCTCTTATCAACCTTACTGTCAAGAAGGTCACCTTCTTCGAGGTAATCAATATAAACCTCGGCGCAAGACAGCACCAAGCCTACCGCAAAAGCAATAATAACAGCCGTACGCGCTAGCTTGAATGAAATCCTATCAGACCAGTGTAACTTCAAAATACATCCCTGAGATTCGCCCCTACCAGATACTACATGCAGGCATCATCCCTAAAACTCCGTTAAGAAACTCTACGATTCACAGATATTTCTGTCAAAGTATTGCTTTTTTTATCGTTACGACTAGAAAAATCGACCTGTAGCGGTCGAATGACCAGCCGTGCCTGAGCCACAGGGTTCACCACTCCCCGGTATTTGGCATCGAGACCCAGGGTTCTTTTGCCGCCAAAGCCGCACCTTTTTGCAGCAGTTCTACAGAAATTCCGTCCGGGCTGCGCACAAAAGCCATTCGGCCATCCCGTGGTGGTCTGTTCACCACATGGCCCTTATCAATGAACCGTTGGCAAGCTGCATATATATCATCAACCGCATAGGCCAGATGACCAAAATTTCGGCCACCTGAATACGTTTCCTTGTCCCAATTATAAGTCAGCTCTACTTGTGCGTCTTCATCGCCCGGGGCCGCAAGAAACACCAGTGTAAAGCGCCCGACCTCAATATCCTTTCTGTGAAGCTCCACCAGACCTAGCGCGCCGCAGTAAAACTCAAGTGATGCATCAAGGTCCGTAACCCGCACCATAGTATGAAGATATTTCATATTTTCCTCACCCAAATACGCTGTTGATAATGTCTTCGAGCCAGCTTTTATCGAGCTCGTCAAACGCTGAATACTGCTCAGAATCCACATCGAACACTGCTATCAAATCACCTTCGGCGCTGAAAACCGGCACCACTATTTCGCTATTGCTTCGGCTGTCGCAGGCAATATGGTTTTCAAGAGCATGCACATCTTCCACAAGCTGCGTTATGCCGGTCGCGGCCGCCGCGCCGCATACGCCGCGACCAAAAGCGATGCGCAAACAGCCAAGCGTGCCCTGGTAAGGGCCCACCACCAGCTCCGCTGGATTATTTGGGTCAACAACATAAAACCCGGTCCAGAAATACCTCTCGGGGAATGCCTGCGCGAGCAAACAAGCAACCGTCGCCATGCGGGCGGTGAGGTTATCTTCCCCGTCCAGTACCGCTAAAATCTGGGCGCGCACTTCGCTGTATTTTTCTTTTTTTGTCACCGACAAATCCTGTTTTTCACACCCTTGGCACGCTTTGATTTACTTCATCATGGGGCGAGGGTCCAGTGCGATAAAATGTTGACGCCAACGAAACCGTATCGCCTTTGTTCAGAAGTAAAACTATGAGCTTTACCCAGGACTGGTTACCCCGCATTCCCGATTCGCTGCTCCTTTGGGATTTCTTATTTAAAACCAGCTAGATAACTGAACAAGCGGGCAGTTTTACCAAAAATTGGGAGAAAACCCAAAGTAGCAAAACTTTAGCTTACTGAAACGGCTTTTCCTCACGTTTTACGACAGAAAAAAATACCCAAAAAAAGTGGATAATTAGTATCTCATTTTTTGGGAATCAATATTTTCTCTTATATAACAAATATTTAACTAATGAAAAATCACCATCACATCACAGTATATGTTATCAACATTCATGACTAAATGTAATGTTTACCTCATCTTTTTTCATGAAAAGTGGCCTGTTTTAAATTCATTTATGGAATGACGTTACCGTCAACTGTTACTGGATAGTCACAGAACATGAAATTCTTGTGAATAAGCCGTGAGCCGTTCGGTGCAAAAACTGGTGCCGCTTCTTCAATTGTTAATAACTGAGACACGGCCTTATGTGCTGCGGCCAATAACAAGCAGCATTTCCTTGGGAGGATAGTATGAAAAGTAGCGAAAAGCTCAAGACGCTATTGCGACTTGGCACCGCCTCGTCACTGATGCTGGCGATGGGAGCAATCCATGCGCCGCAAGTGATGGCGCAAGACGCTGATACGGATGCGGAAGACGATGAGCTGGAAGAAGTTGTCGTAACGGGTTCCCGCATTCGTCGTTCGAAAATAGCGGCGAGCGCGCCTGTTGACGTTATTCGTGCCGACGCAGCGAAGCTTTCAGGCATCGTTAACGTTGCCGCATTGTTGCAGCAATCAACCGTTGCAGCCGGTAACCAGCAGGTTACAGCGGCCACGGGTACCGAATTTGTTCAAAATGGCGGCATTGGTGCCGAAACAATTTCACTGCGCGGCCTTGGTGCCAATCGCACGCTCGTACTCATAAACGGTCGGCGGGCAGGCCCGGCGGGTGTACGCGGGTCTGTATCATCTTTTGATTTGAATACATTCCCGCTTGCTTCTATTGAGCGCGTTGAAACCCTCAAGGACGGCGCGTCGTCTGTTTATGGATCGGACGCTGTAGCAGGCGTTATCAACATCATCACCAAAAAAGGTGATGGCGGATCTATCGACGGTTTTGTTTCCGTACCAGAAAGATCAGGCGGCGAAGTTTACCAGGTTAGCGGCAGCTACGGCTGGGCGTTTGACCGTGGTAATTTCCGCATTACGGGCGATTACTACAGGCAGGAAGAACTTGCTCGTGGTGACCGTGATTATTTCCAGTGTGGCCAGCCTTATATTTTTGATGCTTCTACAGGTGAGCGCGCTGACGCCATTGACCCTCGTACCGGCGACTTCGCCTGTCAGGATCTGTTGTGGGGCCACATTTGGCTTTATGACTATGCTGCCGATCCAAACTTCCCGGCTGGTGGTCGTACAAATCTCTTGCAGTTTGATTTTGATGGCGATCTGGCACGTCTTGGCCTGCCTGCTTTGCCTGCCGGTGATCTCACCACGCCCGATGGCTGGTTCCCTGTGAACTATGACAAATTCTCAGCTGGCTTTGCTGATTATGACCACCCGTTCCAGAACGAGCAGTCTCTCATACCTTCTATTGAGCGCTTTACCGTTATGGCCGAAGGCGAATATGAGGTTACCGATAGCATCACTCTGTATGGTGAAGCGCTGTTTAACCGCCGCGAAAACTACCAAAATGGTTACCGCCAGGTATGGACATATATCTATAACGCTCAGTTCCCGATTTTCGGTGGTGGCGTAGATCCGTTCATCGACCCCGAGTGGGGCGGCACCAACTGGCTTAGCCCAACAGCGGCTTCGGATCATAACGATTCCAGTGTTACTGTTGACTATCTTCGCTTTGTTGGCGGTGCCCGCGGTGACTTCGGTGACATGATCCCAGGCTGGAACTGGGATATCTCCGGACAATATAGCCGATCTGACGGTGACTATTTTGATCATCAGATCAATAACGACGCCATCCAGATGACCAACTTCCGTTCCAGCAGTTGTGCTGGCACCAACGCACCAATTTCTGGCGGTGCTTGTCAGGACTTTAACTGGACCGACCCTGAAATTATGCGTGGTAATGTTAGCCAGGCATTTAAAGATTTCTATTTCGGCGAAGAAACCGGCAATACCAAATATACACAGGCTTCACTGGAAGCTGTGGCGTCTGGTGACATTTTTGAAATGCCTGCCGGTATGGTTGCGATGGCTGTAGGTGGTCACTGGCGGAAAGACAAGATTGAAGACCGCCCAGGACTGCAAACCTGTCTCCGCGGCAGCCTCGAAGACAACCAGTGTACTGGTAACAATTCGTGGCTTAGCGACAGTGCGGGCATTACCTTTGGTGACAGCCGTACCTTGGCTGTGTTTGGCGAAGTAGACGTTCCGCTACTCAATGATTTGCCGCTTATTCAAGCGCTCGATTTGAATGCGTCTGTTCGCTACACGGATACTAAAGGTGAGAATATTCTAACCCGCGAACGGCCAGCTTATAACGGCACCACTTATAAAGTGGGGCTGAGCTGGGAAGTGAACGAAGACCTTCGTTTCCGTGCTACTATCGGCACGTCCTTCCGCTCACCTGCTTTGTTTGAACTGTATGTAGCAGACCAAACCAGCTCAATTCGCCAGTCGAACGATCCTTGTTTCAACTGGGGTGCAGCACTTGCTAACGGTGCAATCAGCCAAACAGTTGCCAACAACTGTACGGCAGAAGGTATCCCGGATGATCTGATCGGCTTTATTTCTGCTACCGTACTTACCGGTGGTGGCGGGGGCTTCCTGGAGCCTGAGACATCTACGTCGAAAACTCTCGGCATGGTCTACACCCCTGATTGGGCTGACCTCACACTGACGGTCGACCTGTTCGACATTCAGGTACGTGACGAAATTCGCACGATCGGCGCAGGCAACATTCTTCGCCTGTGTTACAACTCAACCGATTTCGCGAACGAGCCATTCTGTGATCTGATTACCCGGTCACCAGGTGGTGCGGGCCAGGCTGTGAACGAGCTACAGCAGGTTCGTGACGGTTATGTGAATATCGCAACCCAGGACAACCGGGGTATCGATGTGCGTTTGACATGGGACAAAGACTTTGACTTTGGCCATCTCACGTTCAACACGCAGCACACGATCACTTTCGAAAACAGTACCGAAGTGTTTGAAGGCCTTGTTGAAGATAGCCTAGGTGAAGGCGGCGAACCTAAATATGTGGGTAATGCCAGCCTTAATCTTGCGCGCGATAAATGGGAGTTCTTCTGGAGAGCAACTTTCATCGGCTCTACTGACAACACCGAGCGTGCTGGCGGCAGACAGGGAACTTACTTCGGTACAACTGTGAACCGTGTGTATGAAATCCCGCTCGTGCATTATCATGATGCGTCGGTGACCTATCATGTGATGGAAGATCTGGATATCACCGCTGGTGTGTCGAACGTATTCGACAAGAAACCTCCACGGGTTTCAACAGCTGTGCCTTCCGCGTCACTTCAGCAAACGGTTGGTGATAGCGCCTTCTACACCCAGTATGACTGGCGTGCACGTCGCTTCTTCATGAACATCACCAAATCATTCTAAGAGTATAGAGTGATTTAAGGATCATAGTGCGTCGGCTTCGGCCGACGCATTTTTTTGTGCCGCAACCTTTTCTTTGTTGCCGCTGCTGATATAACTAATCGACTTGGAATTTTGCTGTAGATGTAAGGCTTGCAATACGCAGTGGAATTTTGAAAAGGCTGGGGAGTAGCATTCAAATGCCGAAAATTTTGGCGAAATCTGACAATTTGAACGAGCTAAATGCAAACTATGCACAGGTACCACTCACCGAACCGGTGTTTTTGAACAGCGTGCCCAAAAGCGGCACCCATCTTCTTAGAAACATCATGCGCATGTTCGTGCCCGTCAACCAGCAGTATCATGATACCTTTATCCAGTATGCCATACTCAATCAGCACCGGGCGGCTTTTGACCCGCGTGCGCCCAAGCTTAGTTGGGGTCACCTTTTATATTCCGATATATCAGCGATTTCTCTACGCCCGGTAAATCAAATCCTGCTTGTCCGTGATCCTTACAGCTGGGTACTCGCCCGCGCGCGTTTTTTCATTTCAGATAATTTCGAAGCCAACCTTGAGCACCTCAAAGGCGGGAATGTCGCGGCCGACGAGCTTATGAACATGATGATCTTCGGTATTCACGACAAAATCCCCACGCTTCTTGATATATACACGCACAATTGCCTCAGCTGGCTCGGCACCAAAGCCGAGGTGATTAAATATGAAGACCTGATCGCCGCTGTGAAGGGGCTGGGCAGTGACGACGCTGAAGATTTTTTCGCCGAGCTCCTTGGCAAATGCGGCATTGCGGAAATGCCCGAAGACTGGGAAGAGCGCGTGCGCGTTGGCTCGGACCGCAAGCAAAGTGGTACGGCCCGCGAAAACCTGGCAGGCGATACTGATGATATCCCGTCTGAGCTACCTGACATTCAAAAACAGCTTGTTGATGTCGCGGCGCCGGGGCTGAGAAAAATTCTCGGCTACGCGTAAGCCTCGCACTAGCGCCAACTGACAGGCTTGCTTTAAGAGCGACGGGCTGTTAATCCGCGTGGCAAGCCATTTGCCACCACCACTAATTCTTGGAGCGATCCTTTGCCCGAAGGCCCCATACCGACAACTTCACCCAAAGATTATGCGGTCGTTCGTGACGGCAAACGCTATTCGGGCGTGCATCTGATCATCGACCTGTTCGGCGCCACGCGGCTCAATGAGATTGCGTTTATCGAAAAAACCATGCGCGAGTGTGTGGATGCCTCTGGTGCCACGCTTTTACATATTCACCTGCACCCGTTCGAACCCAACGGTGTTAGCGGCGTGGCAGTGCTGGCTGAAAGCCATATCAGCGTGCATACTTGGCCGGATGACGGCTACGCAGCGTTTGACGTTTTCATGTGCGGCGACACAAGACCCGAAGTTTGCGCGGATATTCTAAAAGGCGCTTTTAGTGCCGAGCGTATCACCGTTAAGGAACTGCTGCGCGGCGACTTAGAGAGCCAGGGCGCGTGAGCAAAAAGCCGCAACTGCCAAAATGGTGGCGCGAACGCGATGACGGCATCGGCTGCGCTTTGTCGCTTGAAATGACGCTGCTCCACCGCGAGCAAAGCCCCTTTCAGCTTATTGAAATCTATGACCACCCGGCCTTTGGCCGCGTGCTTGTGCTCGACGGCTATATACAAGCCACCGAAGCAGACGAATTCATATACCACGAGATGGCGATGCATGTGCCGTTACTCGGCCGCAACCGCGCGGAAACGTCGGTCCTGATTATCGGTGGCGGCGAGGGCGGCGCGCTCCGTGAAGCCCTGAAACATGATTTTGTCAGACAAGTCACCATGGTTGAGATCGACAGACGCGTTGTTGACCTTTCCGCTGAATATCTTGGTGTGAACGGCAATTACAGCGACCCTCGCGCCAACCTGATGATCGAAAACGCTGCTGATTTTGTAGACCGCGAGGTCGAAAACGGTACGCATTTTGATGTCATATTGCTCGATCTCACCGAACCCGTTGGGCCATCAGCGGGACTGTTCACCAAAGGCTTTTGCACGCAGGTTGTAAAGCTGCTGGCTGAGAACGGTGTGATTATCGATTCTGACAGCATGTTCCTAAGCAAGGAAGGCGGCCATTTTTTGCAGGAACAATCCGGTGACGGGGAAAATCTGGTAAGCCTGATGCTGCGTGAACGACTGTTGCCCCACGTGGAAATGTACCGGACAAACATACCGTTTTTTCCGGGGGCGGATTTCGGGTTTTTCGCTTACAGCAAAAACGGTGACAGCCTTAGTGAGCCCACGAACAACTATGAAGGCCGCCACTATAATGCCGCCATCCACCGCGCCGCTTTTGCCCTGCCCGGCTGGCAGAAAAAATGGCTCGGGCTGTAAGCTCACAAACAGGGTTCAATTTACCGTGCTCGGCCTTTTCTTTGGCGCTCACCGCGCTATAGTGATCATCCAATTACACGCAAGGGACCTGCCATGAAACTGCTCACTTTAGCTTGTTGTTTTTTCATTATTTCTGTCGCAGCGGTGGCGGACGACATCAAAATGCCGGAACAGCTGGACAATGAAGGGTTTCGCGCAGTTCTTGCTGACGCGGGCAAGGTTTTCATCAGTGGCCAGCCCACGATAGAAGGCCTCAAACGCATGAAAGAAAAGGGCGTTACAACGATTATCAGCTTCCGCACTGCAGCAGAAATGGATAACCGCGAAACCATTCCCTTCGACGAAGCACAGGAAATCAAAAAGCTGGGCATGAAATTTATCCATATTCCTCTGGGCGACGAAGAAAGCCCCTACACGCCTGAGGCCCTTGCAAAATTCGCGGCAGCAATGGAAAACCAGCAAGGCAAAGCCCTTGTCCACTGTGCTTCCGCCTACCGGGCCAGCCATGTCTGGTCGGCGTACCTTACCAAATATCAGGGTATGGACCTGAATGAAGCTGTTGCGCACGGCCGCGCTGCCAACATGGGCACCCCGCCCGTAGAAGCCTTACTCGGCGGCGCCACTTATAAAGTGAGCGCTCCTACTGAAAAACCCTAGCTTCTGGCCCAATAAACACCGAGGAATATCAGCGCAATACCTGCCATACGTTGCAGCGATATCGGTGATATAGGCGTGCTCATCAGGCCAAAATGGTCAATAGCCGCGGCGGAAATCACCTGCGCCGCCACAACAAAAATGATGGTATTGCCAATACCAAATCGCGGCACCAAGAATGTGACCGACAGGATATAAAAAGCCACCACCAGCCCCGCCAGATAATATGTCGGCTGCACCTCGGGCATGGTGCGCGGCAGGCCTGCACCGCTTACAGCCAAAACCGCGCCTGCCGCAAGCGTGCCCACCAGCAACAAAATAAATGCGGCGAAGGGAATATTTCCCATAGCACCAGCAAGCGAAGCGTTCATCTTGGCCATCACCGGGATCAGAGCGCCAGCGACTATGGCCAATAAAGCGTATGAAACTACAGTCATATTCATAAATTTATCTCCCGCTGGGTCGGCTTAATTTTGTCAGCTGGTTGGCTGATACAAAGATAACTAGATCGCCACACCGATAGACAAGCGCGAACGAGGTCGAACCTTCAAAAATGCTGGCAAAAATCGGAATACTGGTGCTAGCATCCAAAAGACTTTGCAACAGGGGGCACAGATGACACAGCATAAAACCACAAGACGCAGCTTGCTTGCGGGCATGGCTGCGGCAGGCATCACCGCCCCGCACGCAAACGCCGCAAACACGTTGCAAATGCCCTCCAGAGGCCGCGCGTGGGACGCTATTGTTGTCGGCGCTGGTGTATTCGGTGCATGGACAGCACATCACCTGCAACAGGCCGGCAAAAAAACATTGCTCGTTGACGCCCATGGCCCTGCCAATGCGCGCGCCTCCTCTGGCGGCGAAACCCGCATGATCCGGTCTGATTACGGCGCGGACGAAATTTATACAAAAATGTCGAATGCCTCGCTAGTTGAGTGGAAAAAGCTGTCCGATGAAGCCGAGTTGCCGCTGTTTCACCAGTCAGGCGTATTGTTTTTCTTTCAAAACATGGTCGATTACGCCCGCGCGTCGATTGAAACCCACAAGCGGCTCAAGCTGCCGCTCGAGGTCCTTGACCGCGCTGCCCTCGAAAAGGGTTTCCCGCAGTTTAACTTCGGTGGCGTTGAGTTTGGGCTTTATGAGGTTGGCTTTGGCGCCTTGATGGCGCGCCGCAGCGTGCAACATCTGGTCTCAAACTTTATGAAATCAGGCGGCAGCTACCGGCAAGCAGAAGCCGGAGCACCTGGCGCTGACGGCCACAGCCTGAAGGTCGGCGGCCGAACCGAGAGCGCCGACTGTATTATCTATGCTTGCGGCCCCTGGATGCGCACGCTGTTGCCGGAACTCCTTAAGGAACGCCTGTTTGTCACCCGGCAGGAAGTGGCTTTTGTTGCGCCGCCTTCGGGCAGTAGCGATTTTGGCTATGGCTCGCTGCCCGGCTGGGCAGACTGGAATTCGGGCGATCTATATTACGGCTTCCCGGATATAGAAAGCAGAGGCTTCAAAATCGCCCACGACAGACACGGTGAGGCTTTTGACCCCGAGCTAGGCAACCGCCAAACCTCAGACGAAGTGTACGAGCGCCTGCGCACGTACATGGCCCACCGCTTCCCAGCGCTCGCGGACGCACCCTTCATTGGCGACCGGGTGTGCCAATATACCAACAGCTCGAACGGAAACTTCCTGATCGACAGACACCCTGAGCATCAAAACATCATCATGGTTGGTGCGGGCTCAGGCCACGGTTTCAAACACGGGCCGGAAGTAGGCCGCATGGCCGCCAGCCTAGCGCTGAATGCTGGCACGGAAACGCTTGACCGCTTCAGCCTAAAAACCAAAGCTACCATCCATAATCGCACGGTAGTGTAAACTCATGCGCAACCGGCGTTAGCGCACGGCAGTGCCCACATCGAGCGCTTCGAGCCAATCGAGGAAACGCCCAACATCGTCACCGCGAAATATTGCGCCGTGCTGCGGTGACATCATGTCGATATCCAGCTCGCGCACGCGGTCTATCCACACCTGTTTGGCCCTGTTCGACGGCATCCAGCGCTGGTGAAAACCTTCCATATACTGGATATGATCGTCAAAATTCTCAACATACATAGGAGCATCATCGGGCAAAAGCGCCGCGCCCACATCGCCGCTCATCAGAATTTTCGCGCGCGGGTCATAGACAGAGAAATTCCCGGAGGCGTGCAAATAATGCGCTGGTACAAAATTCAGCTTTTTGCTGCCAAGTCTGATTTCCATGCCTTCATCAGGGATAGCTGCATATTCAATACTGTCGCAGCCAAAGTGGCGGATAAAACCTTCCCACAACCACGGCGCGTAGAGCGTAGCGTCCTCAAGAACCTGATCCCACAAACCAAGGCTTGAGATAATGTCCGGGTCCTGGTGGGAAGCAAACAGCCTTTTGATACTGCTAATCGGCACATGGTGCGCCACCGCAGCGAGCATGGGTGCGAACAGCTCTATCCCGCCCGGATCAAGCAATATGGCTTCACCGTCTGAAATAACCATATGCTGGTTGGTATCAACGATCTTGTCTTTTTTCTCAGGGTCACGGCCAAAAATAATCCATTTATGCCCTGCAGATTCGTATATTACCGTTGCCTTCATTCTAGCCGCCCTTTCACACGTTCAGTGCTTTTTCCAAGAGTGCAATATTATTGTTTACCTTATCGCGCACAGTCTTTGAGCATTGGTCGAGCTTATCCGACACACCTGCAAACGAGCGCGAATAATGGGCGTCAAGCGCTGCCGCTTCAACACGGGCCGATGCCGCCACCGCATTTGCAGCCATCATCAATTCCGCAATTTCTTTTAAAAGACGGATCAGCTTCATCGCGTGCTCCAGCACACTGTCCACTACTCGGGCATCCGACGTCACTGTTTTACCCGCAAAAGCCTTAATTTCCGATTGGTAGCGCGCCTTATTGCCCAAGGCCAGGTCCAGGGCCTTGTTCGCCATCTTCACCGCATTTGCGGTGCGCAGCCGGGAAACGGAATGATGCGAAACCGTCAGCGCTTCATATTCAATATCCTGCACCAGATCGATTGTATTGTCGGCGAGTTCCACCATAAAATCGGTGATAGGTTTAAAACCGAGCGCCATCGCGCCCGCGCGCACCACCAGCACCTTGGCATTCATCGCCTCAAAGGATATGGCTTCGCCTTGTTTTTTTACTTCTGCGAGGTCAGCCGCAACGCTAACCGCCAGCAAATGAAATTTGGATTTGTCCAGATCAATGGCCCGCGCCATAAAGCCTGCTTCCCGTCGTTCGCCCTCTGATGTCGAACATACTATGCAACATACGGTCACACAGCGTTTTGACATAAATCAACCAACCTTGATCAAAGCGATCTAAGGGCATAGCGGACCGAGTGTCATTGACCGGCGTCAAAGGCAAACATGAAGCGCCGGTGGCGGCGCTACTGTCGGGGCGTGGCCTTCATGCGGTAGACGGCAAACCATGTTTGACCTTCGTCGCGGGTCATTTCCATTTTCCAGTTCCAGCCTTCGGCTGTGGGCGGGAAAAAGGTGATACGCCGCGGGCCGCCTGCGGGCGGTTTTTTCCAATGCATGATAATTTCGCCGGCTTCGTTCATCTTTGCGGTGATTTCCCCAAGCCCGGGGCTGTTGGTGGCGGTCCAGGCGATCTGCCAGCTTTCTGTCGCGGGATTATAAATGCGCAGGTTGGTTCCAACGCCCGGCGGCGGGCTACCTTTTGGTCCGTTTGGCATCCAGAAATCCTGCACGGCGATACCGTTCCCAACACAGGTGAAATTCCAGCGCGCACCGTTCCCTGGCGACCATGTTTTACCGTCTTCCCGGCTAAGGCCCTCGTCGGCGATGTCCCAATCACCGATATAGCGCCCAAACTGCTCAACAGGGCCTGACATGCAGCCCTCACGCGAGCCCATCAAAACATCCTCAAGCTGCCCGTCGGCCGCCGCACCCATGCTGATGGTCGCCGCCACCAAAAAGCCGGCTGCTGTGTTTGTGAATTTTCTGATCATGACAATGCCTCCCCGCTCAAATTTCACTATTCATAATAGCGAATGCTCGCAAAGCCTGCCACTACACTTAAGTTTTGGCATCTCCAGCGTCACGCGCTTGATTTGGTAGCCCATGTGGCAATTCTGGGCCCATAAATAACCAGCCACATTTTCGGTAGGAATAGTTCCTACTTTGTGCGATAATGGCTTCCAGTTTATAGAAAGAGCGTCAAATTATGGGAAATGTGAAAAAATCATTTGTTGTGGGTGAACGATTTGAGGATTTCATTGCTCAGCAGGTAGAAAACGGGCGTTTTAACAATGCTAGCGAAGTTGTACGAGCGGGCTTGCGCATGCTGGAAGATTATGAAAGCCAGCTGTCAAGTGTTAGAGCGCTGGTCGATAAAGGCGACAACGAAATCGCCGCGGGCAAAGGCGTTGAATATGCAAGCATCGAGGACCTTAGCAACGCGGTCATCAAGCAAGGCATGACCAACGTTTAGCGGTAGGTAGGGGACAAGACTACCGGTTTGGGGGGCCAATGCATGACCAAGAAAAAGTTAATCGTCGCACCGGCAGCACAACAAGATTTGACTGATATATTCACTTATATCGCAAAAGAAAACTTAGATGCAGCTTCAAGTTTTTTAGAAGAAATCACTACAAAAATTGGATGGATCACAACCTCAAACTTTAGCGGCGTCGCTCGTGACTGGATTCGACCAGGACTGCGGGCGCTACCTTTCAAAAAGCGCTGTATTTACTTTCGTACAGATAGCGAAACTGTTTACATCATACGGGTTGTGCATACACGCCAAGATGTGGCGCAGGTTAAATATGCAGATAGCTCTGATATCTAACAACCACCAAAAACTTCCCTCACCCAGCGGCATCAATCAGCGCTTTGGCTGAGCGTTTAGCGTCGTTTGCGGCGTTCTCAATACCGTGCAGATGGGCAATCACAATCGCGCCTTCGGCCACCATCAACAGCTGGCGCGCCAGCGCCTCGGGGTCACTGAGCCCCGCCTTTGTTGCGAGCTTTTCAAAATAGACAGCAAGCAAACGCTTGTGCTCTGCCGCAGCGGCGTGGATCGGGTGTTTTTTGTCCTGATATTCGGACGACGCCTTTATGAACATACAGCTTTTGAAGCTTTCATCACCGAACCATTCGCCAAGCGCGTCAAATGCCGCCAACAGCTGGTCTTTTGGTTCAGTTGCCAGCGTTTCAATACGCCGCAGGAAATTGTTGCGAAACTGCTCGTCGCGCAACCTGAGTGTCGCGAGGATCAAGTCTTCTTTCGAGCGAAAATGCTTGTACATGGACGTTTTGGAAATGCCTGTTTCGCGAACAAGCGTATCCATACCCGTGGCATGAAAGCCATTCTGGTAAAAAATTTCCAGCGCTTTTTGCACCAGTTCATCGCGTTTTGAAGCCGACATTTGCCCGAGTCTCTCCCAGTTCATGTACCGATCGGTACAGTAACAGCAATATTTTTCGTATGAAAGACCAAAATTAAAGTGTGTAATTTCAATCCCTTAGATGGTTGAGCTGGCATACATCGCGGGTTTCCTTCGCCCACACCTTGACAACCTGTACTGGTCTGTACATCTATGGTGAACCGATCAGTACAGGTACTTTAACACCCTCCCCAAAGCAAGGACCAGAAAATGCCAGACCAAAAGAAAACAAACCAAAAACTCAAGCTTTATGATTTCACTCTATCAGGCCACGCCCACCGGGCCCGCCTCGCGCTTTCGCTGATGGGCGTGCCGTATGAATTGGTGCCTGTTGATCTGGCGAACGGCGAACATAAAAGCGAGGCTTTCAAGGCCCTGAACCCGGCGAGCCTTGTGCCTGTGCTGGTAGACGGCGACATCGTCGTGCCTGAAAGCACAGCCATCCTCACCTATCTCGCGAAAAAATTCCCGGACGGCGAATGGATACCCTCCGATGCACTTGGTGCGGCGGAAGTTGAAAAATGGTTTGTCGCGGCCTCTACGGGGCTTGCTGCAGGGCCAGCCCGCGCGCGGCTGATTACCGTGTTTGGTGCACCGTATGACGCGGCTGAAACAATTGAGAATGCGCACAAGTTCCTCGCTGTGCTTGAGGTCTCGCTTCAGGGCAAAGACTATCTGGTGGCGGGACGCCCCACCTTTGCTGATGTGGCGATCTATAGCTACACGGCTCATGCGCCCGAAGGGCATGTAGCTCTTGACGCCTACCCAAATATTCTCACGTGGCTCCAGCGTATTGAGGCGCTCGACGGGTTTGTGGCCATGCCCAAAACTAACGTCGCCGAAGCGGCATAATTCAAACCGGGGCGTGGTCTCCCCCTCCGGCCCCCTACTCCCGCGAAGGACTGAGCATGAAACCCGCACAGACACCGTTTCACCAAGGCGAGCTTGCCCTTCAGGAAAAGCTCGGCGTCAAGGATATGGTGGGCAGCTATGCGCCCCATGTGATCCGCGATCATATGCCTGACCAGCACCGGGAGTTTTTCTCCTCCCTTCCCTATTTCATGATGGGATCGGTGGACCAAAACGGCATGCCGTGGGCCTCTATGCTATGGGGCGAGCCCGGATTTGTCGCCTCGCCTGATGCCCGGTCTCTCACTATCAGCACATTACCAACAGAGGGTGATCCGCTATTCGGTAATTTAGCATTAGGCGCAGAGATCGGCATGGTCGGCATTGAGCTTCACACCCGGCGACGCAACCGGGTGAATGGCCGGGTTGCTGAAATCATGGAAAACGGGTTCTCAGTAAACATCACCCAGTCATTTGGCAATTGCCCGCAGTATATTCAGGCCAGAAAAATTGACGCTAGGGTTGCTGAGCACGGAAATTCTGAAAATCTGTCAGAAACTGTCACAAAAGCCAGGAGGTTGTCGCAGTCTGATAAAGCGCTTGTCAACCAAGCGGACACATTTTTCATCGCCTCGGCGAGCGGAGATTTAGGTGCAGACGAACGTCACGGGGTGGATATGTCTCACCGGGGCGGCGCGCCGGGTTTCGTGAAAATTCTGGAGAACGGCTCGCTTTTGGTGCCTGATTTTAGCGGCAACAATCATTATAATACGCTCGGCAATATAACCGTGAACCCAGTGGCGGGGCTGTTGTTTGCAGATTTTGAAACCGGCGACATATTGCAGATGACCGGCGAGGCGGAAATCATCTGGCCGCCGGAAAGTCGCTTCCACTATGACGGGGCGCTTCGCTACTTGCAGATTACACCCGAGGCCGTGGTGCGCCGTGCTGGCGCTTTGCCCTACCGGTGGAGTGCTGCTGAAATGTCGCCCGTGGTGCCAGCGAGCGAATGGCGCACTGTCCCGGAGGCGAAACAACCATCTACGGACAGTGAGATGACGGTTCGGGTTACCGACATCATTGACGAGGCTGAAGGCATCAAAAGTTTTTATCTGAACCGTGAAGACGGAGCGCCGCTATCCGCCTATAAACCGGGCCAACATCTGCCAATTGCTGTCACAGTGGGGAGTGACACCCTGCGTCGCACTTACACATTGTCGGCGGCACCGGGCAAAGCCGCGCTGCGCCTCACGGTTAAGCGGGACGGCAGCGGATCGGTGTCACGATTTTTGCATGACAGTGTCACACCCGGCGCGACACTCACGGCACGTGCGCCCGCGGGGAGTTTTTTCTTGCAGGAACAACGGGATAGGCCTGTGGTTTTGCTATCCGCGGGGGTTGGGATCACGCCGATGATGGCGATGGCCGAAACCCTGCTGGCGGAGGGCGAAACCGCACCTGAAATATTTTTCATTCATGGTTCAAAAAGCCCGACTGAAACGCCCTTCCTCGGCGAGCTACGGCGCTGGGCGCAGCAGCATGCAAACTTCACTCTGCAGCTCCGCTTCAGCGCTGGTACAGGCAGTGATCTGTCGGGCTTCCAAGCTGCAAGCTATGGCCGGATAGACGCTAACCTATTGAAAAATATCGATATTTCAGAGGGTGCTGACTATTATCTTTGCGGCCCGGCGGGCTTTATGCAGGGCGTTTATGAGCATCTTACCTCGGTCGGCATTGCCGAAAACCGCATATTCGCTGAGGCTTTCGGGCCGTCGAGCCTTGTTCGGAAAGCCGCCAAACCGAAAAAGACATTTCCGCCTCAAGCCGTTGAATTCCGCCGTTCCGGCGTCAAAACCACCTGGAATGCCAGTGAAGATACCTTGCTGGAACTCGCAGAATACGAAGGCATTGACGCCCCTTTCTCCTGCCGATCAGGCAATTGCGGCTCCTGCGAAACCGTGCTCATCTCCGGCGCTACCGACTACGAGACGCAGCCCGCATACGCGCCCCAGAAGGATAAGCTCCTATTATGCTGCGCCCGCCCTGAACTAAAAAGTAGCGACCCGTTAGTGATTGATATCTAAAGATATTTTTGCTGGATAGGTGTTGGCCGCAGCCACCCAAAAACCGGCTCGAGCGGCCGAATTTTAATTTTCCGCCCACTTTTAAAGCCAGCTTTAAAAGGCCGCTCCACCAGTAATATCTCGTTAGTCTTTACCTTGTAGGATTGGCTGTATTTTGCAACCCACACCCTGCGAAAAAGACCCATCAGGAGAGGAGTTTTTTATGCGTTTTGTATCGAAAATTTGTATCTCAACCTTACTCTTGGCGAGCCTTTTTGTTTCTGCTTCACATGTTGCCAAAGCCGCCGACGCCAGCAAATTCAGCGGTTTCATCGACGCCAACCTGTATCCCTATTTGGCAAACACCGGCAGTGATAATTTTCTCTCTGTTCTCACAGGGGTGAATTTTGGTGGCAGACTTTCCTATTTCAGCCTCACGAATTTTGGTAATTTCAAAGGCGGCGGCATCACGCCCGACCGAAATACATTTTATACAGAGCAAAATCTCCGCTGGCGGCTCTCGCAGAAATCACCACTGGAGTTAACCGCACAACTCAATTTTCGCAGCGGTGCCCTAAATGACCGCCACCGCTTTGGTATAAGATTGCGCCTGAACGACACAGCGGGCCTGAAACCGTTCTTTCAGCAGCTAAACTTGGTCTATTCAATCAATTGGCATGCTGCCCAAATAGACCATGAAGACGCCTATGTTTGGCAGCTGGAGCATGTATTTAAATTCACCTTCCCGTCCCTCAGTGAACGCCTGTATCTGGCTGGTTTTGCTGACCATACTTTCAACCAAAATCTGCCGGAAAGTTTTCCCAAAAGCCCCATTGTCGGCGAATTACAGGTGGGTTATCGCCTGTTCGACAAAATGTTTGCAATCGCCGAATACAGAGTGAACCAATACCGGCGCGGCGATGTGAACAACTTCGCCTTGGGTGTTGAATATAGAGTGACCTGGTAAAGGCGGCCGCCGCATTTTTTTGAGACATAAGGAAAGTGGTGGGCCCGGAGGGACTCGAACCCCCGGCCAGACCGTTATGAGCGGTCTGCTCTAACCAACTGAGCTACAGGCCCTTACCACGTGCGCTTACCTAGCAAAGCTAGATTTGCTTGGATAGCGAAAAATGCACCGAAACCCAACAAAATTGCCATCACCCGGCACAGCGCACTACTTCCGCGCCTAAAGCGCGTCTATCTCTTCCTTCAGGCGGGCGCCTTTGTCGGTGGCAATGCGCTCCAGAACACGCACCCGCTCTTCCAGATCAGCGATCTTTGCGGCGGCTTCACTATCCAGCCCCGCCGCCCGTGCGCCTGCCTCTTTTGCTCTGGTTTTATTCCATTGCCGGAATGCCTCGGTGCACATGACAATCGCCACAATGAACACCACCATGGTTGTTCCGCTCATTCGTTGGTCCTTGCTTTTAGTTGGCCGTTTCTTGAATTTGCCGGTTATTTTCTAGAGCGCATCTATTTCTGTTTTTAGCCGCTCTGTTTTGTCGGTCACGATACGCTCCAGCACACGTATTCGCTCTTCAAGCTCTTTATAGCCCTCGCCAGACCCGACATTTTGTTTGTTTTCACGCGCAATCGCCACGCGCTCGCGCGATTTTATCAGGCTTAAAATTATGCTGCCACCAAAAACAACCGCAATGATTGCAACAAGCATCTCTTCAAATGCCACAAGCTCCTCCCCTTCACTAAAGTTGATATGGGCATCATCACCAAAATTTGCAATGCCTAGACTGAGCTTCTAAATATGATGAAAACCAATAGCGGGAAACCCAAAAATACAGGATCCAAACATGGGCCACATTCAAACTACCCCAAAGCAACTCCATATGCTTCGCACGCTAACTATGGCTGCCTTTATGGGCATAGTGCCAATGACGGCTGCGCCAGCCGCGCTCTCCGACGAGGAAAAAGCCTGCAATCAGGGCGCCTGTGCCAGTAGCTGGAAGGCATCAAGCAATGACGCGCAAAATACAGCAACCGAGTTTGGCGAAGGGTACAAAGCGTTTTTGGATGAAGCCCGAACCGAGCTGTTAACAGTATCGGCACTGGTGCGCGACGCAAAGGCCGCGGGGTTCAGTGAATGGAAACCCGGTACAAAAGTGCGCCCCGGAGCCCGTTATTTTGCCAGCAATCGCGGCCGGGCCCTTACGCTTATCATCGGCGGTGAAGCGCCGATAGCGAGCGGTGTGCGCATTGTCGCAAGCCATATCGACAGCCCGCGGCTGGAGTTGAAGGGCCGGCCAGTTTACGGCAAGTCAGGCTTTGCTCTTTTTCAAACCAACTACCACGGCGGTATCAAAACCTACCAGTGGACCAACATACCCCTGGCCATTGTTGGCCGGGTGGACCAAAAAGACGGCACCGTGACCGAGATTAATATCGGCCTTAAGGACGACGACCCCATCTTTATGATCCCCGATCTGGCACCCCATGTGGACCGGTCTTTCCGTACCCGCAAACAGCGCGATGTAATCGCGCACGAGGAGCTGGACCCTATCGTCGCCTCCGGGCCCCACGGACCAGAAGGTCAGCACAGCGCCAGCGACTGGGTTTTGCGGTATCTCAAATTTAATTTCAAGATTGATCCAGCCGACCTCGTATCAGCCGAGCTGTCGCTCGTGCCGGCGATGAAACCGCGCGACATGGGATTTGACCGACGGCTTATTGCCGCTTACGGGCAGGACGACAGGCTCGCGGCCTACGCCAGCTTCAAGGCGGCAACCGCACTTAAAACACCACCCCGAACCACCGTGATCACCTTCGCCGACAATGAAGAAAGCGGCAATGTGAACGTAACAGGCGCTTCGTCTACCTATCTTCCCGATTTGCTCGGCGAGCTTTTATTCGCGGAAATGGGTGACAGCTACCGCCAACCGCACTTCACACGGGCGCTGAAGGCATCCAAAGCGCTTTCGATTGACGTAAACGCCGGCATCAACCCCATCAGCCCCGGCGCGTGGGAAGGCGGTAACGCACCCAAGGTGGGCTACGGTGTAAACCTCAAACTATATGGTCGTGGTTTTGACGCAAACAGCGAATATATTGCCTGGACACGGGCGGCGCTCGACAGTGCGGGTGTGCCTTGGCAAACCACAACCTACAAGGTGGGGCGCGCCGGCGGCGGCACGCTCGGGCGTGAACTAGCACGCTATAACATCGATACAATTGATTTTGGTGTACCTGTGCTTTCCATTCACACGCCCTACGCTGTTAGTGATAAAATGGACGTGCTCGCACTGAAAAATGCTGTGAAAGCCTTCATTGAATATAAATGAAGCAGGAGACCCACATGTATGGAGTTTTTAAATTAGCCACCGCTGCATTTCTCGCCGCAGCCACTGGTTCCGGTTCCGGAGCATCTGGTGCGCCTGATGCGTCTGGGGTTACCCGCCAGTCAGCGCAAGAGCCAATCCAGGAACAAGCGGCGGCACCGCGTGAACGCACGCTGCTGAAGAATTTCTATTACCTCAACAATGATACCATCGATATGGTACAGGCCGATACGATGCTGATCGAAAACGGCATCATCACGGGGCTTGATACCCCTGAGGCTGACTGTGCGGGGTGCAATATCATTGATCTGGAAGGCGGCTATCTGATCCCCGGCCTGATGGATTTACACCAACATTTAAATGCGGGCGGTTTCTCCAAAGAAACAACAAACCAGAAAATCGCGCTGTTACGATCCAATTTATATTGGGGCATAACGACCGTCTATAATCCCAATATCAAACTGCCGCTTTTGCAAGCCGTGCGCGCGGCGATTAAGAAAAATCCGCAAAACTTCCCCGAACTTTTTGCAGCGGGCCGCAATATTGGCATCAAAGGTGGCTGGGGCGATGTTTCAGTATCCGACTTTACAGAATTTAAAAACGCGGCGACGCGGCAGTTGGCTGCGGGCGCCGACAACATCAAAGTGTCCATGGACGACATGAGTTGGCTTTCCACCACGCCCATGGCCCAATTCCCGGAAAAACTGCTTAATCAAGCCAGCGTTCTAATGCACAGCAACGGTCACCGGCTCTTTTTGCATGCGTCACAAAAAAAGGACGTTGAGGTTGCAATCAGAGTGAAGGTTGATGCCATAATTCACGGCACCGTTGATGCTCCTCTTAGCCAGCATTCGCTTAACATGCTTTCAGGCAGGCAAACCGGTTATATTTCCACCCTCGCTTTGTCAGAAGTAATGTCTGACGTGGCTTCGGCGATTAAAGGCATGCGGGCCTTTGACCCGGATTACATCAACAGCAAAATTTTATATGACAATATGGGGTCTGAGCTTATGGCCACCAACTGGCGTGACTGGTGGGACAAATCAAGCGAATTGGCCGCCAAGCTGCCAATATTGAGAGGCAATACGGTCGCGCTGGTCAACGCCGGTGGCCTTGTCGGTATTGGAACAGACGCCGGAACGCCCAGCATTATTTTTGGAGCGTCGCTACCTTACGAAATGCAGTTGCACGAGCAGATAGGCTTGCACCCGCTGGTTATTATAAAAATGGCCAGCTTTAATAATGCGAAAATTCTAAAAATTGAGCGCCGCACAGGCAGTATCGAAACCGGCAAAGAGGCCGACCTTGTTTTCATGCGCACCAATCCTTCAGGCGGCATCAAGGCCCTGAACACCGCCGAGTGGACCATGCAAAATGGCCAAATTACCTATCGGCAAGAACTGATGGGCGGTAAATAAGCCGAAACGGCTATATGCAAAAAGCCACTCTATTTGCCTAAAATTGGCGGTAACCCTTCTATTTTGGGGCAAAAAGTGGCATAATAGCGCCGAGAGAATTGGTGTTAGCGGAGGGGTCCGCTATTGAGTTTAAAAACGGTGCTGAAAAATGGCAATCACAGTCAATACGAATTCCAGCAGTTTGTTGGGAGTTCGGAACTTGAGTTCCAGCGCGTCTTCGCTGGCAAAATCACAGAATGAATTATCAACGGGCAAAACAGTGTCCAGCGTACGCGACAACGCCGCGAACTTTGCGATATCGCAGATCTTGCAAAGCGACATTGCTGGATTAAACAGCGTAAAAAGCTCGCTTGACCGGGCAATTTCATCGTCTGATGTTGCTCTTGCGGCCGGAGACCAGGTCTCTGACCTGTTGATCCAATTGAAGGAAAAAGCCGTTCAGGCAGCTGATCCAGGTCTTGACGACGCAAGCAGGCTGGCCCTCAACGAAGATTTTACCGCGCTTAGAAATCAGGTTACCAGCATCGTAGACAGCGCCGACTTTAACGGCACAAACGCTTTGAAGTCAGGCGGTGACGACATAGTCGCACTGGTAGGAGGAGACGGTGAAGGCAGCATAACTATATCGGCGCAAGACCTTTCTCTCGGCGGGCCGAATGTAACCTTAAGCGCCTCGCAGGGGATCAGCAGCACGGCCGACGCGGCTGCGGCGGTTACGGCAATTAACGATTCTATAGACAATGTTACCGCGTCAATTTCTTCTATTGGCGCTGGTTCCAATCAGCTCCAACAAACCAAAGATTTTGCCGAAACACTGCAGGCTAAAACCCAGGAAGGTATTGGTAATCTGGTTGACGCTGATATCGCGCGCTCAAGCGCCGAGTTCACTGCAAATCAGGTGAAACAGGCGCTCGGCATACAGTCGCTTTCTATTTCAAACCAGCAACCGGGCATACTTCTGTCACTCTTTGAGCGCTAAGATTTAAGGTACCCAGTGGTTATCCAGCGCGGCGAGCGGATGGATACTGGCAGGTACGACTTTTTATGTAGGCGCGGTGTTCGGTGTAACCGCTCGCTTTAATGTGCCTATGAACAAGCGCCTTGATGGGATGTCCTTTACAGATAGCAGCGACCTTTCGCTCTATTGGACAGGTGCCTACGTGCCTCGCTGGACATTCTGGAACCACGTGCGAACCGTCGCCTCAGGCGCAGCGGCTATTTGCTACCTGCTTGCCTTAATAACTCTGGCCTAAAAAAATCTAGAAAAACCATTCGATGACCGGTTTATCGGCCCTCAGCCTTCTCCGAGCCTTGCAAATAAAGCCGCCAATTGGCGAAATCGATAGCGAAATCTTGCTGCCCCAATACATTCATCCCCAGAATGATGGCAGGCACCTCGGATGCACCTAAAAGCCGGAACACAGGAAGGTCAGCGACATAAAGGTTCGTGTCTTGGAAATCTATCGAACCGAGCGCAAGACTGGGCATGAGCAGCTTTTCTCGAGCTATGGAGCGTCCGCGCGAGATCACAGCTGTAACATTCTCCCGCCCTACGCCTGTGGCAGACCTAAGCAAAGTCTCGGCTCCGGCTTTATTAATCACGGTATCAGAGGCACCTGTATCAATAACAACAGGGATGCTCACCCCGCCAATGTCGATTGAAAGTGCAAGCGATCCATAAGCCACGGGCCGCCCCTGAATGTAGGTCCATTCGGGTTCCGCCAGGTCATCTGAACTTGCGCTGAGGTTTGCGAGCCCCCTCTTTGGCCGCACCAAAAGGGTGCGCCCGGCAAGCAGGTCTACACCTATCAAACCGCGCGCAGACGACCCCAAAATATCCGGCAACGCCACCGTATCTTCGATATAGAGCGTGTGCCCAAGCGCAAAAATGTCTCCTATTGGATAAATAAGCGCGCGCTTGTAGCCGCCGGTTGTGATGATATTTCGCGATTTATTCGGCACCGCCTCCAACTGCAACGCGGCCGTCAGCGAGCGGTATATAATGCTGCGGCTCGCGCCCGTATCAACGATGAAAGGAAATGGCCCTACACCGTTGACATGCACGCCCACCATCAATCGCCGGAAGGCGTCCTCCTCTAGTGGATATCCTTCAAGCTGAGCATAAAGCGCTTGCGCGCTGATATTCCCAGGCGAGCTTCCAGAAGCTTTTTCGGTGGGTTCATGCGCAGCTACCGTGCCCCCGAAAACCGACTGTGCCGCAATTATAAAAAGAAAAAAAGCAGCCCCGTAAGGCTGCCCTTTTTAATAATATTGAATGTGTCCAGCGCAAGCTTCACTATGTATCCAGGAAGCTTCTAAGCTGCCGCGATCGGCTTGGATGCTTGAGCTTCCGCAGCGCTTTTGCCTCGATCTGGCGAATACGCTCCCGTGTAACCGAGAACTGCTGGCCCACTTCTTCAAGTGTATGATCGGTATTCATACCGATACCAAAGCGCATGCGTAGAACTCGCTCTTCGCGCGGCGTTAAGCTCGCCAACACACGGGTTGTGGTTTCCCGCAAATTGCTTTGAATAGCAGCATCCACCGGCAGCACAGCGTTTTTATCTTCGATAAAGTCACCAAGATGGCTGTCTTCCTCGTCGCCAATGGGCGTTTCAAGGCTGATTGGCTCTTTGGCGATCTTCATAACCTTGCGCACTTTCTCAAGTGGCATGGAAAGACGCTCGGCCAGCTCCTCAGGTGTCGCTTCGCGGCCAATTTCATGCAGCATCTGGCGGCCAGTACGAACCAGCTTGTTGATGGTTTCGATCATATGCACAGGAATACGGATCGTGCGCGCCTGGTCGGCGATAGAACGTGTGATCGCCTGACGGATCCACCATGTGGCATAGGTCGAGAACTTATAACCCCGGCGGTATTCAAATTTGTCCACCGCTTTCATCAGGCCAATATTACCTTCCTGAATCAGGTCAAGGAACTGCAGGCCGCGGTTGGTGTATTTTTTGGCGATCGAAATCACAAGGCGAAGGTTGGCTTCCACCATTTCTTTCTTGGCAATACGGGCCTCTTTTTCGCCCTTTTGCACGGTGCGCACAATCACACGAAATTCGTCGGCGCGCAGCCCGGTTCTATTCATAACTTCGGCGATTTGGTCACGGATATTTTTCACCGCGACACCGTCTGCTTCAATGAAGGCTGCCCAACCTTTTGTTTTTAAGGCGCCCACACGGTCAATCCAGCCACTGTCCAGCTCACTGCCCTGATATTCGGCCAGAAAGGACACCCGGCTTACTTTATGCGATTCCGCCAATCGCAGCATACGACCCGCCAGGCTCATAATCCGCTTATTGAGGCCATATAACTCATCAACCAGTTCTTCAATCCGCAAATTGTTAAACTTAACGGAGCTGACCAGTTCAATCAGTTCGTCACCTAGCTTGCCAAAGCGGCGCTCCTGCGCTGTTGAAAGGCCATCGCCTGATACCGCCGCAGTCATACGGGCGTCTTGCAATTTGGCGTACTTTTTATAGGTAGAGGTAATTTTATGGAACTTCTCAACCGTTTCGGGAGTAAGGTGTTCCTCCATTGCAGAGAGCGACATTGCCGCCTCTTCTTCCTCTTCCTCTTCTCGTTTACGGGGTGCTGCGCCCTCTTCCTGGCCTTCAGCCCCTTCCCCACCGGACGCGCCTTCGCCCTCAGTTGATCCCTCAGCTGATCCCTCAGTCGAACCATCGGTCGGATCCTCGGTCGAGCTGCTATCTTCGGCTTCAGTTGCTTCTTCACCGCCGCCTTGAGCGGCTTCACCCTCGGTGCCTTCTGCAGCAGATGCATCGCCGTCAGATTTAGCGCCCTCGGCCAGCACATCACCGGCATTTTCGTCGTTCAGTTCATTAACGGTAGGCTGCTTACCAAGCGTGGCATCCAAATCAATGATGTCGCGCAGCAACATTTCTTCGTTCGCGAGCCGCTCTGCCCAGGTGGTGATAGCCTTGAAAGTAAGAGGGCTCATGCAAAGCCCATGGATCATTGTGGCGCGACCAGCCTCAATACGCTTTGCAATAGCGATTTCGCCCTCACGGGACAAAAGCTCAACCGACCCCATTTCGCGCAAATACATACGAACGGGATCATCAGTGCGGTCATTCGCTTCTTTTTTGCCCGTCGTTACGAATTCGTCTTTTTCTTTTTCTTTGTCTTTATCTTTTGCCTTGGCTTTGTCGCCACTGGCGGCGCTGGCATTTGATGCACCTTCAGCCTCTTCAGCCTCGTCACCATCGATAACATTGACGCCCATCTCCGAGAGCATAGTCATTATGTCTTCGATCTTTTCAGAAGACATTTCGTCTGTTGGCAACGCGGCATTCAGATCATCATACGAGATATAGCCACGCTCTTTGGCCTTCGCGATCATTTTTTTGACAGCAACCTCCGTGGAATCCAGGAGCGGGCTCGCACCACTTTCGTCGCGGCCTTCTGTTTTTTCTGTCTTCTGATTCGCAGCAGTTGCCATGTAAATTCTCTCCAGATGAGCCGTTTTTGAATGCGACTCGAAGTCTATACCATACTAATTAAAGGTAAATCGACCCGATTCGAGTCTATATCCCTCTTTATCCGCTTCGGTTTCGGCCAAATCCTGATATGCCTGCTGAGCAGCAACAAATCGGGCGTGATGTTCTTCGGTCATATTCGCGGCATAGTCTTTTTCTGCCTGCTCATACGCAAGCTTCGCCGCCGTAACATGTTGATATCGCATCACTAAATGTTCAAATCCGGTAAGGGCGTCTGATAGCGCAGCCTCGGGCCACGCGAACCAATCGTCCTTCATTGCCTTCCTGTCGAGCAGCTTTTGCATGGTGCCCATATGGCCAGTAGCCTCCAAATGGGATGCCACCGCCTCACGTTCAAGATGCTCACCGGAAGAAGCCTTCCCTAATAGAGCAGCCCGTATGCCGTCAAGCCCCGGAAAGCTGAATATTATTTCGGCGACGGTTTCTTCGTGTTTCACCAAAATTTCAGGGTGGTGAAACAGGGTAATTATGATCAGCTTTTCCAGCTTATCGCGTACGGCACCACCACCCTTGCTGCGGCCAATTTGTGTGCTCGCCAAAAGACCGGTCGAAGGCCTCGGGCCTTTTTTCCGGCCAGCATAGCCTGACCCGCCTTGTGTTGCATAACTGCCGCGCCGTGTTGTGCCGCCGGAGCGCTCGCCGCGAAACAGTTTGAACAAACGGTCTCGAAATTCACTTTGATAAAGCTTTTTGACATTCTCATCGCTAATTTCAGCGAGCTTGGTGAATATCTTTTTCTCCAAACCTGCTTTGCGTTCTGGCGTATCATAGCTTCCTGTCGTAACAAGACTGTTCCACAGCATGGCCACCAACGGCTCCGCGCCGTCTATCAAGTTTTCGATGGCGCTTCTGCCTTCGCGCTGAACCAGCGTATCCGGATCATCGCCTTCAGGCATAGCAATAAACCGCAGTGATTTTCCTGGCCTGAGCATTGGCAGCGCCCGTTCCAGCGCCCGGCCCGCAGCTCGCATGCCGGCCTGGTCACCGTCAAAGGAAAGCACCGGTTCGTCGGCCATCTGCCACAGGTGGCCAATTTGTTCTTCGGTAAGAGCCGTACCTAGCGGTGCAACGGCATAATTGATGCCGTATTCTGCCAATGCGATCACATCCATATAACCCTCAACCACCATAACCTGGCCGGTGTCATAGGAGGCCGCGCGGGCATTCGCCCAGTTATAAAGCGTGGCACCCTTATGAAACAGGGTGGTTTCCGGGCTGTTCAAATATTTGGCTTTGGCGTCCGCAGACAGCGCCCTGCCACCAAAAGCAATGGTGCGGCCTTGCCGGTCAGTAATCGGGAACATCAAGCGATCGCGAAAACGGTCATAGCTTGCGCCGCCGCTTTCCGGCTTAATAAGCATACCGGTTTCTATTAACTGGTCTTCACCAATGTCCCGCGCCTGCATGGCATCCTTCAGCGCCGAGCGACCAGACGGCGCATACCCTAATCCAAACTTGGTGATGGTTTCCGCAGATAGCCCTCTGCCTTTAATATATTCGTGCGCTGACTGGCCTACCTGCCCTTTTAGCTGGGCTTGGTACCAGTTGGATACGGCCTCCATCACCTCAGATAGGCTGGCGCGCACCTTGTCGCGCTCCACTTGCTCGGGTGTAGGTTTTGGCACATCCATGCCCACTTCGGCGGCAAGAACTTCAACGGTTTCCATGAAGCCCATGCCCTGTGTGTTCATCACAAAATCAATCACGCCGCCGTGGGCACCACAGCCAAAGCAGTGATAAAATGCTTTTTGGTCATTCACGGTGAAAGACGGTGTTTTTTCGCTATGAAACGGGCACAGCCCAGTACTTTCGCGGCCCTTGCGCACAAGCTTCACCTGCCGCCCAACCACGTCCGAAAGCGTGAAGCGGTGTTTTAGCTCGTCCAAAAATTGCGGCGTGAGTGCCATGGTGTCCTGTACGGGTAATTCTGCCAATGGATTGTTGTATCCGGCAATAGCAAAAGCATCAATGGAGATTCAGCATGGATGGCCGTCAAAAGCCGAGAGGCAAGTTATTCGTCCGCTGCCTTTTCCAGCGCTTCCACATCACCTGCCATTATCGCCGGTATATGTGCCGTAACTTTTTCGATCGGCCAATGCCACCAGGCAACGGCTAACAAACGTGCAACAATGTCTTCGTCAAAGCGCATACTAACAATGCGTGCCGGATTCCCAGCTACAATCGCGAAAGGCGGTACGTCTTTGGTAACAACCGCCTTGCTGGCAATAATACTGCTGTGGCCTATGGTAACACCGGGTAAAATCGTGGATTGATACCCAAACCAAACATCGTGCCCGACGGTGGTATCACCCTTGGACGGCAACTCCGCCAGCAGGCCAGCATGCTCGGTCCACGCACCGCCAAATATCGGAAACGGAAAGGTAGACGGCCCATCCAGCCGGTGGTTCGCACCGTTCATAATGAAGGTTGTACCAGACGCCAGGGCACAAAATTTCCCGATTTCCAACCGATCGCCAACAAAGTCAAAGTGATACAGAATATTCTTTTCCTGAAATGCTTCGGGTGCTTCAGGATCATCATAATAGCTATAGTCGCCAACCGAGATATTGTCTCCAGCGACAACTTCCTTGAGAAAGACCACGCGGTCTGTCGTTTCAAGAGGATATTTCTTGTTTGGCGAGGGCGCAGTTTTTACGTTGGTCATCCCAGCTTCCATAATAGATATTCTACACGCTCGATATACTTAAAGAACAACGAGTCACATGAAACATGTTCACAAGCAAACTCGCCATCATCAAAGAAGGAAAATGATCAAACTACATCGATTTAAAGTTGATCGTGCCGACCATACCGTGAGATGTTTTTGGTGCTTACCTAATTAGCTCAGCATGCCTTTAATGGTCACGCTGGCTTTGGCAAAATCCATCTGGCCTGCATATTTGGCCTTGAGCGCGCCCATGCAGCGGCCAATATCCTTAAGACCAGTCGCCCCGATTTCAGCGACAATGGCTTCGCATGCGGCTTTCACCTCTTCTTCAGACATTTGCTTGGGCAAAAATTCCTGAATGATGGATATTTCTTCATTTTCCTGCTCGGCCAGTTCGCAGCGGCCTGCTTCTTCATAGGCCTTCACGCTGTCCCGGCGCTGTTTCACCATTTTGGTAAGAATACCGATCACAGTGGCATCGTCGTCTTTATCGGCGCTATCAGAGCCGCGTGCTGCAATGTCATTTTCTTTAATGGCAGCAAGAACAAGACGCACCGTTGACAGTTTGCGCTTGGCTTTGGCGCGCATGGCGTCCTTCATTGCTGCAGTAAGATCATCTCGTAACATTTTATTAGAACCCCGAAAATACGAGTCGGAAACCAGCATACTAACTTACCCTGCCTTTTGAGGCAATAAAGAACACAGGCCCTAACTCATTGATTTTAAAGTATTTTTTATTATTTTCTTTTGCTTGACCCCGTAAGGCGTTTTGCTTAATGTCCGGTCACTTTGGCCGCAGCCGATCCCCGCTTTTGAGCGCCGGTTACTAGCGGCTAATCCCTTGTTTTGCAAGGGACTTGGTGTAAGTCGGTTTAGAATCGCACCCAAACACGTGAAAAAGGCTAGATATTAAGGATCAACAAAATATGTCCAGCTCTGCTCCGACGACACCAGCCGCAAACGCTATAACGGCACTATTGGTTCTCGCAGATGGCACTGTTTTTAAAGGGCATGGTTTTGGGCGTGAGGGTGATACGGTTGGCGAGGTTTGCTTCAACACTTCGATCACCGGCTATCAGGAAATTCTGACAGACCCGTCCTACGCTGGCCAGATCATCACTTTTACCTTTCCGCACATTGGCAATGTAGGCACCAATAGCGCCGATATGGAAGCGCGCAGACCCGCAGCGCGCGGCTTGATTGTGCGGGAAGACGTAACCGACCCGTCTAATTACCGGTCGGAAAGCCACCTTGACGGTTGGGCAACCGAGGTTGGTCTTGTTGGCATTAGCGGCATTGATACCAGAAAGCTTACACGGCTTCTTCGCGAAAAGGGTGCGCAGACCGGCGTTATTGCCCACAGTAAATCTGGCGAATTTGATCAGGCGGCACTAGAGGCTCAGGCCAAAAGCTGGCCAGGGCTTGAGGGCATGGACCTCGCCAAAGAGGTGACCTGCAACGAGCCCCGCAAATGGGCCGCGACGCGCTGGACCATCGAAGACGGCTACGGCGAGCTTGAAACCCCCAAGGCCCATGTGGTTGCTATAGATTACGGTGCCAAGGATAATATCCTCCGGTGCCTTTCAGCGACTGGCGCACGCGTAACCGTGATGCCGGCCACCGCTTCGTTTGACGAGATTATGGCGCTTGTTCCGGACGGTATATTCCTCTCGAACGGGCCCGGTGATCCGGCGGCCACTGGTGAATATGCCCTGCCCGTTATTCATAAGCTTATTGATACCGGCTTGCCCATATTTGGTATTTGCCTTGGGCACCAGTTGCTCGCGCTCGCATTTGGCGGCAAAACCTACAAAATGCATCAGGGCCATCGGGGCGCTAACCACCCGGTACAGGACAAGCGCACGGGCAAGGTTGAAATCACGTCGATGAACCACGGCTTCTCAGTGGACGCTGACAGCCTACCTGCAGACGTGAAAATCAGCCATGTATCGCTGTTTGACGGCACGGTTTGTGGCATCGAGCATACCAAAAAGCCGATCTTCAGTGTGCAGCAACACCCTGAAGCCAGCCCCGGCCCGCAAGACAGTTTTTACCTGTTCGAACAGTTCATGGACATGATCCAGAAGTCGAAAGCCGCCTGACATGAAATTTTCGGAGAAATCGAACGCGTTGTTGCTAGTGTTGTACGAAAATTCGATCCATCCTCAAGCCACTTGGAATTTTCCACTTGATCATATATCTGGACTATTTTCTCCGCCGGTCGGAATTGGGTATGGCCGCAAGCTGGCCGAAGACCTTAAGGACAAAAACTTAGCAACAATTGAAGAAGACCCCGAAGAACTGACTTTAGTAGATATGGTCTCGATTTCACCCACTGGCATTCGATTTGTTGAAAACCAGCTAAGCAAAAAAGAATCGTATCTCTCATTTTTAAAGCGTGGAATTTTCGTTGAGGCTCCGGAAAAGTTAGGTGAACCTGTAAAGGCTTACATAGACCTCCAAGTGATTGAAACGGACAGCAATAATAATGCTCCCGCCTCGGACCGTATGGTGTCAATTAATCACAACAGCGCGGAATATCAACAGACCGAGACCGCGCTTACCGAGTTGATGGATAAAATCCGCTCCAATAATGAGTTCAATGAACGAGAACCCAACCAACGGAACCAAGTTTTAGCGGAATTAAGGGCAGCTCAAGAGCTGATCAAGGCAGATCAAGTATCAACTCGCAAAGTTGATGCCTTAGTTACCGGAACATTTATTTATTTGATCGAAAAATTTGCTGATGCCCCTATCGGGGAATTGGCCTCAAGCACATGGGCGCTGCTCAAAGCGCTGATAGGATTGTAAGCATGCCTAAACGTACCGACATAGAGAGTATCCTGATTATCGGGGCGGGGCCGATTGTTATCGGGCAGGCGTGTGAGTTTGATTATTCCGGCACCCAGGCGGTGAAGGCGCTCAAGGAAGAAGGCTACCGGGTAATCCTGGTGAACAGTAACCCGGCGAGCATTATGACCGACCCGGAGCTGGCCGACGCCACCTATATCGAACCCATCACACCCGCTGTGCTTGAAAAGATCATCCTCAAAGAAAAGCCAGACGCTGTGCTGCCAACCATGGGCGGGCAAACGGCTTTGAACACAGCGCTTGCGCTGGCCCAGTCAGGCTTTTTAGGGAAGGCTGGCGTGCAGCTCATTGGTGCTGACGCCGACGCCATCGACAAAGCGGAAAACCGCAGCCGGTTTAACGACGCCATGGAGAAAATCGGGCTGGAAACCTGCCGCGGTCGCACTGCGAATTCCGTTGAGGAAGCGCTCGATGTCATGGACGAAATCACCGGCCTGCCAGCGATCATCCGCCCCAGCTTTACAATGGGCGGCACTGGTGGCGGTGTGGCTTACAACAAAGAAGAATTTGTTGAGATTGTCACCAAAGGGCTCGACGCGTCCCCAACAGACGAAGTGCTGGTGGAAGAAAGCATTCTCGGCTGGAAAGAATATGAGATGGAAGTTGTGCGCGACCGTGCGGACAATTGCATCATCATCTGCTCCATTGAAAATGTAGACCCAATGGGTGTTCACACCGGTGACAGTATTACGGTGGCGCCTGCGCTTACCCTCACTGACAAAGAATTTCAGATCATGCGCAATGCCAGCATAGCTGTGCTGCGCGAAATAGGCGTTGAGACCGGGGGCTCGAACGTACAATTTGCGGTAAACCCGAATACTGGCCGCTTGATCGTGATCGAGATGAACCCGCGCGTAAGCCGGTCATCCGCTCTGGCGTCAAAAGCCACGGGCTTCCCCATCGCCAAAGTTGCCGCGAAGCTGGCGGTTGGCTATACGCTCGACGAGCTGCCAAATGATATTACCAGCGTTACGCCCGCGTCATTTGAGCCAACGATTGACTATGTGGTCACCAAGATACCGCGCTTCACGTTTGAGAAATTTGCCGGCACCGAGGCTGTTCTATCAACCGCGATGAAATCTGTTGGCGAAGTGATGGCTGTTGGGCGTTCGTTTGCCGAAAGCCTGCAAAAAGCGCTTCGCTCCATGGAAACCGGGCTGACCGGGCTTAATGAAATCACGTTTGATGGATACACGCCGGGCTCAGGCGAATTTCAACCAATCCTGAATGACCTTGGCCGTGCCAGCCCCGACCGCCTGGTCCGCGTGGCGCAAGCCATCCGCGAAGGTGTGGCGCTTGAGGATATCCAGCGTGTTAGCCATTTTGACCCGTGGTTTCTTGCCCAGCTTACAAATATCATTGACGCTGAAGACAGCGTGAGCGCACAGGGCCTTCCTGCGGACGCAACGACGTTCAGAAAGCTGAAAATGTTGGGCTTTGGTGACGCACGGCTGGCAGAAGTTTCGGGCAAAACTGAAAAGGAAGTGCATGACGCCAGACAGGCACTTGATGTGAGACCAAGCTTCAAGCGCATTGATACATGCGCCGCCGAATTTGAAGCCAAAACCCCCTATATGTATAGCAGTTACGAAACCTTCGCCGACGGCGAAGTCGCTGAGTGCGAGGCCAACCCTACATCCCGCGAAAAAATCGTGATTTTGGGCGGCGGACCAAACCGTATCGGCCAGGGCATCGAATTTGATTATTGTTGTTGCCACGCTTGTTTCGCGCTTTCTGACGCTGGCTATGAAACCATCATGATTAACTGTAATCCTGAAACAGTTTCCACTGATTATGACACCAGTGACCGGCTGTATTTTGAGCCGCTGACCGCAGAAAATGTGATCGACATTATTCGCACCGAAGAAGCGGACGGCAAAGTGAAAGGCGTGATCGTCCAGTTTGGTGGCCAAACACCCCTAAAGCTCAGCCACGCGCTTGAGGCTGTCGGTATCCCGATCCTTGGCACCAGCCCTGACGCTATTGATCTGGCGGAAGATAGGGAACGCTTTCAGGAACTTGTTGAACGCCTAGGCCTCAAGCAGCCCAATAACGGGCTTGCCCGCAGCCACGCCGAGGCCGTTGAAGTTGCCGCCCGTGTTGGGTATCCGGTTTTAATTCGCCCGAGCTATGTGCTGGGTGGCCGCGCCATGGAAATAGTGCATGATCAGGATGGCCTCGATCGTTATATCGCCGAGGCCGTGCAGGTTTCTGGCGACAGCCCGGTGTTGATAGACAGCTTCCTCAAGGATGCCATTGAAGTAGACGTCGATGCGCTTTCTGACGGCACCAATATTCATATCGCAGGCGTTATGGAACATATCGAAGAAGCCGGTGTACATTCAGGTGACAGCGCATGCTCGTTGCCGCCCTATAGCCTGCCTGTGGGCATCGTGGAAGAGGTCAAACGCCAGGCGATCGCGCTTGCAAAAGCGCTCAATGTGATTGGACTGATGAATGTGCAGTTCGCCGTGAAGGACGGTGAGGTTTACCTGATCGAGGTGAACCCCCGTGCCAGCCGCACAATCCCGTTTGTTGCCAAAGCCATTGGTAGCCCGGTGGCAGCCTTTGCTGCGCGTGCTATGGCGGGTGAGGATATCACGACGATGGATCTACGCGACCCCATTACCGAGCATGTATCAGTGAAAGAAGTGGTGATCCCGTGGGCGAGGTTCCCCGGCGTTGATGTGCTTCTCGGCCCTGAGATGAAGTCTACCGGCGAAGTGATGGGCATCGACAAAAGCTTCCCGATGGCCTTCTACAAATCGCAGCTTGCCGCTGGTGTTGACCTGCCGATGGAAGGCAAGGTTTTTGTTTCGGTGAAAGACAGCGATAAATATACGCTGGTACCGCTGGTGAAAGACCTGCTCAAAATGGGCTACGGCGTCATTGCGACAACGGGCACTGCTGAGTATTTGAAAGCCCAGGGCCTCGATGTGGAAAGTATTTTCAAGGTGACGGAGGGCCAGCGCCCTCATGTGCTTGATGTGATGAAAAACGAAGAAATCCACCTGATGTTCAACACTACAGAAGGCAAACAAGCCATTCTTGACAGTTATGAACTGCGAAACACTGCGCTGACAATGAAGATGCCGTATTTCACAACGATGGCTGCATCAAAAGCTGCGGTGCAAGCCTTGAAGGCCCTAAAAGCGGGCGACCTGCAGGTAAAGCGCCTGCAGGACTACGCCTAAACTCAGCCGACCGGGACAATATCCGCGCCGCAGACACAGTCAGCTTTTTCTAGCTCGACGGCAACATAGTGCCGAACAGCTTCTTCCATAACTGTCTGTTGGCTGATATCTGCACGAGCGGCGAGCAGTTTTAACTGGCGGTTCACCGTTTTATCAAGCCGCAGGGTTTTGGTAACAAGCGGCCCTTTTTTTCGGGGCTTTTGTGCCACCGGCTTCGCCTGCACAGTGGGGCCGGTTACGCTGGTGCTGCGCATCCATTTCCCTATTGGTTGCGCCCCGCCTTTTCTTACAAGCAGGTCTGCCGTTAAACTTGCGCTAGCCATTTTAAGTCTCCGTTATATTAGTTCTTTTTCGTGTTCACTGATTAGCAACATGCGCTTCAGAAATCTGAGCTGCGTGATGCTCTGGGGTCCTATGCTCTGAAGACCTGTGCTCTGGGGTCCTATGCTCTGAAGACCTGTGCTCCACAGCTTGCCGTTCCGGTGCCTTGTTTCCAAAGTGAACCCGCGGGTGATGCACGCTTTTGAAATTGCTGGTTGCCGGCAACCGCGCCAAGCGGCTCTGAACATAAGTCCACAGGCCATTAATTTCATCGGCAGACCGCCCCTTTGTATTGGTTTCCAATACGGTGCGACCGTCAATCATGCTGGCGGCAAAATCCTGCCTGTTGTGCACTACTGTTGGCGCCACTGTTCCGTGCTGCGACAAAGCAATAGCGGCTTCGCCCGTCAGTTTTGCGCGCATGGTCGCGCAATTGATTGCAAACAGCATCGGCTTGCCCGCGCGCTCGATAATATCAATAGTAGGGCCTACGGCGCGCAAATCATGCGGGCTGGGCCGGGTTGGCACAATCAGCAAATCTGACATACCAATGATCTTCTGGTTTGCGTGCGTAATGGTTGGCGGTGTATCCACAAACACCAGCTTTATGCCCTCACGCTTTAGCGCGGCTAGGTCTTCCTTCAGCGTTGCAAACGAGGTTTGCACAAAAGCCGGATTTTCCGCCTCACGAGCATTCCACCAATCTGAAAGACTACCTTGCGGGTCTGTATCTACAATCGCCACGGGGCCAGCACCTGCCAGCTCAGCCGCGACGGCCATATGCCCCGCAAGTGTCGTTTTTCCAGAACCCCCTTTTTGAGATGTAACCGTAATAATACGCATGATTTGCCCTTACCTTTGCCAATAAATCCACGTAACCAGCATAAAAAAAGGGTATGAATTTAGCGCTAACGTTTGGCTTCAAATTTCATATAACTAATTGAAAAATATCGTGTTATTTGACCAACTTTTTAAAAAAAATTGCCAAAAATTTTAATGACCCGCAAGTGCAAGCAAGCTCGCTCCTCAAGGGCGGGCAGCTTTAGGTCCCATGCTTTGGGCTTCCTAATTACCCATTTCTTCACTAAACTTTCGGTTTCAAGAACACACGGTTTTGTCGCAACCACACCATGCAAACGCATATTAAGGAAGCCAAGATGACCGATGAATTGCACCCGCTGGAGCAAAAAAAACTCGAAGCAGAAATTAATTCGCTTAAATTTTGGTCCCCTTTCAAAGCAATTATTACTGCCGTGACTGGCCTCGCTACCGCTGGAGCTGCGTATTACGGGCTTTTGGCTCCTTCAGGTCCTCTGCAAAAGCAACTGGAGCTGGAGAAAAAAGAGTTGGAAATTGCCCAGCTGGGCATACGCAACATCTTTACCAGCGTAATAAATGAACCCTCCGGGATTGCGCGAACCTGTCAGGAAAGAAACGGGAATGATTATTTTCTCGTAGTGGATGACGATGAAGACGCGCCTCTTTTGGTCCAGCGTGCTGGCGATGATCTGGTACCCATCGCCGTCCTTCCGCTTCGTGATGAAGAAAAACTTGAGCCAAAAGACCTTGAAGCCGTGAGCGCGCTCCAAATTGGAGCCGACTGCGCTCAATGGCGATATCTTGTGAGCTCATCCCACCGCCGATACGGCAAAAAACGCGAAACCAGGGTCATCAGTTTTTCACTTATGTACCCTCACAACGACGAAGAGCAGTTTAAGGCTGTTGATGTCCGGCAATTTTCCTTTGCCAAAGGCATCAAAGACTATTTTAAAGATGCAAAGAAACCTCTGGCCCCTTACCGGGAGGTTTTCCTGCCCCGCACAGCCAAAGATGAACCAAAAGGCTGCAAAGAAAAGAACAAGCCCAAAAAAGGCGTTAAATCCCGTGAACTTAACGGTATGAATTGGGCCATCAAAAGCGAAAAAGAAAAGGACAAACTACAGAAGTATGCGCTGGAAATAGAAGCTACAAGCCAACTGGGGGACGGCTTTTTTGTCGGCCTGAAGTGGCCGCTTGTAGAGGAAAAAGCGATCCTGTTATCTTATAGTCTTGATCACATTGCGGGACCATCTGCCTTGAAAAAACCGGTGCCGTCGTCTCACATATTGCTGGATTTGGGTAACCAGGGCATCACAGCCATTGGCCCTTACGGCACGTGCGCCATCATTGCATCCAACCCGCCCATGAAAAAAGCAACAGACAGGTCCGCATTACATCTATTCAAACTTCCGCTGGAGGGAAACCCATTCCCGCTCGATACAAACAAGGGAAGCATCAACTTCCCAGGCAAAGACCTGAAGTTGGAAGGCATCGCAGCCGAGGAGGATACACTTTGGGCAGTTTACGACGGCGGTGATGACAAGAAATCATTGATAAAAAAATACGATATCCACAAGCTTTTCGACCGAGCTCACTTGCGAAAGTGCGATGCGATTTGAATATGTATCAAGGCCGTAAAGCATGAATTTTGGCCGCAAGCCACGGTAGGCGTCAAAAAAGCTTTGCCGGTCTTGATTTTTGACTAAAAATCCACTATCTAACAGAAAGGTTGCGCCGGCCCTTTTGGGTCGGCGCTGCTTTTTTTATATGCGGCATAGATCGTCAGAAGCGGTTTTGCGATACGCATTGACTGGAATTAAAAAGAATTGGACGGGGCACATGAACGAAAAAGTTCCTATGCTTGAGTGGGGCTTTAATAAGCTTCAGGACGAGTTAAAAAATTTGAAATCAGTGGATCGACCCAACGTTGTTGCGGCAATTGAAGAAGCACGTGCGCACGGCGATCTTTCCGAAAACGCAGAATATCACGCAGCCAAAGAGCAGCAGGGCCACATTGAAGACCGTATCCGCGAGCTGGAAGCCATGCTCAGCCGTGCCGATGTCATTGACCCCAAAGCGCTTGCTGGTGACCGTATTGTATTTGGAGCGACCGTAACGCTGATCGATGAAAACGACGAGCAGGTAAAATATCAACTGGTTGGCGAAGAAGAAGGCGACGTGAAAGCAGGTCGGATTTCTTATAAATCCCCAATAGCACGCGCATTGATTGGCCGCCGCGTAGAAGACGAAGTCACGGTCGTCACCCCAGGCGGTGAACGCTATTATGACGTTGAAAAGGTAGAATTCCTTTAAACCGGTCTCGCCGGCAAACAAATCAAGAGCCCGCCATTTGGTGGGCTTTTTTTTGCCCTGCCATCATTGGATCAGACGCAAGCATACAGAATTGCGCGCGACAAAGCGCAGTAAACCTGCAAGCAAAATCAAATTGAAAACGGGAGTTTGTCTAGCTTACCTCAGGCAAAGGCACACCCGGCGCGTGCTTGGAGGTCCTTATTGTAAGCGATGTTTTCACGCTCGCCACGTTGGGCGCAGGGGTCAATTCGCCTGTGAGAAACTGCTGAAATCCGGCCAGGTCATGGGCCACAATTTTGAGAATAAAATCAATTTCGCCGTTAAGCATGAAGCATTCCCGCACAAGCGGCCATTCCTGCACCTGCGCTTCAAAGGCCTGCAAATCACTTTCCGCCTGACTGTGAAGACCAACCATCGCAAAGACCGTAAGCCCGTATCCCAGGGCTTCCTGCTCAAGATCAGCGTGGAAACCCTTAATATAACCTTCGTCTTCCAGAGCGCGTACTCGCCGTAAACAAGGCGGGGCTGTAATGCCCACACGCTGCGCCAGATCAACATTAGTAATGCGACCTTCGGATTGCAGACACGACAGAATTTTTCGGTCTACTGCATCCAGTTTGACACGCCCCATAGGGATACTCCTTAAAACGCTACTTATTGCTTTTGCATACTATAGAAGCAAATTTGGGAAATAAAGTTCCAATTCAGGATAATTTTATTTCTAATGTTATTCATCACTAGCTTCTCGATTCGTTTCAGGTAGTATGTGCCGCAGGGGTGATTCGGGTGCTTCTATCGCCCCCCATAAAAAGAATGACTTCAGGCATGGGACGGCCATTTCGGGTTGCCGCCAAAAGGCGGAATCTGATCAAACGATTGGGTTGTAGTAGTGACTAAGGCGTCTGCATTCGAACTGGATGCGCTAGACAGTAGAATAAAAGAGCTTGTTGCCTATGCGCGGGAACGCGACGGCGAAGATCGCTCTGTATTGTACAGAAACCTGGTCGACCTGTTCCTTACCGGAAAAGCCCCAAAGAATGATCCGACCCGAAGCCAGCTTCTGGATGTATTACAGGCACTCATTCCGCATGTAGAAGCCGAAGCTCGCAGCACGACCTGCGAACTGGTAGCAAATATGTCAAACCCACCAATAGATTTGGTGATGCGACTGGTGCAAGACCGTGCCCGGATTGTAGCAAGCTTATTGACCCAGGTTCATTTCGACGATGACGATCTGATCGAACTAATCGAAAAAACCGGACGAGAACACCACCAGTTGGTTGCTAGCCGCGAAGATCTTTCTGCGAACATCTGGATTGCACTGGCGCGCGCTGCTCCAAGCGCACCGCCTTTTGATCATAATTCAACGCTCGCGCTTTGGAGCGAAGACCTTGGCATCACCCAAACGGGCGCACCGGCTCGCAACGCCAAAAATAACCCCGCAGCAAGCACCAGAGACAAAGCTGCGCAAAGCAAAAGCAAAAACAGCGCTGAAAACAAAAAGAGCGCCACCGTCACACCGCTACATCGCGGACGGAAAGCTGGCAATGCCGACAAAAGCGGCGCAGCTATCCGCATCTTGCGAACAGATGAAGACCTAGTTGCGGCGCGTGCGGTTGCACACAAAGCTGTTGCAGTGGAAATGAACTCTGCAAGCGCAGCAATTTCTGCGGCCCACGAAGAAGTTAGCAAAAGCATACCGGCTCAGGAAAGCATCCCTGTTGCCGCCAGTGATGTGGCCCCGCACAGAGAAGCCCACAGAGAAGCCCAAGACCCAGGCCCCGGCGGATGGGCATGGCTTAGTGACCGCGACGGTATCGTGACCTCGCTTTCTGCCCACGGCAAAACCTTGCTCGGTGAAAAATTCAGCATGAATGACGGGTCAATGCTTGATCTGCTTGGTTTAAACGCCAAACTTGGCCACCCGGTAGCACGAGCCTTTCAGCGACGGTCGGCCATCCATGACGCGCCAATTTTCCTGCCTGACCTGGAGGAAAAAAATCGCCACTGGACATTAGAGGCAACGCCTTATTTCAGCTCGCAGGGCGGTATATTTGAAGGCTATGAAGGCATATTGACGCCTGTGGCATCGGCCGCCAATGATATTGATCCTATGGCGGACGACGACGAGGGAACAGCCCTGTTTCTGGATGATGTCGCGCCCGGTTCGCCTGACACAAAACCAACGGAAACTGCAAAACAAGAACCCAAGACCTTTACCGACCAGGCGTCAGTATTTCAAAAAGGCATTTTGGGGCCAGAAAGTAACGTACCGCCGGTTATTGAGTATGCCCGGGCCATTGGCGTGCTGAAGCCAACTCAGGAAACGCTCGACGAAATCGCCACTGATATGGTCACAGACCAAACCGAGGCAACCGAAGAGGCATTTAGCGGAGAACCCGGCGCCTCCAAAACTAATACAGTGCCGGAAGCGCCCCTAAACGCAGGCGAAATGAACCAGGACAAATTGGCGCAAGCAGCATCATCAGTTGTGAAAGAAGTTCTGGCAGAGGCACTGGCTCCGCTCGAAGCTTCGATTGGCGGTGCTATTAAAGAACAGCTAGAAGACACTGAGACCAAGGCAAAAGCTTCGCCTATACTCACTTCAAAAGAAGTTAGCACCCATATTGCCGCAACCTTTGATCTTTTGGAAAAGGCGCTCGCTCACCTTACAAAACAGGGCCGCGAGGCAGACGATCCGCAAACGCGGCTGCAAGGCGAAATTGCCTCGGCTTGTGTGCGTTCGCTCAAGGATCATATCTGCTGATCCATGGTTGGTTGAACCACCAGTCACAAACCCTGTAAGCTTTTTAATCGAAACGTGACTTTAAGAATACGCCCCTATGGCGGCATAAAACTTGCTGTTCATTTAAGGGTGTAAAACTGGGCATTTAAGAGGATCGGAGATACAAGTGGCAATATCCAGGATAACATTACGTATAGCGCGCGGCATTGTCGCACCGATTTTTTTCGCGGCCAGCATTTGTCTCGCACCAGTTTACGCGGAAGACGCAGCGGCCCCGGCGTTATGGAAGCTTAAAGATGCCGACAGTGAAATTTACCTGTTCGGTACAGTGCATATGCTTGACCCAAATCTGTCATGGCATTCCGCTAAGGTGAATGATGCCTTTAACGCAGCGGGAACCCTTATTCTTGAAGCCCCGGTTCTTGATACGCCGCCCGAAGAAATGCAACGC